>Ga0265296_1001028_pt1 | contig 34808 bp, 53 predicted proteins | sample MunlanPumphouse1_FD_189073 | JGI IMG/M metagenome (GOLD analysis project Ga0265296, IMG submission 189073) | Groundwater microbial communities from a municipal landfill in Southern Ontario, Canada - Pumphouse #1 | ecosystem: Environmental > Aquatic > Deep subsurface > Groundwater | place...
AGGTGGAATTATGGCAAATCCGATTTTATCATGGGTAGGAGCTCAAAGTAATGGAGTTACCCCAAATGAAGGCGACATAAATACTACTTTTGTGTTTAAGGTGAAATATACAGGAACATTACCTCCAGATGCCGATTCACCGAGGGTTATTATTACCTCTACAGGTGGCGAGGTCATAGCAGATATGCTTATGACTGGTGCAGGTACAGATTATGCAAATGGGGTTGAGTTTAGTTATTCAACAACATTATCGGGGAAAGGAGCATACAGTCATAGTTTTCGTGCGGAGGATACGGGTGGAGTGGTCGCAACTGGGTTGCCTATACAGATAACGCAGGGACCAGGGATATTACCATCCATTGGCGGTAGATATGGCAAAAACAATGATAGTCGAATATTCTGGTTGTCTGCCGATAAGGCTACAGGGCTTGTGGCTTCTTCGGCTGACCAAAGTGCAGGAATACAATGGAATAATGGGACTGATAGTGTAACAGGGGCTACTGGGGATGGCATTGGTGCTGGGGCAGGAAATACTGTTACTATTGTAGCTGCACAGGGTACGACAGTTAATTATGCGGCACGGATTTGTGCTGATTATGTATTACCTGCTCCCGACGCTGATTTAGATGCATGGTATCTACCATCAAAATCTGAATTAAATGAGTTATATTTACAAAAAGATGTTCTCAATGCTATTACTGGTTTTACTGATTTGTCTGCCGCTGATTATTGGAGTTCTACAGAGCATGATATTTCTAACGCATGGTTAGAATGGTTTGATGCTTCTGCTCAGGTTGTACTTGGTCTTAAAAATACATTAAAACATGTTAGGGCTATTTGTCAAGCAAGTTTTCCCCCCAGTATGCCGTGGCTAACTTCCCCCGCAGATAATGCAGTTAATATGCCAACTGTTGTTGACTTAGCATACAGTAGCGTTGTTGGTAGTGAGGGTAACTATGGTGCTGAACTTAGTTTATTTCCAGACTTTTCAGATATAGTAGAGACAAGATGGGAAGGTGGTGGTGGTGCTTTTCATTATGCTAACCTTCAAAATGGTAAAGATTATTATTGGCGGGTAAAGACACGCAATGCCGCAGGGCAAGGAGGATGGAGTATGGCAAGAAGTTTTACGACAATCGTGGCAGCACCGGGTGCACCAGTATTAAGCACACCTGTACATTTGGCAACAGATGTGGCAATTTTGACGACTTTTACATGGGTTGCAGGTTCTGGGGCAGCTACGCATGAGCTGAAGATTGGGGCTATAGATGGGTTTACTGTAGACATCCAGTCATTGACAGGGCTAACGGGAACAACGGTAACTCTGACAACTCCTTTGGTGAATGGTACAATTTATCACTGGAAGATGAGGGCTGTGAATGCAGGTGGGGTATCTGCATGGGTTTCGGCGTAAGGATTTGGGCTTACTGGCTACTCTTTAAGGGTAGCCAGTAGATGGAGGAATTATGAGAAGTTTTACAACAATCGTGGCATTAGAAATTCCAGAAAAGGTAACACTGGTGAGTCCTATTAATAATGTTTACCAGCACCCCTATAGCAATGTTTTTGTATGGAATATCGCTGCAAGGGCAGAAAGTTATATTTTTAAATACGGCATTAACCCTAACCCTCTTTTCTTTAATGAATATGCATTAGATAACCCTTCAGCGACTTTTCAGGCAATTCCGCTTTTTTTTGGTTTGCACTATCATTGGCGTGTAAAGGCGGTAAATTCTACAGGTGAAGGCGAGTGGTCTGATATTGGTGTTCTTAATACGATTGTGCTTCCTCCTGTATTGACTTTCCCTGAAAACAATGGGCGTGCAGAGACAACCCCTGACATGTCATGGGAGGCAGTCTCAGGGGCAGCATCCTATACATTGCAGGTAGGGACGGATAGCCTATTTAATAACTCTTTTACATGGGATAATATCATAGAGACAAACAAGACGATCAAGCTAATTATGGGGCAGAAATATTTCTGGCGTGTCAAAACAAATAACTCTAATTATTCACCAGTACAGTTTTTCTTTACAGGTGGCGTCCAGGCGTTTATCGCTGGTCCAGCAAGAAGACCAAAGAAACCAGAGGTACAGCTTACACTTTCTCAGGTCTGGGATAATATCGCTAAGAGCAATAGGAGGGCATAATGAATCCAATGATATTGGGATTGTTAAAAAAATATGGTATGCAAGCATTAGGTGTAGGCGGTGCTTTGTACCTTGATAAGCGAATGGGGAAACAGCAAGAGTATGATGAGGCTGCATTCAATCAGTATGCCGATTCTGTCAAGAAAAACGCTCTCATGCAGAATAACCAATTTGCAAAAGAAGGGACTGCCCGGATAGCCAATACCTTTGCAGGCAGGGGCATGTATGGCTCGTCTGGACAGGGTGTCGCTCAGATAGGCATGGAAGGTGAGTTGAATAAGAACTATCAAAATCTGCTCGCCAATATCGATGCCAAGAGATTTGAAATGAAGCAGGCGGCACTTGAACGGAAGAACCAGAGAAAAGCTGACATGTATAACAATGTCTGGTCTGGGTTACAGCAGTATTACATGGGTAGAGAGAAGACACCAGGAGTGCCAACAGTTCCAAAAGTCCCAAGAGCTAAACATCCTATGGATATATGGTGATTAAATTATGTCAATGTTAAGCGAATTAATGAAAAGAGCCAGAATAAACAGTAACCCTACTGATATTCGTAATGCCGAGGCTATGCCTGATGACCTAATGAGGGGAGGCATTGATAGGTGGCAGGTTAATGGTCAGCGAATACCTATGGCTGTCAACCTGTCTCCAGTGAAAATCCCCAGCCCTGTGAATAACTACAAACAAAGCCAAGCATTCGTTGAGGGACTTAAATCTGCTGGTGGACACGCCCCCGATGCGATACAGGCAGGTCTTCTTACCTTTGCACTCGCAAGAGCAAAGTCGGGTGATTATGCCCCTTTGACGGGGATAGCACACGGAACAACCACGGTCATGGCAATGCGTGCAAAAGAGGCATTGGAAGCCAAGAAAGAAGCAGCCAAGACAGCCACCTTTCTCCAGCAGTTTGGTCTTGAGAATGACGCAAGACTGGCGGCAGCAAAGCTAAAAGCAGAACAAGATACAGTGAATAGAACGACAACAAGGGAAGAGAAAGTAGAGGATACAAAGGCTGGGTATATTCAAGATGTAGAAAAATTAGGGGTAGCAGGGGAAATAGCAAGGAGACTAAAGGGAATGCCCTCACCGGCTCGTCCTGTTACTCTGGGTGAACAGGTTAGCGTGGCTAAGCTTGAATACGAGATGCAGAAAGACGCAAAGAAAGAAAAGGCAGCAGCAGCAACAGCATATGCGAAAGCGAAAGCAGATTATGTAACTCTTCTAAACTCTAATACATCTGCTGGAAAAGCTCAGAGACAACGAGTTTATGACCTCCAAAAACAAGGGTTGCGTGTGCCTTATGGTATTGAGGTTACCCCTTCGGTATTGGACAAACTTATGGGTTGGGACAAGAAAAAAGTAGCGAAGGAAACAAAGAAGGTAGTAGCAAAACAAGGGAAAACTGCAACAGAAAAGCAGCCAGTAAATCAACCAGTATTAAAGAAGTCTGAATTTGATGATATGGGGAGATAATTATGCCAACACCAACGGTAAAAAAATTTCTTGCTACCTCTCAGGCGGTAAGAATAGCGAGGCAACAAGGGGCCGGTGACAATGTTTTGAAGAAGATTGTCACGGATGCAGGATATGCTGTGCCCAATTTTATAATGGCATATAAAGAGCAGAACAAGGTCAGAGACCAGTTTATAAAGAGTACGAGGATGAATATCCCAGAGGGTCAAAAAATGCTGGCAAGAGGGGTATCTGTTGGAAGAGGTGCGTTATCGGGTATTTTGTCTGGCGGTGCTCCTCTTATCCCTGAGACTGCCTTTGAGAAAGCTCGGCTGACTCCTGTGGACAGGGCAGTAGCCTATGAAACAGGTGCTATCCCCGCTTCCGTTTATGGTGGTGTTTTGACTCGTGCAGGAATGCTCAAACGGGTAGCCGAAAAAGGTCTAAAATCATTAGCCAAAGTTACTCTTGGTGGTGGCGTTGCTGGTGCGGGACTCTCTGCTGGTATACAAGCACTCAGCGGAGAAGGGGTAACAGCAAAGGAAACACTGAAAGGTGCTGCTGCAATGGCTGGACTCGTCCACTATGCACCTGGAGCGATTACCTCTCTTTTCAAAGGCGGGAAAGGTGTTGGGGGCAAGGGTATGGGCTGGGTAGGGAAAGAATTAAGGTCACCACTTTGGGAAAAGAAAGTTGTTACCCCTGCAGAATCATATGTTAGTTCTATAAAGAAAAAAGCACTACAAGAGGGGACAAAAAAGCAGACATGGACACCCGAAGAAATTGATAAGATAGCCAAACCTGTAGTATCAACACCGGCACAGACAAGCAACGCAATTGCTGCATATAAAGGTGAGAAGTTGTTGTATGAAAGGGGTAAACAGATTAAAAAAGCTGCTATTACCAACCTTGTTGCCGTAGCCACCTACAAAGGTTACAAAATGCCCCAAGAATCTGCTGCTGACCGTAAGACAAGAATGCTACTTATCGACTCACAGTAAGAGGTGTACCATGTCCATAAAAATACCATTCGACGGAATAAAGCAAGTAGTTGATAAGTTACTTAAGAGTAAAGCTCCAACGGCAATGGAAGAAGCGGCTGCTTTTATGAAATCTCAAGGGTTTACCACAGAGGAGTATGTTGCTAAGGTGGCAGCGAATAAAGTGGCAACAGCGGCAGGTTCTTTTAAGGTGGCGGTAGGAAAAGCCGTGGCTACTGTTAAAACTCCACCTCCTGTCAAGCCAGCAGGCAAGCCTTCCAAACCCATCTCACCTGAAATTGAACCATTTAATTACGAAGAAATGGAGAAGAATTTTATAGGAAAACCATATTTATTATCACCAGATGATTTCCAAGACATGACCAGAATTACTGAAGCAGCAAAGGCAAGATACCGAGTTGGCGGAAGCAGGGATGCGAGTGCGTCAAAAAAGAAAGCAGCCGCAATTTACGCTATGGAGTCAGTAGCCAAAAACAGTAAAAATATTAGGAGACTACATGGGATGAAGGTGCAGCAGGCCATTAAAGAAGGCAAGACACCTTATGCTGGCTGGGAAAAGGATTATCCTGAGTTAGTTATAGAGACAAAAGCAAAGTCTGTTGATCAAGTTACGCCAAATATTCCTAAAGCACCAAAGGAAATCGCAAAAGAAGCGTATCAGATGAGACAAAAAGAACTTTTTACTAATGAGTTTGAGGAGGCTATACCTTCAAGTGGAAGTTTAACCTTTGAACAGCAAGTAAAATCATGGGAGAAGTTTTTTAATAAACCTTATCCATACAATAAAACAAAAATGCAAGAGATGTTTAAGGAAGGGCATTTTTCAGGGTTACCAGGTAAAGGGAATATGGAAATGGCTCACAGGGGTTTTATCAAACAAGCCCTTTCCGAAGGCAAGACCGTCCCGCCAGAAGTATTAAGAGATTATCCTGATTTGGTGAAGGTTGAACATGCCAAACCCATTTTACCTGAAATTAAATCATTGGCACAGGATGCCAATGAAATACCACCAGTCAAGCCTGTTGCACCTGCCCCTGGAGTGCCAAAGTTTATTCCTTTTGAGGAACGCTTCTCGCTTCCCGCTGTGGCTACCATTAAGCCTATTAAAACACCAGTCAAGACTGTTGTATCTGTTAAAAAAGCAGGGACACTGTCTGGGTATATCAAAAATAATGGTGGAATAAGGATAGATAAGGATAGAGGAATAAAATATTATCAAAAAAGCGGATTATTAGGTGCTCTGAATAAAACAGGTCGTGGGTTAGATGAATGGGCGGTTGACTTGGAAAGTGCTGGACTAATTCCACGCATACCAAGCAATATGAACCCATCAGACCATCTATTTGAGCAGCTTGTTAAGCAAAAAGGGCAACGGTTACAGGGTAGTAAATCGTGGGGAAAACAATTAGATGATGAATACGACAGTTATTATGCAAGAGTAAACGAGGAGGCGGAGCATGTCAAACCACCCATCAAGACTCCACCACAGGAGATGTCCCCCGTTGATACAGCAATTAACACAGGGAGAGTTAATCAATGGGTTAAAACAGGAGAGGATACAAAGAAAATAAAAAAGACTCCTTCGTCTAAACAGAGAGCCGAGGAATCTACACGGCACGCATACTGGAGTGCTACGCCAAAAAAGACGCATAGAATTTCTGTTAAGCCAGCTAAAAATCCAAACGCATTACCTGTTAGAACGGTAATTGAAGAATTAAATGCATTGGCTACCAAAGGTATTTCTATCAAGCTAATCAATCAACATGCCAATGCCCGGGCAGGAGTAAAGACCGCTGATGATCTCATTCGTTTAGGGGAAGAGGAACGGCTTATGTCTATTGCTGCAAAGAAAAGAGCATTTGACATGGAAAAAGCCATGGATACGGAGGCTAAACTTGCAACCATAACAAAAGGGGTTGCCCCGATAAAGATTGATACACGGACAATTGGCGGTAAGTTTAAGTACGCAAAATATCTTGTTGTTAGGGGCTTGGGTAAATTTGAAATCCCGCAGCACCAGATGGCACGAATTGGTGTCAAGGAGATATTCTATGATCCATTAAGAAAAGTGGAACGCATAGCTACGCAAACAGGAGAGAGTCTACAAGGAAAATATGCCCCCTTCTGGAACAAAACAACGGAAGCAGAAAAAGAGATGTTCTCACGGTATCAATTCGGGCTACAAGGGGAAGCCTATATCAAAGCTATTAAGCGTGACGGTCTTAAGCCTGTAGGTTACGAAGAGCTATCACCAAGAATGAAAGCCGCCGCTGATATATGGAAAAAAGACAGGGATAGCGAGTTCACCCCAACAATGAGGGCTGTCATGGAGCGACATGGCGAAACTGCACCTATATTAAAAGAATATTTTCCTTTACAGATAAATGAAAAAATAAAATTCCTTGACAAGGGATCATCCGCACATGTTCCTTCAAAATCAGAAGCTTTTTTTGAAAGTCTGATTAAGAGGGAAAAACCTGTCTCATACAATGATTACGAGCATAATCCAAGTAAAATCTTACACGAACATTTTGCTAACTACGCAAAATATATTCACATGGCAGATGAAACGGCTAAAGCGAAAAATCTTATTAGTCACCCTGAATTTGTCCGGAAGCTTGGGAAGACTATCACTCAGGACATGGAAGACAGGCTTAAATTAGTCGTCAATCCTGCCCCTATCAGTCCTGTAGCTCGTTGGATGGAGCGTGCTGTCATTCAATCACTCCTGGGACTGAACCCGATAACCATAGCAAAGCAAAACTTATCGTTCATTGACCTTGCCCTTACAACTAAAGGGTATAAATACAATGTTCCCCCTGGTCTTGTTTCAGTAGCACATGCCCTGGGGTCTGTCATGGAGAGAGTACCTGACATAGCTATCCACGGACACGAGGCAGGTGCAATAAGCAGGGTTACTCTTGGTGGGATAGCTAAAACGGATAGGTTTGTAGCAAAACATAATATGGCAAGGGTTCTGTATCCGGAGTTCAAGCGATTAGTCGGGGATAATCCTGAATTTTATGTCGCTTTGAAAAATCCTAAGCTTGATGAGTCAGGGCTAATACAGGCACTAAACAAGGCAGGAGTAAGTAAAGAGAAATATGACGATATTATTATGAATATATCTGATACCATAGACGCTGCTATGGGTGGCGTTACTGCTATGCAGAGACCTATGGCATACACAAGCACCACAGGAAGGCTATTTACAATCTTGACAAGTACCATGAATAGCAGATTTCAGTATTTGATGAAAAAAGGTGTTATTTCTGTTAAAGAAGGTGATCCTGTCATGGTCTCACGCCTGCTCACAGCTACGATACTGGCCAGCTATGGCGAGACAGCAATGACAGGATTAACACCTACGCCTGGTGCATCAAAGGTATTGCAGTCAGCAGCGTCAGGTGTGCCGCTTATAGGCTCTTTGGCTTTCTCTTTGAGTACACATCAAGGATACACCCCTGCGGCAATTGATGGGTTTAACAGGGCATTGAAGTCAGTAGAAAGGGCGTATAGTAACCCGGATGTAAATAATATTGCATTAGCTTTGACTCGTTCTGCGGAGTTCGCTGGACTGCCAAGACAGTTTGGAAAAACACACGCTGGCTTGACAGCCCTAAGCGAAGGCAATGGCGACTGGCGGCAGATTATCAAGGGGAAGTCGTACGCACCTAAAGGGAAAGATTAAGAGATGTTATTTTCAACTATTTCCTCATTGTTGACGACATCATCTCTCTCCGTGTTTAGGGCTTTCTCGCCAATGCCATCAATCATTGATTGAAATATGTTTTTCCCCAGCACGCATATTTGATGTTGTGTCAGTCTTAATTTATTTATTTCACTAATCGTTTCGATGGTCGCAAGAAGCATTGCTTCTTCTTGCCCCTGAGAAGAAACATCGGAAGCAATCCATATTTCTTTACTGCCGTAATTGCACACATATGGCAGTTGCCCTGAATATTGGACTCTATCTTTTTCGCATCTATCCCATTGGATTATGCTAAAGTCCTCTCCGCTTATTTTGAGTTTGCTTAGTATGTTCCTCATGTTATTTTCTCCTTTTTAAAATACTCATCCCTCTTCGTACAAAAATACTCATGCTGAGTAAAATCATAGCCACAGCCTGTCATCCATATTGCAAGCTCTCTTAATCCATCCCGCTCCTCGCTCACTACCTGTAAAAGTGCAGCCACTTCCTTAGGCACATCATACTCAACACTGTCCATTACTATCTTTGCCATTTTTTTATCACATCCTTTTTGTACTACAATGCCTATATGCTCTTTTCAATGCCCATGCCGTTTCTCTGTCCATGGACTCATCAGGAAAACTGGGAATCTGAAAAAGAGATCTCTCCGTCTGTAGCTTTTCTGCATTCTTTAGTGTTTCATCATATCCATATGTATCTATATATCTTATTGCTACAGAACAATAATCATCCAAATAAGGAATCTGCAATCGTGAGAGATAATAATTGCCTTCAAAATCATCAAATTTAACAATTATACCTCCAGAATAATCAGGTCTATCGACAATAATAACACCTGTACTCTCTTTAGCAACTGTTTTCTTTTGAGAGGTATGTACCGCCGATACTATAGCCTCTCTGTTTAACCGAAAAGGAAATTCAAGCAAAGATTCTTCGTCATATTTTGCAATGGCAGCAGGACAGATATACCCTTCTTTTCCTACACATGGACATATAGGACAAAATACTTTTTTTATTCTAGTGATGTTAATGATTTCATACATATTCATCACCTCCTCACATCCCATCAAATACTAAATCTGTAAAATACTCACTATCGGGCGTACCCGCAAGAATCATCTTGCCGTCATGCGACAATAATGGCAGCACAGAGGCAAGGATAGCCTCTAACTCGTCGATATGTGCTGCCTCGTCTACGAATACGGTGTTCGCCGAGCTTGACCGTATGGACTCGCTCTCGGCTGACACTGCCTGGATGGTTGAGCCGTTTCCCAGGGACAGGACAGCGTTTGGGGTCCAGACAACTTTATACTTCACTCCAGATAATTTGGGAAGTTTTTCTATGACAAATATCATTCTACGCAGTAGTGAATTTATTATGTGTGCGGATCCTGCGTCTGCTTGCTTCTTACTTTGAATGAATGTAATCTGGTCCGGCTTTTTAATATTCTCCCACAAGAGAAGACATACCACTGACCATGATACCATAATCTGTCTTGACTTAGGTATCGATACACGGTTCTCTTCTTGCCACTTCCGGCAGATATACTTGATATATTCCTTTTTGGGGAATTTTCTGATGAACGCCTCCGGAGAATGTGGGTCAAAGGTGGTACAAAAATCCGTTAAAAACAAATACGGGTCAAGCAATGCTGCTTTCCACCGAGTGCTTGCCTCGAACAAAAGCTCTTTATTCGTCTTCATCTTCACTCTCCCATCTATCGTGTAAGCTCTGTAGCTCTTTAACGCTTATAGTCTCTTCCCCTGTTGATGGGATTGTTCCTATCTTAGAAGGAATGTCACCAATAGCCATAATTGTCTGGATGATTGATAGCTTGAGTTTTGGGTCTTTATGTTCAGACTTCAACAAAATCATCAATTCCTTTGCTATCATAGGGTATGTCAATCCCTCTTCAAGTAACACTTCCCAGAGTATCCTTTGGTTTGTGACTACTTCAAGTCTTGCATAGTCAGCACTAGTTAGGGACATTTCATTACATACCTTGTCAATGATTAATTCTCTGTCTTCCCATGACAGAGAAAGTTGCGGCATAGGCGAAGTGTTGTCATAATTATTTTTCGCCATGCTTTACCTCCCACGGTAATATCTCGACTTCAATCCAAGGGTCACCGGTTGTTGTCCGGATTTCACTGGATACCTTAAGGTTCTTTTTGTCATTCCCTAATGGAGATGTTTTGTTATATATTCCATCCTCCACTGCCTTGAGGATGTTTGTGGCGTCCCCTCTTTTCCCTGTGAGGCGACTAATTTTACCTTTTTTGATCATAGGCAAGTACGCAGTAATAGACAAGGATAGATAGTCACATGCCCCAAGACTTTCCCTCTCTTCTTTCTTAGTTTCTGCTATCATGTACTCAAAACAAGAATCTTTGTATGCTGCATATTCTTGCCCGGCAGCATACCATTTTGTTTTTTGTGTCAGCATGACGAAAGGTTTGGCTGACATTGGGATTATAAATTTCATTCTTTCTCCTCTTTGTTATCTCTCGTCTTCTGTGTCCACGGCTATTTCAGCAGCGTACAGCCTCTCCTGGTATTTCATATCGTAATCAATTTTAATACCATCACTGCCATACCCGTAATAATTGCTCATCATTTCCATTATTTACCTCCAAATCAACCTATGACATTTTATCATACACGGGTGTTGCGACCGACCGTGCTACCACGATCCACTGAATCACAACACCCTAATCGGTAGGCAAGGAATCGAACCTTGCACATGTCCAGACCTACTCTTCAAGTCTACGCCCCTAAGGCTCTCGTATTGGACTTAGATAATGTATCGTTTTACCTTTCCGCCACTACCGATTCACACACTGCCAGACATGAACACTCGAAGTACAAGGTTGTACCTTCCTTGTAACATCTTTCTTTGCCAATTCTTCTGGCAGTCTGTAAATCAGTTATTGATGCGAGAGGCAGGACTCGAACCTGCAATGGAGTATAATTCCAAAAGGTATGACAACTCCACAAGAACCTGTAATCCTTGCCAAACCTTTAGGCTACTCTCGCTTTTTCATTCACTTATCGGCTGAGCCATCTAAGCCTTTCCGTCCGAGCTTTATTCGAGCTTATACGGTTTACTCTTTGTCCAGGAAACTCTCTTCGGATAGAGAGAAGCCGTTAAAACAATAGAGCTTTCTCGGTGTCAGTCCCGTTTGCGTCCAATCCACTGTACAATGGATTATCTCCCGCTGTCTGCGTTTTACAGCAGAACCTTCATTGGATGGCTCAAACGAAAAGTGAATGATTTTTGATGGGGCAGAAAGCATTTACACAAACTGGGAGGAATGTATTCTGCTTTGCCGTCTTGCAATTAATCTGCCCCATCATCTATCAAACCCCTTCCACAGTTTCCCTTAAAATGGCACATCACCACTACCGTCATCGTCATTGTCTTCTTCTTTCTTCCCTCCAAGAGAAAGGGAATTAATCACAATTACTATCCTGCTACGATTCTCACCATCTTTATTTTTCCATGTCTCTTGCTCCAGGGTTCCAGTAATGCCAATTTCTTTGCCCTTACCGACATATTTATCAAAGACATCTACTGTTTTCCCAAAGCATTTGCAGTCAAAAAAGCTGGTTTTCTTCTTATCTCCCCAGCCTGTGGATACGGCTATAGTGAGCTTTGCCATGCGTGTCCCACTAGGAAGATCGCTTATTTCCGGTGCTTTTACTGTCCGCCCAACGATAACGACTTGTGAAATATCCATCATTCCTCCTTATTTAATTTTTCTTTCATTTCTTTTCTTACAACGCAGGCTAATGTTCTTTTATCCGGCACTGTAATATCCTCGCCTGTATGTTTGTTTTTTACAACCCTTCCCTTTCTGACAATTGGTTTGATCGTAAGTATTCCCTCGACTCCAACAGTATCCCCTGCAATCAGGGAATGTTCTATCACGGTAAAGAGAGTAGTCACCATCCCATTCGCCACTATTTTATCGACATACTGTCTAAGAAATTTTCTCCAGTCAGCCTTATTTTCAAGTTTCAATATTTTACCTCCTTTTATTTGTTATGGACAGTATATCATACTTCACATTATATGTCAACTATTAATTTCACCAGAGAAACATCCTTTTTCGTCTGGTGAAAACTCGAGCAAAAACCAAGGATAATTTATGGCATTAGGCATTACCCTTAAAAGATGAAGATAGAAAACCCTTACCAGCGACCTATTTAATACCTCCCCACAGGCAACCATCTCGCCAAAGATGGCTGCCTGTGCTATCAGAGCGACCGGACAAGGGGATACCTCGTGTAGTTCTTCAAATATTTGTTCAAACATCTTACCCCCTCGTCATACCCCGCATTCCATTCCCTTTCGTCATCATCCCTGTCATAGTCTGGTTCAGGGGATGTTGTAGCCTCTCTCTCATTCTCCTCAGCCTCGGCAGTCAAAAGAGCATCAACATCCCAACAGAAACAACATTCAGAACAACAAAGAATACTTGCCTCTCTGTGCTTCATCCAATAGTGCCTGCAACTCTTTTCTACTCATCGTGTTTCTCCTCTCTGTGCTTCATCCAATAGTGCCTGTAGCCTTTCTCTCATCACATCCTTAATATCATCAATGACCTCTTGCATAGTCATTTTCTTACTGTCCAGCAGACTGGTATAGTCTGCCACCCAAGAAGAAATCTCGGCAAATGCCTTGGGGTTATCCTTCAGAGTAGTAGGAGAGCAACCAAAGGCTTTCTCTGTATAGGCTGCAAACTCGGAAATAAGTCCACACTTATCCTCTATGAAACATAGTATTTTGTCCTGCGGCTCGTCTCCTTGCTGTTTCGGCTTAAGACCAAGTTTTTTCTCAGCCTCAAGCTCAGTATCAATCTCAGCAAGCTCAGTCTCAACATCTCCCATAGAATCCTGTCTCTTTTTATTAAACTCTTCCCTAAAAGATGTGCCTATTGCTTTTAACTCCTCTTGTTGCTCAGGTGTCAGCAATGCTATCATTGGAGCATATTTAACCCACCAGTTCTGTACCCCTGGCAAGTTGCCTATCTCAATCATCCTTGCCTTCATGGACTCAAAGTCAGTCTTAGGCTTAGTCAAAGGCTTATTTTTAGATTCAGTCTTTGATTTAGTCTCTGCCTCAGTCGCAGTCTTAGGTTCCGTCTTAGGGGTATGCTTAGGGGCAGACTCATGCTCAAGGGTAGGCTTATCTTCGTTCTTAGCCTTATCGGTAGTCTCTACTCCGGAGTTAAGCCACTCCAAGAGCAACTTTCCTGTTTTCTCACCAGGGACGAACGGGATATTAACATCAAACAGCCCTGACCTATCCTTTGACACGCAACAATTATGCGACTGGTCAATGTCAAAAACGGTCGTAAATTCATATTCTATCCCATCCCTTGCTACAGGTGCAAGCCCCACCTTTTTCGGCGTACTCTTCCCTTTATCATTCTGCTCAATGACATACTCCGTCTTTGTCCGGAGGGTTACAATCATATGGCTTTTCGACTGTAGTATCGCCTCTACCATCTTTGTGTATATCGGGGTTACTTTACCCCATGCAGTGAATGAGTTGCCTGTCTTTTCTCCTATAGCGTCCTTCCTCTCAAGCATACCACCCTCGCCAGCCCAGAAGTGACTAACAGAGTCTATAATAATTACATCATACCCCTCTGCCTCTGCCTCATCAATGAGCTTAACCAGCTTCTCAGCATGGAACGGTGGCTCAAATACGCAAGTGTCATACTCCAGAAGATTGGAGTATAGTGACGCTGAACCGTGCTCTGTGTCTATTACACAGATTTTCTTGCCTATCCCCTTTGCTATTTGCAAAGCAGAATATGTCTTCCCTGACCCTGCCGTGCCCATAATGCACAGCCTTAATTTTGCCTTGCTTTTTACAGCCTTTGTAAAACTTCCCATCATTTACCTCCTTCTAAACTTCTAAACTTTAGCACCTGCAAAATACTCTTCATCGTAGAACTCAATACCACTAATCACGGCTTTCCCTTTTGATTTTCTGGCAATTTCAGACACCAGAGAATCGTTTACAATAAGATATTCCATTTCAACCATAGATATATCAATGACCCTATATTTCCATGATGTTTTTACTGCCACACCCATAATTTTGTGTACCTTTTGAAGAGGAGGCTCTTCAGTGATAATCTTTGTATTCTTTGCCTTTTCTGCCTCCTCTTCAAGCTGTTTTATCCTTGCCCTCTGCTCGTCCTCCCTCTTCTTGGACTCCACTGCCTCTTCCCTGAGCCTCTTCCTCTCAAGGATAGCATCTGTGCCTTTATTTAATTCTGTCTCGTGTTTTTTCTTTTCCTCCTCTCTTGCTGTTATTTCCTCCTCCAGTTTTTTTTGTAACAACTCTGCCTCTCTCCGCATATCATCTGCCTTTTTCTTCAATTCTGCCTTCTCTGTGGCTACTTGAATATCAATAAGCATTTGTCTTTCCTTATTTGCGTCATCTACTCTCTTTTGCTCGGCTTTCCGATAGGCAAGCAACTTCTCGTCAATCTTTTCCCATGCTGCTTTCAGCATAGCTAAAGGATTCTTATAGTTGTTTTTGATCTTATCCATGACCTCTTTAAGAGGGTCAGTATAACTGTCTTGCTCGCCTTTAACAGCTTTTTCCATTTTCTTCAATTCTGCTCTTAAAAAACTTCCGTTTTCGGCATCAACAGCATTTTCGATCACAATAATATTCGACCTTTCCAACAACTTCACTACCTCTATCGATTGCGTCTTAATTGTAACAGGCTTAAGTACAATTATCTCATCCTCCATAGCAATACCTCCTTGAAAAACTTGACTTTTTATTTCTATAATTATCAATATACCATACTTTTCGTGATTTGTCAATAACTATTTTCAACTATTTTTTATATGGCATTTTTTCTGCCTCAGCCCCATAACCGCAAGCCCCGCATATACCGTCTTTATTGACAACCCCATAGTTACTGAAATATCTAATATGTCTTTGCCTTCTTTATAAAGTTCTGCCATTTCTATACGCCTTCGTTGTGTGGCTTCATTCCTCCAACAGGGCTTTCTTTTTCGTTTCGGCTCCGGTTGAGCAGGCTCTATGCCATCACGGAACGGGACGATTTCGTCTTCATCGTTAATCCAGCCATCTATGGTTTTTCTTAACATTTATTTCCTCCTTGCCTTTCGTCTTGAAGCACTTCCATTTTCTCCACATGCCTCAATATCGTGATATTCTCACAATCTCTATTGGCAATCAACTCTTCCAGTCCTTCTATAATAATCTCTTTACATATTTTGCTCATTTCAGGAAAATGTAATTTTATTATCACTTTTGTCCTCCAATATTTCACCCCTTAAAACTCCTATTATCAATGAAAGATTTTTACTCACATCCTTTCCCTTCCATCTGAAAACATTAATTAAACACTTTACTAATTTTTCTTCTTTCGTCAAAGTGTCATAATTTTTAAGGCAGTTTATTGCATCAAAAATTTCACTTTTCCTTAACTCTTCTTTCGCCTCATGCAACAATTTATAAAATTCTCTATCAGAAAAAGATAGCTTAGTATATCCCAACTTATCCTTTGCCTCTTCACAACTAACATTATCCCTGAGTTGAACATATTTTAATTTTCCACCACCTGCCCCACAGACATGGCAGAAAAACATATCTTTCTCAATATTTACATACATGCTTGGATTTGTGTCTTTATGAAACGGACACAGCCCCTTTTTTTCTACACCAAGCCCTGTGAGCTTGATACCGTCAGATTCCATAATTTCTCTTAAGGTGGTATATACTCGTCTTTCTCTTGATTTCGATTTTAACAGCCTTTCTCTCGTTGTTAACATAATAACTACCTATTCCTGTTTATCGTGTCCGTATCATACCTTAACTTGGCTTAAACTGCCTAAATTTCTGTTTCTTTGAAACTCACAGTCTCTCCATCAAAGTAAAATTGTATTCTGCCTTTCCTGCCGTCTCTGTTTTTTGCTATTTCAATCGTTGTGTCGTGGGGTTCATTCTGTGCTCTGTGCAACAGAAGTACCACATCAGCATCTTGCTCCAGGCTGCCGGACGATCTTAAGTCAGTCAGTAAAGGGAATTTATCCGCCCTCTCTTTCCCTGACCGTGATAGCTGGCTATTCACGATTACGGTTGTGTCCAGGCGTGAGGCAATCTTTGACAGAGAATTGGACACATGAGAGAGTTGTTGGTTGTCGTTTCCCTGCATCCCTGCCATAATTTTTCCAATGTGGTCAACAATTATTAACTCACATTTTTCCTTAAAAACATATTCTTCTATTTCGGATAACATCTTGTCAATTTTATTTTCCTTAGAGAAAAAGATTTTATTTTCTGATACTATCCTTTTCTCAAATGTCATAGATATGTCTCTTAAAATGTCAATATCTTTCACAAGATAACCCTTTCTGAATCCTCGTACGGGATACCCTGTGCTTATGGCGTTTAGCCTGTTCATGTAGTTGTCAATCGTGGACTCCAACACAAAAACAACTATATTTTTACCCTCACTTCTGTTGTAAGCAGTTATACTGGTTGTTATAGCTGATTTTCCTGTGCTTGGTCTGGCACCAATCACGATATATTCACCTTTTCCAAACCCATCCGTGAACCTGTCCAGCTTCGGGAATCCAGTAAAAATCCTATCTTCTGGATAGAGATATGCGTCTTCCATCTCTTCCATTTTGATTTGATCCCATTCGTGGTTGTCAGTTTGCCTGGACTCTCTATCTCTCCTGGCCAGTCTTCTTTCGTCTCTGTTTTTTTCCTGTTCACTGGAGTATTCTTTTTTGCACGGTATCGGTAATTGCTGTAAATACGCATCAGTCTCAAGGATTTGCTTACCGGAGAGTGTTATCTCTTCGATAATAGCAATCAGGACGGCAACCGTGGGGTAGTATATTTCTTCTCGTTCGCATCTCCGGAACGCATGTGCAACAACAGGATAATCATAAGAGATAAGATTCCTGAGGTAGCCATTAACCATCGGGGTTGTTATTTTAATCCGGTTAAGAAGAGTCTCGTTAGTTTCATTCATCAGAGATGCCAGCATTTTTTCTGTTAATTTCATTCTGTCTTTCCTCCTCTACTGCCTCGTCAAAGGTCATAATGTATTGCCCACGGGGGGCAGGGGCGTCCTCTTCATCTTTCCTAACCCAGTTAAGAATTGTATGATAATGAGATGTAAACCTTTTCTTTGCTGCTTTTTCTCCTATCTGTCCAATATAACCATTTAATCTGGTTATCATAGATGCTACTTTTTCTACTCCCAGTTTTTCGATTAATTCTTGATGTTCAAATTCCGTTAATAATATAAAATCTAAATACTTATTTTTCTTCTCTTTTTTACTATCTTTAATATCAATATCAATATCAATATCAATATCAGCGTTTGTTATCCCTTTGTTAATATCTTTGTTATTACTTTTGTTATAACAAACCTTCTTTTTATATCGGCTCTTCATTCCTAAAACTCCAGCAGCAGAACGACTTATCTTAATAGCCTCATCACGGACTATTCTACGGTTATAAATAATACCAGTACCTTCTTCAATAGAATATACATTACATCTCTCTAACACCTGCTTAATTTTTGTTATAACAAAAATGTCTTCCCCTACCATACGGCTAAGGGTTTTATCGTCTATAGATGTTTTACCATCAATAGTAAGATACCCTCTCCGTGGGGACTCCCACATAAGACAAAGCATTTCAAACCATAAACCTCTCTCTTCAAGAGATAATGAACGGACATCAGGCGCCTTTCGCCAATCTCCAACATAGAAAGGCATATAAGGCAAATCTTTCTTTTTTTCCATGGCTCAATCTCCCTTTTCTTTTTTTATCCATAACTCAAGCTCTTGCTTAGATATTCGCCATGACCCACCAATCCGTACCGCAGGCAATCCTTTCTCTTTAATCCAGACATCTACCGTCTGTCTGCTTACTCTGGCAATCGTTGCGACTTCTTTCACTTTCAAATATTCTACCATTTTTAACCTCCTTATTGATATTTTATGATTATACATGATTTTTACTATTTTGTCAAGCATTATTTTAACCTTTCCTTAACTATTTTCAAATCCACTCAATCTCAGGCTTACCATGCCATCCTTTCACCCACACAAACCAAGCAAAGGCAATAGTTGATGAGTACCCTTTTTTAAACTCTCCATTCTTAACACAGTTCTTGCGTTTAGAAAACACATACACGGTCTTTGGTGGGTATTGTTTGAAGAACACAGCTCGTGTCTGTCCTTCCAGAAAGGTTAGTTTCAGAAACATAGCCACTTTATCCCCTGTCAGTTTTATAGCCTGTTCGCAAAATTCCTGAGCTTTGGAATACGGTGGGTTTGTAATAATTGACCTGCCTATAATAGCATCCCTGCAACATGGAGTAAAATACTCGCCATAGTGCAGGAAGTCAAACCAAGTGTCCCCATACCCACGATCAACCAAATCAGTTGAATACACATCTTTGCCGAGTTCAATCATCCGTTTACTCAGATGCCCTTGACCACAAGCAGGCTCCCAGATACGGGGTGAAAAACTCTCTACTTTGAACAGGTCATCAATGGCAGACGGTTCAGTTGCGTAGAAGTCTTCACTGTGCCGTTCACCAGTGGAATGATTAGACGCACCCATGGTTACGAATGGCGTGCTTTTGCTACCTGTCCAGTCTTTCATATTTCCTCTCAACTATTTTCGATTTTATCTTGTGCAGCCAACGCCTTTTTATAAATATTCAAAAAAGCATCTGCTGCCTTAATTATAGGTTTTTCTACTTTTTGTTTCCAGTTTTTGTCCCCACACAGATTGCCAAAAAGACTTGACATGTCGTCCACTGGGGACGCTTTAGGGTTCAACATTGACTATCCTCCTTAGCATCACCGCATGATACACCCCATGCCAGCACACATACTCCCAGTCAACCAGCAGCTTGAGCAGATCCGATTCTGTTGCAGGGCAGAACCACTGGTATTGCCATGTCATGCCACAGCACCAACCAGAATATCTTTCTCCTTAAAAAATCTCTTAGCATTCTCAACCACCAGTTTCAGTGTTTTTGTATCTTCTGGTTGGATGTTTTTAATCTTCAGATTATCTTTGTTTACCCTGCTATCTCCATACAGCTGCCCTATGGCAACATTCAGGAAGCACGAAGGGCAGACTTCAAGACCCTCAAAATCAAGTGTAACCTCTACCCCAGCGAGTAGGCATCTCTTTATCTCATCATGGATAAATTGAGCCTCTTTTATGAGGCTTGACATATTAATCGTTATCATTTGCCATCTCCTCTTCTTGTTTCTCTTCGTTATCCTTTTCCATCTTAGCTCTTTTGGTCATCTGCTCCGGAGACTCCAAACCCTGTACCCGGCAGAGAATAGCATAACATCTATCGTATTGTTTCCCTTCATTCTCCATCGTTTTTGTACTCCGCAGCGATTACCCTGTCTGACCACATATTGATCTGTACCACTACCCATGACGCAACGACAAGAAAGCATATACAGAAAAACGGTGCGACAAAACTATATTTCTTTCTCATGGTTTTCCTCCTTTAGTTTTTAGCCTCTCGACTAATCCCGATAAAATACTGACAGCCTTACCGTCAACCACAGCGTCGACTACTTTCTTTTTTTCCTGCAAAAGGCTATAAATATCTTCATCAATTGTGTCCTTACCAAGAAAATAGTAAACATTGACAGCCTCCTTCTGTCCTATTCTATGTTCCCTATCCTCTGCCTGCTCATGGATAGCCGGTGTCCAAGCAAGTTCAGTAAAAGCCAGATTTGAGCTTGCAGTAAGAGTAATACCCACGCCACCGGCAAGCATAGAACAAACAATCAGATTCGTTCCAGCATCATTCTGGAAGCTGTCAATTGCTTCTTGCCGGCACTTTCTCTCTTTTGCCCCGCCAAGCACTTTTACCGCTCCTTTACGGTCTGCCAGTTGACATACTATCTCCCTGTGATGTGCGAACACGACCAGCTTCTCACCAGTGAGCAGGAAGTCATCAATCCATGCGTTGATACTCGCCAGCTTTCCTCTAACTGCGATTTTTTTCAAGGCTGTAATTCGCACCAGGTGTTCAGCGTTCCGGGTCCGTAGTTCAATTATTCGTGCCTTGCTATGTTTAGCGTCACATCTGTCAATAATCGACATTCTTCTAGTCTCTTCAAGAAAAACTTTATCTCTGTGTCCCTCCTCAACCAGGTACGCCACTATATCCTCGCTTGCCGCCTGATATTCTTCAAGATTGTCAATCTCAATCTCAATCTCTGAATATCGTTTTTCTGGTAGCTCAGGCAATACCTCGGCTTTTGTCCTGCGAATATAGCAGGTTTTTCTTAATATCTCGTTAAGCTCCGCAGCGTTTGACACGCCGGAGAAATTCCAAGCAATCTTTTTCTCTTTTTTCTCTTTATCGTAGCCGATTACCTCTTTTTTTGCACTACAGTATCGTTGTAAAAATTGCCATTCATTTCCAAATTGTTCCATCTGTCCCAGTATATACAGTTGAGAGATTAGCTCACTCGGTCTGGACAATATTGGTGTGCCTGTCAGCCCCAAGCGGACACCTATGCCCTCGGACAGTTTTCTTGCCTCTACAGAGCGGATCCGCTTTTTATCTTTGCATATATGTATCTCATCAAATATAACTGCCTTTGGTTGCATTATCTTCAAGTAGGGCATATACTTTTTTAACATTTCGTAGTTAAGAATTACAAAATCAGCGTTTATGTCTTTGTAATTCTTGTTGTCGCAGATTACAGCCGTTCTGCTTGGTAGAAATTTCTCCGCCTCACGCCGCCAATTTTCTTTCAGAATTGACGGACACACGACTATAGCCGGGTATGCATCAAGGTGTTCGACTGTTGCCAGTGCCTGACAGGTTTTTCCCAATCCAGGATGGTCTGCCAAAAAACATCTTTGTGTGGCAGACAGATATTGTACCCCTGCGACCTGGAAAGGCAACAAGGGCAGAGCAAGCCCTGGCAACTCAATATTAGCCAGTGTCTTTGAGTTTAAGCCAAGATTGTTGTTGTAGGTTTTTAATTCACCTTCCAACATCTCACGAACGCCGAAATCCCATAAAAAGTTGAATTTGTCAGCGAATAAAAACAACTGTGGAATAGCCCGGACGCTTGGAATTAGCTCCCAGTGATGAAACTCTTTGACCCATTTCACCCCGGATATTTTTCTAATCTCGGCTACAATAAATGCATCATAGCCGCATTCGATAATAATAATCTTCTCTCCCTTAATTCCTATTCTATACAACTTTATACCCTCCGCAAATAAGATAATAATTATTATTATACCATGCCTTTGGTCTTTTTGTCAAGAGATATTTTTGTTTTTTTGTATGCCGGCATAGTCACGCACGATGCCGGCATAAATCGTCAACCAATCATCTTGTAACTGTCAAGATACATCTTGACAGCTTGTCTCAGAATCTCTGCTTGAGTGGTGTATTTTTCTTTTGCAATGGCTGTCAGCCCTGCCTTGCTTTCAGGATCAAGTTTGAAGTTTGTAACATACCCTGCTTTTGTTCCGGACTTTTTCTTTGTCTTTGTTTTTGTCTTTTTAACTTTTACCATTGTTTTTGTCTCCTTCCTTTCCTTCAGGTCTTTTTACAAAACATATCTTTTTTCCCACTCGGACAATGTCAAACCCTAACGCTTTTTCCTTTAAGCCTTCAATCATTTCGTGTCTTGACACTTTCATTTCCTCCCTTTTTTTTGCATTCTTGACATTTTTTGTGGCTCAAGTCCCCTTGCCAGCCTTCAAGTTCGCATAAGCCCACAACTTCCTTGAAAAAAGATAGCTCGATCTGTCTGACCGCTTCTACCCGTCCCGCAGCCTCATAAAAAGCCGTTAATGTTTCAAAGTCTGCCCCGGTCTCGGGTAATGCCAGAAAATTGGCTTTGCCGTTCAGACAGAAAAAAACTATCTCCCCGCCGGGAAGGTACTGGAAGCGGTGCGGGTACCGTTCGATCAAAATTTCGTTGCTTGACATTGGCATCTTATTTCCTCCTCACGAATTTTATTCTTTTTCCTACCTTCACAATATCATATTGTGCAGATAGTTTCTTAAGCTCTTTAATCGTTTGCTGTAGCGTTGATTTCATAGTTTACCCTCCATCATCTCCTTAACTACGCCCTGAATATTCTCCTCCAGAACGCTCTTAAACTCTGTTATCATCTGCTTAATGGCCAGCTTCACATTTTGCCGTGCCTCTGTTTTTGTGGCATAATCACCAAAGTTGTTGCTTGCCACACTTTTCATTTCTCTGTAAACTTCATTGATATTGTGATACATTGTTGATCACCTCCTTTTTTACCATTTCTTTTGAAAATTAAATATACCCGTCTCAAAATTAAATTCTACAACCCTAAAAAGGATTGTAGTTAAAACTCTACAACAATCACATCTTTACCGAAAAAATCAGAAATAATCACCATTTCGTGCTTTTCGCAATCACAATCCTCATTGCAGTCACAGAGATAGCCCCATACCGTTGAGGAGGTAAAGCCTTTAACCTTTAGCTCTTTTTCAAGAGTGAGTGCATCAAGGCTCGGACAACTTCTGTCTTTCCACTTCCCTTTGTCGTCATAATCCACGGTGGCACCTACACCTAATTCCACCGCAGCACGCTCAATCACATACTGTTTCTGGGCGTTATACCCTTCTGCTACTGCCAGCTTTAACCGCTCGCTGCCATGCGTAGCAATCCATTTGACTTTGTCTTCGTCAAGGATTCTTTGTGCTGCCAGTTTCTCTTCTTCCCTTTTCTCGGTTGCCGCAAAGCTCTTTTTAGTGCTTTCTCCAGCTTCCTCTATAGCTAAGGCAATTTTTTCTGACACCAATGGATTATCCTTATACTGCAATACCCATGAGTCCACATAGTATACCCAGCCACCATCTTTACTTGTGCTACTAAGTAATTGATTGATAGGATGTTTAAGGATTTTTTCTATTGATTCAGTATCCCTTTTTTCCTTCTCTGCTTTCTCCTCATCTATTCTTTTTTGTACCGCTTGTTTTGCCATTATATCCAGCCGAGCCATCCCAGCCATGACAATCTCATTAGTAATAGTGATGGTTTTTGTCGCAACATCAAAAAGGGATATAAAATCCTCTTTAAGCAACGGTATTCCAATCGTTGTATCTTTGATATTAACCTGCTGCCACGCCAGACCTTCTTCAATTTCAAAAAACACATATTCATATCCTACTAAGGTTTTCATGCTATCCCATGTTCTCTGCACGCCATAACAACTTACGCTCTTATATTCAACGCTTTTTGCTACTACTCGCATTTTTGTCTCCTTGCCACGAAAAAGTGGCACGAGACGGGTATATTCAATTTTCAAAGAACGCATTAGCCTTTATTAAAGCCTTCAAGCAATCCCTCGGATCAACCGAGGGATTGACAAAAGATTAATAACTTTGGATGATAAAACTATCAGAATCAATCTTGATTACTGTAGTATTCTCCTCTAACTCCTTCATTGATTCAACATCATAATTTTTTTGAAGTTCTGCAAAATCTGCATACTCAGCATATTCGCCACATAAAGCAACAACATCAAGCTCAATCATTTCGCTTGTATCCTCTTCTAAGCTTTCCAGATATTCGAATAGTGCTTTCTTCCCGGCATATGAAAAGTTGCCCTCCCTGTCTCCACCATTAAAAGCATCGCAAAAACTGCTAAAATTTACTTCAATATACATAATATTACCCTCCACTATCTTGAGATGTGAGCAGTTTCGGGACTTGCTCAGGTCTGAAAATGATAACAATTTACTCCTTCGGTCTTTCGAATAAAATTTTTGACACGCATTCTCTGCAAGGCATACCTTTAATTTTGATCAATTTCCCGCATCTGGTGCATGGGTGAATATGTCTTGATTTTTCTTTTATGCTCATTTCGGCCACCTCCTTGTGTTAAGACTTTATCGCTACCCACCAGGCTTGATGGGTAGTACAAAAAATCTTATCCCGTGAAGGTTAACGTTTCTTTCATGCTGTCCACATGTGCGGTTAGCCCGTTCATGTCTGCCCGTAATTTTTCTATCACGTTCCCGTAGTCGCTGCACACCCGATACAGTCGTCTGATTTCCTTGGCTGCCTGTTCATACATTTCTTGATAATTCATGATCTATCCTCCGTTAGCCCGTTATCCCCTTGCCCTGGCATGACCCGGGTTGGTTGATGCTGGCTTTAATTCTATAATATTTCTTTCCCGTCGCTATCCACTGCCCTCAACATTTGTTCCCCGATCCAGGTTATTAACATCTCCCCTTGCCGGTTGCAAACAATATACCCTAATTTTTTGTATGCGTTCAATTTTGAAGAGCTATAAGCATACATTTCGGATCTCAAAATTGAAGTAGTCGAGCTTAATCCCAATTTACTGTTGACAACATCCAGATATTTTGTTTTCATAATTTTAATACCTCCTTTTCCTTAAATTTTAGCATTCAAGGGATGCAACAGGTTTACTGCTGCATCCACAAAATACTACCCCCTAAACATCTGTATGCCCTTAATCATAGCCGTTAAATAGTCGTACGCTTCTCTCTTTGTGCATCCGTACTTAATGCTTACACTGCCATTTTTAGCTTCAATGTTGGTTTTCCCGTAGCCGCTGCCAATGCTTAACTGGTTGTCTTTAGGTAGAAATGAGTTTAGCCATTCAACCTGGTTATCAATCATTTTGCCCGTTATTTTTTGCATTTTACTTCTTCCTTCCCTTATCCCTGGGAGCCAGGAATTTTTACTTATTCCTGAATAAACTTTGACAATCATTTAATTTGTTCATTCTGTGGTTAAATTCTGTGCGGCATTGGGCTATATTAGAGTAGCATTCTTTGACCGCTGTAGCGTTTCGATTTTCCATAAATGCCTTTGCTATTGCGTTTGGTGTATCCGTACATGTCCCGATTTTTTGACCTGCACTATTAAAAAGTGTTGCTCTTGCAGTATATACCGCCCCAAGTGCTATTGGTTTTCTCATCTTTATCACCTCCTCTATTGTCAATTTTTATTGCCTTCAAGCCGTGCTACCAAGATGATAACACGGATAAAAAGCAAGGAAATTTTTATCTGCTCATTACGCAAATATCTCCTATTTTACCGTTAAACCAAGCGTACCCCTTAACGGCCTCTGCATACGCCTCTTCAACCGTGTTATACTCGCCGATATGATAATAGATTGTACCGTTCCATTTAGTTTTAATACCCCATGCTACCATTTTTCCTTCCTCCTGAACCTTGACTTTGGCTGCTTAGCCGTCCAAGCCTGCCCTCACGCGGATGTAAGGGCAGGACAAGAAAGCTAACAGATAACAGCTTCCCCTTTTTTTGTCAACAGATACCTGTTCATTCTGGATACTAATCGCAGGTACCCTTGAGTACAGAGTTTTTTTGTCATCTCTTCGTCAAAATCGTTTACCGTTGGATCAAAACCTGGATCGTTCCACAGATACAAAGTATCTTTTTCTTCCTCTGTCATTTTCATCTTCCCCACCTCCGTCTTATCGGCTGCCTTTAGTTGCCTGACCCGCCGTTCCCTCATCCAATAAGTATCATTATATCATGATTATCGTTATTTGTCAATCATTTATTTTTGCTTATATAAACCGTTGCAACCATTAGACTTACAAGGGTATTTTTTTCGTTTTTATGTACCGATTTTATGCCTTGGCTCCAATTTGCCGATACTGTTTGAATTTTTACTTATTACTATCTTATATTAATATAACCCTTTATATTAATATAGAAGATAGTAATATTTCGTACAATTCTCATCATCGGCAAGGCTTTCTCCTCCCCCTCATCTCCTCCCTCTCCCCCGGTCGTCCCTTTTCCTCACCTCCGCCCCGTGTCCACCGTGAACCGCTTGCGTTCTCGGTCGCCCCGTGTCCTCTCGGCTCACGGTCCCGCCGTGTCCCCGGTGTCGTGTCCCATCGGTGAACGGTTGTCGGTGTCGCTCGGTGTCACCGTGTCGCCGTGTCCGTTCGTATAACAAGCTCAAGCCATCTTTCATGCCTTAAAAACCTTCTGCCTTTGTCGCCGTGTTCGCCGTGTTCGCCGTGTTCGCCGTGTCACGGTGTGCCCTGCGTTCTCGGTGCTGCTGTGGTGCTGTGATGGTGACGCAAGCCAAGCCAGCACCTTTGGACGCTCGCCGTCTCTCTTATCTCTCTCATTAAACAAACAACTCTTCCACCTTCTATCTTATCTTCTCTGTGATGGACTATGTACTCACGCATACCCCGTAAGGGGGGGGCGGGGTATGAAGAATTAGGTATGTTAGCATGGAGAGTGGCAGTAGCCCATATAGGCATCCCCTTAAAAAACTCCTCCCCACAAAAATAATCCTTGACAAAACCCAAACTTCCTGCTATATTATAACTATGCAAAATAAACTGGACTATTGTGTCGCACAATTCAACAAAAATACCCCTTATCCACACGGCGCTACTATCCTGGAGTCGCCTGCGGGTATTAGAGCGTGGAAAAATAAGACAAACGGCTTCACCGTAATAGCAATACACTTTTCGGCTGACCCTGCGAAGCGTAGCGTAGCTTGGATAGAGAAGATGGCGGAGGGTATGCCTGGCGGGTACGAGGGCAGAATATTTGCGGCTGAGTTTAACCTCTGCTTTTCTGCATTTGCTGGTGGACTCCTTTACCCAGAGTTCATACTTGCGTTTGAGGGCAAGCCAGATACCTATAAGCCCACAATAATGCGTTCCTTCGACATTTCATACAACAACCCTGCGGCTCTTTGGCTACAGGAGTCTGAGGCGGGTATATCAATAATAGGGGAATTGCTGCTCCACAAGGTAAAAACGCTTGATTTTCTGCACGCTTGCACCGAGTATGAGAACAGGCTCTTTGGGTCAGGACACATCTATGAAAACTACAGTGATGTATCAGCAAAGCATGGAGAGGCATCATCCGGGTACTCAGCAGCTAAGGTGATGGCTGATGCCGGCATATACCCGAGGATGTGTAAACAGAACATCATAGCAGGTGTCAACCTTGTCCGCAGCTTTATGGTAGAAGTGAACGGTCAGAGGTTATTCACAATAGACCGTGAGGCGTGTCCGATACTTTTCAAAGGAATAACTTCTACCCTGGTGTTTGAGGATAACAGAAGTGATAAGGTGGAAAATAAGGTGAAAAAAAAGGTAGAAAAAAAGGACACAAACCCTGCGAGCCATTTACACGACTGTCTGCGGTATTGCGTTTACATCAAATATTACCACAGGATAAAGGATATTATAGAGGCAGCAAAGAAAGACAAAGAACCTGATGAGCTACCCATCCGCTATTGGAAACCGGGGGATGACGAGGAGGTTCAGACATGAAGACCAAAATAAGAGACGAAGTCTGGGAAGACTATGAGACCCACGAGCTTGGGAATATGCGTGACCCAGAGGTACAGCGAGGTACAGCGAGTACAGCGAGGACAGCGAGGACAGCGAGTACAGGAATAAAAAAAGACCCATCCTCCATATCCGCTCGGCGGCTTGAGTTCAGGCGGCTATACGACCTCGGGCATACAATTTCTGAGATTGCCCTCAAGCTCGGTTGTCATGTAGTCACGGTTCACGGTTATCACAGGATATTAATTAAAAATAATCCTTGACAAAAACTAAAAAAAGGAGTATATTCGACATGGACACAACAATAATAATTTACATACTTTCAGGAGTAATCCTTATCCAAGCAATATGGCACTCTGTTGAGCGTCAAGGACTGCTTGACAGGATTATGGACGCCCACTACATTGAACGCAAGATGTTCAGGGGAAGAAAGCCTGAGAAGCCTAAGCCAGAGACTTTTCACGAGGTAGAATTATGAGCTCAAAGACAACCATAGCAGACAGAGCCAATAGGCTGAGCGTTACCGTGTCTCGCAGCCGTGCTGACATGAAGATTAACTCCGCCATGCTCCTGGGCAACCCTGCCGCATTAGGAGAGTACAACCCTGTAACGGGTCGGATGGTAGTATCCGACTCCGCAGAACCCACATCAAACAACATCATACTTGGACCATACCGAAGGATTAAGGCATACTTCCTCTCAACCTTACCTGAGCTTATCGTTGTACCCGAAGGGAAGACAGAACTATTAAAGAGGCAAGCAAAGATAGCGACAGAGTTTCTGAGAGCCATAGGTCGAGGGTCTGAGTTACAAAAGAAATATATAACATTAGTGGATAATATCTTGTTATCAGGTATAGGGGGGCTAAAAGTATCCTGGAATAAAAAAGCAGGCAAGTACCTTGAACAAGACATCTACACTGGTGACATATCCATACAAAACCGTTCAATCCTTGAAATGAATATCCCTGATGTGACGGATGCCAACGATATGGCTTGGATAGCCGACACCAAGAAACTTACCGCTGACGACATCCAGAGGGTATACGGGATTATCTTACCCAATAAGGACGCAGACACACTATACACCTGTACAGAATATTACAGCCGCCCTGGGTGCGACCGTCCTGAAGGCTCATATGTCGTTACCGTAGACGGCAAAGAACACTTAAACACAGTAAACCCTTATGTCAAATCGTCTCTCTGGAGTCCCTACATCCTCTTCACCTTTGGCATTTCTAACCTTATCAGTATAATTCCCCAGTCAATACTGACGCAAACACGAGGGCTACAGAGGGAATACAACAAAATAAACGCAAAGATATATGGCAACATAGAAAGTTTTGCAGGGATAAAGACTATGCTACCTCGTGGAGGCAAGGTTATATCCACTGCAATGGATAACTCTACTAATGAAGTCGTAGAGTACGACCATATGGGTGGAGAGCCGCACCAGATGATGCCAGTGAGTATGCCCTCCCATGTATTCATGCAGCTTGACCGGATCAAAGCCGACCTTGAAAACTTTATTGGTATCCACACTGTAAGTTGGGCGAAAACAAAGAGGACAGCCACAGAAATATCTCAGATGGCAGAGGAAGATTCAACAAACCTCGCACCAGACACAACCAATTTTAATAACAGCCTGTGCAATCTCGGGCGGCTTCTCTTGATGTTAGCCAAAGACGGCTATAAAGAAGTCAGAACATTTGCCGGCGGCATAAAAATTGACGCAAGCGAATTAGCCGAAGAAATAACAGTTGACATTCAGGTTGGCAGCGGACTACCAAGGTCAGCAAGTACAAGGCGAGAGGTGGTCAGGCAAGACTTCATGTCAGGTGTCTTCGATGATAACCGTCCAGGAAGTAAAAAAGCCAGAGAGCTAATGAAATACAACGACACAGAAGACAACTTTGATGACACCTTAGATACTGATTTTGCTATATACGAAAATCAACAAATGATGAACGGAGAGTTGTGCGAGATTAGAGACATAGATAACCATCTCATTCATCTTAACACACACCACCCCGTGATGAAGACTGTGGAGTTCTTGGGTTATACCGATGAAGTCAAGCACATGTTTTACTCGCATACAGGATATCACAAAGATGCAATACAACAAGAAGTTATGCAAGAAGCTATGCAGCAGCAAGCAGCAGGCATGACAGGAGAGCAGAAAAACCAACAGGCATTAGGAAACCCTGACGCTGGAGGGACACCGATAGGATAAGTCTAAAATCGGTCACTATGCCGTTAAATAGTGTATTAGACCAAGGAGGTGTTCAATGAACACAACAGGCAATTTCACAGGCAGTCAGGGCAGGTTTACGGTAATGTGCGAGGGTGAAGGTACTGGTACAGAGGCAGCCCCGATAGTAGTAGCTCCACCAGACCCCAATGCGGCAGCAGCGGTGGACAGGCAACACATACCGGACGTAAGAGTATCCGAGTTAATAACCCAGAATAGGGTAGGGAAAGAGAGTCTTGCGGCACTACAGACAAAATATGACGCTCTCTTGGCTGATTTGACAAACAGAGAACCAGAAGGAGAACCAGAATCAGAACCAGCAACAGGCACAGAGCCATTGCCGTTCCCAACACGAGAAGAATTTGAGCAATATAAAAAAGAGCAGAGCGATCAACGACAGACTGAGATGTATGAGGCACAAAGTAGGTTTTTAGATGATTCCATTAATACTGCTATTAAAGAAAATCCAGGAATAAACCCTCACGAGATGAGGGCATTAATTCTTAACGAGCCTGAGCTTATGCGTCCTGATGTCTTCCCGTTATTTGTAGCAGAGATGAACAAACAGGTTATCGTACAAAAGGAAGCATGGAAAGCGGAATACCTGGCTGGCAAGTCGGCGGTTCCGGGCGTATATGCTGCTGGAGGGCAAGGTATCGTTACCACTCCGGCGAAAACATGGGATGAGCTAAGGGCAAACCTAAAGCAAATACTTCCTTGGCAATAATGTAAAATATTTCTTGACAAAAACTGTTTTATGGTGTATGATAGAAAAAGCGAGTTTCGCAGACTAAACTGCGTTAAAAAAGAGTAGGACTCCTAAAGATAGAACGAAACAAATAGGAGGAAAAAACAATGGGTATGGAACTATCAGTATTAAGTGAAGCGTTTAAGCATCAAATCCTCCCTGTAGTGAATGACTTTATAGTAAAGCAAACCCCTGGCTGGGATGACCTTGCTAAGGATGGAGAGACTACAGGTGGCGAGTATGTAAAAATACCTATCATAACAGAGGAAAGTTATGGCACTGGGTCTGTGGATGAAAAGGATCCGCATCCAGAGGCTGGTACAATGAAGATTGAGAATGTTTTGATCAGACCAAGGACAACTATGGGGTCACTTTCAATCTCTGGCACTTCGTTGAGAGCGACTAAGGGCGGACAAAATTCGGTGATAGATGCTTTAGTTGCCGAAACACAATCTTCGACAAAGACTTTTCAAGATAATATTGAACGACAGCTATTTATGGGAAATGGTACAGGTAAACTTGCCGAGGTTGTAAGTTCGTCTACGGTTGAAGGCGTCACCCGTGTTGTTCTTACAGATGTGCCTGGAGCAATCTATCTTACAAAAGGGACACTCGTTCAATTCTGTACCGCAGATGCCAGCAAGACAGCAGTTTTAGGGTTACCTGCTTACAAAATAGGTAAAGTCTTTAGGAGTTCTTCGCCTGGCGGGAATTACATTGACTTAGTAGGGACTGCTACCGGAGTTACAGCAGGGAGAGGTATCTATCTGAACAGGTCAAAAGATAAGGAGTTTATGGGGTATTTTGGGATAGTTGGGGATGCTGAAACTGTGCCTGGCGGGATGTTTCAGGAAAAACAGAGGGCAGGGAGCGAGATGTTTTCTGCGAGGGTCGTGACGGACAATGTTATCGTTGGGAGTGAATTAACTACAGGTTTATTCACCCCAACAGACTTGGACGATATAATCCTTGACATGGAACTGGACAGAAAAGAGAAACCAACTGTGTTCTGGATGCCTAAGAAGTTTAAGACAGCATATAGAGACTTCTATGGTACTAAAGTTCAATTTGTTAATGTAGGGAAGGTGGACGGTCACATAGAAACAGATAAACATGACAATGTCCCATTAAGAATAGGGAAATATGTTTATCCTGGAACAATACTTGTCATCCAACAGGAGACAATGAAGTTTCATCCTATGGCAAAAGGGAGTCAATTAATACAGTCTGTGGGTGAAGGGATAGACGATATAGTCCTTCGCAAACAGGCGGGGAAAGACATTTGGGATGCTCAAATCCAATTGGTTGGACAAGTAGCGTGCCATGCCCCTTACAGGAATGTTGTTTACAGAAACAACAACTCTCTCTATAGGTAATCATTCTGGCAGGAGGTTTTATGACAATATCAGAATACAGAAAGGTATCTACAGTAAGACCTCCTGTGGAGTTTGTGGTCAAATTAAAGCGTCTGAACGATCAATTGTTCCCAATGTTCAGCCCATACACCAATTGCTTTGACATATTCCAATTTATGGGTGAAAACGAAAAGCCTTTCATGGTGTATAGTTGCCGTGAAGATGACGGGTCGTTCAGGCAGCTTGACGACAGGACAATAGAGCACCTTAAGAGATGTTCTATTAATAGAAAAGATGAATTATATGCTGAGATTGACACAGCAGAGGAAAAGCACAATATGTCTCTTTTAACAATAGCCAAAGGCATTGACAACGAAGCTCGAAAGCTCTTCGCTTTTGGTATGGGATTGAGAAGTTTTGTCCCTAAGTCATTTAATCTGCTACGGGGGTGAAAAATGCGAGTAGTAATATTTTTTCTCTTCATGGTCATAGCCACACCAAGCTTTGCCTTAGTCGCTGCATGGGATATGAATAACAACGCAGGCAATGTCTTGAAAAACGCCCTTTACGAGACTGCTACGGGGACAGGCGGACACAGGCAGTTACGAACTTCAGGAGTCATCCTTCCCTGGGTTGTCGAAGGCACTGCAACCATCACAATCCCAGCAGGACAGCTTGCAACCATTACAATCCCATCACAATTAACCGATTGTTACTTATCCAATATCAATATCTCTGGTTATGGTGGAGACGCAAAGATAACAGTAACTTTACCATCTCCACACTACAATAGGGTTGCAAGAATAAACCCAACAAATCCAAATGCAACCATTGACTTTGGTGAGGGCATTAAAATATTGTCAGGAACAGCTATTGTCATTGAGATAAAGTCCACCGATAGCGAAATCGGGCAGGCGGTCGATTTATCATGGCAAACAGCTCAGTAGATAAAATTAGGTATGATACCTAAAATTAAAACGAAAAGGAGAAAAAGACAATGAGAAGAATATTAGGTTTGGCAATGGCAATGGCTATGGTGGCAAGCATTTCGTATGCAAGCTCAAAGGTTGACATACCGTCATCTGCAAGGCTTTCGGATGGGACAGCATGGCTTTTTACGGAGACAAACCCAGGGAAGGTTAGGTCTGCACAGTTACCCACAGCATTGGACGCAAATGGCAACCTGAAGGTGCACGAGCAGGGGACAGCAAATGTCAAGCTGGACACCACAATCGATACGAACTTAGGAAAAGTGAAGGTAACGGATGGTACAGATGTCTTGGTAATCGGGGCAAATGGTTCTGTGGATGTCAATATCCTTGGAACATTGACAGGGATTGCGAACGATGTGGGGATCAAGGATAATGGAAATGTTATCTCCGTGGATTCTGCACAGTTGCCATCGGCTTTAGATGGTAATGGTAATCTGAAAGTTGGAATACAGGGCACCGTGCCCGTGAATATCGTAGGTAGTGCTCAAGGGACGGCAGTAAGCGGATATTACACTTTGTCCATTGCCGCAGGTGCAACAACAGAAATTGGCAGCTATACCGTAACCGCAGCAAAGACATTACATATCAATGCTTTCGGTGCGACAATGAAGGGTGATGGCTTAGTGTTGGTAAAGGTTGCAGGAGCGAATAAGAAGGCATTGGGAACGGAAGCTGGAAACTCACAGGTTGATGTGTACTTGGGAGACAATTACACTATCCCCGCAGCAACAGTATTGTCTGTAACGGCAACAAATAACGAAGCAGTCGCAGTAACAGCATATTTTAGCTGGTGTGGTCTCGAAGTAACTAACTAAGGCTTAGGTCGAATAGAGGGAGGCGGCTGTTGAGCCTCCCTCACCATAGAGGGGTAAAATGAAAAAACTACTTTTAGCAGCTATCATATATCTTTTTTCCACATCGTTTGTGTCCGCTCAGGACATTGCTATGCCAATTAAGCAAGATGACCCTACTAAATTACATATCTCGGCGTTGCCATACCCTGGCTGTACTTTCCTATATTATGGCACAGGTACAGCCGTATCTGGCCATGTTCTCTTGACTGTTGCAGCAGGGCATACCATCCATATCTATGGCTATGAAATCCACAGCCTTGATGAAGTAAATAAGGGTATTTTTTATTTCAATAATACTGATAATTCACCCTTTTATTCAACATATTTGGATACGAAAGGGGCTATCGGGAATGATGCGAACATGATCGTTACGGGATTATCACTAAAAATGACTGCACCAGGGGCGACAAGCATTATCCTGTATTATATTGATGTTACAGATTAACGGAGGCAGTTTGTCATGAAATTTCCAACCTTTTTTTTAACCATTTTGCTTCTGCTATTTACGCAGTTTGTATCTGCAACCGATACTACTATAGGGACATCTACCATTGGTACATCTACCACAGGAACACAAACTGAACAAATTTCAATCTTCCCTATGAACGGCGTTGTAATTGCTGGCGGCAATCTCCAATTTGTTGCTGTTGGCAAGGATAACGAAAATATTGACGCTCAATTTACATCCCCAGACGGCATAATTATAGATGGCATTTTCACATCCTCTAAGGAAGGAAGGGCGACAATAATAGCAAGGCAGGGCGAGGTCTCTGCCGTTGCAATGGTTACTGTCCTTCCTGCCGCTCCTCATCATATAGTGGTAGACGCACCTGATACTTTTATTTATGGGGATAAATATCTCTCAGATGGATTGGCTT
>Ga0265296_1001029_pt1 | contig 34801 bp, 32 predicted proteins | sample MunlanPumphouse1_FD_189073 | JGI IMG/M metagenome (GOLD analysis project Ga0265296, IMG submission 189073) | Groundwater microbial communities from a municipal landfill in Southern Ontario, Canada - Pumphouse #1 | ecosystem: Environmental > Aquatic > Deep subsurface > Groundwater | place...
CGCGACGGCGACCGCGCGGCCGCCGCGATGGCGGTCCACATGCACGACTACGGCACGTACCTGGAGCGGTTCTTCCCGCAGCTGCTGGACGCGCCGATCCGCTGGGACGCACTGCCGTGAGCACGACGAGCACGACGAGCACCACGAGGGAGAGCTGATGTCCGACGTCGAGCAGACCGTCGTCCACGAGGGACCGCGCGGCAAGATCGTGGCGGTCGACTCCGCCTACGACACGCAGGCCCGGAACCGCGGCCGCGACGTCGTGGTCAACGCCTCGTACAGCGGCGTGCTGCCCGCGCGGTTCGTCGGCGAGCACATGCCGCGCGGCGCGATCGGCGTCGACTGCGGCGTCGGACCGGAGGGCGCCGGGATCGCCGGGCTCTGGTTCCTCGAGGCGCTCGGGGTGCCGGCCGCCACGGCGTACATCGAGACCGTGCGCCTGGGCGACGGGGTCGACATGTACGAGACCGCGACGATCAGCTTCGTCAACGCGATCGCCGCCCGCTGCGGCGTGACCACCGGCATGTCGGTCCGCGACGCCGCGCAGGCGCTGCTCGAGAACGACCCGGTCGAGCTGTCGCCGTCCGAGGTCACCAACCGCCGGGTGATGGAGACGGCCGACAACGGCCGCTCGGTGGTCTGCACCGACTCGATCGCCTTCGGTCAACCCGAGGACGCCGGCCGCAACGTGCTCTGCACCGCGGGCCACACCGGCCGCAGCGCCGTGCCGTACCTGCGCAAGGTCGCACCGTGGGGGTTCATCTGCTCCGACGGCGGAGGCGGCAAGGAAGCGTCCGGTACTGCAGGACTGGAGATCGTCGAGGTGGACGGCCTGGCCGGCGCGTCGGTCGACGCTCGCACCGCCCGAATGGGTAACGGACTGAGCACCTACGAGGACGGCGTGATCAGCGCCTGCAACCGGATCGCCGCCGCCCGCGGCGTCCGGGTCGGACAGTCGGCGCGCGAAGCGGCGCAGCTGCTGCTCGGCGACGACCCGAGCAACTGAGACCCTTTCCCCCGACCGAGTGAGGCGAGCATGAGCAACGACCGCAAGACGCTGCTGGAGCGCGAGGACAAGCACCCCCAGGAGATCGCCGACGAGCGCGACGGCCGCCGGATCATCGTCCTCGACTCGGCCCGCTGGGTCGACGAGCGCAACACCGATCGTGACGTGGTCGTGCCGGCGTCCTACATCGGCGTGCTGCCCGCGCGGATGATGGCGATCCACCGCCCGCGCGGGATCATCGGCCACGACGCCTGCATCGGCAAGGACGGGGCCGGCATCGCGGGCCTCTGGTACCTGGAGGCGCTCGGCATCCCCGCCGCGACCGCCGACGGGATGTCCGCCGAGATGGGCAACGGCCAGGACCTCTACACGGAGGGCGTGATCTCGCGCCTGAACTACCCCGCCGAGCGCTGCGGCGTGCAGGTCGGGATGTCGGTCGCCGAGGCCGCGAAGCTGCTGCGCGACACCGACACCAGCGACGCCGAGGTCGGCAACAAGATCCGCCGCGAGATCGTCGAGGAGGGACCGAACGGCAAGCGCACCGTGGTCACCGACTCGATCGTCTGGGCCTACCCCGAGGACGAGCAGACCAGCGTGCTGGTGACCGCCGGCCACACCGGTCGCAGCGGCGCGTCGTTCCTGCTCGAGGCCAATCCGTGGGGCTTCATCTGCCACGACGGCGGGATGTCGAAGAACCGCTCCGGGATCACCGGCCTGCAGACGACCGCCGACGCGGGCCTGCCGGGCGCGACGATCGACGGCATGAGCGCGCCGATCGGCGACGCCTTCCGGGGTTACGCCGAGGGCACGATCAGCGCCTGCAACGGGCCGGCCGAGGACCGCGGCGTCGCCGTCGGGATGACGGTCAAGGAGGCCGCCCACCGACTGCTGGTCGGGGGCGACCGGTGATCGACGCGACGGCGAACGCGCTGCGTCCGCGGCCGGATCCGTCGCCGCTGACGGAACCGTTCTGGGCGGCAGCAGCCGAACGCCGCCTGGTCCGCCCGTACTGCGCGGCCTGCGACCAGAGCTTCTTCACGCCGCAGATCGCCTGTCCGCGCTGCCTCTCCACGGAGTGGGAGTACCGCGAGAGCAGCGGCCGGGGGACGGTCTACAGCGCGACGGTGGTCCACCGCGCGCCGTACCCGGGCTTCACCAGTCCGTACCACGTGGCGATCGTCGACCTGGACGAGGGTTGGCAGATGCTCAGCAACATCGTCGCCGACGACGACGCGGACGCCGCGAGCGGGACGCCGGTCCCGATCGGTACGCGGGTCGCCGTCGACTGGCTACCGCTCGACGAGCGGATCGTGCTGCCGGTCTTCCGCGCCGACGCGACGAGCACCACCGAGACCACCACGACCGAAGAGCAGGGACCCGCATGAACGTCGGCATCGCGATCCAGAACACGGCGCGCCGCGCCCCCGACGCCGCCGCGGTGATCGAAGGCGACCGCACGCTGACCTACGCCCAGCTCGACGAGCGCAGCAACCGGCTGGCTGACGTGCTGGTCGGTGCGTTCGACGTCCATCGCGGCGACCGCGTGGCGCTGCTGACGCCCAACCGCACCGAGATCGTCGAGGTGATGGCCGCCTGCGCCAAGCTCGGCGCCGTCTACTGCGGCCTGAACTTCCGGCTCGGCGAGGAGGAGTACGACGCGATCCTCGAAAACGCCGCGCCCAAGCTGGTGATCTGCGGCGACGAGCACCGCGAGCAGGCCGCCACGCTGGCCGCCCGCCACGGCGCGACGCTGCTCGACATCGACGGCGCGGGCGACGACGGCTACGAGGCGCGGATCGCCGCGGCTCAGGACGTCACGCCGCAGGGGATCCACGAGGTCCGCTCGGCCGACCACTTCTGCCTGGTCTACACCAGCGGCACCACCGGCCGGCCGAAGGGCGTGCTGTTCGACGTCGGCTCGGTGGTCCAGCACGCGACCGTCGCGCTGCAGGAGTTCGAGCTCAACGCCGACTCGCGCTGGCTCGTCGCGCTGCCGCACAACTCGAGCGTCCAGATCACCTTCGTCCCGCTGCTGCTGGTCGGCGGCACGGTGATCTTCGACGAGTCGCGCGGCTTCGACGGTCAGCGGTTCGCCGCCGCCGTCCGCAACCACGGCGCGACCCACACGTACCTGGTGCCGACGATGCTGTTCCGCCTGCTCGAGGCGGGCGTCGGTCCCGACGACATCCCGACGCTGCAGACGGTCGGCTACGGCGCGGCGCCCTGTCCGCCCGACCGGATCAAGCAGCTGGTCGAGCGGTTCGGCCCGCGGTTCACCCAGCTCTACGGGATGGCCGAGATCGCCTCGATCGGCACGATGCTGCGCAAGCAGGACCACGCCCGCGCCGCCGCCGGCGAGGACCACATCTTCGCGTCGTGCGGTCGTCCGTCGTGCGTGATGGACGTGCGGGTGGTCGACGGCGAGGGCCACGACGTGCCCGACGGCGAGCGCGGCGAGGTGATCTTCGGCAGCCCCCACACCATGCTCGAGTACTACCGCGACGAGCCGCGCACGGCCGAGGCGCTGATCGACGGCTGGATGCACTCGGGCGACATCGGGATGCGCGACGCCGACGGCTACATCTACATCGTCGATCGCAAGAAGGACCTGATCATCCGCGGCGGCTTCAACATCGTGCCGTCCGAGGTCGAGAACGTGCTCTACGCGCACCCCGCGGTGCTCGAGGTCGCGGTCGTCGGCACCCCGGACCCCGAGTGGGGCGAGGCGCTCGCCGCCGGCGTGGCGCTCAAGGACGGAGCCGACGCCGACGAGGCCGAGCTGCAGGCGTGGTGCCGGGAGCAGGGTCTGCCGAGCGTCAAGGTCCCGGAGCGCGTGATGTTCTTCCCGACGCTGCCGAAGAACGCCGTCGGCAAGCTCGCCAAGCGCGACGTCCGCGACGTGCTGATCAGCAACGCCCCCGCATGAGCGGGGGACGGCCTTCTCGGCTCTCCCGGGGCCACAGGAGCGACGGACGCGGCCGCGCGGGCGGGGGGCGGTCTCCGCTCTCCAACGTCGCGATCGTCGGCGTCGGGATGACCGAGCAGGCGCGCCAGCTGGACACCACATCGATGGCCGCGAGCCTCGAGGCGGCCAAGCTGGCGATCGCCGACGCCGGGATCGGCAAGGACGAGATCGACGGAATCGCCGCGCGCTGGACCGGTCCGGGCGGCACGACGTTCGAGCCGGGATCGGCCGACTGGGCAACCCTGCTGGGGATCCACGTCGACTGGATCGGCGACTCGTACCCGCAGGGCGTCCCGGCGGTGCTCGACGCCGCCGCGGCGATCAGCGCGGGGATCTGCGAGACGGTACTGATCACCGGCGGGCAGGCGGGCGTGATGGCCGCCGAGGCCGGCAAGGTCGCGTCCTACACGCGTCCGGCCAACGAATTCGTCGAGCCGTACGGGTCGTTCACCGCGAGCCAGTTCGCGTTGGTCGCCCAGCGCTACCTGCACCGCTTCCCCGAGGCGCGCCAGGCGATGGCCGAGGTCGCGGCGACGATCCGCACCACCGGCTCGCGCAACCCCGGCGCCGTGATGGCCGGCCGCGGGCCGTTCACCGCGCAGGACGTGCTCGACGCGCCGATGGTCGTCGACCCGTTCACCCGGCTCGACCTCTGCCTGGCCAACGAGGGCGCCGCGGCGCTGGTCCTGACCACGGTCGAGCGGGCGCGGGCGCTGCGGCCCGACCCGGTGGTCGTGCTCGGCGGCGGGATGGAGTGGATGCGGCAGCAGTACGTCGATCCGCCCCGCTACGACGAGGTGCGTTCGATCGGCGCTCGGGCGGCGAAGCGGGCGTTCGGGATGTGCGGCCTGGGCCCGGAGGACGTCGACGCGTTCCAGTTCTACGACGTGAACTCGTACGAGGTGCTGCGCCAGTTCGAGGTCGTCGGGCTGTGCGAGGAGGGCGAAGCGGGCGACCTGGTGCGCGAGCGCGGGATCGGGACCGACGGCGGTCTGCCGACCTGCACCGACGGCGGGATCATGTCGTTCAGCCACATCGGCTGGGGCGCGCCGACGCTGAAGATCATCGAGGGCGTCAAGCAGATCCGCGGCCAGGCCGGCGACCGTCAGGTGGCGGACGCCGAGGTCGTGCTCGCCGCGGGCGCCGGAGCCGGCGCGCAGTACCACAACCTGTTGCTGCTCGGCGCGGATCGCTGAGCGCGGGGCGCGCTTCGGCGCGCGTCCGATTCGGGTCCGGGAACGCCTCCGTGGCATAGACGCTCCGTAGGCCGACGAAGACCTTTCGCAGAGCAGTGCATCTTCGGGGTCCCTCACGGGGCCCCGAGGTCGTTTTGGAGGTCCGCCGTCGACCCTGCGATTTGCAGGAACTTCGACAGCTCTGTGCGTCTTGTGTGACGGTCGGCACAAATAAATCTCCACACGGCTGCTTCGTCGGATAACTATTACGACGAATTGTTCCAGCGAGCTCGTCTCACCGCGAGCGAACGAACCGAGGTCCTCGTGTCCACAGCCACATCGGAAGCCCCCGACATCTTCTCCGCCGAGTTCGCGGCGGACCCACATCCGGTGTATCAACGGATGCGCGACGAGTTCCCCGTGTACTTCCACGAGGGCTCGAAGAGCTGGCTCGTCAGCCGCCACGAGGACATCTCGCGGATCCTCCGCGACAAGGTGATCACCAACGAGAACTACTCGTGGCAGATCGCGCCCGTCCACGGCCACACGATCATCAACATGGAGGGCAAGGAGCACTCGCTGCACCGCCGGCTGCTGACGCCGTTCTTCCACCGCGGCGGGCTCGAGAGCTTCAAGCCGTCGATCAGCGGCGTCGCCGAGGAGCTGCTCGCCGGACCGCTGGCCCGCGAGCAGGCCGCGGTCGACGCGGGCACCAAGGCCCGCGGCCAGATCAACCTCGAGACCGAGTACTTCCGCCTGCTGCCGATCAGCGTGATCGCGCGGATGCTCGACCTGCCGAAGGACCGCTTGGGCGACTTCGAGCGCTGGTACACGGGGATCATGGACTTCATCGGCAACCTCGCCGACCTGCCCGAGCCCAAGGAGCGCGGGCTGCGGGCCAAGGACGAGATGACGGAGTACTTCCTGCCGCTGATCGCCGAGCGGCGCGGCCAGGGCGGTTCCGACCTGATCAGCCTGATGTGCGACGCCGACGTCAACGGCGAGAGCCTGACCGACGAGGAGGTCCGGGCGTTCATCAGCCTGATGATCACCGCCGGCGGCGAGACCACCGACCGGGCGCTGGGCAACATGTTCATGCGGCTGCTCCAGCACCCCGACCAGCTGCAGGCCGTCTACGACGACCGCAGCCTGATCGCCGACGCGTTCGCCGAGACGCTGCGGCACACGCCGCCGGTCCACATCGCGGGGCGGACCCCGACCGAGGACTACGAGCTGCACGGGGTGACGATCCCGGCCGGCGACACGATCACCTGCATGGTCTCGGCGGGCAGCCGCGACCCGCGCAAGTTCGAGGACCCCGACCGGTTCGACATCTTCCGCAAGGACAACGACACCAGCAAGGCCTACACCGCGGCCGCCGACCACCTGGGCTTCGCCAACGGCCGGCACTTCTGCGTCGGCGCGATGCTCGCCCGGGCCGAGGTCGAGATCGGCGCCAACCACGTGCTCGACACGATGGCCGACCTGCAGTTCGCCGAGGGCTTCGAGCCGGTCGAGAACGGCCTCTTCACCCGCGGGGTCGACGAGCTCCAGGTGACCTACCGGCCGACGTCGGCCTCGTGACCGCCCCGCCGTCAGCCGCGATCGGGCGCACGAACGTGCGCGTGTCGGCGCTCGGTCTCGGCACGACGGCGCTCGCCAACATGTACGCGGCGGTCGACCCGGCCGACGCATCGGCGACGCTCGACGCCGCCTGGGACCAGGGCCTCCGTTACATCGACACGGCCCCCGCCTACGGCAGCGGTCTGGGCGAGCAACGGCTGGGGGAGTGGCTCGCGTCGCGTCCGCGCGACGAGCTCACGCTCTCGACCAAGGTCGGCAACACGCTGGTGCCGCTGGCCGACGGCGAGGAGGGCCCGGGCCTGTTCCCCGGCGCGCTCCGCGCCCAACCGGTGCCGGACTTCTCGCGCGACGCGATCCTGCGCTCGCTCGAGGGGTCGCTGGAGCGGCTCGGGACCGACCGCGTCGACATGGTGGCGATCCACGATCCGGACGGCGCCGCGTCGATCGAGCCGGGGGTCGACCCGTACGCGCGGTCGAGCTTCCGGCAGGCGATGGACGAGTGCTACCCGGCGCTCGACGAGCTGCGCAGCCAGGGCGTGATCGGGGCCGTCGGCGTCGGGATGAACGGCTGGCAGATGCTGGTCGACTTCGCCCGGGCCGGCGACTTCGACTACTTCCTGCTGGCGGGCCGGCACACGCTGCTCGAGCAGGAGGCGCAGCAGCAGCTGTTCCCGGTCTGCCAGGAGCGCGACGTCAGCCTGGTGATCGGCGGGCCGTACAGCTCGGGGATCCTGGCGACCGGCGCCGGGCCGGACGCCCGCTACAACTACGGGCCGGCTCCGGACGACGTGCAGCAGCGGGTGGCCGCGATCGAGCGGGTCGCCGCGCAGCACGACGTCTCGTTGCGGGCCCTCGCGCTGCGGTTCACGGTGGCGCATCCGGCGGTGGCGTCGGTGATCCCCGGCGCGCGGAGCGTCGCCGAGGTCGAGGAGAACGTCGCGTTGTTCTCGCAGGAGATCCCGGACGCGGTCTGGGACGAGCTGGTGGACACGGGCCTGCTGCGCGGGCGCCCGGAACAGAACTTGTAGTGACGATCGGCCGCCGGGTGATCCGGGCGGCCAGGAGAGAGAGAAGACGGATGAAGACCATCACGGACGTATCCGTGCGCACGCTGCTGCGCACCGCCCTGGTCGTGGGCGCCGGCGCGTTCCTCGTCGGCTGCGGCGGGGACGACGACAAGGACAACGCGGCGCCAGCGGCGAAGTCGACCGACGCCGCCGCCAAGACCGCCGACGCCCCCGCGGGCTCGGCCGGCTTCGACGAGGTCAAGAAGCTCTCGGCCACGCTGCTCGAGCGGCCGACCGAGATCGGCGTGACCGAGCCGGTCGGCCAGGAGATCCCGTCGGGCAAGAACCTGGTCTGGATCTCGTGCGGCGTGCCCGCCTGCCAGACGCTGGGCAAGACCTTCACCGAGGGCGCGAAGGAGCTCGGCTGGACCGTCAAGGTGATCAACACCGACGGCACGCCCGAGAAGATCAAGGCCGCCTGGACCCAGGTCGCGCGGGACACCCCCGACGCGGTCGCGTCCTCGGGCGTCGACCTGTCGCTGATCGGGGCGCAGCTCAAGCAGCTGAAGGGCGCGGACGTGCCGGTGGCGCTGTTCGCGGTCCCGGAGAAGGCCGACGGCGTGACGGTGCTGGTCGGTGACGCCAAGGGCGAGGCCGAGGCGTTCGGCGAGCCGATGGCCGCGTTCATCGTCTCCGACAGCGGGGGCGACGCCAACACGATGCTGGTCAACCTGCCGAACTTCCCGATCCTCAACGACCTGGAGAAGGGCTTCAAGGACGTCTACGAGAAGGGCTGCGCCGACTGCGCCTACGAGCGGATGGACCTGCCGCTCTCGTCGCTGGGCAAGGACGTTCCCGCCCGGATCGTCTCGGCGCTGCGCGCCAAGCCGGACGTCAACTACGTCGCGATGGCCGTCGACGACCTGACCGCCGGCCTGCCGGCCGCCCTGCGCGCCGCCGGCCTGGCGGACCGCGTGAAGATCGTCGGCGCCACCAGCGGCCCGACCAACTACCAGTACATCACCGCCGACCAGCAGGCGGCCGGCGTGCCGAACGCGTTCTACGAGGACACCTGGCTGATGGTCGACGGGCTCGCCCGCGTCTTCGTCGGCGAGGACCCCTCGGTCTCCGAGATCACCCCGCCGCGGATGATCGTCACCAAGGACAACCTGCCGAGCACCGACGCGGTCTTCCCGCTGGTGGAGGACTTCCGCGAGCAGTTCCTGACCCTCTGGGGCAAGAACTAACGGACCGCACACGGGGAGCCGCCGCGCCGCGATCGGTCGCGGCGGCTCCCCCTGGCCAGAAGGCGCCGACGCATGACCACCACCACAGCAGCCACCCGGCCCGCGGCCCTGCGGACCGAGGGTCTGAGCAAGACCTTCCCCGGCACCCGCGCCCTGAGCGACCTGACGATCGAGATCGGTGCGGGCGAGGTCCACGCGCTCGCGGGCTCCAACGGCTCGGGCAAGTCCACCTTCATCAAGCTCCTGGCCGGCTACCACCAGCCCGATCCCGGCTACTCCGCGTGGTTCGGCGGTCAGCCGCTCGACCTCGACGCGCCGGGCGCCGACCGCCCGCCGGGCCTGCGGTTCATCCATCAGGACCTCGGGCTGGTGCTCGAGCTGGACGCGGTCGACAACTTCGGTCTCAAGTGCGGCTACGCCACGCGCCGCGGGTCGATCGACTGGCGTGAGCAGGCGCGTCGCACCCAGCGGGCGCTGAGCCGGTTCGGGATCGGGATCGACATCCACCAGCCGCTGTCGCAGGCCGCGCCGGTCGAGCGCACCGTGCTGGCGATCGCCGCTGCGATCGAGGGCTGGGACGAGGCGGGCGGCCTGCTCGTGCTCGACGAGCCGACCGCCGCGCTGCCGCACGCCGAGGTCGAGGTGCTCTTCCAGATCATCGGCGAGGTCGTCGCGGCGGGGGCCAGCATCCTCTACGTCTCCCACCGCCTCGACGAGATCTTCACGATCGCCGACACGGTCTCGGTGCTGCGCGCCGGTCGGCTGGTCGAGACCCGTCCGGTCGAGGGCCTGACCGGCGACGGGATCGCGGCGCTGATGGCCGGCGCCGACGTCGACACCGACGTCCGCCCGCAGCCGTTCGTGCGCCGACCCGACAGCGTTCCCGCGATCGAAGCCGTCGACCTTCGGGGCCGCTACCTGCGCGGCGTCGACCTGACCGTGCACCCGGGCGAGATCGTCGGCGTCGCCGGGCTGCTCGGATCCGGCCGCGAGGAGCTGCCGTACGTGCTCGCCGGCGCCCGTGCGGATTCGGCGACCGGCCGGATCCGGGCCGGCGGCGAGCCGTGGCGGACGATCGAACGGGGCGGCTTCCAGCACGCGCTCGTCCCCGCGGACCGGCTCGCCGAGGGGATCATCGGCGAGCTTCCCGTCCAGGACAACGTCGCGCTGCCCGCGTTGCGCACGCTCGGTCGGCACGGCCTGATGGTCGGTGACGCCGAGTCGCGGATGGCCGTCGACGTGATCGAGCGCGTCGGCCTGGTTCCCGCGGACCCGTCGCGGCTGATGTCGACGCTCAGCGGCGGCAACCAGCAGAAGGTCGTCGTCGGTCGCTGGCTGACCGAGGAACGACCGGTGCTGATCCTGTCCGAGCCGACCGCGGGCGTCGACATCGCCGCCCGCATGGCGCTCTTCCGGCTGCTGATCGAAGCCGCCGAAGAGGGCCTGGGAATGGTCGTGGCGTCGTCCGACGTCCACGACCTGATCCACCTCTGCACCCGGGTCATCGTCCTGCGCGAGGGTGTCGTCACCCGCGAGCTGGAGCAGGACGAGGTCACCGAATCCACCTTGCTCCGTGTCATGGAAGGCCTCGAATCGTGAACAGCTCACGCCCCGCAGTGGACGCGTCGGAGAGCGGCGCCCGCTCGTCCTCGAACGTCCTCGTCGCGCCACGGCGCCGGTCGGTCGGCGACCTGCTCGGCCCCAAGCGGATCGGCGCGGTCTACGTCTGGGTCGTGATCGCGGTCGTGCTCGTGCTGCTCAAGCCCGACACGATCCTCACGACGTCGACGCTGACCCAGATCCTCAACAACTCGGCGATCACCGGACTGGCCGCGCTGGCGCTGCTGATCCCGCTCGCCGCGCGGACCTTCGACTTGTCGATCGGCTTCGTGATGAGCCTGGCCGGCGTGACGGCGGCGCACTTCGCCGCCACCGGGATGAACATCGTGCCGGCCGTGCTGCTGGCGCTGGGCGCCGCGCTCGCCGTCGGCCTGATCAACGCGACGGTCGTCGTGGTGATGCGCGTCGACTCGTTCATCGGCACGCTCGCGACCGGCTCGATCGTGGCGGCCTTCATCACGATGGTCACCAAGGAGCAGGACATCACCGACGTCAAGCTGACCGGGGCGTTCTCGAAGATCGGCCAGACCGACCTCGGTGGCGTCACGCTGCCGGTGATCTACGCGCTGATCGTCGCACTCGTGCTCTGGGCGTTCCTCGAGCGGACCACGACCGGCCGGAGGATCTACAGCGTGGGCTTCAACCCCGAGGCGGCCAAGCTCGCCGGGATCCGCGCCGACCGCCTGCGCTTCGCGTCGCTGGTCTGCTCGGCCGGGATCGCGGGCGTCGCGGGCATCGCGCTCGCCTCGACGATCGGCGCGGGCTCGCCGACCAGCGGTCAGTCGTACCTGCTGCCCGCCTTCGCGGCGGCGTTCCTCGGCGCCACCCAGCTGCGGCCGGGACGGTTCAACGCGATGGGCACCGTGATCGCGGTGCTCGTGCTGACCACCGGCACGACCGGCCTGGCGCTGGTCCTGGCCCCCGCCTGGGCGGCCGACCTGTTCACCGGCGTGGTGCTGATCGCCGCGCTGACGATCACCGGCGCCGAGCGCCGCGGGCTGCGCGGGGCCAAGGGCTCGCTCGCCGCCCTGCGCGCCCGCTTCCGACCGACCACCACGAACCCGGAGTGACCACGATGGCCGACCGCGACCAGATTCAGCAGCTGCTGCACGACTACGCGTGGGCGAACGACGCCCCCGACGTCGAGCTGCTGCGGGGGACGTTCGCCGCGGACGTGCGCTACGCGATCTCGATCGCCGGGCAGCCGGCGGTCGGGCCGTTCACGTCGCGGGAGGAGACGGTGGCGTTCGTCGCCGACGCGGTGTCGGGTGACAGTCCGATCCAGCGTCGGCACGTCGTGAGCAACCTGCGGCTGCTCGACGAGACGGACGACGGCGCCTCGGTGCTCGCCTACCTGACCATCCTCCAGACCGAGGACGGAGCCCTGCGTCCCGTGGCCGCCGGGGTCTACCGGGCGGACGTCCGCCGGGACGCCGGACGGTGGGTCATCGCGTCGCTCTCGATCGAGCTCGACGGCGCGTTCTGACCGGCGCGACCGCCCCGGGTTCGTCGTTGTTGGAAACGATGAATTCGGGGTTGGATTTCTGAACAAGCGGATGGCTCACGGCCCTTGACAAGCGCCGGTCCGCTGCTCTAAGTTAATGATCATAGTTATCCCAATCGCGTAGAGGCCAGGTGCGGCACCTCCGGTGCCGTCGGCCGCGCGTTCGACCCCTCATCTCGCATGGCATCTACGCAACTGCAGACGGAAACCGCCCCCGTGATTGAAGAAACCGACGATCGCCGCGCGATCATCGAGCTGGCCAAGGAGTTCGCGGAGTCGGAGATCGCGCCCCTGGTCCAGTCGTACGACGAGGCCGAGAGCATCCCGCGCGAGCTGCTCGACAAGATGGGCGCGCTGGGGTTCTTCGGCGGCGTGATCAGCGAGGAGGAGGGCGGTCTCGGTCTGGACTTCGTGACCTTCGCCGACCTGATCGAGGAGGTCTCCAAGACCTGCCAGATCCTCGGCACCTTCGTCTCGATGCCGTCCGGCCTGGTCGGCGGCAGCATCGAGGCCTTCGGTACCCCGGAGCAGAAGGAGAAGTGGCTCAAGCCGCTGGCCCAGGGCCGGATCTTCGGCGCCGCCGGCGTGACCGAGCCGGGCTCCGGCAGCGACGTCGCCGGGATGCAGACGACCTACCGCAAGGAGGGCGACGAGTTCGTCATCAACGGTGCGAAGGCCTGGATCTCGAACCTCGACATCGCCGAGTTCTTCGTCACCTTCGCCACCGTCGACCGCTCGCTCAAGCACCGCGGCGTGACGGCGTTCATCATCCCGCGCGACACGCCCGGGCTGAAGCTCCAGCCGTACAAGAACAAGATGGGCTTCCGCCCGATCTGCACCGGCGACGTCTTCTTCGACGAGCTGCGGCTGCCGGCCGACGCGATCCTCGGCGAGGAGGGCGAGGGCTTCAAGGTCGCGATGACCGCCGTCGAGCGGGGCCGCCTGGGCGTCGCCGCGCGCTCGGTCGGCGTGACGCAGGCGTGCCTCGAGGACACGATCGCCTACGCCAAGGAGCGGATCGTCTTCAACAAGCCGATCTCGGAGTTCCAGATCGTCCAGTCGAAGATCACCGACATGGCCGTCGCCGCGCAGACCTCCCGGCTGCTGGTGCGCGACTGCGCGCAGGCGATGCAGGAGGGTCGCCGCGCTCGCGAGCTGACCAGCATGGCCAAGATGTTCGCGTCCGACATGGCGCAGCGCAGCGCCAACGACGCCGTTCAGGTCTTCGGTGCCGCCGGGATCTCGCCGGAGTTCCGCGTCGGCCGGATGTACCGCGACGCCAAGGTCCTGCAGATCGTGGAGGGCAGCAACGACGTCCACCGCGCGCTGATCGGCGAGATCAACCTGGGCCTGCGCTCCAACGGGGAGAAGAAGGCATGAAGGTCGCCGTCCTCGGCTCGGGGATCATGGGCAACGGGATCGCCCAGCTCTCCGTGATGGTCGGCGACACGGCCGTCGCCTACGACGTCAACGACGAGGCGCTGCAGCGCGCCTCGGCCGCGGTCGAGAAGAGCCTGGCCCGGTTCGTCAAGTCCGGCAAGAAGACTCAGGAGGAAGCGGACGAGGCGTTCGCCCGCTTGAGCTTCACCACGTCGCTGGCCGACGCGGTGACCGGCGCCGACGTCGTGATCGAGGCCGCGCCCGAGATCCTCGACCTCAAGCAGGACCTGTGGAAGCAGGTGGTCGAGCACGCGCCCGCCGAGGCGCTGCTGGGCACCAACACGTCGCAGCTGTCGATCACGTCGATCGCCGCCGCGCTCGGCGACCAGGCGCACCGCCTGGTCGGCATCCACTTCTTCAACCCGCCGGTGATGATGCGGCTGGTCGAGGTGATCGCCGGCCTCGAGACGAAGCCCGAGAACGTCGAGCGCGCCAAGGCGTTCGGCGAGCACGTCGGCAAGACCGTCGTGGTCTGCCAGAAGGACAGCCCCGGCTTCATCACCAGCCGCGCGTACGCGATCCTGCGGCTGGAGTGCGTGAAGATGCTCGAAGAGGGCATCGCCACCGCCGAGGACATCGACACGGCGCTGAAGCTCGGGTTCAACTTCCCGATGGGTCCGCTCGAGCTCGGCGACATGAACGGCGTGGACACCTACGTCCACGCGATCAGCGGCCTGGAGAAGGCCCACGGCGATCGCTTCCGGCCGACGGTCGGTCTGCGCAACATGGTCGCGGCCAACCGCCTGGGTCGGAAGACCGGCGCGGGGTTCTACGATTACGACACCGAGGGCAAGAAGCTCGTCGACTGAGACGAACTCCAGGGGTGGCGGGCCTCCCGAGCGGGGCGGACCCGCCGAACCGAGGTTTTGCAGGGCGTTCGCGGCCCCGGTGCATCGTCGTACCGGGGCCGTTCTCTTTGGACTGTGACCGTCGGCACAAAAAGACTTGACACTCGGTGAATTAAGTCGGATAATGATCATCGATAGCGCGGGCTCCCTGTTCGTGGGCCTGCGGATGATCCGGAGCCGTCACGGCGGCCCAACCCGAAGGATTCACGCATGAGTGCTCAAACCTCCGTTCTCGATGTGACCGTTCCGGGCCTCGACCAGCTGTTCATCGGCGGTCAGTGGGTCGCTCCGGCCACCGACGCGAAGGTCGACGTGATCAGCCCGTCGACCGAAGAGGTCGTCGCGACGGTTGCCGACCCGTCGATCGCCGACGCCGATGCCGCCGTCGCCGCCGCCCGCAAGGCGTTCGACGAGGGTCCCTGGCCGCGGATGACGATGGCCGAGCGGATCGAGGTCTGCACCCGGCTCGCCGACGAGCTCGAGGCCCGCCTCGACGTCGCCAACCGCGCCTGGCTCTGGGAGGCCGGCGCCCCGGTCGCCCACGGCGAGATGATCAACAGCGGCGCCGGCAAGATGGTCTGGCGCTACGCCCTCGAGGCCGCCGAGAAGGTCCAGCTGGAGGAGTCGCGCACGACCCCGACCGGCGAGGTCCTGATCGCCCGGGACCCGGTCGGCACCGTGCTGGGCATCCTCACCTACAACGGCCCGGTCGTGCTGATGGGCATGAAGGTCATCCCCGGCCTGCTCGCCGGCTGCACCTTCGTGATCAAGCCCGCGCCGGAGTCCCCGCTGACCTCGCGCGTCGTCTCCGAGGCGATCGAGGCCGCCGGCTTCCCCGAAGGCGTGATCAGCGTGCTGGCCGCCGGCACCGAGGTCACCCAGCACCTCGTCGGCCACGAGGGCATCGACATGGTCCACGCGACCGCCGGCACGGCGATCGCCAAGGACATCGTCCACCGCACCGCCGATCGCCTGGCGCGCACGGCGCTCGAGCTCGGCGGCAAGTCGCCGGCGATCGTGCTCGACGACGCCGACATCGACCAGGTTCTCGAGACCCTCGTCGGCGGCGCCTGCGGCTTCAACGGCCAGGTCTGCGTCGCGCTGTCGCGCGTCTTCGTGTCGCGTGAGCGCTACGACGAGTTCGTCGACAAGATGGCCGCCGCGTACAAGGCGATCAAGGTCGGCGACCCGTTCGACCCCGAGACCGAGCGCGGCCCGCTGGCCGTCAAGCGCGCGGTCGAGCGCTGCGAGCACTACGTGGCGAAGGCGATCGAGGAGGGCGCGACCGTCGCCGCCGGCGGCAAGCGTCCGGAGCACCTGGACAAGGGCTACTACTACGAGCCGACCCTGCTGCGCGACGTCACCAACGACATGACCGTCGCCCGCGAGGAGGTCTTCGGTCCGGTCACCGCCGTGATCGCGTACGACAGCCTCGACGACGCGATCAAGCAGGCCAACGACACCGACTTCGGCCTGGCCGCGTCGGTCTACTCCGGCAGCGCGGACAAGGCCCTCGAGGTCGCTCGCAAGATCCGCTCCGGCGGCGTGGCGATCAACCTGGCCGGCGTCTGCCTGACCGAGCCGTTCGGCGGTGTCAAGCAGTCCGGCTGGGGCAAGGAGTGCGGGCTCGAGGGGATCCTCGAGTTCATGGACATCAAGCAGATCCTGCTCAGCGGCAGCTACGTCGACGCGTAGTCGACGAACGGCGCCGGCCCCCGGGGTCGGCGCCGCGTAGGGCCCCTTTGCACCCTTGCATGGTGCAATGAATGTACTAAATACCACTGAAGCGCCGGAATATCCGGGCACAAGGGAGAAGACCATGAAGAGGGTACGCCTCAAGGGCGCGATGCTCGCAGGAGCGATCGCTGCCTTCGGCCTCGTCGGTTGCGGTTCAGACGACGAGTCCAGCACGACCACCGCCGCCAGTGGCGGCGACACCCCGGCCGCGTCCAGCGGTCCGTTCGTCAGCGCGGAGATCGCCACGGCGTTCGAGGAGATCACCGGCCAGAAGCCGCTCGACAAGCCGGCCACGGCCGAAGAGCTGGGCCCGCGCGTCGAGGCCTACAAGGCGGTCCCGAAGGACCTGCTGCTGACGGAGCCCGTCACCAAGAAGGCCGAGGCCGGCAAGCACATCGCGCTGCTCGTCTGCGGCGTTCCGGTCTGCGCCGAGTTCAACAACGCGGCGAAGGAAGCCGCCGACCTGCTCGGCTGGAAGACCACCCGCGTCGACCTGGGCACCAGCCCGGAGGACTTCGCCAACGCCTACAACCGGGCGATCGAGCTGAAGCCGGACCTGGTCGTCGGATCGGGCCTCTCGCGGGAGCTGTTCGACAAGCAGCTGAACACGCTGGCCGAGATGAACATCCCGGTGATCCAGTGGTCCTCGGGCATCAAGCCGGTCGAGGACAAGCTGTTCGTCGCGGTCGACGATCCGTTCTACCAGTCCGCCGGCGTGATGGCCGCCGAGGTCGTGGCCGCCGACGGCGACCTGAAGTCCGACGTCGCGGTCTTCAACGTCCCGCAGTACACGATGTCGACGCTGTTCGCGAAGACCTTCGAGTCGTACATCGACAAGGCCTGCGCCGACTGCAAGGTCTCCTACCAGGAGGCCGCGGCGACCGACATCGGCAAGCTGGCCCAGAAGGTCACCGCGCACATCCAGCGCAACCCCGACACCACCCACGTCGTCTGCAGCTTCGGCGACCTCTGCCAGGGCGTCGGCCAGGCGCTGAAGACCGCCGGGCGCGACGACATCAAGATCTACACGCAGGACCCGGGCGCGACGAACTTCCAGAACATCGTCAACGGCACCGAGTGGGGCGCGACCCCGCTGGCGATCGGACAGACCGGTTGGCAGATCATCGACCTGGCGCAGCGGATCTTCAACGAGGGCGACGTCGCCGGCACCCGCCTGGCGCCGATGCAGGCCGTCGTCGAGATCTCGGATCCGAAGTCCCCGCTGATCGGCGCGGTCCCGGATTACAAGGAGCAGTACAAGGCCCTCTGGAAGCTCGAGGGGTAGCACCGTGACCACCCGGACCCAGCAGCCCGAGGCTGCCGTACGGATCGAGGGACTGTCGAAGACGTTCCCCGGCCAGCGTGCGCTCGATGACGTCTCGATCGAGATCCGTCGCGGCGAGATCCATGCGCTCGTCGGGCAGAACGGGTCCGGGAAGTCCACCCTGATCAAGGTCCTCTCGGGCTTCCACAAGCCCGACGAGGGATCCCAGGCGTGGCTGCGCGGCGAGCAGGTCGCCCTCGGGGGCCTGAGCGACGAGCAGCTCGGGACGATGCGCTTCATCCACCAGGATCTGGCGCTCGTCCCCTCGCTGACCGTCCAGGAGAACCTGCACCTGGGCGGCGTCGGCCGCGGCGTGCTGGCCCCGATCGACGGACGCGGGGAGCGCCAGTCGGTGCGCGAGCTGCTGCGGACCTTCGACCTCGAGATCGACCCGAAGGCGATCGTCTCGTCGCTGCCGCCGTTCGAGCGGGCCGCGGTCGCGATCGTCCGCGGACTCGGCGCCGTCACCGACGACGTCAACCTGCTGGTGCTCGACGAGCCGACCGCCTCGCTCGGCGCGGCCGAGTCGGAGCAGCTGTTCCGCACGCTGCGCCGGGTCAACGAGCTCGGCGTCGCGATCCTCTACGTCTCGCACTTCCTCAACGAGGTGCTGGAGATCGCCGACCGGATCAGCGTGCTCCGGGACGGCCGCAACGTCTGCGTGCTCGACGCCAAGACCACCTCCGAGCAGGAGCTGATCTCGCGGATCGTCGGCAGCGACGTGACCGTCGCCGAGCCACCGCCCGTGCCCGACGGCGACCAGGAGACGCTGCTGCAGGTCGATGGCCTGTACTGCGCCGGCCTCGACGAGGCCAGCTTCTCGGTCCGTGCGGGCGAGGTCGTCGGCCTGACCGGGCTGCAGGGCTCCGGCTACGAGCGGATCCCCGACTGCCTCGGCGGCTCGATGCCGTTCGACGGCGGCGCGGTCACCGTCGACGGCACGACCCTGACGTCGCTGACTCCGTCGTCGGCGGTCGCGGCCGGGATGGTGGCGATGCCCGCCGACCGGCGCAACCTCGGGCTGATCGCGACGTTCACGATCACCGAGAACATGACCCTGCCCGACCTCGCCCGGAACTTCCGGCGGGGCCGGATCGACCGTCGGGCCGAGGACCGCGAGGTCCGCCACTGGCTCGACGTCTGCGGGGTCGTTCCCCCCGACCCCAACCGCCGGATCGACCAGCTCAGCGGCGGCAACCAGCAGAAGGTGATGTTCGCCAAGGCGCTGCGGCTGGAGCCGCGCGTGCTGGTGCTCGCCGAGCCGACCCAGGCCGTCGACATCGGCGCCGCGGCGTCGATCCGCCGCCTGATCTCCGCCCTCGCCGCGCGCGGCCACGCGATCGTGATCGCGTCGTCCGACCCGGAAGAGCTGGAGGAGCTGTGCCACCGCGTCCTGGTCACGCGGGACCAACGGATCGCCTGCGAGCTGCAGGGATCCGAGATCAGTGAGGACCGAATCGTGTTCGAGTGCCAGTTCGAGGGAGCGCAGCAGTGATGCAGAAGGAATCAACCGGCGGCACGGCCGTCGAGGGCGGCGGTAATCCGCTGACCGCCTGGCGCCGGATCGGGCCCGCGCTCTCGCCGCGCAAGATCAGCGGCGTCTACATCCTGCTCGCGCTGATCGTCTTCTACTCGCTGGCGACCACGACGTTCTTCGAGACCACCACGCTGCGGACGATCGCGACCGAGCAGGCGATCACCGCGATCGTCGCGATGGGCCTGACCGTCGCGCTCGCCGCCGGCGTCTTCGACCTGTCGATCGCCGGCACGATGGGCCTGGCGAACATCGTCGTGGCCAAGCTGATGGCCGACGGCGGACTCGACCCGGTGGTCGCGATCCTGCTGACGCTGATCGTCGGCGCGTTCATCGGCCTGGTCAACGGCCTGCTGGTGACCAAGGCCCGGATCGACCCGTTCATCGCCACGCTCGGTACGAACTCGATCCTGCTGGCGGCGATCTTCGTCGTCTCCAACAACCAGAACGTGCTCGGCATCCCGGGCAGCTTCCAGTCGATCGCCGGCAACGAGCTGCTCGGCATCCCGCTGCCGGTCTTCTACGTCCTCGGCCTGGCGCTGTTGCTCTGGTACGTGCTGGCCTGCACCCCGCTCGGGCGCCGGCTGTACGCAACCGGTGGCGGCCGCGAGGTCGCGCGCCTGGCCGGCGTGCCGACCACGCGCTACGTGATCGGCGCGTTCGTCACCTCGGCCGTGGTCGCGTCGCTGGCGGGCATCCTGGTCGTCTCGACGATCGGCACCGGATCGACCGAGGTCGGCGCGTCGTACCTGCTGCCGGCGTTCGCCGCCGGGTTCCTCGGAGCGACCCAGTTCCGCCCGGGCCGCTTCAACATCTGGGGCACGGTGCTGGCGGTCTACCTGCTGGCCACCGGCGTCAAGGGCCTGGTGCTGATGGGCGCCGACGTCTGGGTTCCCGACCTGTTCAACGGCCTGGCGCTGATCGTCGCCGTCGGCCTGTCCGGGATCCAGCGGCGCGCCAAGCGCAAGGCGCCCGCCCGCACATCGGGTACGGGCGGAGCAGCACCCGATCCCAAGCAGGCCGGCGAGGCGTAGCCGGCCCCACTCGGAAGCGCGTCGCCGGGACGGTCCCGGCGACGCGCCCGCGCAAGAACCACCGCAACACAAGGAGCACAACAATGGGCAAGCTGGACAACAAGGTCGCGTTCATCACCGGCGGTGCGCGCGGACAGGGTGCCTCTCACGCCAAGTACCTGGCGCGCGAGGGCGCGAAGATCGTGGTCGTCGACATCCTCGACTCGATCCCGGACTTCTACGCCACGGCGACCCAGGAGGAGCTGGACGCGACCGTCCAGGAGATCAAGGACCTCGGCTCCGACGCGATCGGCCTGAAGGTCGACGTGCGCGACTTCGCGCAGGTCAAGGCCGCGTTCGACACCGCGATCGAGACCTTCGGCCGCGTCGACATCCTCTGCAACAACGCCGGGATGATCCGCGTCGACGCGATCGACGAGATGACCGACCATTCGATGGACGTCGTCATCGACATCTGCCTGAAGGGCGTCTTCAACGGCGTTCGCGCCGTCGCCGCGCACATGAAGGAGCGCGGCAGCGGCAGCATCATCAACACCTCGTCGGCCGGTGGCATCAAGGCGCTGCCGTACGTGTCGCACTACGCGGCGGCCAAGGGCGGCGTGGTGCTGGCCACCAAGAGCTGGGCCAACGAGCTCGCCGAGTGGAACATCAACGTCAACGCGGTCGCCCCGGGCACGATCCTCTCGGGCATGATCACCGGCCTCGCCGGCCAGGCCGGTCAGGACCCGGACGAGGCGTTCAAGGACTACAACGCCAACACCCTGTTCGCCGGCAACGAGCCGGGCGACAAGGGCCGCGTCGAGGTCGACGACATCTCGAAGGTCGTGCTGTTCCTGGCGACCGACGACGCCCGCACGATCACCGGTCAGACGATCGCGATCGACGCGGGCTGGACCGCCTCCTAGAGGCGTTCGTACGCGGGAGTGGTTTGCCGGGCGGGGCCCGGTGAACTGCTCCCGCGTCGCAGCACGGCGACCGGTCGTGGTGACGGACATCAACCAGGGGGACGGATGGCGATGCAGGCTGATCGGGCTTCGACGCCGAACGACCACGGGAGCGTGACGCTCGAGGCGCTCGCCGCGCGCCTGGCGGCGTGGGAGGACGAGCGGGCGGTGGTCGCCGTGCTGACCGCCTACGGCCACGCGATCGATGCGGGCGACGAGGCTGCGTGGCTGGACTGCTTCACCGACGACGCGCGGTTCTCGACCAGCGGGGCCGGGCGCGGGCGGATGGCGTTCGACGTCTCGGGTCGCCCGGCGCTGGAGGACTTCGTCTCGCGTCACAGCCGGCGTCCGCACGGGTTCCAGGAGCACCTGATGCTCAACCCGGTGATCCGCTTCCCCGCGACGGACGAGGCGCACGTGGTCTCGCGGTTCCTGGTGCTGATGCGTCACGAGCAGCGTCCGGCGATCCGCGCCTTCGGTCGCTACGAGGACACGCTGCGGCGCGAGCCGGGCGGTACCTGGCGGATCGTCCACCGTCACGCCCACATCGACGGCGCCGACGACGGCCTGCCGCGGATCGCGATGGTCGACCCGGCCGACGTGCCCTGGTAGTCGGTCGTCTGTTCCGGCCGTCCGTCCGAGGTGCGCCGGCCCCGCGTCGTGCGCCTCAGGCGCCCCGACTGACCCCGACAGCCTTTGCAATATACAACCGTTTTGCGGGGGTTTCGTGGCTCGGGGTTGACGTGCGGGGTGAAGTCGGATAATTGTGATCATGCTACGTCGCTCGCGGCGCGGCATCACCGTTCCCTGGGAGAGAGAGAACCCGTGCTTCACCTTCAGCATCTGCGCGCCAGACGACTCGGCCAGCTGGCCGTCGTAGCCGCCGCCGGCCTGGCGCTCGCCGCCTGTGGATCATCCGACGACGACAGCACGCAGGCCTCGGGCGGGGGAAGCGACCCCGTCACGCTGAAGTTCTCCTACTTCACCTCGCAGAACAACCCGATCGGCCAGACCTGGACCTGGTGGATGGACGAGGTCACCGAGCGCAGCGGCGGCACGATCAAGTTCGACGCGTTCTGGGACGGCACCCTGCTGAAGGCCGACGAGGTCGTCGACGGGCTGCGCGACGGCCGCGCCGACGTCGCCCAGATCACGCCCTCGTTCTACTCCGGCCGGTTCCCGCTGACCGCGGCCGCGGAGCTGCCGTTCGCGTCGAACAACGTCGCGGCGATCTCGGCGACGATGGCCAAGCTGTCGGCCGAGGACGAGACCTTCCAGAAGGAGTGGTCGGCGCAGAGCGTCAAGCCGCTCGGCTGGAGCGTCGGCGCGTCCAGCCCCGTGGTCTCGAAGGACCCGATCAAGGCGGCCGGTGACATCAAGGGCATGAAGATCCGCGGCATCGACCGCGGCAGCAAGGCGCTCAAGCACAACGGCGCCAACGTGCTGGCGGTCGCTCCGGCCGAGCTCTACGGCTCGATGGAGCGCGGTCTGCTCGACGGCGTCTACGGCGTGCCGTTCGGCGCCCTGACCTCGATGAAGCTCGAGGAGGTCGGCAAGTACACGACCGACCTCGGCCTCGGCGCCCAGACCGCCAGCGCCCTGGCGATCGGCCAGTCCTCCTGGGACAAGCTCAGCGACGAGCAGCGCCAGGCGATCGAGGAGGTCGGCGCCGAGATCCCGGCCAAGTACGCCGAGCTCAACGCCAAGGCCGACGCCGACGCCTGCACCGCGTTCACCGAGAACGAGGTCGAGCTGAGCGTGCTTCCGGACGCCGAGAGCCAGAAGCTGCGCGCCGGTGGCGAGACCAAGGTCCGCGACGAATGGGTCGCGGAGCTGAAGCAGAAGGACCTCGACGCCGACGGCTTCGGCGCCAAGTTCACCGAGCTGGTGAAGGCCGCCAGCGCCGACTTTCCCGACGAGGACAAGAGCGGCGTGCAGCGCTGCCTCGACACCCAGTCCTGACCCCCGTACCCCGGTAGCCCCGAGCGAAGGACCCCTCACATGAGCACCATCGAGACCCCGGCCCCCCAGAAGGGGTCCTCCAACCGGATCACCGGCATCATCGACAGCGACGTTCACCCGAACTTCCAGAACGGGTTGCAGGATCTCCACAGCTACATGCCGGCGAGCTGGCAGAAGCGGCTGGGGATCGGCGGCGGCGCTGACTGGTCGAGCCGCTTCGCGGCGTCGTCCTACGTGCTGCCGCTGGACTACCTGTACATCAACAGCGCGGGCGCCTACCGCGACGACGCGATCCACGAGGGCCAGGCGCCGGCGACCGACGCCGCCTTCACCGCCAAGCAGCTGTTCGACGGCCACGGGATCGCCAAGGGCCTGCTGATCGCCGGGCATCTGTTCGGGATCGGCGCGTTCCCCGACCCGACCGTCGCCGCGACGGTCGCGTCCGCCTACAACGAGTGGATGTGCGAGCGCTGGCTCCAGGTCGACTCGCGCTACCGCGGCGCGCTGGTCGTCGCCCCGCAGGATCCCGAGGCCGCCGTCAAGGAGATCGAGCGGATGCAGGGCCGGCCGGGGATCATGGCGATCTTCCTGCCGCTCCACGACATCCTCCACGGCGAGAAGAGCTACTACCCGATCTACGAGGCGGCGCAGAAGTACTCGCTGCCGATCGTGGTCCACCCGTCGGGGACCGAGAACGTCTTCGCCCGCGCCCCGCGGATGGCCGGCACGCCGACGTACTACATCGAGTGGCACACGGCGCTCAGCCAGATCCACCAGTCGAACGTGCTGAGCCTGGTCTGCCACGGCGTGTTCGAGAAGTTCCCCGAGCTGAAGTACGTGATCGCGGAGGGCGGGTTCGCCTGGGCCGCCGAGATCATGTGGAAGCTCGACCGCGACCGCAAGGGCCTCGGCGACGAGGTGCCGTGGCTGAAGCTCGCGCCGAGCGAGTACATCCGCCGGAACATCCGCTTCACCACGCAGCCGATGATCGAGCCGGCCAAGAAGGAGCACCTGCCGGTGCTGCTCGACATGGTCTGCGCCGAGGAGACGCTGATCTTCAGCAGCGACTACCCGCACTGGGACTTCGACGAGCCGCGTCGCGCGCTCGCCGGAGTGCCGAAGGATCTGCTGCAGAAGATCTGCGTGGACAACCCGACCAAGCTCTACGGCGACCGCCTCTAGGACGACCACGATGGCCACCAAGACCACCAACGCCACCCGCCACGTCGTCGGCCCGCTCGAGGGGTTCCCCGAGGGCGAGACCCGGATCGTCGACGTCAAGGGTCGCTCGATCGGCGTGATCCACGACAACGGGAAGTTCTTCGCGCTGCGCAACGTCTGCCCGCACCACGGCGCGCCGCTCTGCCAGGGCCGGGTCCAGGGCTTCATGCGGCCGTCCGAGCCGCACGTCTACGACTACAGCGGCGACGACGCGGACGACCGGGTCGTGCTCTGCCCGTGGCACGGCTACAAGTTCCGCCTCAAGGACGGCAGCTCGGTGACCGAGCCGGAGACGTCCCGCGTGCGGACCTACGAGGTCGCCGTCGAGGACGGCGAGGTCGTCGTCTACGTCTGACGATCGGGAACGCATGAGCAGCACGGAAGCCCCGCCCCGTCCCTGCGTCGTCGTCGGCCGCGAGGATGCGGCCGATGGCGTCGTGACGTTGACCCTCCGCGATGCGGAGGGCGCGCCCCTGCCGGAGTGGGACGCCGGCGCCCACGTCGATCTGGTGCTGCCCGACGCGGTGCGCCAGTACTCGCTCTGCGGCGCGGTCGGCGAGTGCGGTGAATACCGCATCGCGGTGCTGCGCGAGCCGGAGTCGCGCGGGGGATCGGAGTACGTCCACGACCGCCTGGCCGTCGGGGCGACGGTCGAGGTCGGCGGGCCGCGCAACCACTTCGCCTTCGAACCCGCGGAGCGCTACGTGTTCATCGCCGGCGGCATCGGGATCACCCCGATCCTGCCGATGATCGAGCGGGCGATCGCCGCAGGAGCGGAGTGGGAGCTGTTCTACGGGGGCCGCAGCCGGGCGTCGATGGCGTTCGTCGATCGCCTGACCGAGCTCGGCGACCGGGTCCACGTGCTGCCGCAGGACGAGGTCGGGCTGCTCGACCTGGTCACGGCGCTGGCGGACGTCGAGCGGGCGGACACGCTGACCTACTGCTGCGGTCCCGAGCCGCTGCTCGCCGCCGTCGAGGGACGCTGCGGTCCGGCCGGTCTGGCGCGGTTGCGCGTCGAGCGGTTCTCGTCCGACGTCGAGATCGACCGGGTCGGCGACCAGCCGTTCGAGGTCGAGCTGGTCCAGACCGGCGTGACGCTCACCGTCGAGCCGGGCGTGTCGATCCTCGACGCGGTCCTCGACGCGGGGGTAGACGTCGACAGCTCGTGCGAGGAGGGGACCTGCGGCACCTGCGAGACCGACGTGCTCGAAGGGGTCCCGGACCACCGCGACGTGGTGCTGACCGACGCCGAGCAGGCGGCGGGCGCGGTGATGATGATCTGCGTGTCGCGGTGCAGGTCGAAGAAGCTGGTGCTCGACCTGTAGACCGGTCCCCGGCTCCGGGCGACCGGAGTCGGCTCGGGAGACGCGAGTTTGCCCGCCCCGGGCGGGCAAACCACGCGGTCCCGCGCCCCGCGACGCTCAGTGCGTCCCGCGCGAGAAGGCCTCTTCGAGCCAGACGGCCCGGACCTCGTCGGTGATCCGGCAGTCCAGCAGCAGCGGCCGGTCGAGGCCCGCGGCGAGCAGCGGGGCGACGCCCTCGAGATCGGTCAGCGAGCGGACCGCCATCCCGTCCGCGCCCATCGCGCGAGCGACCGCGTCGAGCGGCGGGGTCTCGAACCGCGACTCCTTCTCGTCCAGGCCGGACATCCGCAGGAAGTGCATCTCGGCGCCGTAGGACTCGTCGTTGTAGACGACGATCAGCATCGGCAGCTTGTAGCGGACCGCGGTGTCGAGCTCGCCGAGACTGAGCATCAGGCCGCCGTCGCCGATCGCCGTGACCGTCAGCCGGTCGGGGTGGGCGACGGCCGCGCCGATCGCGGCGCCCAGGCCGAGCCCGATCGAACCGAAGTCGAGCGTGAAGACGAAGCGGTCCGGCGCGTCGACCGGGATGTCCATCGACGGGAAGCCCATGAAGTGGCCGCCGTCGACGACCAGCTGGCGCTCGGCGGGCAGCAGCGCCGCGATCTCGCGCGAGAGCGCGCGCGGGTCGATTCCGCGCTCGTCGCTGTCGTCCGGGGTCGCCGCGGCACTGGTGGCGATCTCCGTGCGGATCGCGTCGGTGCGGAACCCGGTCGCCGGCTCCAGCCGCTCGACCAGCGCGCGGGCGACCACGCCGACGTCGCCGACCACGCCGACCTCGGTCGGCACGTAGCGACCGAACGCGGTGTCGTCGAGATCGACCTGGACGATCGTGGCGTCGGACGAGAACAGCGTGCCGCCGCGCGAGGTGAAGTGGTTGAGCGAGGCGCCGAAGGCGATCACGCAGTCCGCCTGGCCGATCAGCTCGCGGCCGAGGTCGGTCGCGAAGCCGCCGGCGATGCCGACCGCGTAGGGGTGGCCGCGGAACCAGCTGTTGGCCGGCAGCGACGTGGCGAGCAGCGCGCCGACGCGGTCGCCGAGCGCGAGCAGCTCGTCGCGGATCCCGGCGGTCACCGCACCGCGCCCGCCGATGATCACCGGACGCTCGGCCTTGGCGATCGCCTCCACCGCGGCGTCCAGGCCGACGATCTCCGGCGACGCGACGACCGCCGAGGGCAGCGACGCGACGACCGTGTCGCCGGCCTCCTCCTCCTGGACGTCGGTCGGCAGGTTCAGCGCGATCGGCCGGTGCTCGTCGCGGGCGCGGCGGAAGGCCTCGGCGACGTCGGCGTGGGCGGTCGCCGGCCGGACCGGCTGGACGGGGATGTCGCAGGCGGCGAAGAACGGCGCCTGCTCGATGTCCTGGGGCAGGCCCGCCACCGAGAGCGCGGTGTCGCCGGAGATCACGACCATCGGCACGCGGCCGCGGCGGGCCGAGACCAGCGCGGTCAGGGCGTTGGTCAGGCCCGGGCCCTGGGTGAAGGTGCAGACGCCGACGCGCCCGGTGGTGCGGGCGTAGCCGTCGGACATCGCGACGGCGCCGCTCTCGTGGCGCGCGCCGCGGAAGGGGATCTCCTCGTGGGCAAGACGGGGGATCAGCTTGAGGTTGCCGTCGCCCATCAGCCCGAAGACGGCACCGACGCCCTCGGACCGGAGTTGGGCCGCAATTGCTTCAAAAACCTTCATTCGAACTGTTATAACCAATCGCCAGGGAGAAGCGGGAGAAATGAGAGAGACCATGGTGCTTACGCTGCTGGCCGCGTCGATCGAGATGCGGGTCGGGTCGTGACCGATGTGCTGCGCCTGCTGGCGTCCCAGGTGGCAGAGGACCTCCGCGGCCTGCCGCGCCGGGGCCGCGCCGCCGACCGCCGCGTCGCCCGCGCCGGCAGCATCGACGAGATCCGGGCCGCGGCTCGGGCGTCGCTGCCGAAGGTGATCTTCGAGTTCGTCGACGGCGGCGCCAACGACGAGCGCACCGTCCGCCGCAACCTGGCGGACTTCGACGAGATCGCCCTGCTGCCGCGCACGTTGGTCGACGTCTCGGGCGTCGACACCGCGACCACGGTGCTCGGTCAGGAGATCGCCGCGCCGATCATCGGCGCGCCGACCGGGCTCTGCGGCCTGATCCACCACGACGGCGAGGTCGGGCTGGCCCAAGCGATGCACGGCGCCGGATCGATCTACACGCTGGCCGCGATGTCGAGCTACACGATCGAGGAGGTCGCGTCGGCGTCCCCGGGGCCGCTCTGGTTTCAGACCTACCTCTGGCGCGACCACGGGATCGTCCGCGACCTGATCGAGCGCGCGGCGGCCGCGAACTACGGCGCGCTGGTGGTCACCGTCGACGTCCCGCGCTCCGCCGAGCGGCACCGCGACCGCCGCAACGGCTTCGGCCTGCCGCCGCGGCTCACCGCGCGGACCCTGGCCGGGGGCCTGCGGCATCCGCGCTGGACGTCGGACTTCGTGCGACGGCCGCGGATCACCGCCGCCAACGTGACCGACGGCCCGGCGGGCGGCGACGCGGTCAGCGTCGCCGGCTACGTCGACCGCCAGTTCGATCCGGCCGCGACCTGGGACGACCTGGCCTGGCTGCGTGACGCATGGGACGGGCCGCTGGTCGTCAAGGGCCTGCTCGATCCGGCCGACGCGCGGATCGCGGTCGAGCACGGCGCCGACGCGGTCGTGGTCTCCAACCACGGTGGTCGACAGCTCGACCACGCCTGCTCGTCGATCGGCGCGCTGCCCGCGGTGGTCGATGCGGTCGGCGACGAGGTCGAGGTCTACCTGGACGGCGGGATCCGCCGGGGCAGCGATGTCGTCAAGGCGCTCGGGATGGGGGCACGGGCGTGCCTGGTCGGGCGCCCGATCGTCTTCGGGCTCGGCGCCGCGGGGGCCTCCGGGGCGGCGCGGTCGATCGAGATCCTGCAACAGGAGTTGCGCGCTGCGCTGATGCTGCTGGGTGCCCCGTCGGTCCGCGATATCGCGCGAGATCAGGTCCTGGCGCCCCGGCTCGGAGGCGCTCCCGCGGCTCCGTGACCCCGGTCACTTGACACCGCTACCATGTGGCGGGTATTAATCATCATAGTTATGCGAGAGGCGTTCCCGGTGCTCCGGGACGGCGGGTCTAGGCCGCTCCTCGAACTCATGCCGAAGCAAAGGACCACGGCAACGTGACAAGGGTACGCACCATCGTGCGCGGCCTCTCGGGGGCCCTGGCGGCCGTCGCTGCCGTCGCACTCATCATTCTGATGTTGATCACCGTGGCCGACGTGGTTCGTCGCGCGCTGACCGACAAGTCGATCGAGGGCGCGATCGAGGTCGCCCCGTTGCTGCTGCTCGGCGCCGTGGCCCTCGGCCTCGGCTACGCCGAGCAGACGCTGACGCACGTGCGCACGTCGCTCGTGACCAGCCGCGTCGGCCTCAAGACGCGACTGATCCTCCGTTCGATCGGCGGCACGCTCGTGACCGCGCTGCTGCTCTGGTTCAGCTGGGAGTCGTTCCAGCGCGCGATCACCGCGATCGAGGAGAACGACGTCACCCCCGGATTCGTGGCGATCCACACCTGGCCCGCCCGCGTGCTGGTGCCGATCGGCTTCCTGCTGTTCGCACTGCACGTGTTCTTCCGGCTCTACGACGACGTGCAAGCGCTCCGCAAGGGCGAGCCGGACCCGCGCGAGCTCGAAGCCGCGCAGCTCAACGATGACGCCGTGGAGGTGCATGCCTGATGGATACGACCGTGATGGTCCTGATCGCCCTGGGCGTCTTCCTCTTCCTGCTGGCGGCCGAGATGCCCGTGGCTGTCGGCCTCGCCGGCGCCGGCGTGACCGGCCTGCTGCTCAACAACGGCTTCGAGCAGACCGCGGCGACCCTGTCGTCGGCGGCCTACCAGGCCACCTCGACCTACACCCTGATCGTCATCCCGATGTTCATCCTGATGGGCGTCCTCGTGGCGAACGCCGGAGTGCTGGGCAACATCTTCGACCTCGCCGCCCGGGCCACGCGCAAGCTGCCCGGCGGCCTGGGCATCGCCACCGTGCTGTCGGCGGCCGGCTTCTCGGCCGTCACCGGCTCGAGCGCCGCGGCCGTCGCCACCCTCGGCCGGCTCTGCGTCGGCGAGATGCGCCGCCACGGCTACTCGATCAAGTTCGCGGCCTCGATCGTCGCGGCCTCCGGCACGCTCGGCGTGCTGATCCCGCCGAGCGTGGTGCTCGTGATCTACGGCGTGCTGACCAACGAGTCGGTCGCCCAGCTGCTGCTCGCGGCGATCATCCCGGGCATCATCACCGCGATCGCGTACATGATCACGATCGTGCTGATGGCCTCGCTGGGCAACAGCAAGAAGCACATCGACAGCGAGGGCGACCACGACGGACATCCCGACGACGACCCGTCCGGTGGCGGTGGCGCGCGGCAGCGCGACGTGGCCGTGGCGATGCAGGCCAACGAGCCGGCCGTCGACCGCCCGGTCGACCGCGAGATGGAGCGCGAGCTCGATCAGCTCGACGTCGCGGCGGGCCCCGGGGGCATCGCGATGGCGAAGCCGTCCCGCGCCCAGCGCCTGCAGGAGCTGGAGTCGATCTTCTACATCGGGATCATCTTCATCGTCGTGCTCGGCGGCATCTACGGCGGCGTCTTCACCGAGACCGAAGCGGGTGCCGTCGGCGCCCTGGTCGCGGTCTTCGTGCTGCTGCTGCGCAGCGGTCGCACCGAGCTGGGCCTGAAGAAGTCGCTGTCCTCCGCCCTGCGCGAGACCTCGGCGAACACGAGCATGCTGTTCGCGCTGCTGATCGGCGGCTCGATCTTCACGTTGTTCCTGGTCACCGCCCGCGTGCCGCAGGACCTGACGGACTGGATCATCGGCCTCGACGTCAACAAGTACGTCGTGATCGCGATCATCCTGCTGGTGCTGCTGGTCCTCGGCGCGCTGCTCGACGGCATGTCGATCCTGCTGCTGACGATGCCGCTGACCTACCCGCTGGTCACCGACCTCGGATTCAGCGGCCTCTGGTACGGCATCCTGGCCGTGAAGATGGTCGAGATCGGCCTGCTGACGCCCCCGTTCGGGATCAACGTCTTCCTGATATCCGGGGTGGTCAAGGAAGCCAAGATCGAGGATGTCTTCCGCGGCGTGGTGCCGTTCATCATCGCCGAGCTCTGCGTGGTGCTGCTGATCATCCTGGTGCCGGAGCTCGTGACCTGGCTGCCGGACCTGGCGTCCACCAAGTAGCGACCTCACCGGGCCGGTTCGGCGTCACGCCGAGCCGGCCCGTTCCCGCTTCTCCCGCAACCCGCCGGCCCGTTCGGCCGGCCGAACGACTCGAAGGAACCCCCATGAGCGCATCCAAGGAACAGGAACTCGCCCTCCAGGCCTGCCGCGGCCTCGCCGCCTACGGCCTCGGTCCCGCGATCGGCGGACACGTCAGCATCCGCGTGCCGGGTAAGGAGCAGTACTGGACGAACAAGCTCAACAAGACGTTCGAGGAGATGCAGCTGGAGGACATCGTCCTCCTGGACTTCGAGGGCAACTCGGTCGACCCGGACGTCGTGGTCAGCCCCGGTATCGGCTTCCACCACGGGATCTACCAGCTGCGTCCCGACGTCAACGCGATCGTCCACACCCACGGGTACTGGGTCACGGCGCAGTCGGCGTTCGGCCGTGAGCCGCGGATGCTGCACAACATGTCGACGTACTTCCACAACCGCACGGCGATCGCGCCGGACGACGAGATCGACGCGATCGCGCCAGCCATGAAGGACGACGACATCGCGATCATTATCCCCTGGCACGGGGCGATCACCCTGGGCAAGGACATCGGCGACGCCGCCGCGCTGCACGTCACGTTCGACTACTGCTGTCGGCTCGACGTCGAGCTCGCCGGGGCCTCCGAGGTCCCGACGATGCCCGACGACCACGCGGTCGCGGTCCAGAAGCTGCTCGGCAAGGCCGCCTACCTGGACCTGACCTGGGACCTGATCGTCCGCAAGGGCGAGCGCTGCTACAACGGCGAGGTCGTCGTCCCGATTCCCGCCCAGTGAGCGGGTCGGCGGGCGGGGGCGCGGTGCTGGACGGGCGGTCGACGCTCGTCACCGGCGCCGGATCGGGCCTGGGGCGGGCGACCGCCGAGGCCTTCGCCCGCGCCGGGGCGGCCGTGGCCTGCGTCGATCGTGACGGGACGGCGGCCGAGGCCGCTGCCCAGGCGATCGTCGCCGCCGGCGGGCTCGCCGTCGGTCTGACCGCCGACGTCACCGACGAGGACCAGCTCGAGGCCGCGGCGACCGCCGCGCGCGACGCCCACGGGGTCGTCGACGTGCTGTTCGCCAACGCCGGGATCCCGGGGGAGGGTGCCGCGCACGCGCTCGACCGCGCGTCGTGGGACCGCGTGATCGCGGTCAACCTGACCGGGGCGTTCCTGTCCGCACGCGCGGTGCTGCCGCAGATGCAGCAGCGCGAGCGCGGCTCGATCATCCTCCAGGCCAGCCTGGCGGGGCTGCGCGGGATCCCGAACATCCCCGCCTACGCGGCGGCGAAGGGCGGCGTGGTCGCGCTGACCCGGCAGCTGGCCGCGGAGTACGCGCCGGAGGGGATCCGCGTCAACGCGATCGCGCCGGGGCCGATCCTGACCCCGCTGGTCGAGGACGCCTACCGCGCGCGCCACGGTGACGACGCGGCCGAGGCGATGGCCCAGCGGGCCGCGTCGGTGCCGCTCGGCCGGATGGGCGAGACCGACGACGTGGCCGCCTACGCGACCTTCCTGGCGTCCGACGCCTCGCGCTGGATCACCGGGACCGTGCAGTCGATCGACGGCGGGTTGGCCGCCGTGGCGCCGGTCTGAGCCACCGAGCCACCGAGCCACCGAGCCACCGAGCCGCGGGGCCGAAGCACGCGGCCCCGGGGCGCGGCGGGGGCGTCGCCGTAGAGGTTCTGCACGTCCTGCGTGTCGAACCTCTACGGCGTTTCCGCGTCTGCTCAGGCGGTCAGGAACTCGCGCAGCGCGTCGGCGGTGAACTGCGGGTGCTGCTCGGGGAAGAAGTGCCCGCCCGGCGCCGCGACCCCGCGCACGTCGGTGCACCGCTTGCCCCACTCGGCCTGGATGTCGAAGAGGTTCTTGACCAGACCGTCGCCGCCCCAGATCGCCAGCGTGGGGCAGGTGACCTTGACGTCGAGGTCGGCCTCGTCGTGCTCCAGGTCGACCGTCGCTCCGGCGCGGTAGTCCGAGCACGAGGCGTGGATCATCGCGGGGTCGCGCCAGGCCTTGCGGTAGGCGGCCAGCATCTGGGCGTCGTAGCCGTCCTCGATGCTGACGCCGCCGTTGACGACCAGGCAGTTCTCGAAGTAGTAGTCGGGGTCGCCGCCGATCATCCGCTCGGGGAACGGCTCGGGCAGCGGCAGGAAGTACCACTGCCAGAAGCGGGCCGCGCGGGTGCGGTCGACGCCGTGGTACATCGCCCAGGTCGGGACCAGGTCGCAGGGGATCAGCGCGCTGACGCGGTCCGGCGCGTCGAGCGCCATCCGGTGCGCGACGCGGCCGCCGCGGTCGTGGCCGGCGACGGCGAAGCTCTCGAACCCGAGCTCGCGCATCAGCTGCAGCTGGTCGGCCGCCATGTTGCGGAACGAGTAGGTCTCGCCGCTGTCGTCGTGCGGCTTGGAGGACTGGCCGTAGCCGCGCAGGTCGGAGCAGACGACGGTGAAATCGTCGGTCAGTCGCTCGGCGACCGGGGCCCACTGCTCGAGGCACTGCGGGTAGCCGTGCAGCAACAGCAGCGCCGGGCCCGATCCGCCCACTACGCAGTTGATCTCGACCTCGCCGGTCGTGATCCGTCGGCGGCTGAATCCCTCGAACATCTGCGCCCTCCCGGTCGCTCGCCCTTGCCCCTGGCTCGGGTTTGGTGTAACAATGATCACAGTACCAGCCGGCCCGAGCCCGGAGGGACCGATCGCTGTGGCTCGCCGCGACTCGCCCCGCCCTCGAGGACCGGCTCCACGGCCCGTCGCTCCGGAGTCCCGGATCGGCCCCGTGCCTGACCCTGAACGAAGGAACGTTCCGTGAACCGTGCATCCCTTGTCCGTCGTCGCCTGCTCACCGCCGCGTCAGTCCTCGCCCTCGGCGTCGGCGTGGCCGCCTGTGGCTCCGACGACGACAGCAGCAACGCATCCGCCGGGGGCGACGGCGCCGGCAAGTCGCAGACGCTGAAGTTCTCGTACATGGCCGGCGAGAACACCTCGATCGGCCAGCTCTGGACCTGGTGGCTCGACGAGGTCGAGGAGCGCTCCGGCGGCTCGATCAAGTTCGACCGCTTCTGGGACGCCACGCTGCTCAAGGCGACCGAGACCGTCGAGGGCCTGAAGGACGGCCGTGCCGACGTCTCGCAGGTGCTGCCGACCGTCTACGCCGGCCGCTTCCCGCTGACCAGCATCGGCGAGCTGCCGTTCGAGAGCTCCAACGCCCCGGCCGTCTCCGACGCGCTCGCCACCCTCGGGGCCGAGGAGGCCAGCCCGCTGCGTCAGGAGTGGGAGAAGCAGGGCCTCGTGCCGCTGTCGTTCAGCATCGGCGCCAGCAGCGCGCTGGCGACCAAGGACCCGATCAAGACCGCCGCGGACCTCAAGGGCAAGCGGATCCGCGCCAACGACCGCGGCAGCCGCGTGATGCAGCCGATCGGCGCCAACCTCGTGAACATCGAGCTCGCCGAGATCTACGGCTCGATGGAGCGCGGCCTGGTCAAGGGCGTCTACGGGATCCCGTTCAGCTTCTCCGGTCCGCTGAAGTTCCAGGAGGTCGCGAACCACTTCACCGACCTGGGCATCGGCGTCTCGACCGTCAACGCGCTGGCGATCTCGAAGGAGAAGTGGGACAGCCTGGGCGCCGACCAGCAGAAGGTGATCCAGGAGGTCAACAGCGAGGCTCCGAAGAAGATCGCCGAGATCGAGGCGCAGTTCGATGACGAGTCCTGCAAGGCGGTCAAGGACGCCGGGCGTGAGCTGTTCGTGCTGCCCGAGGCCGAGGCGAACAAGATCAAGGACGCCGGCAAGGCCGCCGTCGACGCGGCCTGGAAGAAGGACGTCAAGGGCGCCGACGCCGACGCGTTCTACCAGGAGTACCAGACCAAGCTGACCGAGGCCGAGGCCGCGTACCCGGACTACCAGACCGGCATCGCGCGCTGCATCGCGCAGCAGAGCTAGGGCCGAGGGCCCGCTCAGCGCCGCCGTGAGCTTGGCGAGTCTGCTCCGACAATCGGAGCAGACCCACCGAGTTCGAGTGACCGAGGGCCCGCGCGCTGCGCGCGGGCCCT
>Ga0265296_1001030_pt1 | contig 34800 bp, 42 predicted proteins | sample MunlanPumphouse1_FD_189073 | JGI IMG/M metagenome (GOLD analysis project Ga0265296, IMG submission 189073) | Groundwater microbial communities from a municipal landfill in Southern Ontario, Canada - Pumphouse #1 | ecosystem: Environmental > Aquatic > Deep subsurface > Groundwater | place...
CAGACCTCGCAGATCTCATGCTGGACATCAACAGTGTCGAGCGAGCCGGGCGATGGCCCGGCGGCACCCGGGGTGCATCAGCGCCCTATCGGAGAACGCTGACACAAGAAAGGTAGTCCAGTGAGCGACGATGACGAGCACGAGAACTTCATTCAGGCGGGCGAGCTTCCCCCGCTGAGCATGCCTGCGTTCCAACTGCACACGTTCGCGATCATCGAGAGCTTCCAGCGAGGCGTCCCAGGATTCGTCTCCGACGACTACCTGGAGGCAATCCCCGCGGAGACGACGCTGACGGCGGCGGAGCTTGAAATGGCGGGCGTGTGGGTCCGCCGCGAGGGCGGCTACTTCGTCCAAGACGACGAGACGATCAGCATGGTTATGGGCTTCCGGGAGAAGAGCGACGCCAACGCCGAGAAGTGCCTGACTCGTGGGTATCACGCGCCGCGCGGAGACGGCGACTGGATCGTGTGCGAGACGTGCCATGTCCCTCTGAAGCGCCCAGATGGCAAGCCGGTAGGCGGCGCTCACGGCGAGGCCCCGGACTACGGTCCTCAGCGCGACGACCTCGACGCCGAGTAGCGCCATGGACTGGGAAATGATCGGCGCGGCGATGTGGGACTGGGTTCCGTGGCTGATCGGCGTCGCCGGTCTCCTATTCGGCATCCTCGGAGAACTACGTGCACGCCGAGCTGAGCGACGGGCCAGCCGCGACGACGATGCGCCTCCATGGGACGACGCCCAGCACGACAGCGGCGATCTGTTCACCATCCGCAACACCTCCACACGCGACGTCATCGTGACGGCGGTGGAGGCCAGCCCCGCCGAGAAGGCGGGCTTGTTGAGGTTCCGTCACAAGTTCCCGCTGACGATCTATGCGGGAGACTCGCTCGGCGTTTTGGGCGGCGAGCGGTACTCGATGAGCCGCCCAGACGTCGTCATCGTGTGGAGGTTCGTGGACGCTGACGAGATCCGCCGAAATCGCCGCATCCTGCCGAGCGCAACCTCCTAGCCTGCACCAACGATCAGGGCGACCGCATGGAAGTGCCCTCGCGGGTCAGGATCGATTCGCGAGGGCACTGAAAACAACAGCAAGGGAAGGTCAGTGACCGGCCCCCATATTTCCGGTCAGACGACCGTGGAACGCCGCAGCAGCGTCGTTGAGGCCCTCGATGCGGACCTGTTTCCCGTGGTTCTCATACTTGGTGACAATGGCGTCCAGTGAGGCCACGGTGGAGGCGTCCCACACGTGGGAGCGGCTCATGTCGATCACCACGTGCTCGGGATCACGTGCGTACTCGAACTGAGTCGTGAGGTCGTTACTGGAGGCGAAGAAGAGTTCACCGTTGACGGCGTAGTGTGCTGTCTCGCTGGGCTCGTCCACGCTACGGGTGACGCTCACGAAGTGGGCCACACGGCGGGCGAACATGATCATTGCCGCGATGACGCCAAGGATCACGCCGACGGCGAGGTTGTGGGTCCACACGGTGGCGATGACGGTGATGAGCATCACCGCGGTCTCGCTCTTCGGCATCCGGCGCAGTGTCGAGATGCGGACGCTGTGCCAGTCGAAGGTGGCGATGGAGACGACGATCATCACGGCGACGAGCGCGGCCATCGGGATGATGGCGACAACGTTCCCGAGCGCGAGGACGAGCACAAGGAGGAAGACTCCGGCGAGGAACGTGGAAATGCGAGTACGGGCCCCGGACGCCTTGACGTTTATCATGGTCTGACCGATCATCGCGCAGCCGCCCATGCCGCCGAACGCGCCGGAGAGGATGTTGGCCGTCCCCTGCCCCAGTGCTTCCCGAGTCTTGCGGGAGTGGGTGTCGGTGATGTCGTCCACGAGCTTCGCCGTCATGAGAGATTCCAGCAGTCCGACGACCGCCATCGCGAGGGCGTAGGGGGCGATGATCTGCAACGTCTCGAAAGTGAGGGGGACGTTCGGGATGAAGAGCGCGGGAAGACTCTCCGGCAGGTCTCCCTGGTCTCCGACGTTAGGCACGTTCCAGGCGAACACGATGACAGCGGCGGTGAGCAGCACAATCGCGACAAGCGGAGCCGGGACGACCTTGGTGATGCGCGGCATCAGGTACATGACCAGGAGGCCGACGACGACCAGCGGGTAGACGAGCCACGGGACGCCGATGAGCTGGGGGAACTGCGAGGTGAAGATGAGGATGGCGAGCGCGTTGACGAAACCGACCATCACGGACCGAGGGATGAAGCGCATGAGCTTGGCCACACCCAGCAACGCGAGCACGATCTGGATGAGTCCACCGAGCAGCACGGTCGCGATGAAATAGTCCATGCCGTACTCGCGAGCAACCGGCGCGATGACGAGAGCGATGGCTCCGGTTGCTGCGGTGATCATGGCCGGGCGACCGCCGAGGAACGAGATCGCGACGGCCATCACGAACGACGAGAACAATCCGACTCGGGGATCGACTCCGGCGATGATCGAGAAGGCGATGGCCTCGGGGATAAGCGCGAGAGCGACGACGAGTCCGGCGAGCACTTCCCGGGTGAGCAGGCGCGGGCTCTTCAGCGCCTGCATCACGGTCGGTTCGATTCTGTAGCGCGAGGCGTCGTCTCGCGTGGGTGTGACGGCAGTCATATGCCCTCCAGGGTTGGGCTCTCTCGTGAGAGCGCGGTAACGAGTGGGAGCGCGCGCAGGCATCGCCCAGCGGGACGCGCAAAGATGAGGGGAGCGGCTGTGAACTTCCAGCCGAGACGACTCTAACGTAACGTGAGTGTTGAGATGAAATCGTCAGGAGGCAGACAGGTGTCCAGCGAGGAAACCATGAAGATCGGCGAGGTAGCCGACCGTACATCGCTGTCCTTCCGCACCCTCCGCCACTACGAAGAGGTCGGCCTGGTCTCACCTTCAGCAAGAACAGAGGGAGGCTTCCGCCTCTACACCGAGAACGACATCGCCCGCCTGCTGATCATCCGCCGCATGAAGCCGCTCGGGTACACGCTAGAAGAGATGAGGGCTCTCCTCGACGTCGTGGGTGCTCTCACTCAGCAGCCTGACGATACCGAGCTTCGATCCCAGCTCGAAGGCATCCAGCAGGAGGCCACCGAGCGGCGCGAGAGGTTGGCCAAACACCTCAGCATGGCTGACGACTTTCTAGCGGAACTCGCACACATCTGACGCGCTCAACAGCTCGGACTTGTTCGTGGTCAACCGGCACCCGTGCTGAGAGCCGCAGCGATGGCGTCCTGCGCCTCCTGTGCGACCTTCGGTGTCCTCGTCGTCTGGCCTGTCTCCAGGCTCCGGCGACGCTCGACTCGTCGCCATCCGAGGGTGACCGTCCCGTCGATCTCCTCGACCGTGCGCAGCCGCCGTCCCTTGCCCACGGGAAGCACCTGGACGTCGTGCACGAGCGCGCTGAGGACCGCACGTCGCCCGTATAGCACGCCGCGTAACTCCACCGTTGGAAGCGCCGTAGCGCCGCCTCTGACGCCCTCCGCAGACGATCCCGTACTCTCCGCTGTCGTCGGCAGAAACGGCGCACTCATGGCCGAGGTGACGCGTATGTGGATCAGCCCCGATGACGTGGTGCTCGATGCGACGTACGGACAAGGCAGGATGTGGCGCGGCGCTGGCCGAGAACCGGATATCCGCCATGATCTCGCATTGGACGACGTAGATCTTCGCGCCTTGCCCGAGGACGACGGCAGCGTCGATGTCGTGGTGCTCGATCCTCCCTATCGCCCGCACTTCGGCGGCACCTCGACACGCATGCATGAGCGCTACGTGCTCCATCATGTGAAATCGATTGAGGACGTTCTGAGCCTCTACAGACAGGGCATCCACGAAGCCGCGCGGGTACTACGACCGGGCGGTCGCCTGCTCGTGAAATGCCAAGACATGACGCTGAGCAACCGACTCCACCTTGTGCACGTGGACATCCTGGGGATGCTGGACAGCGACGGGCTGGATCTTGCAGACATGTTCGTCTTGCTCAATCGTGACCGCATCCCCGGGCGTGGGCTACAGCGGCGAGCGCGCCGAGCGCACAGTTACCTCTTGATCGCGAGTATCGTACGGGCATGATCCTGCCGCCGATTGATCCCGACACCCCGTTTTCGGAGGGTGATGACTTCGACGGGGTGAGCCCGCGTTGCCCCGAGTGTCTGGCGACCATGGAACCGCACCAGGGCGCACGCGGCGAGCATTGGAAATGCCCGCAGTGCGGAGCGGTCAAGCTCAGTTGATACGGTCCGGCTCATAACTGAGGCGCTCCCGGATAGAGCTGACGAACCCTCTCCTAGTCCTTGCCGTTGTCGATCCAGCGGGTGTGTGCGCGCAGTCCATGAAAGACACCCTGGCGAATCACTAGGTACAACAGCAGCAGACCGACGACAATACCGAGCACGGTCAGCGTGACGTTGAGAATCACGAGTAGTCCCAACTGGGTTTCGAAGTCCACGGTGCCGACCCTATCGTGTCGGCGCGCCATCGTCACAAGCGAGACGGCCAAGGCACTAGAGCTGACCGCCTGAGGTAGCAGCAGCGCGTGCAGCAGCTCGCCGGAGGCGCGCCCGCTCCAGATTCCGCGCCTTCTGCTCTCGCACCCGCTCATCCTTCTCAGCAGCGATGCGAGCATCCCGTGCCATCTCGATTGAGTAGCTGACATCGGTGCGGAATGCGGCGAGCGCCTCAGCCTCGATGCGCTCTCGTGCAGCCTCATCCATCACCATGCGACATCCTCCGAATCAGCGTTCAGGTGGAGCACCTTGGTGTGTGTCACGACGTACTTACCGGGACCTCGACCGCCATGGACTCGGATGTCTAGTAGTTGCTCGACCAGGCGTCGGCGTTGCTCGATGTCGAGAGCATCAAAGCGTCGTCCCAGCTCCTCTTTCAGATCTACCATGGCCTCCAGCGGTGCGCGCCCCTCAGCTCTCAGACCGGCTCGGAGGTCCACCAGCATGGATGCGCTCGCAGAGGACGCCACAGCGGCCTTCAGGCGCGCCTGAAGGGCTGTTATCGGCTCCTCGGTACCCTTCAGATCTGCCACGTATTCAGCTCGTGAGATCAGCTCGTCGTGATAGTCCTGCCGGATCTCAGCGCGCTTCTGAGTGAGGCGGGCCAACTCCATCTGCATCGCTCCGACGTCGGGTCCATCGGGCTCTTGGAAGAGATCGGCAGTGCCGAAGGCGAAAGCCGCGATAACGGCGTCTTGGATCATCGGGTCCAGTCCACGGCTGAGGAGGACTTTTCCGTCCTCGCTCATCTTGTCCTCGATGCGCGCGGAAGGATGACGCAGACCATCCGACTTGTCAACGCGAGAGCATTTCAAGATGGCGTAGCGGGTGCCCGCTCGCTTGTCGCTCACCGTGTTGGATTTCATCTTCCGGCCACAGATGCCACAGCGGGCTGTGCCACTGGAAAGCCAGCGAGGACTGAAGCCGGGGGACTTTCTTCGGCTCGGGTCCGTGATGATGTGGTTGACACGTTCCCACAGCTCGACAGTGACGATAGGTTCCCACTGACCGACCAAACCCGCGATGATCACGCCGTCCTTGTCGGCCACCAGACCGGCGTTGCGCGGACGGGTCAGAATCGCCTTCAGATGCGCGTAGGACCAGCCGTGCTGGCCATTCTTGCGCTGAGGGATCTTGGCAGCGTTCCAGCTCCGGACGATGGACCCTAGCGTCTTGCCTTGGTCGATGGCGTCATACGCCTCATGGATCAGAGTGGCCTCGTCTTCGACCTGATCGAACTTGTCCCATCCGAAGGTTCCAGACGGGGCAGCGAAGGTGCCAGAGGTGCGCTTGCCCTCGTAGTGCATGAGAAGGCGCTCTGTCTTTACAGCGGACTCGAATCGAGAAATAGCGGAGAGGACATCAGCGAGGAGTCCACCCCCTGCCGTTGACGGGTCCAAGATTGTGCCGTCTGCAAACTGCCACTGAACCTTGGCTTTGATGCTCGCCGCCTGGATCATCGTGGCCTCTTCGCGGTTACGCTCCAGCCGGTCCTGATGGCGCACCAGCACGATGTCCACCTCTCCATCCGAGATAGCGCGAAGGAGCTTCTGGAAGTCGGGTCGATGCTTGCCCTTGTAGCCGCTGATGCCGTCGTCCTTGAAGACGTGCACCACTTCGTAGTTCAGCTTCGTTGCCAGCTTTTTGAGGTCGCGGATCTGGTTGACGATGGAGTCGGAGTCGGAGTCGGAGTCGGAGTCGGGTTCGGGCTCGTCGCTCTCCCTCTCGATCTGGGCAGTAGACAACCGTGCGTAGATGGCCGCGCGGGGCTTGGTTTCGGTGCTCATGGTCGTAGTACGCCGATGAGCAGCCGAGGAAACACTCTTCATGTGGAAGATAGTGAAACGTGGGATCGTGTCTTCGTCGCGCGAGAGGGCGTCTCGGAGCGGATCAGCCTGCGGCTCACGGATGCGATGGTGCGGGATCTCGTCGAGCGGATGCTGCAGGCCACCGGCCGCCGCGTCGACATCAGCCAGCCCTTCGTCGACGCGTCGCTGCCCGACGGCTCGCGATTGCACGTCGCCATCGCCGATGTCGTCCGCGGCTCATGGGCGGTGAACATCAGGAAGTTCCTGCCCCGCTACCGCACCCTGGGGGCGCTGGTCGAGCTGGGGACGCTCCCTGCGGAAGTCGCGGAGATGCTGAACAGAGCGATGCGCGACGGCCTCAGCGTGATCGTGTCTGGTGCGACTCACGCAGGCAAGACCACCCTGCTCGGCGCGCTGCTCGCGGCCTGCGCCGACAACCAGCGCATCATCACGGTCGAGGAGACATTCGAACTCGCAGTGGACGGGCCGGACCTCGTCGCGCTGCAGGGCCGCCAGGCGAGCCTCGAGGGCACCGGCGAGATCACCCTGCGCCGCCTCGTGAAAGAAGCTCTGCGCATGCGGCCGGATCGTCTTGTCGTCGGTGAGGTCCGAGATGCGGAAGCGCTCGACCTGGTGCTCGCTCTCAACACGGGAGTACCGGGCGCGGGAACGGTCCATGCGAACTCCGCAGTGGAGGCGCTGGAGAAGCTCACGATCCTGCCACTGCTCGCCGGCCGCAACATCGATCGCTCGTTCATCGCCCCCGCCCTCGCCGCCTCGGTCTCGTTGGTCGTGCACTGCGCGCGGGATGCCGCGGGTGGACGCCGCGTCACCGAGGTGATCGCTCCGACCGGCGAGGTCGTGGAGGGACGCATCATCACCCGCTCGCTCTACCGGGCGGAGCCTCCGGTATGACGTTGCTGGTCGGAGCGATTCTCGCGGCGGGGCTGCTCCTGTCCGCGTCGCCGTGGCTCTGGCCGCAGCGTGAGAAGGATATGCGCCCGGCGACCAGGAGCGGATGGCTCGTTCGCCTGATCGACGAGGCAGGCTACGCCTCCGTGCAGCAGCGCACCGTCGTGGCCATCGTCATCGCGATCGCATTGGCGGCTGCTGCGACCGTCTGGTTGATCACCGGCATCCCGACACTGGCGGTCCTCGCCACGATCGGGGGAGCGTCTGCTCCGATCGCGTTCCTGCGCTCGCGCCGTCTCCGACTGCTGAAGGCCCGCAGACAGCTGTGGCCGGATGTCTGCGATCTCCTCATCGCATCGATCCGCGTCGGGCTGTCCCTACCCGATGCCGTGGCGTCGCTGGCCGAATCGGCACCTGCGATGGTGCGCCCGGCGTTCGTCGTGTTCGCGCGAGATCTCCACTCCACCGGTCGTTTCGAGAGCAGCATCGAGAGGCTGAAGACCTCGCTCGCCGATCCCATCGCCGACCGGATCGTCGAGACCCTGAAGATGGCGAGGCAGGTGGGCGGAACCGAACTCACCGGCGTGCTGCGGGCGTTGTCGTCCTCCGTGCGGGCGGATGCGGCCTTGCGCGGCGAGGTCGAAGCGCGACAGTCGTGGATTCGCGGGGCGGCCGTGCTGGGCGTCGTCGCGCCGTGGATCATTCTCGGGCTGCTGGCGCTGCGCCCGGAGGGAGCACAGGCGTACACGAGCCCTGAAGGTGTGCTCGTGATCTGCGGTGGCGCCGCCGTCTCGGTCGTGGCGTTCCGCATCATGGTGCGTATCGGACGGCTGCCGGAACCCAGGCGGTGGTTCGCATGAGCGGTGTCACCGATGCGGCGATGGCGATCCTGCTCGGCGGAATCCTGGCCGCAGGCATCCTCTGCATCCTGGCAGCCGCGCCGCGGTGGGGCGCCGCTTCACTGACCACGCGCATCGCACCGTATGTGCGGGATGCTGTCGACGATGCCGCGCTGCCGTCCGGGATTCTTCCGAAGGCGGGAGTGCTTCCCCTCCGCACCGGGAGCATGTGGGAGCGGCTGAAGGACATGTTCGCGCGCAGTCTCGGCGGCGGCAATGCGCTGGCTCTGCGGCTCGCCCAGGCGGGGACGGACGAGGCGCCGGCATCATTCCGTGCCCGCCAGCTCGGGTGGGCGGTCACGGGATTCGGCGTCGGCTGCATACTCGTCGTGATCCTCGCATTGACAGGGCGGATGACGCCACCGGCGGCCGTGCTGCCTCTTCTCGTCGCGGCGGCGGGAGCGATCGTCGTCGACGTGCTTCTCTCATCCCGCGTCAAGTCGCGGCTGGGCAGGCTCAGCGACGAGCTGCCGACCACTCTGGAGTTCGTCGCGCTGTGCCTGTCCGCAGGCGAGGGCTTCTTCGACGCGCTGCGCCGTGTCGCCGCGATCGGCTCCGGCGAGCTCACTCAAGAGCTGCGACAGGTCGTGCTCGCCGTCGGAACAGGATCACCGCTGGCGGATGCTCTCGCGGAGATGGCCGCGCGGTTGCGACTGCCGGGCCTGTCGCGCGCGGTCGACCAGGTGATCGCTGCGCTCGAGCACGGCGCCCCGCTCGCCGGCGTGCTGCATTCGCAGGCCGCAGACGCGCGTGAGGACGCGAAACGCGTTCTCATCGAGCAGGCGGGTCGGCGCGAGATCTACATGATGCTGCCGCTGGTCTTCCTGATCCTGCCGCTGAGTGTGCTTTTCGCCGTGTTCCCTGGACTGTTCATCCTGCGACTCGGACTCGGTTGAAACAGAACCCCGAACGATCCACTACGAGAGGACTGATGATGAGAGCAATCGAACGCTGGTGGGCGGCGCTCACCGCCGATGCCGGAGAGCTCGCCGAGGACGAGACCGGGGATGTGCCCGGCTGGGTGCTGGTCACGCTCATGACGGCCGGTCTGGTGGTCCTCATCTGGGCGGTGGCCGGCCCGGCCTTGACCGGGTTGTTCGAGCAGGCGATCTCACGAGTGTCCGGACTCTGACATGCACTGGCGAGAGGCGGCGGCGGACGAGCGCGGGTCGAGCCCGGTCGAGTTCGTTCTCGTCGGCTCGCTGCTCACCGTCCTCACCCTTGCCGTGCTGCAGCTGGGGTTCGCGGTGTACGTGCGCAATGTCGTGCACGATGCCGCCGTCGAAGGCGCGCAGTACGCGGCTCTCGCCGACACCGCGCTCGAGGAGGGGGCGCAGCGCACGCGGCAGTCGATCACCCGCGCTGTCGGTGCGACCTATGCGGAGGACATCGCCGTCGCCGAGAGCGACCGGCTCGGGCATGCGACGGCCGTCGTGACAGTGCGCACCACCCTGCCCATCATCGGCCTGCTCGGCATTCCGTACGCGATGGAGGTGAACGCGGATGCGCCGTTGGAGACACTTGGCGAAGAGTGACGACGGCTCGGCAGCCCTGGAGTTCATCACGGTCGGCGTCATCCTCCTCGTCCCGCTCGCATACCTCGTGATCACTCTCGGCGCGGTGCAGGAGAGCCTTCTCGGTGTCGAGGCCGCGGCGAGACACACCGCCAGGGTGATCGGCCAGGCCGACGACGTCGAGTCAGCGGCGGTCAACGGCGACGCCGTGCTCGCGAGCGTCGTGGACCAATACGGGATGGATGCCGAGAACGTCGAGGTGTCCATGTCGTGCTCCCCGGCAGGAGCCGCGTGCCCCTCGGCCGGCGCGACGGTCATCGTCACGGTGACCACGCGCGTCTCGCTGCCGTTCGTGCCGCCGATCTTCGGCCTCGACAAGGCTGCGAGCATTCCGCTTGAAGCCGCCGCTGCGCAGAAGGTGTCGCGTCTGTGGGGCACCGGATGACGCGGTCTTCGATCTTCGCGGATGACCAGGACGGCAGCATCCTCCCGCTCCTGCTCGGATACGTCGCGCTCGCGATCGCCGTGATCTTCGTCTGCACCTGCGCGACCGATCTGTACATCGCGCAGAAGCGGCTCGATTCCCTCGCGGATGCCGCGGCGCTCGCCGGAGCCGACGGATTCACCCTCGTCGTCGACGGCGACGCGGTGCGTGCCGAGCTGACGGATGCCGGAGTGCAGGAGCAGGCGCTCGCGATCGTCGACGCAGTGGCGGCCGACGCGACTCTCGTCTCGGCATCCGCTCCCGACGGCGTCACCGCACGTGTGACTGTCGCCACCGCCTGGCGCCCGCCCTTGTTCTCACCGTTCGTGCCGGAAGGCGTACCGCTGGAAGCCACGGCGACGAGCCGCACGGCGCTGCGGTAGGCCAGCCGATGGACGTCAGCGATCCGGCCGAGGGCTGAACCGGGGGATCCAGCGGATGAAACCGAGCGCCCCGATCAGTCCCACGACGCCGATCACGCCCGATGCCACGGACAGCGAGGCGATCGCGGTCACCGCGGACACGATCAGCGGGGTGACAGCGCCACCGGCGTCCGTGAGCGTCCGCCACGAGCCGAGGAAAGCCGCCGGTTCCTGCTTCGGTGCGGTGTCGGCGCCGAGCGTCAGCAGAATGCCGCTGGAGAGGCCGTTTCCGACGCCCAGCACGGCCGCCAGCATCCCGAACCACAGCACTGCGGAATCGCCGTCGTGCGTGAACGAGAGCACGAGGAACCCGATGCCCATCAGCACCATCGCCGGCATCGCCGCCCACAGCCTCCCGAAGCGGTCCATGACCTGGCCGCTCGCGTAGAAGAGGGCGAAGTCGATCGCTCCGGAGACACCGACGACCAGCGCGATGGTCTGCGCGTCGAGCCCCAGCGACACGCCCCACAGTGGCAGCACGACCTGCCGTGCCGATCGCACCCCGGACAGGCAAGCGGCAGCCAGCCCCAGTCGCCCGAGCACGCCACGGTACTCCCACATGGTGCGGAAGATCCCGAGACGTTCGGCCGTCGGGATCGAGCCGGTCACCGCCTCTCCGGTGTCCTCCGCGAGAGTGGAGTTCGACCCGATCGACGGCGTCGTCTTCTCCGGATCGGGTCCGAACAGCACCAGCACCACCATGACGATCAGGCAGCCGAGGAAGAACCAGATCGCGGCATGCTCGTTGAACACCTGCAGCAGAGCGGCGGTGACGAACGGGCCGACGAACACGCCGAGGCGGAAGCTGCCGCCTAGCAGCGACAGTGCCCTGGCCCGGAACGCGACCGGCACCCTGGTCGTCATGAACGCGTGCCTGGCGAGTCCGAAGGCCGCAGCGCAGAACCCCAGCAGGAACACGGATGCTGCGAAGATCGCAAGCACCGGAGCGAGCACCATCCCGATGACGGCGCCGATGGAGATCACGCCGGCGATCACCATCGTGAAGCGCTCGCCGATTCGGGCGACCGCCCATCCGGCGGGGAGGTTGCCGCACAGCTGCCCGATCACGAGCGCCGATGCGACCAGCGCGGCCGAGGCGACGTCGGCACCCATGTTCGCGGCGATCACCGGGATCAGCGGGATGACGGCGCCCTCTCCGAGGGCGAACAGGATCGTGGGGAGGTACACCATCGGTCCGAACTGCCTCAGGACCGCTGACGCGCTGCTCACACGGCCACGCTACTCCGCGAAGGCGCCCCCTCAGATCACCGACGATCCACGGTAGGCTGGGGTGTCATGCTCGAACTAGATCTCTCCGCCGAAATTCAGGCGCTCAGGCACACCTTCGGCGATATCAGCGAGGTCGTGGATGTTTCCAGGCTGCGCGAGGACATCGCCCGGCTCAGTGAGGAAGCGGGCGCACCCGACCTCTGGGACGACACCGAGCGCGCCCAGAAGGTGACCAGTGCCCTCAGCCATCGCCAGTCCGAGCTCGCCCGCATCACCGGCATCGCACAGCGCCTCGACGATCTCGAGGTGCTCGTCGAACTCGCCAACGAGATGGGCGATGAGGAATCCGGCCAGGAGGCGCGGGGCGAACTCGCCGCGCTGACCGATGTGATGAACCAACTCGAGGTGCAGACGCTCCTCGATGGCGAGTACGACGACCGCTCGGCGATCATCACGATCCGCTCGGGCGCCGGCGGCGACGACGCCACCGACTTCGCCGAGATGCTCATGCGCATGTATCTGCGCTGGGCGGAGAAGCACAAGTATCCGGCCAAGGTCATGGACACCTCATATGCGGAGGGCGCCGGCATCAAGTCCGCCACCTTCGAGATCACGGCGCCCTATGCCTTCGGCACGCTGTCGGTCGAAGCCGGCACGCACCGCCTCGCGCGCATCAGCCCATTCGGCTCTGCGGACAAGCGCCAGACCAGCTTCGCCGCAGTCGAGGTCATCCCTCTCATGGAGGAGGCCACTGCGGTCGAGATCCCTGAGGGCGACATCCGCGTCGACGTCTTCCGCTCGTCCGGCCCCGGCGGTCAGTCTGTCAACACGACCGACTCGGCCGTGCGCCTGACGCACCTTCCGACCGGCATCGTCGTCTCGATGCAGAACGAGAAGTCGCAGATCCAGAACCGCGCCGCCGCCATGCGCGTGCTGCAGACCCGACTCCTGCTGCTGCAGAAGGAGGAGGAAGCCGCGAAGAAGAAGGAGCTCGCCGGAAACATCACGGCGAGCTGGGGCGATCAGATGCGCTCGTACTTCCTCTATGGCCAGCAGCTGGTCAAGGACCTGCGCACAGGTCAGGAGTCGGGCAACCCCGCCGCCGTGTTCGACGGCGATCTCGACGACTTCATCTCGGCCGGCATCCGCTGGCGCAAGCGCAGAGACGAAGACTGACAGTCAGACGACAGAGCGAGAGACCCACGATGCACGATGTCGTGGGTCTCGTTGCTTCACATCCGTTACTGAAGGTCTGGGGCGCAGACAACGACCGCTTCGGACAGCCCGGTGGCGAACTCCAATGCCCCCGTCGAATCGCCGAAGTCGCCTTCACCAAGCGCGATCGCGGACAGTGTCTCGTCCGACACATCAGGATTGTCGACCAACTCCTGGGCGAGACACGGGATCGTGTCGTTCTCGTAGCCGGTGGCGCCCTGCGCGCCGACGATCACCCGCAGGCCCTCGGCGACCTCGTCCGTGCTCGGGCGATCGCCGGTGGCTCCGGCATCGGCGTCTGACTCGTCATCGGCGTCCGCCGAGATCGACGGCCACGGCGTGGGTGGCGAATATTCGTCGACGGCGGTCACGAACGCGGCGGTGAGGATCACGAAGGCGATGATGGCGCCGACGATCGCGCCGACGACGGAAAGGCAGATGGCGACGATCGGAGCCCACTTCTTCCCGCGGAGGAAGAACGCGATGATCGAGAGGACGAAGGCGGTCGCCAGCAGGAACCAGCCGACGCCGAGGATCGGTGGAATGCACACCGTGATGAAACCGAGCACGGCTGCGCCGAGCGCGATCCAGCCCACGATGGACGGGCCGGATGCCGGGGGAGACGCCGGTGCGGACGAGTAATTCCCCGCGGCGGCCGGATACCCGCCGCCGGTCGGCGCAGGGTATGCGCCCGGAGCAGCGTACGGCGGGGCGGGTACTGCCGGCGTCTCGGGCGCGAAGTTTTCGGTCCACTGCTGACCGTCCCACCAGCGCTGGCGTCCGGATCCGTCGTCGTACCAGCCTGCAGGCGTGCTCATGTCTCTCCTCGATACCGGTGTTCGGCGATGTCCCCGGGTACGCACTGACGCGAACCACTACTGGGACATGCTTATCAGGGATTCCGCTCGCGTTCACATGGGGAGCGCTCTCCGTCTCAGGGGGTGTCGCTCGCGGTGAGCGCGGAACCCGCGCTTAGGCTCGTAAAGCCATGATTCGGTTCGAGAACGTCACCAAGCGCTACCGCGGGACGAAGCGACCGGCCCTCGCCGGGGTCGACTTCGAGATCCAGCGGGGCGAATTCGTCTTCCTCGTCGGTGCGTCGGGGTCGGGGAAGTCCACCTGCCTCCAGCTCATCCTCCGTGAGGAGGTGCCCTCCACGGGACGCGTCGCCGTTCTCGGCCGCGATCTTCGTGCACTGGCGAACCGTAAAGTGCCGTATTTCCGCCGTCACATCGGCTCGGTCTTCCAGGACTTCCGCCTGCTCTCGACCAAGACCGTGTTCCAGAACGTCGCGTTCACCCTGCAGGTGACCGGATCCTCTCGAGGATTCGTCCAGCAGGCCGTGCCGGAGGCGCTCGCACTCGTCGGCCTTGCCGGCAAGGAGAAGCGGATGCCGCACGAGCTGTCCGGTGGTGAGCAGCAGCGCGTCGCCATCGCCCGCGCGCTGGTCAACCGCCCGCAGGTGCTGCTCGCCGACGAGCCGACCGGAAACCTCGACCCCGCGACCTCGGTCGACATCATGCAGCTTCTGGCGCGCATCAACGCCGGCGGCACGACTGTGCTGATGGCCACGCACGAGGCCGCCTTCGTGGATCAGATGCAGCGCCGTGTGATCGAGCTGCGTGACGGCGAGATGGTGCGAGACGAGGTGCACGGCGGTTACGGCGATCGGTCGATGATCCCGCAGCTCGTCCCGGAGCAGGAGCGCGGCGCAGCCGCGACAGCTGCCCTCACCGCTGTGCAGGAGGTGCAGCGCCAGACCGAGTCGCTCGAGCCGCTCACCGCCGAGATGATCGCGTCGATGCGCGCAGCGCGCATCGCTGACGCGGCTCCGGCCGATGCGGCGCCGGCCGATGCGGCGCCGGCGACCGAGGCCAGGCCTGCCGACACGTCTGCGATCGTCCTTCCGGATGTGAACGTGGCGGAGCTCGGAGTGGCCGATCGCCTCGGACTCTCCGACAGCGGCGACGACGAGGAAGTGGGACCGACATCGTGAGAGTGGGTCTGATCCTCACCGAGGCACTCGGGGGCCTGAGGCGCAACATCTCGATGGTGATCTCGGTCGTGCTCGTGACGTTCGTCTCGCTGACGTTCGTCGGCGCGGCGATCCTCATGCAGGGCCAGATCAGCACCATGCGCGCCTACTGGACCGAGCGCGCCCAGGTGTCCGTCTCGATGTGCTCGACGGTCTCGACCGGTGAGAGCTGCCTCGACGGCGCCGCGACACCCGAGCAGGTCGAGCAGGTGCGCGCGGAGCTCGAGGGCGATCCTCTCGCCTCACTCATCGGCGACCTCCGCTTCGAGAACAAGGCCGAGGCCTACGCCAACGTCACCGAGCTGCTCGGTGAGGAGCAGGCGAGCGTTCTCACCGAGGAGCAGATGTCGGAGACGTTCTACGTCACCCTCAAGGACCCAGGTCAATCGCAGGTGATCGTCGAGGCGTTCGCCGGCATCAACGGCGTCGAAGAGGTGCGCGACCAGTTGCAGTACCTCGACCCGCTGTTCTCCGCGCTCACGGTCGCGACCTACATCGCCGTCGGTATCGCCGTCCTCATGCTCATCGCAGCCATTCTGCTGATCGCCACGACGATCCGGCTGTCCGCTTACGCCAGACGCAAGGAGATCGGCATCATGCGCCTGGTCGGCGCGTCGAACCGGTTCATCCAGACCCCGTTCATCCTCGAGGGCGTGTTCGCCGCCTTCATCGGCTCGGTGCTCGCCAGCGCGGCCGTGGTCGCCGGAGTGCACTTCGGTGTCAACGGCTATCTGAAGGGCCGGGTGCCGTTCATCACCACGTGGGTGACGATGCAGGATGCTGCGCTCGTCGTGCCGGTGCTCATCGGCATCGGCGTGATCTTGGCCGCCCTCTCGGCTGGCTTCGCGATACGTCGCTGGCTGCGCACGTAGCATCCGGATGCGCAGGCAGCATCCGCCCGCGACGTCTCGGCATCCGCAGCCGTCGTTGTAGACTGATGGGCTGTCGTGCGTTCGGCGCGGCACGGATCAGGAGAGCATCATGCCCAGGGAACGCGGGGAGAAGGTCGTCGCGACCAATCGTCGCGCACGTCACGACTACACCATCGAGAAGTCGTACGAGGCGGGGATGGTGCTCACCGGCACCGAAGTGAAGTCACTGCGGCAGGGCCGCGCGAACCTCAGCGACGGGTATGCGTTCGTCAAGGGCAACGAGGTGTTCCTCGACTCGGTGCACATCCCCGAGTACTCGCAGGGGCACTGGACGAACCACTCGGCCAAGCGCATCCGCAAGCTGCTGCTGCACCGCGAGGAGATCGAGAAGCTGCAGCACGCGGTGTCCGCCGGCGGCTACACGCTGATCCCGCTCAAGCTCTACTTCTCCGACGGCAGGGCGAAGGTCGAGATCGCCCTCGCGAAGGGCAAGCGCGAGTTCGACAAGCGTCAGACGCTGCGCGAACGCCAGGACACCCGCGAGGCGCAGCGCGCCATGCGCATGCGCAACCGCGTGGGGGAGTAGCCCTACACCTCAGGGGCGAATCCGAACACCGCTCCGAGAAAGCGCAGTTCGCGCTCGAGCGCGTCGATGATCGTCTCCGCGCGCCGGAAACCGTGCCCCTCGCCCGGATACACGACGAATTCGTGCGGGATGCCGCGTGCGGCCAGAGCATCGCGGATCGACTCCGACTGCGCCAGCGGCACGACACGGTCGTCTTCGCCCTGCAGCAGCAGAACAGGCACATCGATCTGTTCCGCGTGCGTGAGCGGAGAGCGATCGATGTAGATATGCTCGGCCGCGGGCAGCGGGCCGACGAGTCCGTCGAGGTAGTACTTCTCGAAGTCGTGCGTGTCCTGGGCGAGAGCGCGCAGATCGGTGACGCCGTAGCGGCTGATGCCTGCGGCGAACACGCCGCCGCGTACGAGTGCGGCGAGCACGGTCCATCCACCTGCCGAGCCGCCCCGGATCGCGATGCGCTTCGGGTCCGCACGCCCTGAGTCCGCGAGTCCGCGCGCCGCGGCGAGCACATCATCGACCTCTGCGATGCCCCACTGGCCGTCGAGACGCTCACGATAGGCGCGGCCGTATCCGGTCGAGCCGCCGTAGTTGACGTCGAGCACGCCGATGCCGCGGCTCGTGTAGAACGCGATGGCTGCGGATGCCGCTCCCGCGACGTGCGCGGTCGGTCCTCCGTGCACGAAGACGATGTACGGCGGGAGTTCGCCCTCGGGCGTCGTGGCATCGGGGTTCGCCGGTGCGTAAGCGAAGGCATGCACCGGGCCGTTCGCGCCGTCGAGGGTGATGCGGGTGGCCGGCGGCATCCAGCGCTCGTCCACTGGCAGGCCGCCGCGTACGCGTTCGACCTCGCCGGAATCCACGTCCACGCACCAGAGGCCTGCGCTCACGCGTGCCCCGCCGCCGGAGAGCAGCACGCGAGTGCCTGACACGTCGTCGATGCTCACGTGCGCGGTGGCGGGAACATCGAGGCGCCTCTCGGAGCCGTCGCGTTCGATCAGCGCGACCTCGTCCGCACCGTTCGTGCGCACGATGACGATACGGCCGTCTGCGAGCGGCTGATACCAGCGGTTTCCGAGCACCCAGAGTCCGTAGCCGGTGTCGGAGTCGGCCGGGGCGATCGGCTCCGGTGCGCCCGCGTCGAGGCCGTGCATCTCCCGGCGATAGAGATTCCAGCGCCCGGTGGGGTCGTCCGCGTATACGAGTTCTGTGTCGCTGATCCACTCCGGCTGCAGCGCCGCGCGTGCGGGTGTGTCGGCGAAGACATCGTCGCCGACCTCCGTGACGCACAGCCTGGCCTCCTGCCACGGCATCCGTCGACCGCTCCACTCGACCCACGCGATGCGGGTCCCGTCGGGGGAGAGCGCGGGGTGTGCGAAGAAGGCGCTGCCCTGGATATGCACACGGATCGCGGCCTCGTCCGAGGTGGCGGATGCGTCGGTCGGGACCTCGACGATCGCCCGCCGGTGCGGCTCCACCGAGAGATTTTCGCGCACGGCCAGCAGGCGCCCGTCCTGTAGGCGGAGCCCGCCGTGGTTCGGTCCGGCGGGCGTCAACGGTTCGGGCTCCTCGCCTGGCAGCATCCGATACACCCGTTGATCGCCGGCATCGACGAAGTACAGGGTGCCGCCTGCGTCCGCTGTCCACGCTCCGCCGCCGTACTCGTGCACCCGCGATCGGGCGCTCCACGGCGCGGGGAGGACCACCTTCCCTGTCGAGCTGCGCACCGAGACACGGCCGCCCTCGGCCGGCACCGATTCGCCCCACCAGATTTCGTCGCCCACGAAGCGGGCGCCATCGATTCGCGGCGCTGATGATGCGATATCGGCGGCGTGGAAGGGAGAGGTCCAGGTTCCGTACGGCTGCATGCTTCGAGCCTATGCGGCTCCGATCGACCGTCGTCGTTCGGAGCCGGCAGCGCTTGCTGTCTGTCAGACCGCGCGGAGCACCGCGACGATCTTGCCGAGCACTACTGCGTCGTCACCGAGGATGGGCTCGAAGGACGAGTTGCGGGGGAGGAGCCACGTGTGTCCGTCGCGCTGGCGGAACGTCTTCACCGTCGCCTCGCCGTCGAGCATGGCCGCGACGATCTCGCCGTTCTCCGCGGTGTTCTGCGTGCGCACGACGACCCAGTCGCCGTCGCAGATGGCGGCGTCGATCATGGACTCGCCTGACACCTTGAGCATGAACAGGTCGCCCTTGCCCACGAGCTGGCGGGGAAGCGGGAAGATCTCCTCGACCTGCTGCTCGGCAGTGATCGGCACGCCGGCGGCGATCTGACCGACGAGCGGCACCATCGCCGCGTCGCCGACGGGAGTGCTGGAGTCCGCCGGGTTCTCACTACTCGTGCCTGGCAGGTCGATGAGCACCTCCATCGCGCGCGTCTTGCCCGGATCGCGGCGCAGGTAGCCGCTCAGCTCGAGCTGACCGAGCTGGTGAGTGACGCTCGAGAGCGACTTGAGCCCGACGGCGTCGCCGATCTCGCGCATGCTCGGCGGATAGCCGTGCCTGGCGATCGAAGTCTGGATGACCTCGAGGATCGCCAGCTGCTTGGGGCTGAGGTTCTTGCGCCGACGGGTGCGCGGAACCTCAGGGCCGGGTGCGGAGATGTCGCTCATGGGTGCTCCTTCGTGCGCGTTCACGGTGCCGATGTTCGCCTGCACGGACCCTCGTCTTCGAATGTCTGTGGTCCGTGATGTGGTGTGGATATCGAAACCGTATCCGAGAAACGCCTCGAAACGGAAGATCTGTTCGAGCGTGTCGGGTGATTCGAAGGACGGGTTTCGAATAAGTCTTGACAGATGTTCGAATTCGAATATACATTCGGTACGTAGCTTCGCATTCCCCGCTCCCGGCCGAGCGGCGAATGCGAACGCTACGCCAAACGGCTCAAAGCCCAGAGGCAACCAGAGGCAGAGGAGAGATCACATGAGCACCATCAGCATCACCGCACCCGCAGTCGTTCCCGTGCGCACCGCGACCGGCGCCGCGACGCGGCTGCGACTGACGACGCGCGGGCGTCGACTGCTGGTCGCTCTCGCGGCGCTCCCACTCGCGGTCGGCATCGGCTTCGCAGCCATCAGCGGTGGCTCGGCACTTGCATCGGGTGACTCGTCCACCCCGGTCAGCTTCGACACCGTGACGGTCATGCCCGGCGACACGCTCTGGGCGATCGCCGAAGATGTCGCCCCCGCCGAAGACCCTCGCACGGTCATCAGTGAGATCCAGAAGCTCAATGCTCTGAACGGTGGCTCCCTGCAGGTCGGGCAGCAGCTCGCGATCCCCGCGGAGTACGCCGACTGATCTCACCGTTAACATGGGGAGGGTGACTGCTTCACTCAGCGACTTACCCCTCCGCGACGATCTTCGCGGTCTCACCCCTTACGGCGCACCGCAGGCCCCGCTGGCCGTGGCGCTGAACGTGAACGAGAACACCCATCCCGTGCCGGATGAAGTCGCGAGCGACATCCTCGACGACATCGCCGTCGCGCTGCGCGACGTGAACCGCTACCCCGATCGCGAGTTCACGACGTTGCGGGAAGGGTTCGCCGACTACCTCGGCCATGGCGTCGACGCCTCGCAGATCTGGGCAGGCAACGGATCGAACGAGGTGCTGCAGCACATCCTGCAGGCCTTCGCAGGGCCGGGTCGCACGGTCTTCGGGTTCGCGCCCACCTACTCGATGTACCCGCTGCTGTCGCAGGGCACCGGTGCGCGCTGGGTGGCCGGCGAACGTCAGCCCGACTACACGCTCACCGCCGAGGACGCGGTGGCTCAGGTCATTGCGTCCGATCCCGACGTGATCATGCTGTGCACGCCGAACAACCCCACCGGAACGCCGCTCGGCCTCGACGTGATCGAGGCCGTCTACGACGCGGCACGTGGTGTCGTGGTCGTCGATGAGGCCTATCAGGAGTTCGCGCCTCGTGACGCGGCATCCGCTCTCACGCTTCTCGAAGGTCGCCCCCGTCTTGCCGTCTCGCGCACGATGAGCAAGGCGTTCGCGTTCGCCGGCGCACGGGTCGGGTATCTCGCCGCCGACCCGGCGTTCATCGACGCTCTTCGACTCGTCAGGCTTCCGTACCACCTCAGCGCCCTCACCCAGGCGGCGGCCGTGGCTGCGCTGCGCAATGCGCCGGCGATGCTCGGCATGGTCGACGAGATCGTCGAGCAGCGCGACCGGATCACCGCGACCCTGGAGGCGCTCGGCTACGAGCCGCACGAATCGTGGTCGAACTTCGTGCTGTTCGGGGGAGTGGCAGATCCGCAGGCGACGTTCCAGGCGCTGTACGAGCGCGGCGTGCTGGTGCGCGACGTGGGCATCGCGAACCACCTGCGGGTCACCGCCGGCACCGAGGCCGAGACCACGGCGTTCCTGGACGCGCTGGCCTCGATATGATCGGCGTCATGAGCGTTTCCCGCACCGCGACCCGAACCCGCAGCACGTCCGAGTCGACGGTCGAGCTCGAGCTGAACCTCGACGGCACGGGCGAGAGCCACATCGACACTTCGGTTCCGTTCTTCGACCACATGCTCACGGCGTTCGCGAAGCACTCGCTCACCGATCTGACCGTGCGTGCCTCCGGCGACACGAACATCGACGCGCACCACACCGTGGAAGACATCTCGATCGTGCTCGGACAGGCGATCCGTGAAGCCCTGGGTGACAAGTCCGGCATCTCCCGCTACGGCGACGCGCTCGTCCCGCTCGATGAGGCGCTCGCGCAGGCGGTCGTCGACATCAGCGGCCGACCGTACCTCGTGCACTCGGGCGAGCCGGCCGGATTCGAACACCACCTCATCGGCGGCCACTTCACCGGCTCACTCGTGCGGCACGTCTTCGAGGCGATCACGTTCGGTGCGGGGCTGACCGTGCACATGCGGGTGCTGGGCGGCCGAGACCCGCACCACATCGCAGAAGCCGAGTTCAAGGCGTTCGCGCGTGCCTTCCGTCAGGCCAAGGCGCTCGACCCCGACGTGGTCGGCATCCCGTCCACCAAGGGAGCACTGTGACGCGCAGGCCCACCGTCGCGGTCTACGACTACGGATCAGGTAACGTCCACTCCGCGGTCAAGGCGTTGATCGCGGCGGGCGCGGATGCGACCCTCACCGGCGACCGCACCGCGGCGCTGGAGGCCGACGGCCTGTTCGTGCCCGGCGTGGGTGCGTTCGCGGCGGTGCGCGAGGCGCTGCACGCCAAGGGCGGCGATGAGATCATCGAACGGCGTCTCGCCGGTGGTCGGCCGGTGCTCGGAGTGTGCGTCGGCATGCAGGTGCTGTTCTCGCACGGTGTCGAGCGCGGACGCGACGTCGAGGGACTCGGCGAATGGCCGGGAACCGTGACGCAACTCGAGGCACCGGTGCTGCCGCACATGGGCTGGAACACCGTCACGCCCGATGAGGGCAGCGTGCTGTTCCGCGGCATCGAGGACGAGCGGTTCTACTTCGTGCACTCCTATGCCGCGCAGAGCTGGGAGCTCGACGTGATCCCACCGTTCCCGCAGCCCGCGCTCACATGGACGACGTACGGCACGCCGTTCCTCGCCGCGGTCGAGAACGGCCCACTCTCGGCGACGCAGTTCCACCCTGAGAAGTCGGGCGACGCCGGTATCCAGTTGCTGCGCAACTGGGTGCAGAGCCTCTGATCCGCGATGCCGCCGCGCAAAGCAACGACATCGTTTTGAACCCTGCGCCGACCCGGGCTACTCTCGGTTGTCGTGCCGCTCACGGCCCATCGATCTCCACCCGAGGATGACATGAACGACTTCGCGTCAATGCCCAAGCTCACCCTTCTCCCGGCTGTCGACGTCGCCGGGGGCAAGGCGGTCCGACTGACACAGGGCGAGGCGGGCAGTGAGACGAACTACGGCGACCCGCTGGATGCCGCAGCGGAATGGGTCGACCAGGGCGCCGAGTGGATTCACCTCGTCGACCTCGATGCCGCCTTCGGACGCGGATCCAACGCTGCCATCCTCCGCAAGGTCATCAAGCAGTTCCGTGGCGTGAACGTGGAACTCTCCGGCGGCATTCGTGACGACGCGAGCCTCGAAGCCGCGCTCGAGACCGGCGCGTCCCGACTCAACCTCGGTACCGCCGCACTCGAGAACCCCGAGTGGGCCGCTGACGTGATCGGTCGCTACGGCGAGGCCGTGGCCGTCGGACTAGACGTGCGAGGAACGACCCTGGCCGCCCGCGGCTGGACGAAGGAGGGCGGCGATCTCTGGGAGGTCCTCGAACGCCTTGAGGACGCCGGATGCAGTCGTTACGTCGTGACCGACGTCACGAAGGACGGCACGCTGCGCGGCCCGAACCTCGACCTGCTGCGTGAAGTCACCGCGCGCACGCCGAAGCCGGTCGTCGCGTCCGGCGGCATCTCGAGCCTGGACGACATCGCCGCACTGCGCGATCTCGTGCACCTCGGTGTCGAGGGCGCGATCGTCGGCAAGGCGCTCTACGCCGGCGCATTCACGCTGGCAGAGGCCCTGGATGTCGCAGGGGACTGACGACGCCTGCGAACACGGGGCTGGTCCAGCCTCTGCAGGAGGTGACTCGGCCGGCGTCCCGTGGGAGGGCCGCAGCTTCGAGTCGAACCCGCATGCGGGCGATGACGGTGCTGCCGATCCTGCGCTGCTCGCCGCTCTGCTGCGCTTCCGCGCGGGGGAGGGCAGTCAGGCCGAGGTCGTGGACGCGTTCCGCTCCGCGCGCGTTCTGATTCCCCTCGTCGCCGAGAAGGGCGAGGAGGGCGTGGCGCCCAGCGGCCTCGCCGTCGACAAGACGCAGGAGCTTTCGATCGTGACGGTCGCGGCTCCCGATGGCCGCACCGTGCAGCCGGTGTTCTCCTCGGTCACCGCGATGCAGAAGTGGGACGGCACCGCGCGACCGATCCCGGTGGAAGCAGTGCGCGCCGCGCTGGCCGCATCGTCCGAGCAGACCGACCTGATCGTGCTGGATCCGACGTCCGACACCGAGTTCGTCATCCGTCGCCCGGCCGTCTGGGCGGTCGCGCAGGGGCAGCGGTGGGAGCCGAGCTTCCTCTCGCCCGAGGTGTTCACGGCCCTTCAGGAGAGCGTCGCGCGCGAGCTCGCCGTGATCGATGTCGCAGTCGACGCGGGCGATCCCGATGCGCGGCTGAGCGGCCCGGAGCTGATCGTCATCCTCGAACTCGTCGACGGTCTCGAGCGCGATGTGCTGGATGCCGTGCTCGAGCGTCTTGCGCAGCGTTGGGCCGCCGACGACCGTATCGCGGTGCTGGCTGACTCCCTGACGGTGAAGCTCCGCCGCTCCGCCTGAGCTCATCCCGCCGCGAGACCGACCTGGCGGCGCGAGACCGACGTGCACAGACTCGGTCTCGTGCGGCAGGCTCGGTCTCGCGGCAATATGCTCGCCTCGTGCGCAGGATGCTGGGGCTAGTTGACCGGTCCGGTCCACTTCTCGCCAGGCCCCTTGCCGATCGGGTCGGGGATGGCGGATGCTTCGCGGAAGGCGAGCTGGAGCGAGCGCAGCCCGTCGCGCAGCGAGCGCGCGTGCATGTCGCTGATCTCGGGTGCGCCGGCCGTGATGAGTCCGGCGAGGGCGTTGATGAGCTTGCGGGCCTCATCGAGGTCGAGCTCTGCCTCTGGGTCGTCTGCGAGGCCAGTCTTCACCGCGGCCGCGCTCATGAGGTGCACGGCGGCCGTGGTGATCACCTCGATGGCGGGCACGTCCGCGATGTCGCGGGTGGCTGCGGATGCCGCATCCTCCTGTTGCTGCCAGCGCTCGTGGCGCTCGTCGTGGCTGTCATCCTGCACCGGAATCGTCACTATGCCTTGCCTTCTGTTAGACTTTGTCGGGCTTCGGAGCGTAACTGCTCCGGAACGAAAGAGGATTCACTTCCCACCCGCGCTTGCCGTTCAAGGCTACCGGGTCTTGCACTCCACCGGCTCACGTCGGCAGATCGGACGAAGTCCGATGTTCAGGGTGCGAAGCCGGCATCTGAACGCCGGTGGGTGGGGGACGATTCCGATTTCGCCCGTGTCGCAGTCAGCGTCGCGGTGGCTTAATCCATCGTCTAAAAGGAGTTCCGCATCAGCGATCCCCGCACCAATGAGCGCATCCGCGTCCCCGAGGTCCGCCTCGTCGGTCCCGCGGGTGAGCAGATCGGCGTCGTCCGCATCGAGGCAGCGTTGCGCCTTGCGCAGGAAGCCGACCTAGACCTCGTCGAGGTCGCCCCAAACTCGAAGCCGCCCGTGGTCAAGATCATGGATTACGGCAAGTTCAAGTACGAGGCCGCGCAGAAGGCGAAGGAAGCTCGTCGCAACCAGGCGAACACGATTCTCAAAGAGGTGCGCTTCCGTCTGAAGATCGAAGCACACGACTACACGACGAAGCTCAAGCGCGCCGAGGGCTTCCTCAAGGCCGGCGACAAGGTCAAGGCCATGATCCTGTTCCGCGGTCGTGAGCAGTCGCGCCCCGAGCAGGGCGTGCGTCTGCTGCGCAAGTTCGCCGAGGACGTCGCCGAGCTCGGCACCGTCGAGTCGAACCCGACGATCGATGGTCGCAACATGGTGATGGTCGTGGCGCCGCTGAAGAACAAGTCGGACGCGAAGGCCGAGCAGAACGCCCAGCGCGACGCACAGCGTGCGGCCAACAAGCAGGCGTCGCATGCGACGCGTGAGACAGCGGATTCGACCGAAGCCGCCGCGGAGTAACACCCGCCCCCAGACTCCCGCAACGCGGGTTGAACCGTCGCCTGAGAAGGCGCCATACGAAGGAAGAGAAGATGCCGAAGCAGAAGACCCACTCGGGTGCTAAGAAGCGCTTCAAGATCACCGGCAGCGGCAAGCTGAAGAAGCAGCAGGCCGGGATGCGCCACAACCTCGAGCACAAGTCGAGTCGTCGCACCCGCCGTCTGAATCAGGACCAGGTGCTCTCGAAGGCTGACACCAAGGTCGCGAAGAAGCTTCTCGGTCGCTGACGCGTCCGATCGCAGGAATAGGAACTCAGGAAAATGGCAAGAGTAAAGCGGGCGGTAAACGCCCACAAGAAGCGTCGCGTCATCCTCGAGCGCGCCTCCGGCTACCGGGGCCAGCGTTCGCGCCTCTACCGCAAGGCCAAGGAGCAGGTCACCCACTCCCTCGTCTACGCGTACCGTGACCGTCGCAAGCGCAAGGGCGACTTCCGCCGCCTCTGGATCCAGCGCATCAACGCCGCTGCACGCCAGAACGGCATCACGTACAACCGCTTCATCCAGGGTCTCGGCCTTGCCGGCGTCCAGGTGGACCGTCGCATGCTCGCCGAGCTCGCGGTGAACGAGCCCGCGACGTTCGTCTCGCTCGTCGAGACGGCCAAGAAGGCACTGCCTTCCGACGTCAACGCTCCGAAGTCGGCTGCGTAAGCACCTTTCAGAAGACGGGCGCCTCCCTTCGGGGAGGCGCCCGTCTTCGTCGTTCGGTGCCGGGCTTGTCAGCGCCCTCGCGATGACCTCCGGCGTCGGGCGCCCCGTGAGACAGCGACGTCGACGATCAATGCGAGCAGAACGGATGCCGGATACACGAGCAGATCGCGCTGTGCGAAGGCCGACCCGAGAACGAGAACGGACGGCGGGAACGCGAGCGCCAAGGTGCGCGGCAGATCGGTGAGCTGCAGGAACTCGATGATCGTGCAGAAGATGATCGCGAGGGCCGCGGGAAGCGTGCGAGAACTCCGCGCCAGCAGGATCGCGAACAGCAGGTACGCGAACACGGCGTACAGGGCGTCGCCTGCGATGTCGCCTGTATCGCCAGAACCGAATCGATGGACCAGCAGACCGGCGACGAGTACGATCACCGCCGCTGCCGTGAGCGCAACCCTGCGTCCGGCGGAGGAGGCTCTGGTGCGATCGGTCACATGAGCACAGTACGAAGCGAACCTGCGCGCAGGCTCGACGCCGGGATGTGTGCGCGGCCCGCGCTGGTGTCTCTAGACTGGGGATCGTGCTGGAGAATCCCCGGTCCCCGCGTGTCCGAGCCGTCGCGAAGCTGACGAAGCGCAGCGCGCGTACCGAGACGGGGCTCTTTCTGCTCGAGGGGCCTCAGGCCGTTCGAGAGGCCCTCGCGTACCGTCCCGAGGCGATCGTCGAATTGTTCGCGACGCCGAACGGGTGGGAGAAGCATCCCGATCTGCGTGCCGCGAGTGCCGCGAACGCCGTCAAGGTCGAGCATGTCACCGAGTACGTGCTCAACGCCATGGCCGACACGGTCACGCCGCAGGGGCTCGTCGCCGTGGTGCGACAGACCCCGACGTCGCTGCGCGACATCTTCGCAGCATCCCCTCGCCTGATCGCGATCTGCGAGGAGGTGCGTGATCCGGGCAATCTCGGCACGATCATCCGTGCCGCGGATGCGGCCGGCGCCGACGCAGTGATCCTCACAGGTCGAACGGTCGATCCTCATAACCCCAAGGTCGTTCGAGCGACGACCGGCTCGCTGTTCCACCTGCCCATATCTGTCGGCGGAGACCTTGAGGACGTGGTCGAACGCGCCCACGCTGCGGGCATCACCGTGCTCGCCGCGGACGTGAAGGGCGATGATCTGCTGCAGGCGCGAGCGGACGGCATTCTTGCGCAACCCACGGCCTGGTTGTTCGGCAATGAGGCCTGGGGGCTCGAGGACTCAGCTCTCGCACTGGCCGATCACGTGCTCAAGCTGCCGATCTTCGGTCGCGCCGAGTCGCTCAATCTCGCCACGGCTGCGAGCGTATGTCTCTACGAAAGTGCCTTCACGCAGCGAGCAGCAGACGGCCGCTGACCGTCGGATCCTGTCTTCCGCCCTGTTACCGGTCGGTTACAACTCGATAACCCGCCGACGCGGATGCTGGTTCCCGTCCGCATGCACTCACTAGTGTGGGGTCATGACCGAGACTGGTACACCCCTCGTCGTGGTGGAGAACGTTCAGAAACACTACGGCGATTTCCAGGCGCTGACCGATATCGACCTCACCGTGAACAAGGGCGAGGTGGTCGTGGTGATCGGGCCGTCCGGGTCCGGCAAGTCGACACTGTGCCGCACGATCAATCGTCTGGAGACGATCACGAGCGGCAGGATCTCGATCGATGGCGAGCCGCTTCCCGCCGAGGGCAAGGGACTGGCCAAGCTCCGTGCCGACGTCGGCATGGTGTTCCAATCCTTCAACCTGTTCGCCCATCTGACGATCCTCGAGAACGTGACCCTCGGGCCGATCAAGTTGCGCGGCCTCAAGAAGGCGGATGCCGACAAGGAGGGCATGGCCCTTCTCGAACGCGTCGGGGTCGCCCAGCAGGCATCCAAGCTTCCTGCCCAGCTCTCCGGAGGTCAGCAGCAGCGTGTCGCGATCGCTCGTGCTCTCGCGATGCGTCCGAAGGTGATGCTCTTCGACGAGCCCACCAGCGCCCTGGACCCCGAGATGATCAACGAAGTGCTCGATGTCATGGTCGGACTCGCGAAGGACGGCATGACGATGATCGTCGTCACCCATGAGATGGGCTTCGCGCGCAAGGCCGCGAACCGCGTCGTCTTCATGGCGGACGGGAAGATCGTCGAAGAGGCGACGCCGGAGGAGTTCTTCACGAAGCCGAAGAGCGATCGCGCCAAGGATTTCCTCTCGAAGCTCCTCACACACTGACCTTTTTTGTACACACAGCACACAAGGAGACGAAAATGCGACGCACACGGACACTGGCAGGGATCGGGATCGCGGCGGTTGCGCTGCTCGCCCTGACCGCCTGCAACAGCGGCAGCCCGGCGACACCCGGTGACGACACCGGTGGCGAAGCGGAAGAGCCCTCGACCTGGTTCGAGGTCGCCTCCGACGTCTCGCTCGAGGGCAGCCCGACGTTCGACGCCATGACCGAACGTGACGGCGTGGTCGTCGGAGTCAAGGAAGACCAGCCGGGCCTCGGCTACCTCGACGTCACGACGGGGGAGCGCACCGGCTTCGACATCGACATCGCACGGTGGATCGCGGCATCCCTCGGCTTCGACGAGGACAAGATCGAGTTCAAGCCGATCGCGTCCGCGAACCGTGAGCAGGCGATCACCAACGGTGACATCGACTACTACGTCGGCACCTACTCGATCACCGACAAGCGCAAGGAGCAGATCAGCTTCGCAGGCCCGTATTTCATCACCGGGCAGGGGCTGCTCGTCACAAGCGACAGCGACATCACCAGCGAAGCAGATCTCACTGCTGACACCACGGTGTGCTCCGCGACCGGGTCCACCCCGATTCAGAACATCCGCGACAACTACCCGGACGTTCCGACTCGCGAGTTCGACCTGTACTCCGCGTGCGTCGAGGCTCTCCTGAACGGTGAGGTCCAGGCCGTCACCACCGACCAGGCGATCCTGATCGGCTATGCCGCGGCAGACCCCGACAATCTCAAGGTCGTCGGAGAGCCCTTCACCGAGGAGCGCTACGGCGTCGGTCTCACCAAGGGAGACGAAGCTCTGCAGGAGCACATCAACACCCTCTTCACCGATGGCGGCGACATCTGGCAGGCGATCTTCGACGCGAACCTCGGTTCGTCCGGGATCACCGTCGAACAGCCCGCAGTCGACTGACTGACTCGGGGGCGGTCCAGTAGGGCCGCCCCCTCTCAATCTTCAGAAGGGGAGGCGGCGTGGACGTCATCTTCGGGAACCTCGACCTATGGGGAGAGGCGATCAGCAACACGCTGCTGATTTTCTTTGGCGGAGGCGTACTCGCCCTCGTGATCGGTGTGATCATCGGGGCTGCGCGTGTATCTCCGGTCCCGATCGCACGCGGAGTGGGGACGCTCTACGTCAACCTCGTCAGGAACACCCCGCTTACGCTGGTCTTCTTCTTCTTCATCTTCGGATACCCGCAACTCGGCCTTCCACGACTCAGCCCCGTCATCCTCGGGATCCTGGCCATCGGCATCTACACGGCCACCTACGTCGCCGAGGTCCTGCGGGCCGGCATCAACACGGTCCCGGTCGGTCAAGCCGAAGCCGCGCGCGCGATCGGCCTCCCATTCGGACAGGTGATGACGCTCGTCGTCCTGCCGCAGGCGTTCCGTTCGGTGGTCCCGCCCATGGTGAGCGTGTTCATCGCACTGCTCAAGAACACGACGGTCGCTGCCGGATTCTCGGTTCTCGAGCTCGGCGCGATCCGCTCCTATCTCAGCGAGCGCGGTGAGAACGCCCTCGTGGTCCTTCTCTGGGTCGCCGTGATCTTCGTCGCCCTCGTCATGCTGCTCAGCTGGCTGCAGCGATATCTCGAGAACAAATGGAGGATCGCGCGATGACTTCCGTCCTTTTTGACGTCCCCGGGCCCAAGGCCGTTCTCCGCAATCGCCTGATCGGAGTCCTCACGGTCGCCGTGGTTCTCGCCGTCATCGCGTTCATCGGCTACCGGTTCTGGGAGTCCGGCCAGTTCGACGCATCGCGCTGGTACATCTTCACCTTCTCCGCGGTATGGGGCCAGATTCTCGAGGCGCTCGGCAACACGCTCGCCGCGTTCGCGCTGGCCGCGGTGCTGAGTCTCGTGCTCGGCTTCGTGCTGGCGATCGGCCGCATGTCCGAACATGCCTGGGTGCGGATCCCTGTGACCGTGATCACCGAGTTCTTCCGTGCCGTCCCTGTCCTCGTCTTCATGATGCTGCTGTACTACGGCCTCCCCACCCTCGGGGTGAAGATGGATCCCTACTGGGCGGTCGTTCTCGCGCTCATGATGTACAACGGCTCCGTGCTCGCCGAGGTGTTGCGTGCCGGTGTCGAGTCACTGCCTCGAGGGCAGAAAGAGGCCGGCTACGCCATCGGGCTGCGCAAGGCAGGGGTCATGCAACTGATTCTGCTGCCGCAGGCGATCAGAGCCATGCTCCCCGTGATCGTCGCTCAGCTCGTGGTGACGATGAAGGACACCGCGCTCGGATTCATCATCACCTACCCCGAGCTGCTGTACTACGCGAAACTGCTCAGCTCGCAGCAGGGACGACCGATCCTGCAGTCGGCGTTCATCATCGGCGGCATCTACATCGTGATGTGTCTCATCCTGTCCGGCATCGCGAAGTACCTCGAGATCCGCACCCGCCACTCGCCGAAGCTGCAGGCGCTCGCCGCTGACAATGCGGCGGTGATGCACGAGGGCACTGACACCGAGATCATCGTGGCGCAGAAGGGCGCCGGAAAGTTCGACGGGACGAGCACGGGGCCCGGAGCCTGACGGGAGAGGGAGCCGCGCGCCGGTAGACTCGTGTCTCGTGTCAGACGCTCCAGAAATCACGCCCGAGGCGGTGGAATCCGCCGTCGCCGCCGCGCTCGAGGCGATCGGTGCCGCTGCCGATACCGCAGAGCTGAAAGCCGCGCGAACCGCGCACGTCGCCGAAGGATCGCCGCTGGCAGTCCTGAACGCGTCGATGCGCCAGGTCGCGCCCGAGCACAAGGCCGCATTCGGCAAGCTCGTCGGACAGGGCCGCGGCCAGGTCACCAAGGCACTCGCCGCGCGTGAGGCCGAGCTCGCCGAGGCCGAGACCGCAGCGCGACTCGAGGCTGAGCGTGTCGACATCACGGCCGTGTCCTCTCGTACGCGCGTCGGTGCTCGGCATCCGCTCTCGCAGCTCCAGGACGACGTCTCCGACATCTTCGTCGGCATGGGGTGGGAGATCGCCGAAGGCCCTGAACTCGAGCACGAATGGTTCAACTTCGACGCGCTGAACTTCGACGTCGATCACCCCGCGCGTCAGATGCAGGACACATTCTTCGTCGATCCCGTCGATCGCCACCTGGTCATGCGCACGCACACGAGTCCCGTGCAGGTGCGCTCGATGCTCGACCGCGACGTGCCGATCTATGTGCTGTGCCCAGGGCGCGTGTACCGAACTGACGAGTTCGACGCCACGCACCTGCCGGTGTTCACCCAGTTCGAGGGCCTCGTCGTCGACAAGGGCATCACGATGGCGCACCTCAAAGGCACCCTCGACCACTTCGCGAAGCTCCTCTTCGGCCCCGAGGCCAAGACGCGCTTCCGTACCAACTACTTCCCATTCACCGAGCCTTCAGCCGAACTCGACCTGTGGCACCCGACCTTCAAGGGCGGCGCGCGTTGGATCGAGTGGGGCGGATGCGGCATGATCAACCCGAACGTGCTGCGCGCGGCGGGCATCGATCCCGACGTGTACAGCGGCTTCGCCTTCGGGATGGGAATCGAGCGCGGGCTGATGTTCCGCAGCGACGTGCAGGACATGCGCGACATGGCAGAGGGCGATGTGCGCTTCAGTGAGCAGTTCGGGATGGTGGTGTGATGCGCGTCCCGCTTTCGTGGTTGCGTGAGTACGTCGATGTGGCGCCGGATGCCACGGCAGAGGACATCCTCGAGTCGTTGGTGACCGTCGGTTTCGAAGAAGAGGAGATCCACCGCTTCGAGATCTCCGGTCCTGTCGTCGTCGGGCAGGTGCTGTCCTTCGAGGCCGAACCGCAGTCCAACGGCAAGACGATCCGCTGGTGCCAGGTCGATGTCGGCACTTCGACAGGGTCAGGGACCGAGATCGCCGCCAGCGGCGATCGAGACATTCGAGGCATCGTCTGCGGCGCGAGCAACTTCGCCGTCGGAGACAAGGTCGTGGTGACGCTGCCGGGTGCTGTGCTGCCAGGCCCGTTCCCGATCGCCGCGCGCAAGACCTATGGTCATGTGTCCGACGGCATGATCGCGTCGGCGCGTGAGCTCGGCCTGGGCGATGAGCACGACGGCATCCTGATCCTGTCCTCGCTCGGCATCGACGCGCCGGTCGGTGCGGATGCGATCGCCCTGCTGGGCCTTGATGACGTCGCCGTCGAGATCAACGTCACCCCCGACCGCGGGTATGCCTTCTCGATCCGCGGCGTGGCCCGCGAGTACGCGCACGCTACCGGCGCAGACTTCCGCGACCCTGCGGAGCACGAGTGGTCGGAGGTGGAACCCGGTACCGGATTCCCGATCACCGTCGATGCGGAGCCGTTGCGCGAGAATCCTGCCGTGCAGGAATTCGTCGTGCGCGTCGTGCGCGATGTCGACCCCTCCCGTCCGACGCCGCCGTGGATGGTCGCGCGGCTTTCGCTCGCCGGCATCCGCTCGCTGGGCGTGCTCATCGACATCACCAACTACGTGATGCTCGAGTTGGGCAACCCGATCCACGGGTACGACCTCGACAAGCTCTCCGGCGGCATCACGGTTCGTCGCGCACAGCACGGCGAGAAGATGAAGACGCTCGACGGTCAGGAGCGCACGCTCCACGTCGAAGATCTGCTCATCACCGATGACTCCGGTCCGATCGGCCTCGCCGGCGTCATGGGTGGCGGCACGACAGAGATGGGCGATGAGACGCGCAACGTGCTCATCGAGGCCGCGATCTTCGATCCGATCTCGATCGCCCGCAGCGCGCGTCGGCACAAGCTGCCCAGCGAGGCATCCAAGCGTTTCGAGCGCGGGGTCGACCCGCTGGTGCCGTTCGCCGCAGCGCGACGTGTGGCAGACCTCATGGTCGAGCTCGCAGGCGGCCTTATCGACGAGGTGGGCGGAGCACTGTTCTCCGACGTCGAGATCGCAGGCATCGCGCTGTCCGCCGAGTTCGTCCCCGGTCTCATCGGTGTCGACTACACGGATCAGGAGATCGTCGACGCGCTCGAGACGATCGGCGCGGAGGTCACCGAGACCTCGAACGGCTGGCAGGTCATCCCGCCGAGCTGGCGTCCCGATCTCACCGACAAGTGGACGCTGGCGGAGGAGGTCGCCCGTATCCACGGGCTGGACCGCATCCCTTCCGTGCTGCCGACGCCGCCATCCGGGCGCGGGCTCACCGCGCTGCAGCAGGGGCGCCGTCGCGTCGCGAACGCGCTGGCCGCTGCCGGGCTCGTCGAGACGCCCGCCTTCCCGTTCACCACCGAGGCGCATAACGATCTGCACGGTTCGGCGTCGGGGGAGCACCTTCCGAGCATCAAGCTCGCGAATCCGCTCGACGGGCAGGCGCCGTTCCTGCGCCGCTCGCTGATCCCCGGTCTGCTGCAGATCGCGCACCGCAACATCGCGCGCGGACTCACCGACCTCGCGATCTTCGAGACCGGAGCCGTGTTCCTGCCGGAACCGGGCGTCGTGTACGGCACGGATGAGGTGCCGCCGCTGGGTCAGCGACCCTCGGACGAGACTCTCGCCGAGCTCAACGCCTCGATCCCGCCGCAGCACCGCCATGTCGCCGCGCTCTTCACCGGCAACGCGACGGTCCGCCAGCCCGGACGCGCAGCGGAGGCCGTAGGGCTGACGGATGCTCTGGATGCTGTGCGCGTCATCGCGGTCGCATCCGGAGTCGAGATCGTCGTGGCGCAGGGACAGCGCGCGGCGCTGCACCCTGGACGCACCGGAGTGCTGAGCGTCGATGGCGTCGAGGTCGGCTACGTCGGCGAACTGCACCCGGATGTCGCAGCCGACGCTGATCTGCCCGGTCGCGCTGTGGTGCTGGAGCTCGATCTGGACGGCGTCCTGTCGCTGGCGGGAAACCGCGTCGTCGCCGCGTCGCTGTCGACGTACCCGGCCGCGACGCAGGATGTGTCGTTGGTCGTTCCAGACTCGGTGACGGCGGACGAGCTGCGCGCTGCTCTCGTCGAAGGTGCCGGCGAACTGCTGGAGTCGCTGCGACTGGTCGACGACTACCGCGGTGAGGGCATCACTGAGGGCGAGAAGAGCCTGACGTTCGCGCTGCGTTTTCGCGCCGAGGATCGTACGCTGACTGCGGCCGAGGCGACCGAGGCGAAGCTCGCCGGCGTGGCTGTCGCGGCTGAGCGCTTCGGGGCGACCTTGCGCGAGTAGCGTCCGAGTATCGTTCGGAACGCCGGTGTCTCTTTCGGGATGCCGGCGTTCTGTATCTGGTTCTGGATCATATCTTCGATAAAACTACGAGAAAGCTCTTGTAAGGATCGAATGTATCAACTAAACTGAACACATGGAACCTTGGTTCGACGATGTGGATGACCGGCCTCGTGATGCCGCGTTCTTCGTGGAGTCTGCGTTGGATGATCTGCAGTGTGCGGATGTCGATCTGAATCGGTATGAGGCGCGGCGGTCGGTGAGGATTGCGGATGCTGTCGCGTTGGCGCGTCGCAATCCCGAGGTGTATGTGCACCACACGACGGATAAGGATGCCGTGGATCAGGCGGTGCGTGCGGCGGTGTTCGATATCGCGTTGCGGCTGCGGTGCTCGGAGGAGTACGTGCGTGGTGTGCTGTTCACGGCAGAGCAGGCGATGGCGCATCTTCCGTTGCTGTGGCAGCAGGCCAGGGACGGGTTCGTGTCGATGTATCTCGTCGGTCGCACCGTCGGCGCTCTGGCACGGGTGCGGGCCGATTTCGGTG
>Ga0265296_1001031_pt1 | contig 34793 bp, 30 predicted proteins | sample MunlanPumphouse1_FD_189073 | JGI IMG/M metagenome (GOLD analysis project Ga0265296, IMG submission 189073) | Groundwater microbial communities from a municipal landfill in Southern Ontario, Canada - Pumphouse #1 | ecosystem: Environmental > Aquatic > Deep subsurface > Groundwater | place...
ATTTTCTGAAGTTAACATTTCCTTTAAATCAACTGCTTTCGAGGTTCTTGGGACAAGCAAACTAATAGAGAAGAAACATAACACCAGTAATAATAATCTTTTAAAACTCATCCTAGATAATAATATATTGGTTGTAGTTAACAAATCAATGATATATATTTAAATGGTAAAGAAGACATCCTTGCTATAGTGTTTTAATATATGAAAAATTCAGTAAATAAGGAAGTAAAAGAAATAGGCATAAAAAATATTTTTTCTTTTATTGTCAATGCCTTACTCATATTCTTTCTCATCATCTTAGGAATAGAAACAATCAAGATAGGGCAGTTGTTCTTTGGCTTCCTTTATTTTGTTTTATCTATTCTGGTTCTAGTACCTCACCGCTTCTTGAGAGTCACACCCGCTTTAAAAGTTGTAATTATTGTCGTTCTTTCCATTGTGGTTGCGACAATTAGCAGTCAGAGTGCTCCTCCCATAGAACAAAAATATGAACACTTCAATTTGGGACAGAAACTCAATTTAACACTCGGAGGCAACACTTTCTCAATGGTGGTTAAAGAGGTAGATCATGATGCCAAACTTTCTACAGAATTAAAGGAAGAATTAACTACTTCTGGTTCCTTTATTATTGTTAGGGTGGATGTCGTAAACCTTGGCTCGGAAGCTGTAGTTTTTAAATTGGGAACAAATCCCGAACTAAAAGATGATCAAGATCGACATTATACCTTATATGGAAAAGGTATGACTGTGGGAAATCTGCAACCTGGTGTGGCTAAAGAAGTTCCTTATGTTTTTGAAGTTCCCAAAGACGCCCCTGGACTTAAGTTTATTGTTAAAGACAATACTAAAATTGCTAAATCCGTGGACTTAAAAAGATAATCAACAATATTAAATTTATCAGACTCGTCATTATAGGTTTTGTCTTAGCCTTGGCGTCTGTTGCTTTGCTTTTTATTGTTTATTCATCAAACAAAACCGGGGTGGTTATTCCCGATAATCCTTCAAGTCAGGCTTGTGCACAGATAACAAACAAACAAAGGCAAAACCACTGCTTGGCAATAATAAATAAAAACATAGATCTGTGCGATAAGTTTGAGGAAGACGATAAACTGGAATGTCGGGCCATTGTTGAAAATAACCCGGAATTGTGCACAAAGGTTGAACCATCTGTCCAGAAAAAAACCTGCGTTAATGAAGTGGCGAGGGTAAATGACAATATCAACTCTTGCGATTTTTCCGACGATAAAAAGGATTGTGTTGGCTCTTATATAGCCGGACTCTATTGGGATAAAAAATTTGACTTAATGGATCAGAAATATTGCGACATTTTTTCTGATAGTAATAAAAATTGGTGTTTGGCACTGGTGACGCAAGATAAATCCGTGTGTGGCAACAATCCGACTTGTCTTTCTTTATTTGTTCAACCGTTATCTTTTTGTGACAATCAGCAAATGTCAAAAAGCAAGGGAGAATGTTTACGCGACAGGGCAATGACTCAAGCAGACCCAACCATATGCGAATTAATTAATGACACCAACGATAGAAACCGCTGTTATTTTAATATTGTGGGGCATATCAATCCTGATATATCTTTTTGTTCCAGAATATCTGACCCGGAATTAAGGCAAGAATGCCTTGCAAATGCAGCCGTAAATTTACTTAATAAATAAACTCTTTATCTTCACAACCGAAAAGTCGTATCTTCGAGGGTAAAAAAGGCCACTGAATAACAAGGGTACGGTTCGAAAGTCCTCAAAACAAACTAGAGGTTTAGCAAGTGTTGTCGACCCATTTGAGAGCTTACGGTCGCTTTGTGTCCAATCTTGCTGAGCTTACGGGTCTGGTACCATTTAGTCCCATAGGCAACTTCTCCAAGTGTATCACATTTAAGGCCAAGTGAGACATTTGGGACAGTATAAATAGGAAATGAGACCGTATATAATTATATAAGTGTATAATATTAGGCATAAAGGAACAAGAAAACTTAACAGATTAGAATAGAAACCAATAGATATAGCCCAAAATGACAACCGAAACACGAATCACAATGCTCCCGATCGAAAGAAAAGACATTGAAAACATGTCCGCCGCTGGTTTTCAATATCTTGATGATGCCATTAATTATCTGGCTCGTTTGTCGATTACTGAGGAAATTCTAAATAAAGCTGAACTTACGATCAGCGGTTATGACGATGACCCAAGAGAATTGTATGAAATTCCGGAAGTCTGTCAGTGGGCAAAAGAGACAGTAATAAAGTTTCCCGTTTTGCTATTTTTTCTGAAAGACACCTCAATTGATCGTTTTATAGGTTGGATTTGCGGACCTTTATCAAAACAAGAAGTCAATTCTCCTGAATTTTTGAAGAAATATGAGGAAACAAGAATGGAGTATTGTACCAAAGCAGTAATGGAATCTTCTGAATTTTTTTTGAATATGGGTGCCGACAAAACAACCATCTCGAAGTTTTACTTCCAAGATATGGCGGACAGTACATCGCAATCGTCAATTCCCGGGCCAAAATGTGACATTTGCTCAAAAGAGGTAGAAAAAGACACTGGCTATCTCCTTTCAACTTCCGAGGTTACAGGTGAAAAAAAATACTGGGAGTTTGTTTTTCTAATTTACCCGGAGCAAGTGCAGGCAATAGGGGTTGATGGAAAAAAATTAATATCCTTTGTAATTGAGAGATCGGGCGATCCGGGTTCCTGGCTTGTATGCGAGAAGTGCATCCCGCTGTTTTCTGTTGACAAATTAAATGCACGAAAAATGTACCAGGAACAGCAAAAAGTGAATGGCTCACTTGCGTCCAGACAATTCGGTCCGGCTGAGTGGGAGAAATCTCTTACTGCGGCAAGTGAAGGTTGGAAAAGTGTTTTCAACAACAAGCCGAAACCAGACCGTGACGACCCCAGTGTTCCCCTCGCAGCTGCAATATATGCCACTGCTAAAACCAAGTGGAATCAGAGAGAAACCGTGGATTATCCTCCAAGTCAACTTTAATCCACGATTCAATTTTATTGTGCTTTAATAATATCTGTTTTTCAACGTCCAGGATGTAATCATCAAACCACAAGAAATCTTGGGTCATATCAATCGCTTCGGTTTTTAGAGTCTGCCAATTGGTTGGTTTAATTGTTTTACATAACTTCAAACACTCCTTGTCTAAATAGAACGAGAGATACTGAATTGTTGGTGTTGCGTCGCCTTTACAATGCGTGGTCAGCCAAAACACAGAGTGCCGGTTTATAAGCGCCGTTAAAAACGGTTCTAAATAAAGAGCCTGTTGCAAATTCTTAGTCAGTAGTACCCCGTTGATATCCAAATAAATATTCATATTCGTATTAGATATTTTTTATAAACCAAATACTGAAATATTTAATGCACGCTTTTATCTTACCGGATAAATTAAGATATTTAATCAATATTTTGATATCACTTTTTATCCTGTTAGTTTTATTTTCCAAATCATGAATGAAGCTTAATGTATTCTCCGTATTTTTATTAAGAACATTTATATTGCGCTTGGTCTGTTGTTCAAGGCTGGAATAATATTTTTTCAGTTTTTCTATTCTGTCTTTATTTTTGTCATTCAATAAATTTGTCTCGTCAAAAAAAGACACATTGAAAAAAGAAATAAACCGTTCACTGTCTTTTTGTTTCAAATTTATATTCTTGTGTGAATGAAAATAAACCAACAGCTCTTTAAATAAATTTAAGTATTTATTGGACAACTTGTGCATCTTTTCAAAACGGAGAATTTTTTGGTGCAGGAGTTTTTTCTGCGATACATCTTTTTCTAAAATTTTGTTTATTTTCGCACAGGCAAAATCAAACTGTTTGTCATCCAAATAACCGTAACTTGTGGTATGAGTATTAGTTGTTGTAACTTGCGGAGTATAATCCGTAGTAACTTTCACTGTTTTGCGGCCAACGCTGACAATATTGGAAAAACCGAGGATAAGAGGGGTCAGATCCGTATAAATTTCGTTTTCTTTATATTTAGAAGAAATTGTAGCTAATAATATATGAGAAAGTTCGTGAGAGATCACAGATATTAGTGTTTCAGGATGATCCACGCAATTTTTACTTACCTTTACTTTTATTGGGTATCCGTTTAAACGGCTGTTTCCATAAAAAGGAAGGTCTCGGGGAATTAACACTTGAGCAACAATGCCTTCGGAGCCCAAACCCCTATAATCAGTTTTCACCAAATCGGAACTTTCAAACTTGTTTTCAACATCTTTTTCAGATACATACGATAAATCTATCTCTATTGGCAGACCTAAGAAAAGGGCGATGTTTTTAATACATCCTTTTATCTCTCCCTTACGAAGTAAATTTAATAAAGGCCGAAAGTCTATATTTTTTTTAATACCCAACAACTCAACCAGCTCGTTTATTGCATTTTCAATATAATCTGTTCCTATATTTTCCATAAAAACAATATTACTTCTAATATTTTTCTACCCAAAATATTTTTCCTTTTATTCCGTCTCTTTTTCTATGCCAGCCAAATTCCAAACGAGGACGCAACCAAATATGAAACATATACCTTTTACCTAAAAAGTCAATAATATATGCCCGACAAAACATGACAGATTCCCGTCTGTCGATAAGTTTATCGAATAAGCGATTAATTATTGACATGTAATTTTAACTCCATAATTGCAGTTTAAAACTAAAAAATGAAAAAGACAAAAAATCTTACAATATCGTTCCTTCTTCTTCGGCTTTCTTCAATAATTTTTTTAAGTCTTCTTTTGGAATAAACGGGCAAAATTGACCCCAAACCCATCTTCCTTTTGCCCTGCCGATTTTACCTACAATATAATAACCAAATCGATATTCAATATCTCCTTTGTCCCATTGTTTCTGTCCTTCTGTTTGTCCTTCATAACTATCCCTTCTTAACCTTTCTATTACAAATACTTTTTCATTCAAATTAAATTGGGGCATAAAAGTCCAGGCCTCTCTAATCCAGAAATGATTACCTGTCCGGCTGATATCTTTAACCTTGATAATATTGTTTTCCTTAAACAGTTCGTTTTTTCTTTTAATAAATTCTTCAGCTGATTCTATTGTTGTTTTCATTGAAGTTAAATTATTACTAAATTCAGTTTATTTTTGATTTTCTTTTGAATAAAACCAAAGTGCTTTATCGATTACTCTTAAAGGTAGATTAAATTTGTCAGATAGGCCCTTTAATATTTCTATGTATTTCTGCCAGAATTCAAAAGTGTAATATTTTGGTTGTTGCCAACCAAGTGACCAAATAACCCTAAAATCCATAATTGAATAATTTTCAGGAAAAGCAAAATGCAAAATAGTGGAAGCTACCGGCCAGGAAACTCCTTTTATGCCATTATTTATGCTCAACAATGACTCAATTCTTTCTCTTTCGTTATTTGTTTTAAAAGCAAGAGAAGTTATATCCTTAACGAATTCATCAGTATTCTTAGAATTTTCATAATGTCTTTTCGGCCTTTTGGACTTCCAGAGGCCGAGTTTAATAAATTTATTCCTATTTAAATATTTATGTTCCGAGAGCCAATCTTTAAGTTCTTTTTCGGCAAAAAAATCTTCAGTTTTTTTAAATTTCTCATCATACTTATCCGCATAACAGAGAATATTTTGTTTTGTTAATGTAAAAGGCATAATATTTCTTTGTATTGAAGCTGTTAAAATATTGTTCCTTTTTCTATAGTTTCAGTAATTTTATTCATTGATGTTTTTCGGAGAGTTTATTAGAAGGGAATTCCTTCGGAATCTTTTTCCTTATCCTCAGGCTGGTTTTCCGGTTCAGGTTCGTCCTCTGGAGCAGAAGTTCCTTCTTCTAAATCCTTAAACTCATCCTTTATTTCTTTTATTTCGTTTTCAATTTCACCCAATCTCTTTTTAAGTTTACGGGCAAGCTCTAGGCCTCGCTTGAACTTTGGTATTCCTTGTTCCAGGTCAATATCTCCGGATTCAAATTCTTCGGTTAATTTCTCCAGCTCTTCAAAGTCTTTTTTTAGAGATGAATCATTACTCATATTATTTTTTAGATATATTTAGTATTTGCGAGTCTATTTTACCATCAAACAGGCTAGTTGCAATCTGCGATCCCTTTTTAACTCTATTTACAGATTTTAATATTTTTCCTTCTGGGTCAAAAGTTATGCTAAAACCCCTATTCAAAACTTTTTGGGTATCAAAAGATGATAGAAGCCGAAAAAGATTATTCAGCTTTACAATTTGTTGTTTAACCCAATAACTTGACCCCTTTGATATTCTTATTTGAAAACCGAGCCTGTTTCGTTCCATGTTTTTAATCTCTTGTTTTAATAACATAAATTGATTGACAAATCTTGCAACCGTTTTATAAATAACAGAAGTTTGCCGATTAATAGCATTTTCCAGTAAATTTACGCTTTTTCTTATTCTGTAATTATTGCCGTTTAAAATATTTAATAGCTGATTATAAATTGTCTTTGTATTGTGATTTACTTCAAAAAATAATTCTGTCCGGGTTTTAACTAAAAGTTCTGCGGCATTTGAAGGAGTAGACGCTCTGAGATCGGATACTAAATCGGCAATTGTTAGGTCGTCTTCATGTCCGACTCCGCAAACAACTGGGATATTACTTGAAAAGATTGCTCTTGCTAAATTTTCATCGTTAAATGATTGCAGGTCTTCAAGAGAGCCACCGCCCCGAATTAAAACGAGAGCATCTAAGTCTGAAAGTTTGTCGTTAAAGTAATTAAATGCCCTTACTATAGATTCAACAGAATCTTTACCTTGAACGTTTACTGGATAGAAGAATATCTTTATTCCTCCCATCCTGTGTTTAAGCACCTTAATAAAGTCACTGTAAGCTCGAGAATCTTTTGCTGTAATCAACCCAATTTTTTCAGGAAATTCAGAAATTAGTCTTTTCCTTTGCTCGTTAAATAATCCTTCCTTGTCTAACTTTTCTTTTAATTTTTCAAATGCTAGTTTTAATGCTCCCTCGCCAGCCGGAACAACTTGATTAGCGAAAATACTAAACCTTCCAGTCTTTTGATAAAGACGTGGAGTTCCATAAACATGGACTAGCATCCCTGGTTCTAAGACACTATATCCGGAGATCTGATAAGCAACACCAAAAACTTCAACACTTGAAGTATCGTCTTTTATGGTTATAAAAAGCCATTTACCTTGGCTCACTTTACATTCGACTATTTCTCCCTCGACTACAACCTCTCCAACTCCGCCTAGGTAAATATTTATAAACTCATTAAGCTCACTAACATGGAATATTTTCTCCTCTTTCATGCTTTTTCTATTAGGGCTGTAATAGTCACTCATTTTAGGCAATTATGCTACTCCGCGTTCTAATCGACTTTATCGATTTAATTTAACTCAAATATAACGTGTAACCGCTCAAGTATAATTTTCCACTATCCAGAAGACGGTCAATTGCCGATTCTATAATTTCAGGATTTTCTATTCGGTTTTTTCCAATACCGAAAATTTCCATTATTGCTTTCGGAATGCTCTCCCTTGCATATCCGAACTGATTTTCGACAAGGTATAAAATTGCATTTTCAATTTCCTCTGGAGCAATTTGGTTTAGTGTTCTCACAACATGTTGAGCGGGAATTCTAAATTCATCTATTTTGACCGAGTTTCTATACAAAAACCCATTACGTTTTATTAAATTCAGCCATTTTGTAGCTCTTTCTAAAGCATGATTTACATTACTTTGAATGTTGGCTCCAGCACGAGTCACCCCGTATACTTCCTTAAGTCGTTCGATGATTACATTAAAATATATTGGAGATTCATATTCTACGATATTAGCAATAGCCCGTGCCAACTGAGCAGTATAATTTTTATTTAATAACTCTTTAAGGTTTCTGTTAAACGAAGAATATTTGCGATAAGGAATTCCTGGTTTATATTTTCCTTCACGAACTTTCTGCAAGTTCTCTGTTCCTGGATCATTATCCAATAATCTCTGTGTATTATTGACCTTTTGAATCATTGGTGTGGCCTGAACAGATTCTTCTATAGGTGCTTTTTTGCAAACCTCAAGTGCAAACAATAAATGTTTAAGAGCTTCCTCTCGGTCCCTAAACCAATCTGTAGACCAAACACGGAAAATCTTCCATCCTTGAGACTCCAAGACTTCTTGACGTAATACATCTCGATCGCGTGCGGTTTTAGTGTGATGGTATGTTGCACCATCACACTCTACAGCCATGACATATCGGTTATTTTCTCTGGGATCTCGAATCGCAAGGTCAATACGATATTCGCAAGCACCCACTTGTTCATCAACAATAAGTCCTCTATTGCGAAGGGACATCGCAATAGAATCTTCAAAATCATTAGTTTCGTCGTTTGTAGCAGTTACGGGGTCTGCTGGGAGTTTTCCTCCCTGTTCAACATATTCAATGTAATTACGAAGCATTTTGGCACCCTTGTTTAAGGGATTAATTCCACTCAACTCACCGCTTCGCAAGCTTGTAACCAAAAAAGTTTGCCATTTAGCTCTAGTAACCAATACATTCAATCTGCGCCAGCCACCCTCACTATTTAAAGGACCAAAATTTAAGCTTAAAGCCCCTGTAGGAGTTTTAGCATATCCAATACAGATAATAATTGTATCTCTTTCGTCTCCTTGAACATTTTCTAATGACTTTACGAAGAATGGTTCTGGTCTCTCTCTATTATTTATAAGGGCTTGCAACTCAGGCTTATTCGAAATTAATTCATCAAGAGCATTTTCGATAGCTTCTTTTTGACTAGCGTTCATAGATGCAACACCAAGAGAGCGATTCGGGTACTTTTTAAATTGTTCTACAACAAGATCTGCGACCCTTTTGGCCTCGACCAGATTGGTTCGACTTCGTCCACGATCCCAAATCCCATTTTCTGTATAAATTAAATGCACACCTCTTCCATCGCTATTGGTTGTCGATGAAGGAAATGTAATAAGAGAGTTATTATAAAAATACCGATTGGAAAATTGGATTAACCGCTCATCTTTACTTCTGTAATGCCACACAATCTTACTTTCCTGAAATACTGGCTCTATCGCAATACAGTCATCTAATAAAGATTCTAGTGGTTCGAATTCCTCAAGAGAATCTAATTCATTTTCCTCTTCAAATATAGTTGAGGCTGAAAAAAAGGACGTCGGTGGAAGTTGGTTTTCATCACCCGCAACAACTATTTGTTTACCCCGAAGAATAGAGGGAATTGCTTCGGGGGTAGGAAGCTGAGACGCCTCATCAAAAACAACCAAATCAAAGTTAACACTTCCGGGTTTTAAAAATGTCGATACGGAGACAGGGCTCATTAGCATACAGGGTTTAAGAGCTTGTAAGACGTGTGGAATCTCATTAAAAAGTTTACGTAGAGGTTTGATACGCTTTCTTTTCTGCAACTCTCTTCGAAGAATTCCAACTTCTCCTCCATTACCGAGATTGTTTTGTGCCCTTACTACATTCCTTGCAGGTTCAGCCGCCTTGTATTGGATATTTTCAAGCATTGAAATTTGTAATTTTCGATCTAAATTTTTGAATTGTTTGATTTTTTCTTCATAGAGAGATCCAGAAAATTCTAACAATGTGGGGTCCGTATTTAGAAAAGCTTCAACCCATTGTGAGTAGAATCTTTTTTCAAATAATTCCGGTGCATTTTTGATACTCATATTTATTAAACTGGATAGGAAATTAGATAAATCCAAATTGTTACACTTTGAGATTGTTGACTGTAACAAAATCCATTCGTGCATTTTTTGTATCGACACTAATATTTCTTTACATCTATTCCCAACTGAAGAGATCCAAGCGGTTTTAATGTCTATTCCATCAACAAATCCGTCCATCCAATTAGATTCAATCGATAAGATGGCAGATTTGAAGTTCTCATTTTTAATCGTCCCCAATATTTTTGAGATGTTTTTTTGATATTCAGAAGTAATATTTAAAATCTCTCTCTTGGGTTTTTTAATAATATCTTTTGAAATTGCCGATTTTAATATTTGCGCTGTTTTGAAATGTAGAATTTTATCACCCAGTAATTTAGAACTTCGAATATCACTTAGGTGTTTTTCAAGTATTTTTCTATTCGTATCAAACCAGGTATCAATAACTTCCAAATCATTAGCCATCTTTAAATATTTATGTAGCGCTTGGGAGGATATACTATTTTTATTTTTAAATTTCGTACGAATGCTAGATTGCCAAATCCAAAATTTGGGGTTAAAAAGGTGTGTCCATGATGCAAATTGTTTTTGTAACGGGGATAATAAACTTTTTAATTCTTTTGTTGAAAGAGAAGTAATTTCTTCATAATTCTTCAGCAGTTGTTGGTAATCTTCAGATTTTATTCTTGCTGTTTCGAATAAGTCCTCTATGTCCTTAAGGTCTTTTTCTGTTTTTGATAACCATCCACTTGGTAATTCATCTGTAATAACTAACGAATCAAATATGTCAGATAATGTTTCTAAATCATTTAACCTGAACTCTAAATTTTCGGGAATAATTAAATCTCTCACCTTTTCTAAAGTATCCTTAATGACTTCAAAGTTGTCTGATATTATTTTTAGATTCTTTTTAATTTCCTCCGAAGGTACGGGGTATTCGACAATCACTTTAAATCCACGCCATGGATGGATTGCTTTATTGTCAAAAATATCCGACTGTACCGATAGACTATTAAGACTCTCAATTACTTCGTCAAGTTGCTCTTGGCTTACGTTTGAAAGGTTTTTCCAAGGCAGATCGAATTCCAATAATTTAAATTTTTGCAACGTCTCTAGTTTTCCTATGGCTTGATATATTGTTTCCCCCAAAGGTTCTCTTGGAAGATGCATTTTTTCGACATAACTATTTAGTTGTGATCTAATTTTTTTTATCTCCTCAATTTGTTCTTCAAGCACCTGACCATTGTTGTTAAAAGGTAATTCTAAAGTACGTTTTAATTCTTCTATGATTTTTAACTTACCCGCCTTGGTGCTGTGTGCTTCAAGACAAAATCTTTTTAAACCTATTTTGGAAAGCCTGTCGTGAACCACATTTAACGCTGCCATTTTTGCACTTACAAAAAGAACCTTTTTCCCTTGCCCCAATGCATCGGCTATAAGGTTTGAAATTGTTTGACTTTTACCTGTCCCGGGCGGACCTTTTATTACCAAATTTTTGCCAGTTTGCGCTATCGTAAGTGCCTCCAATTGGCTTGCATCTGCCGGCATTACAGGGATCGGAACAGTCTTTGGCATGTCAAGATTGTCTAATTCGTCCCCCAGGGCTTCCGAACCTTCTGATATGTTGCGTGCTTTAGCTAAGGCCGCTATAAGAGGATTTTTTTTAGCAATTTCGGCCATTGTTTGCAAGTCTTTATAAATTACTAAGGATTCAAATGAAAAAGTGCTTAACCAAGACTCGTCGTTAACTTTCCAGTGAGTCTCTTTAATACAATCTTGAATTTGGCTGTAGAATTTTTTCAAAGATTCAGCTGTTATCTCTTCTTCGTTTGAGTCTCTTGTAAATTGCGGCAATTCAATATGGTGCTTTTTTCGAAGGTAAAACTCTAGTGCAGGATTTACTTGCAACTCCTCATCCAACATCTTTAGCTTCATGTGAGAATCTGGACCATAACTTTCCAACTGACATGGCACCATTAATAATGGAGAAATTGACTCTTCCAAAATTGGATCGTTCCATTTCAAAGTCCCAAAAGTTAAATACAATGTGGTAACACCACGTTCCTCAACAGTTGTTTTTCCATTATCGTAAATCCTTTTAAGTAGTCTATGTAAAATTTTTGGTTCTGCCTCAAAATCAACATCTCCAGGATGAACTATTTCATCTGGTTCATTTTCTATATCTTCTACTCCTTCGATTTCTGTCTGAGTATCATCCTGCCTTTTCTTTCTTTTCTTTATTAATATTAAAGGCATTTTGACCGCTACTTCATCAACAACCAACATTTTAAATAATGTAGTCGTATCGGGATCTTTGACTAGAAGTTTACTAACTCTAGATCTGTTGATTCCTAAGAGCGGATTGCTCTTTGTTAAATCTAAAAGGCGCTCTCCCCATATTTTTAGCTGGGTAAGGATTCTCGTTACGTCGAATATGATCTCGTTATCTGTTGAAGCTGAAGTTAACTCTTCTGAAAGATTCTTGTCATTTTCATCAGTTGTAAGGGTTAAATCTGTGTTCATCTTGATTGTATTTTACTCTATTTTTGAATTCAAAGCGACTCATTCTACAACAATAATATATTAACTTTCATGGGAGGTAACTTTCATGGGATTCCTTGACAAACACCTAACAATTCATCTAATATATTGTTAGTTCTTATAGAGAACCGGTGTCGACGAGCACCGTTATAAATGACGCCTTAAGGAAAGAACTTAGAAATGAGTTTTTTCCCAAGGGCGTCTTTTTTGTTTTTATTAATAATTTTTAAGGAGGAAAAATGAATAACAAAATTCAAATCCAGTATATTCCCATTGAAAGTTTAAAATTTTTGAGGGTAAAGAACGGTTATAATCCTTGACGATTTGCACTACAGCCTCAACATTTGCAGTGTTTCGTCTATTTCTTGCCCGGCAATCCAATATTTCATGGTTTTAGGAATGTGGAAAAAAGTGTAACAATCGACTGGTACTACCCATCGCAAAACCATATACTTGATTTGTCATCTGATCAATAGTATAACATCTGATATAGATGTTACTTATAACATCAACGGCTCAAGTGGTAACAACGAGTCAACATGGTCGGAAACAAATACAATATAGACCATAAGATCAAATGAAACAACAAACCATAGATCTCGAATCACTTATTGAAGAAGCCACTGTCGATTGTTATGACGAAGAGGAGTGTCGGATTGGTTTTCTGACAATGTTGCAAGACAATGTGCAAACGCCATTTGAAGCGAAACTGAATGGAGAAATAGTAATTGTTAAAAGAATTGATGGCGACGATCGGGTAATTAAAGCATTTATAAAAAAGGGTAAAACCACCTACCCTGTTGACATTCTTGATCTAGAAATCGAACAAAATGTTTTAGGGTATGAATGGATAGCTGCTTATAAAAAATGGGAAGGGTAGAAATATGGATAATACAAATCAACCTTCTCAATTAACCTCTAACCAAGTAACTCTTTTTTATAAATTGTGGTTTGGAATCCTTCAGCACACAAATGAACTGCAAAAGACAGTAGCTTCAATGGTGGGCAAAGACTTTCATCAAGGCATTAATGTTAAAGACGCGGGCAAGATAGCTAAATTTATCTGGGCACATTTACAATCATTTGATGATTATCTTAATTCCGGGAAACTTGACCAACATGAGTCTGAAATTATCAGTTCATGGCGAAACCATAACTACCCGGGTAAATTTTATATCGTAAAATACCTGAAAAACGGGGCGGTATTTTTATCAACGGAAAAGACTGAAAAATCGTATTTGGTAAAAGGGTTAGTTAGCGCTCTTGACGAGATGTGGCCAAAACAAGCACTGCCCTTAATGGTAGATACCGTGTTATTGCCATTTGAAAATGAGATTACCACCTGTGGCTTATATTGTTCATCAAATGCGATACTTGGTCGCAACATAAGTGGAGAAATTCGCGAAGCCTGTCAGCAGGCAGAACTAACATATGGCTTAATTACTTTATTACCGCACACGCAAATGGCTGACAAAACAGACAAAGATATTGCCCAAATAAAATTTTACCTGCAATCTGCAAAAAATTTAAATTTCTATAGGGACGACCTTGAAGACCTAATTCATAAAAATCCCAAGTTATATTTACCGATTTATTATCAATATCGTGGTTTACTAGAAGCAAAAGCAAACAAAAAGGAATTCCGAAAATTAGGCATTAAAAAATTACATTTTGCGCTTTATGAGGCAGTCGTTATTGCTGCGCACACTGATCGTAAGCAAGTGGAAGACACAGTAAAAAAATTAGTGCCGCAAAATAAATTAGTCCGAGTTGTCTATGATAAAGTATAAATATTTTTTTTTCAGAAGAGACCGAGTTGGTCTTTGTGAACTGTATTCTTTTTAATAGGGTTGTCATTCTTAGCTAATCCCATACTACGATATGTCCGTAAGCGTTTAAAATACATTAGTTTTAACATAGGAACTTGATCGTCAAAATAATCATGAACAATAGCGTTTGTTTTTCCCTCACAACATCGTTGCACTCTACCTACATATTGGATTAATTTACCCTTCCAAGAAAAAGGAAAGGCCAGAAAAAGATGAGAAACAGCTGGCCAATCAAAGCCTTCACCAATTAGTTTGCCGGTGGCAATCAACAACTGGAATCGTTCTTGATTCATACGCTTGGTAATCCGCTCCCGCTGTTTCTTGGTCATTACTCCGGTAGCAATGGCGGCATGGATACCCTTGGCTTTTTGCCGGACCAGCTCTAACAATGTTTCGCAGTGTTCAAGTCGTTCGGTAAGTACCAAGCATTTCGCGCCGGTTGTTAAAACTGCGGCAATATCACCGGTAATCTGATCATTTCTGTTAACATCGGTAATTACCAATCGACTGGCTTCCTGAAAATCTTCCAATTTACTATTACCTTGAAATTGTGTTTTGCGGGTGATTAATTCTGTTTTTACAATTGGTCCTGATTCCTTACTTTTAACCTGATCATCTCTTGCTGCCGTTACTACTTGGTCACTAATGTACAAATACATCAACCTTTCTAATTTATCTTTGCGAAAGGTAGTAGCGGTTAACCCCAGAATGTATTTTGCTGGAAATTGCTTAACCACGGTACTAAAAGTGTTGGCGGGAACATGGTGGCATTCGTCGACAATAACGAATCCAAAGTCATTTTTGATACTATCTACTCCTCGTCTGGATAAAGTCATATATGAAGCAACGGTAACTTTTTTGCCGATTTTCCATTTATTATCACCAATCAACCCCACTTCATCTTTTGAGAAAGAAAAATAATCATTGATGCGTTTATGCCACTGGTGAAGTAAAGTGTTTGTGTGGACAATAATGAGTGTTTTTTGGCCATATTTTTTCATCATAGAGAGGGCGACCATGGTTTTGCCAAACCCGGGCTGAGCTTCCAGAATGACTCGTTCATGTTTTGCAAGTTGAGATAAAATTTGTTTCTGGTCTTTACGCAGAGTCAATTTGGAAAGGAAATGTATCTGTTTGGTAATTACCCGTTGGTCGTCAATCACTACTTTTAATTGTTCTTTTTGGATAAACTCCTTTAACTTGTTTAAAAAACCAAGTGGGGCAACTATCCCGTCAGGTAATATCTCAAGAGTTTTGATAAACCGAGGTGTTTGCCAAGTGGAATAACCATAACGCTCCTTGGCATAAAACTCAGGATTGGGAAAATTTATTTCCCTCTTAAGGTAGCGATAAATCTTATCCGGTAACCAGATGTTGGGGATAAAAATATTCGATCTTAAAATTAACTTGGTTTCTTGATTCTGAGTTGTAATTACCGGCAAATCGTCGGGTTCTTCGTCGGTTTGACTATTAATGTTTTCGTTTGGTATTAAACCTGCATTTTCCCGAATTTTGACAGGCAGTTTAATACAATGTTGAAGATATTGGTTAATTTCTTGAGCGGTTATCTTTCGAATTGTACTTAAATACTGCCATTGATCAGGGATAGTATTCCCATCAAGAGTAATGAAAACCGTTTTTTCTTCAGTGGCAAATTTTCCCTGGAGGGGAAGACAGATAAGATTGCCATAACCTTTACCGGTATGTTCATCTTGGCTGGGAAACATTCGGTCAAATGTGTTTCTGTTCTTGATTCCCGCTTGATTTAAGAGTAATTTACCTAATTGCCGGGCCAGACGAGCCAGGATATGCTCGGCAAAGAAAAACCACACATGACCGCCATTGCCTGATTTCGATCGCTCTATGGCACAAAACAAATTATTATCACTGGCTTTTGAAGCAACTTTTTGGACCAAATTTAACCAATCCGGGCCGTCAAAATCAATGGCCAGAAATGCGGCAGTGTTATCCGGAAATAAGGGATAAGTGCCAATTGTTTGACTTCCCTCCAAGTGGGATAAGATAACAGCCTTTGTAAGGACTTGCGAGCTTTGGTTTAAGCGGTAAACAGGAGCATAGCCTGATTTCTTGCTGGGTAAATCCTCCCAATAGCGGGCAAACACGTCCTCTCTGGTATCAAAAAGAGAGCAATAGAGATCAATTTGGTGTTGTTGTATCGTTTTTACCATATTTCACCGCTATTATACCTAATATCCCCAATATCCACAAAAGTGGTATCCACAAAAGTTTCCTTGACAAAAGGAAACTTATCGTGCATACTTTCCTTATGACAGGGAAGGATCTATTAAAAACCATTATTACCGACAGCCAACAAAGAGTTGTTCCGGAGGTGTGGGAAAGAACGCTCAAAATTCCTACCGACAGCGGTAAGATCATCACACTCGCCGGGGTAAGAAGAAGCGGAAAGACATACCATCTTTTCAGCTTAATGAATCAATTAAAAGCCGGTGGTATCTCCGCAGAGAGAATTTTATACTTTAACTTTGAGGATGAACGGTTACATCTCTCGAGTAAGGAATTGGATTTAATTCTCCAGGCATATCAAGAGTTATATCCAACACAGAAATTATCTGATTGTTACTTTTTCTTTGATGAGATTCAGGAAGTGGAAGGTTGGGAAAAATTTATCGGCAGGATTTATGCGTCCATTAGTCAGCATATATTTATAACCGGTTCAAATGCCAAATTATTATCAAAAGAAATAGCAACGGCGCTGCGGGGAAGAACAATTACTTTTGAAATTTACCCATTATCCTTTGCTGAATTCGTTGGTGTTTTATCGCCCGGACTTAATCCTCACAGTAGTTCTGACAAAGCTACCTTAATTAATCTTTTTGATCGATTTATGCATCAGGGAGGCTTTCCGGAGCTTGTTAAACAGGAAGATGAACTGAAAGATAAGATATTACAAGAATATTTTAATGTTATGGTGCTCCGGGACATAATTGAACGTTATCAAGTTTCAGCAAGCTCAACGCTTAAATACTTTTGCAAACGCGTAGTAGGCGCAAGTGCCGGTGAATTTAGCGTGAATAAAATTTATAATGAGCTTAAATCTCAAGGTTACCAAGTGAGCAAAGATACTTTGTATGCGTATCAGGATTATGTGGAAGCCGTTTATTTGAATCGTTTTATTAATAAATATTCTCATTCTGTAGTTAAGACTGAGAGTTCGCAGAAAAAAACTTATGTGATTGACCCCGGATTAGGGGCAGCTTTGGATTACAAGCTAAGCAAGGATAAGGGAAGGCTTATGGAAACAACAGTGGCTTTGGAACTTTTAAAACTTGGTAAACAAATTGCCTATCAGCAAAATGGAAGCGAATGTGATTTTGTGGTAATTGAAAAAGGAAAAGTAACCAACGCAATTCAGGTAGCCACTGAGTTTGTTGAACCAAAGACGAAAGAGCGGGAGATTAAAGGTTTAGTGCAATCTTGTTTGAAATTTAACCTCTCTGAAGGTTTCATTCTTACTTTCGACCATGCTGAACAGCTGGAACAGGAAGGCGTTCGAATTACCATTCTGCCAACTTGGCAATATTTCCTCTAAATTTTTTACCTCCACAAAATGGTTCGAGTCCTTACTCTGTTATAAATTATGGGTTTAATTGGTTCAAATCCCGTTTACTCTCAAATAATATCCATATAACTTGGCTTTAAAATGGTAAAATTACAATAGTATAAACTGGTCGTTTCCGACTCACAGAAACAAGATTCGAACGGAGGTTTTTCGAGGGTAAAGAACGGTTATAATCCTCGCTTTTGAAAATAGCGTTTTGGGAGGATAATACGGGCTATTTAAGGCACCCGGGTCACCTCGGGTGCATATACTGGCTGCCCAGCCAGGATTCTTCTCGGACTACGCTCGAAGCAAGCTCACAAGGTTCTCATCCCTTCTCAACAAAACTTCAACAAGCCCAGTGCAAGAATTAATTCCAAGTTTATTTAAATATAAGCTTGCACTGAGCTTGCCGAAGTGCTGGCGGTTTACAAAAAATGTCGAACTTCTTTTTGTTAGCTCGGCCTTCGGCCTCGCCTGCTCCAGCGCGGCGCCTTTACACTGAGCTTGCCGAATGTGCCCACCCGCCGCGCCTCCGCTATTTTTTGCGCGCGCGATTTTCTCGCCCTTCGGGCGAGTGAGGAAGAAATTTTTAGTTTCCCTTGCCCCACCCTCCCATACGCGGAAAAGCCTTTCACTCCCTTTTATTTATAAATTAGATAAAGACCGGTCACCATTAGGAAAATCGCTATTGCTTTAATGCCCAAAATGCGTTTGTTAAGTTCTTCTTTAAGTATCTTTGGCAGCCAAATAGAGAATAATATAGCATAAATTAGTACAAATACACTCTGAAATCCCCTAAAGACACTAATTAGACTAACAGGGCCAGACGTTAGAGCCCAAAAACCGCTGAGTGAAGCTATTGCCACAAAAAATATAGCTAATGTCAAAAGTACCCAACCCACTGGTTTCAAATTTGAAAGACTTCCAGTAAATCTATTTCTGAAATTAGGCATAAATAAAAGAAGTGTCAACGTGGGAAGGAATTCACCAAAACCAAGATACACCGTTAAATCCCAAAATGGATAAGTGACATACAAGGATTTCAAGATTATTACCTGAACTGCATAAATTAAACTAGATAGAACCATCCACCAGAAAGCATTTCTTAACTTGAATACACCTTCTGTTTTTTGAAGAGAAATTAAAAAACCACCTGCCAAAATCAACACAAAAGCAAAATAATAACTTGTTGTTAGTACTTCTCCCAAAAACAAAAAAGAAAAGATCAAGACAAAAGGTGGTGTAAATTGAAATAAAGGTATTACTCGAGATATTTCTTCTTTCGCGATAGCTTGATAGAAGGCAAAGATAGCAAGTATTTGAATTGTACCCGCAAATATTGCTAGTACTACTGGTATGAAACCTATCCAGCTCAAGCCATTAAATATGATAATGACCAGAGAAAGAAATAACGCAGAAATGCCAGCAATTAAGGTTAAAACAACAGAGTCTTTAAGATGCTTTCCTATTAAAAGCTTATCTACGACGTTATCTGCTGCCCATAAAGCTCGAGATAAAAGAGAAAAAATTACCCAATCCATTAGATTAAATGTAGCACAGCTTTTAAAAATTTGATATATTGTAACTGGTGTCAGTATCTATTAAGGATTGCGTTTTTGATGGCGCAATCGGACAGTAAGACGCATTTTTTTGAAGCTCCAGGGAAAAAATCACTACGATATTATTACTGCTTAAAATATTCTTTGAGCATTGTTTTTAAGGTCGTTTTTCCCTTGGTTGTTTTCAAATATTCTTCTCTTCTTTTCGCGTCTTTTTCATTTTTATATGCTTCATAATGAATAAGTTCAAAGGGTGCATAATGTTTGGTTGAAAGTTCTTCTTGGTTATTATGTTCTTCGAATCTTCTTTTTAGATCTTCTGTAAATCCAACATAAATAAAGTCGTAATTGAGGCTTTGGAGAACATAAACGTAGTAGAATTTCATAATTGTGGAAGTTGGGATGTACCAGTCGGTACATCCCTGCCTCACCACACATTATTAAACAATGGCAATCTTTATTACAAATCTATTCTTGAAAAGGTGTGGCGAAGCGATGAACCCGAACGTAGTGAGTGGTTCGTTGCTGCGGGACTTGGCACACTTCGCTAAAGCTTCGAGATGCCGAATCGTCCCTTAGCACTCGCTTTGCTCGTGCTGCGGGACTTGGATTCCCTTCACTTTTAAATAAACCCTATTTTTATATTAAAGAAAATCTTCTCCTTTGGCCCTGATAATTAAAAGCCTAACTTGATGAGAGCCAAAACTTCTAGAGGCAGAAGACAAAAGATTATCCCACGTGTCGGGTGTATAACCCATATCCGTTAGTCTTCGCAATGCTTCTTCTTGAGGCATATTTTTGAAAGGAGCCAATTCTTGCTCGTGAAGAGCTTTCCATGTGGTTGGTTTTAAATTTTCGGTTTGCATATGATAATCATTTGATCCGATCGTATTAAAGCTGAGCGGGCCGGTCTAGAGCCATTTGGTCCGATAACCACTTTTTAGGTTTTATTTGATTTTAACAACTTTAACCTTTTCAAGAATTATGCTTCCCGCTCCTGCCTTGCTATGAAGATGTATTCTAAGCGAAAGAGATTGTGTTCCCATGAAGTCTACCTTAACCTCTTCAGAATTTATTCCTGGTGTGTAAAACCTTATTGGAGACTTCATTTCATTTTTTCCTTTTGTGTCGTGCACCCACAATTTAAATCCCATTGTTGTCTTGGGAGTTGACTTAACCCAGCATGAAACTTCGTACTGTGACCCTTCATGAATTCCTTTAGTCAAATCATAATATGCTCCATTCTCGCCACTCAGGGTTGGTAAATCTTTTCCCTCAGCTTCAAGGATTAACGTCGAGTTCTCGATTCTACAGGTTTTATCTTGATCGTTACTCCCCCAATAATTTAGTAACCAACCTTTGTTTCCAAAACTAAAATCATCCTCAAAAACCACCTCACTCCTTTTTAATAATTTCTTATCAAGAAACCTGTAAATTTTGACAAAAATTAGAATAAACAAAACAGCTAAAAAGATAGAAATTAAATTTATATTTATGACTATTGGCTCAATCAACCTGACTAGTATTAGCTTAACAAATAGGGGGGTATTTGGGTATATCGAGTCACTTAGTAATTTGAAAAGTTTTTCTCCCACTGCACCAAGAAAGCCCAAAGATATCGAAGTAAGTATAAAGATTAAAAATCTTCTTAGAAATTGATTTTTCATATACTCATGTTTATTTGTCCTAAAGCACTATTTGACTGAGCAGGCAGGTTTAACCATACAGTACTAAACAATTACATCCCAATCGTCAAGATAACTAGAAACATCTTCTGTTTTAGTTCTATCCGATGGTAAACAAACATTTACCACTTTTTCACTTATGGAAACACAAATTGAAAAATCTTTACTATTCTCATCAAATACAATTAGTTTTTTACTAATGAGCTCATGCATTTTTTGATAAGGAAGGAAGAGAATATTTTTTGCTTGTCCGCGTTGAAGCACAAAAACATAAAACATATTGCTGCTTTGATTCTTCGAAAAAGAACTTGTTGTTATGGGAATGGTTCTACTTAATACCTTATCAAAAGAAATATTTTTTACTTGAAAATAGAAAGTTTTGCTATCCTTGATGGCAATAACGTCTACGCCTAAGTCGACGGGTAAAAGGCTTGCGTTATAGCCTCTATACATTAGTTCGGCAACAATATATGTTTCTCCTGCCCTACCCCAAAAAAGCGGTTTATTTGGGAAATCTTTTAGGTATATTTCTTTAGTTTGCTTGGCGGGTTGCATTTTTGTTTCGTTTATTGCCAACTTGTAGGCTTTTTGAATACCATTTCTTCCAAATCTTTTATTAAAAATAACTTCTGAATATTTTCCGTCATGTCTAATATCAAAAACAGTTGGTCTTTTCCCAATCTTCTTGCCCAAATTTAGAACATAATTCGATAATTCATTCTCTGAGGTACTCATTTTTTCGGCTAGTGGGGTTGGTTGGAGTCCGGCCTCTTTTAGTGCACTTGCCAATCCATCAAAATATATTCTTAAGTGATACTCCAACCCTTTAATGGACCGGATCTCTTTTTGGCCCAAACGAGGAGTTCTTAATTTAATAGATAATTCCTTAAGCTTGTCTAAAACTTCATCTTTGGTCATATTTGCAAGTTACAGAAACAGAATTCTTAGGCCATTATAAATATATAAGGAACAAAAGTCAACAAATAAAAAACGCGTGGATGCTGATGGTATAACATAAATATCGAAGATCGGAATTAACGTTCCGGAAGGGATTCTTTGGTCTGTTTTGGACGTTGTGGTGCATGAGTGCTCGTCTTGGCTGCCCAGCCAGGATTCGAACCTGAATTAGATGATTCAGAGTCATCTGGCCTACCATTAGCCGACCGGGCAATATGAATAGGGCTATTTTAGCAAAATACGGGCAAGATTTATAGTTCATGCTTTTATATATATTATTAAAAAGAAGATTCTTCCCGGGCTAAGCCGGATCAGAATGACATAAATTGTTCAAAAAAAGTCGGGATTTTTTAGATCCCGACAACATTATCTAATTCCCTTAAGTTGCAGCACCACCAATGGGCGGATCGAATCGATCTAACGGAGTAGACCATTTTCCTGTTTTCAACCAGTTTTCATCTATTGGCCGATGACCGCTAAACATTACTCTTCGTATTTCTCTATTTCCACATCGTTTGCACCTTAAATATAAATGCACCCCCGTATCTTTAACTACCTCCCACCGATGCAAATTCAAGAAACACATAATCCTTTCTCCTTTCCCTCTTCCCGTTTTCAAGACGCGATGGTATTATATACCACTCTGCTTTGATTTTGTAATAATCGCTTCCATTTGTCATCGCGAAGGGTTTATCCCTGAAGCAATCCCGAAGGAATGTTTTAGTACTCAACGGGATTACCACGCCCCGATATTCATCGGGACTCGCAATGACATAAGTACGAAGGAATTATACCAAAAGCTTAAGACGGGCAAGTGTTTCTTCTTTGCCTATTATTTCTATTGATTCAACAATCGGCGGAGTAAACCGACTCCCGGAAATGGCAATTCTTAAACTCATGTAAAAGTCGCCGGTCTTCCAGTTATTTTGGGAGATTAAATCAGACAGAGATTGTTGAATTGCTGAATTGTTAAATTGTTGAATTGTTATAAGCGCTTCAATTGCTTTATTTAAATGTTCCCTATATGGCAACTCTCCAAATAAAGAAATATCAACATTAGATCTTTCAAAAATAAAACCAGCCAATTTTTGAAACTCTGACAGTTTGGTAATTCTATCTTTAACCAAAGGAACAACTTTTGATAATGTATTTTTATAGATTCCAGATCGGCTTTCGGCCGTCTGGAATGACAATAAAGCATATGGTTTAAGTAATTCTACAAGCTCGCTATCTGTTTTCTGTCGAATATAGTACCCATTAAACCAATCAAGTTTTTTTCGGTTAAATACCGGATTTGCCGTTTGCAGACTGCCTTTTTCGAAATTTTCCACAAATTCCTGAAGAGAAAAAATTTCCCGATTATCTTTCGGCGCCCAACCCAAAAGCATAATAAAATTCAAAAGCGCCTCCGGCAAATACCCGTCCGCTAAAAATTCTTCGCAGGAAACACTGCCCTTTCTTTTTGCTAGTTTTCCACCTTCCGGGTCAAGAATATCAGTCAAATGACCTATTTGCGGGATAGTTAACCCCAGATATCGGTAAAGAAGCAAGTGAACCGGCGAGCTGGGCAGCCAATCTCGGCCGCGAATAATATGGGTAATTCCCATTGACCAATCATCGACAACCACCGCCAGATGATAAGTCGGAAAACCATCTGATTTCAAAAGCATTACTTCGTCAATATCTTCCGTATTCCAGGAAATATCCTTTTTTAAAACAAAATCATAAAAAGAAATTTTTTCTTTTAAGGGTACTCTTAACCTAATTGCCGATTTCATCCCGGAAGACAACTTTTGGTGGATTTGTTCATCGGTTAAATTCCGACAATCTTCATCTCGAAGTTTTAATATCTTTTGTTCGTGTCTTTCGGAAATTTCCTCTTTAGACTCCGGCGGGCAAAAACAATAATATGCATACCCTTTATCAACCAAGCCTTCTGCGTATTGTTTATAAATTCCTAAGCTTACTCTTTCGGATTGAACATACGGGCCGAAAGAGCCGCCGGTTACCGGCCCTTCGTCCCAAAAAATACCAAATTTTTTTAAAATTTCATATATTTTCCCGGTAGCGCCGGCAACTAAACGTTTTTGGTCGGTATCCTCAATCCTTAAAATAAATTTACCGTTTTTGCTTTTTGCGAAGGCATAGGAATAAAGAGCGGTTCTTAAACCGCCGATATGTAAAAATCCGGTTGGACTGGGAGCAAATCTTGTTCGAACGTCTACCATCTTGCCTTGATTTTACCTTAATTTATCAATATACTCAAATTAGGCTTAGTTCAAAGTTCAAAGTGCAAAATGCAAAGTTTGAGTTTCAAGTTATAAGTTATGCAACTTTTAACTTTGAATTTTGAATTTTAAACTAAAAGTATGGCAACACTAACTGAAACCGCTTTCATTGCCAGGCAAAGCATAAAATACGGAATAATCGGAATGATCGCTTTTATTATTTTAAGAGCAGGTTTCTTGGGATTCCAAAAATGGTGGATAGACACCCATCCCAAACCGCCCCCTCCACCAAATGTTTTTTTTAAAAAAATTACAAAAATAAAATTTCCGCAAAGACAGGACTTGCCTTTAGAAATGAAGTATAAACTGGAAACCGTTTCCGGTTACCTTCCGTCTTTCGGTAAACAGGCGAATGTTTATTTTATGCCCAAAGCATCAAATAGTTTGCTCGCCTCCGACAAAGTAAAAACTTGGGCACGGGCGATCGGTTTCACCCAAGATCCTCAAGATCTCGGTGATTTTAATTTCAGATTCAACGATCAAACAAACAAAACTATTTTGGATATCAATTATTTAACCAGAAACTTTAGCATATCTTACGATTGGAAAAACGATCTTTCGCTCACCTCTCCTGCAGTTCCGCCGGACGAGAAACAAGCTACGATTCAGGCAAAACAGTATTTGCAAACAATACAATCGTTTCCGGCAGATTTACAAAACGGACAGTCAAATATTACTTATTACAAATATAAAGACAATGGCTTAACGGAAGTTTCAACCGCTTTTGAAGCAAATTTTGTCCGGGTAAATTTACTGCGGGAAAATATCGAGTCGGGTAACGATCCCTCCGGAAAAGAAATGAAAATTAAAATAATGCCCGAGGATCCCAGAAACGCAAATATTTCCTTTTTTATTTCTCCTCTTTACAATAAAAATCAGGGAATTCTCGAATCAAAAGTTATTCACTGGCCGATTTCCAACGAAACCGTGGCCACTTACCCGATAAAGGACATCAATACTGCTTGGACAGAATTGCAAACAGGAAAGGGATTTATCGCCAACCTGGGAAACAATTCGGACGGAAATATCGTTATCAGAAAAGGATACCTTGCCTACTTTGAAAGTCAAAACTATCAAAGTTTTTTACAGCCAATTTTTGTTTTTGAAGGAGACAGGGAATTTTGGGGATACGTTACCGCTATTACTAGTGAATGGCAGGCAGAATAATTTCCCAGTTGAAGTTGTCAAAAACCCAAGCGATCAGCTTTTCTGTTTCACCAAAACGGTCATCGCTTCCCAACAAAACCGTAATTTCTTTTTTCCCGTTCTTTTCCACCAGTCCCACCAAACATCCTCCCGCATTTTCCGTCCAACCGGTTTTTATCCCCTTAATACCGTCAATTTTCCCAATCAATTCATTGGTGGTTTTAATATTATGCAGATATTTCCCTTCAGTGTCAGTAAAACTGTAGTCGGTCATTGAAACAACTTTGTCAAAAAAAGGATTCTGAATCGCATATATCGATAAAGTTGCCAAATCTCTGGCTGAAGAAAAATGTCCTTCTTCGTCATAACCGATCGGGTTGGTAAAATTCGAATTTTTCAAATTTAAGTCAATTGCTTTATTGTTCATGGCTGAAATAAATGCTTCTCTCCCTCCGGGAAAATTATCGGCTAAAACCTCGGCCGTATCATTCGCGGAAGCAATCAGCAGTCCATATAGTAAATTTTCGACTGTCACTTTCTCCCCGGCAACTAAATTTATCGTGCTTCCGTCAACTTTTATATTTCCGACATTAAGTACGGTATCTTGTTTGTAATTTTCCAGGGCGATTACTGCTGTCATTATCTTTGTCGTAGAAGCAGGGAAAAGTCTTAAATCAGCATTTTTTTCATAAATGGTTACCAGAGAATCCAGATCGACAATAATTGACGCTTTCGCAGAAACGTTCTGAAGCGGATATATATCTTTATTAACAGGATAATAAGAAATAGGGTCCAACAATTTTTTAAAACCCAAAAATTGGTTTTTGGTTACCACCTCGGTCTCACTTGGTTCATATATTGGGTCTTTTTCCTTAACAATTAGTGAAAAACCGATCAGCAGTCCCATCAGAAGTAAAAAATTAAACAAAAAAAGAACTTGACCTTTTTGAATGTTTAAAATACTTTTGGAAGCCTTCTTTTTAGATAACAATACGGATTTTTTGCTTGAAGAATTCATTTTTCTACTTTTTTTACAGAAAGTTTTTTGTCGATTCTTTCCATGTCCCGCGGGAACAAGCTCGCTTCTCTTATGTTTTCTAAACCTAAAATTTGCATTGTTATTCTTTCTGCCCCGAGACAAAAACCACCCTCGGGAGGCATCCCGTATTTAAAAGCCTGTAAATAAAGATCAAAATCTTCCGGTTTGTTCCCCCATTTTTTAATATTATCCAGTAATTTTTGATATTCATTAATTCTTTGTCCGCCGGTAACCCATTCAAGACCTCTACCCAGTAAATCAAAACTATTGGTAAACTCCGGATCTTTCGGGTCGGCATAAGTATAAAATGGTCTTTTTTTGGTCGGATAATGGGTAATAAAAATTAACTCCGAATCATACTTTTCCAAACTGAAGCGGCAGATTTCCCTTTCATCCTCCGGTTCCAAATCCGGCTCATTACGATTATCCCTTCCTGTTCGCTCAAAGATAACCTGTTGGGCTTCTCTCATTTTCATACAGGGAATTTTCTCTGAAATTTTCGGTACAGTGGCAGAAAATATCGCCAGCTCTTCACTTCTTTCCTTTTCCACTCTTTCAAACATGTTTTTGACGACTTTTTCAACCATATCCATAATATCCTGAAAATCATCAATAAAACCCATTTCCGCATCCAAACCCAAATATTCCGTCATATGGCGGGTAGTCACTGAAGGTTCGGCGCGATATGCGTGGGCCAATGTAAATACTCTTTCAAAAACTCCTACCATTATTTGCTTATACAGTTGCGGTGATTGGCCTAAAAATGCTTCCGCGTCAAAATACTTTATTTTAAAAACCTGTGATCCGCCTTCGGTGGCAGTAGGAACAATTGTCGGAACCTGAATTTCCGTAAAACCTTCTTTTTTAAGTGTTTCCCTAAAGCTGGAAATTATTGTTTCCTGAACTTGGAAAACCGCTTTATTTCTCGGATGGCGTAAACTTAAGGGCCGGTAATCCAGTACCATCGGTAAACTCGCATTTAAAACCGGCAACCCGGTATCAAATGGTAATTCTTCTGACTGCGCAATAACTTTTATTTCTTTTGCTTCAATTTCGATCTTTCCGGTTAAAAGTTTTTCGTTAATCAGTTTTATTGGTCTTTCTTTTACCATACCGGAAATTTCTACTACCCACTCTGTCCGTAAATCTTTCGGGAAGTACCGTCCGGTACCTCCCTTCGCTTGATCACCACAAACAACTTGTACCAAACCGCTACGGTCGCGAAGATCAATAAAGATTAATTTTCCATGATCACGGCGGGTACTAACCCAGCCTTTCAGGAGTACCTCTTGGCCGACCTTTTCGGGAGTTTCATTGACTAATGTTCTTTGCATATTTATAGATTATATGTGATATTGTGGCTAAAAGTCCAACAGCATTTAATTCCACATAAAACTGACAGTTTTCGCTATGCACGTGCATAACGATTTTTGTCAATTATACCGTAGGTGTCTAGTTATATCATCCCACGGGTGTGATTGTGACAGTCCTATTTCTCACGAAAATGTTTGTTTATCTCTCTTTTTGCCAATCTGGTTACTATAAACTGCAGCCAATCTTTTTTTGGTCTTTCACCTTCTTTTTTTATAATCTCAACCAGATCCCCGCTTTTAAGTTTATGGTCCAAACTGACCATTTTCCCGTTTGCTTTTGCGCCAATCGCCTGATTGCCCAAACGGGTATGCACCGCGTATGCAAAGTCGATGGGCGTTGCCCCGAAAGGTAAATCATATACATCTCCTTTTGGAGAAAAAACAAAAATCCGGTGGGCCAAGCCATCAAATTTCAAAGATTCCATGAATTCAGTTGAATCAACGATTTCTTTTTGCCAGGAAACCAATTGTTTAACCCAATTCATTTTTTCTAGTGGAGCAAATGTTCCACTATTTAAATTGGTATCAGAAATTCCGCTTGATTTCTTTTCCGAATAATACCAGTGGGCAGCAACACCATTTTCCGCTTCCTCATGCATTTCAAAAGTCCTAATTTGTACTTCAGTAATTCTTTCTTTAAAAGAAAAAACTGTGGTGTGTATTGATCGATAGCCGTTTGGTTTCGGAATGGCAATAAAGTCACGAACACCGATGGCGGGAACCGGTTTCCATGATGAATGAATAATTCCTAACACTGCATAACAATCTCTAATGTTGTTTACTAAAACTCTCATTGCCACCAAATCGTAAACCTTGGTAATATCTTTATCTATTTCCGGGCGATTTAATTTTTCCCAAAGACTGTATAGGTGTTTTGATCTGGAAGTGACTTTCCCGGTAATATTTTCCTCGGCTAATTTCTTATAAACAAATTTTGTTGCTTTATCTAAAAATTCCTCTGCTTTGCGAAAATAGGGACGGGAATATTCCGTCAGCCATTTATACTCAGCAGGATAAACATAAGGAAAAGCCAAGTCTTCCAAATTACCTTTCATCTCTCCCATACCCAACCGTTCCGCCAACGGTGCATAAATATCTAAAGTAGACTGGGCAATTTTTATCCGTCTTTCTTTCGGGAGAATGGATGCTGTCTGCAAATTATGATAACGGTCGGCCAGTTTAACCAAAACCACTCTTAAATCTTTAGACATTGCCAAAATCATCTTGCGTAAATTTTCCACATAAATTTCGTCGGAAGATCCCTGAAGTTTGATATTGCTGACTTTAGTAATACCCTCAACCAAATCGGCAATTTCCTTGCCGAAATTTTTCACCATTTCCCCGTAAGTTACCGGAGTATCTTCGATGACATCATGAAGCAGTCCGACAACAATTGAAGTTGAGTCAAGTTTATAATTTGCCAGTATTTGCGCCACCGAGAGAGGATGGGTAATAAAAAGTTCTCCGGAAAGTCTTTTTTGCCCAAGATGCGCCTCCCGGGCAAAATCAAAAGCCTTGGTTATCAAGTCAATATTTGCTCCCGGATTGTATGATTGGATGGTTGAGATTAATTTATCGATAGCCATTTTAGTCTAGAAACATTGAATCATGAAGCATGAATTATGAATCATGGTTTATGATTATAAAATAAGAATATTATTTATTATTCTTGCTTCTTTATTCATAATTCATAATTCATGCTTCATTATTCATTTTTAATATCCTTCACCTTCAACTCCACCTTCTTGTTCCCATTCCACTCGTTTAAAAAAATATTGTAGGCGATATTTACTTCCGTTCCCGGCTTGGCTTTCTCAAAAAAATTCCCCAAACCGAAACCGATCGCGGAAAAAATATTTCTTCCATCGCTAAGCGTCAATTTCAAATGTTTTCCTTCATTTCCGACCAAACGAACATCTTTTACCTGCACTTTGCCGGAAAAGACCGGTTCCGGATTGCCGATTCCAAATGGGGACATTTTTTGAACATCATCATATAATTTTTCCGATATTATTTGCGGGGGAATTTCCATATCAATTTTTAACACCTTATTAAAACTTTCTTTGGTAAGACTTTTTTGGGCACTTTGAATCAATTTTTCTTTTAACTGCTCTATCTTTATTGTCTCCACCGTAAATCCCGCTGCCATCGGATGACCGCCCGCATCAACCAATAAATCATAATGTTCTCTTATCGCTTCAATAATATTAAATCCGCTTATCGACCGTCCTGAAGCTTTGGAATATATTTCTCCGCGGGATATCACAATGGCCGGACGGTAAAATTCCTCAACCAGTTTGCCCGCCACCAGGCCGATTATCCCTTCCTGATAACTTTCATGGTCAATAATTATAAAATTCGGAACAACCTCACCGTATTGCGACAAAAATAAGTTTCTTGCATGTCTAACCGTTTCTTCCGTTAACAGTTGCCTTTCTTTATTGGTCAAGCCCAATTTTGAAGCCAACTGCTTTGCTTTATCATTACAGCTGGTACACAACAGTCGCAGTGAATCTAAAGCGTGACCCATTCTTCCCATGGCGTTTAATCGCGGAGCGATTATATAACCAACCTCATAAGTACCAATATCTTCTTTCTTAATTCCCGCTTCTTCAATAATCGCCAGTAACCCGCACCTGGAAGTTTTCCGTAAAACATCCAAACCGTATTTTGTAAAATTTCTGTTTATTCCAATAAGCGGTTCCAGATCGGCAATTGTCGCAATAGCAACCAAATCCAAGAAGTTTGTCATTGCTGGTAAATCATCATTTTTGTCATTGCGAGGAGTGATGTGAAGATCCCTCGTTTCACTCGGGACAAGCTCCGCAATCTCATCTTGTCGGGGATTGCTTCTCCCGATGTTACATCGGGATCGCAATGACATGCTTAGATACCATGAAATTGCGGTGGCGCAAATTTTGTCAGTATGAACTACAGCAACACAATCCGGCGCTTTTTTGTTAATTTGATGATGATCGCAAACTATTACGTCAATTCCCAACTCTTTGGCATATTTTATTTTATCGTCAGCAGTAATCCCGTGATCCACGGTAACTATCAAACCTAAATTTTTAATTTTTAATTTTAAATTTTTAATGGATTCCGAATTTAAACCATAACCTTCACTTACACGCTCAGGAATATATGGTAAAACATTTTTCGTTAATTCATAAAGCGTTTCCCATAAAATGGCTGTCGCACAAATTCCATCGGCATCATAATCACCGTAAACAATGATTGATTCATCGTTTTTGATTGCTTTTTCAATACGAACTTTGGCTTTTTTTATTTCTTTTTCATCAATTCCTAGGTCTTTAGCTGTAAAATCCTGCGGGTTTTTGGGTTTTAAAAATTCCGAAATTTCTTTTTTTGTAGAAAGTCCACGATTTTTAAGAAGAATTTTAACAATATCTTCAATATTATCAGCTGATGTTTTGTTTAAAATTTTCCAGTTCATATTTTTCTACTTGGAAAGGGATTCCTCTCCCACAATTGGTGGAGAAACCCAGTTGCGACAGTAGCACTCCAACCGTCGGAATAATAGTGAGCTAATTTTAGCATAAGACTGGTATAATACCTTTCACTCTGCCCGAGTATGAATATCGAGAAACAAAAATGGCAGATCTTTTTATCTGCAGCTGTTATTACCGGAGCTACTGTTGGATGCTCGCAACCTGTTTTTGGACAAGAAGAGCCAATAAAAGAAGAAAAAACAAAAACTGTTATTATGTTTGTTCCGCCTACGCCAACTGAAACAGAAACAATAATTTCCACTAAAACCGAAACTTTAACACCAACCAGAACATCAACCCCAACATCAACAATTACATCAACAGCAACAGAAACTTTATCTCCAATGCCAACAAATACTATAACTACCTCTCCTACGTCTACTCCTACCCCTTCGCCATCGGAAATATTTTCTGCAAAAGAAAATAAAACAAATGTTAGGTATCCAATTGTTTCAGGTAATCCTTCAAGGCCAGAAATTGCCTTAACTATTGATGACGGATACGATGACGTATCGGTAGAAAAAATGTTGAAAATTTTAAAAGAACGCAATATAAAAGTAACTTTCTTTGTTATTGGCGAATGTCTCGAAAAATATCCGGATTTATGGAAAAAGGCTTTAACTGACGGCCACCAGATATGTAACCACTCAGTTTCTCATGCCAAAGAGTGGAAAGATTGGATTTCTGAAGAAAAAGTTAAGGAGGAAATTTTAGGTTGGGAGAAATCAGCAGTTAAAGTTTTAGGTAAGGAATATTTAGCGAAAATGAAAACAGAGTTTCCTTATGTGAGATTTCCATTTGGAGGCGGCAATAGAACGCCAGATATCCTAAAAATTGCCGAGAACCTTGGATACATAGTTATCGGTTGGAACTCATACGGTGATGGAAGTAACGGTTCAATCGCCCTTCTCCATTTTGTTCCTGCAGATGCAAATAAACTTGAAAAAATATTAGAGGGAATTGAAAAAAAAGGCTTAAAAGCAGTGACGATTTCTGAATTGTTAAGATAGTTAGAACTTTATGAAAGAGACAGTTTTAACATCAAATAGCGGTGAAATTTGGGTAAAATCATAATGTTATAATGACCTCATGGAAAACAAAAAAGGGATTCCTCCGTCTAAGTCGGAATGACGATAGTAATTTAGTGACAGGTGTGAACGTATCCAACCTGGAAGGTGTGCAAAATACGACAAGATATTTAATGATATAATTTCCTCATGAAAACGATTCTTTCTGAAGATTTGACGAAAAAAATTCCTACTCCCGTTTACGGTATTTTTCAAAAATTTTCTGATGCTGGATTTGAAATTTATTTGGTCGGCGGAGGAGTCCGGGATCTGCTTTTGGGAAGAAAAATCCATGATTGTGATTTTACGACAAATGCTATACCGGAAGAAATCCAAAAAATAATCCCGGATAGTTTCTATGACAATATTTTCGGGACAGTTGGTTTCATGGTGCAAATTAATGATCATGAAGAAAAGTACGAAATTACTACATACAGAACCGAACAAGGCTATACTGACTCACGCCGACCAGATAAAGTATGGTGGGGAAAAACCTTGGAGGAGGATCTTAAGCGCCGTGATTTTACCATCAACGCTATGGTTGTCGGTCCAACTTCCCTCGTCTCACCTCAATTCCAGCTTCCCACTTCCAATCTCCCACCTCTCGAAATAACAGATTTATTTAATGGACAGGAAGATCTTAATAATAAAATTATAAGGGCGGTAGGAAATCCGGATGAAAGATTTTCCGAAGACGCACTGCGGATGATTCGGGCAATAAGATTTGCCAGCCAGCTTGGTTTTATAATTGAGGAAAAAACTTTCAGCGCAATTAAAACAAATTCAACACTGTTGCAAAACATTTCCGCCGAAAGAATCAAGGATGAACTTTTTAAAATATTGGCCAACTATTTTCCTTCCGAAGGAATTACCTTACTGTACACCTCGGGACTATTACAATTTATCATTCCGGAACTGATTAAGGGTTATGGTTTACCACAAGCAAAGCACCATATCTACGATGTCTGGACCCACTGTTTAATGTCTTTAAAATTCTGCCCTTCAAAAGATCCGCTGGTCCGGCTGGCAACATTAATTCACGATATCGGAAAACCGGTTGTTGTTAAAGGTGAAGGAGAAAACCAAACTTTTTATAACCATGAAGTTGTTTCCGCTTCCATTGCCAAAAAAATTGCCACCCGGCTTAAGTTTTCCAAAAAAGAAGAAGTGAAATTTATCACCTTGGTCCGCTGGCACATGTTCACCGTTGACGAACGGCAAACCGACAGCGCGATCAGGCGTTTTATCAGAAATGTCGGCAAAGAAAATATTAATGATATGCTTTCGCTAAGAACCGGTGACAGACTTGGCGGAGGAGCCAAAGAAACTTCCTGGAGACTGGAAGAATTTAAAAAAAGAATTGAAGAAGTGCAAATTCAACCCTTTTCTGTGGCTGATTTAAAAATCGACGGCCGTGATGTTATGGAAATTTTAGGAATTCCACCCGGACCAAAAGTCGGTCAAGTATTGTCGGAAATTTTTAAAGAAGTTGAAGAAAAGAAAATTGAAAACGATAGAGAAAAATTACTGGAAATATTGACAAAAGATAAAAATAAATAATGCAGGAAGATAACGACGTCAATTTACCAACAATTGAATCAGAAAAAATTAGACTCCCGGATTTTCTTCTTAAACTTGCAATAGATTACCCGGAAGTTGCCGATAAAATTAAAGCAAAACTTCCTCAATGGAAAGAAAATGTTGATAGATTAATGGGTATTGAAGGTTTTTCCGATATCGTACTTAATCAAATTGAATATATTTCAAAAGAGGAGGAGGAAGAATTTTTTTTACAAGTACGCGAGGAAATAAAATCGAAACTTGAGTCAAACCAAGCTTTAACAATTTACTTTCTAATTCATTCAATTAGGTCCCGAAGCGGTAATTATTTCTTTAACGCAATTTGTAACGGTTTATCTGATAGCAATAAGGAGAGATTGAAAAAAGTAACAGCAATTGAATTTAATGAGATGATGGACGAGGGAATGGTACCAACAGAAATTTATTTTTGTGATGACAGCTCGAATTCAGGTTCGCAATTGGTAGGTCAAACTATTAATCTTTTACCACGATTTAGTCGGGGTGAAATGGGGAGCTCAAGTGGAGAAAAAATAAATCTTCATATTAGGTTATTAAGAATTGACCATAAGGCAGAAGTAAAAATTAACGACCTGCTTAAAAGATTAGAAAACGCGATAGAAGTGTCAATTGACGTGGAAGCAAAACCAATCGCTAATATGAAAGATATCGCCACTCATTTCGGAATCACCTCTCTTTCTTCCCCTGAACAACAATATATTTTCAATACCCATCATCAAATGGGTATAGCCACCCTAGCAATTTTTTACCATAAACTCCAGGATAATTTATCTCCATTATTAATTCCGGGAAGAGCTGAAAAAGAACTGGCCAAACACGGAATTAAACCATTATTTGAGCAAGAAACAGAAAATCAAATATTTTATCCTGATTATCCGATTAGTTATTAAATACTGTTAAATAAGGAGGAGAAAGTTATGTCTAATCCTAAAGAATTA
>Ga0265296_1001032_pt1 | contig 34772 bp, 35 predicted proteins | sample MunlanPumphouse1_FD_189073 | JGI IMG/M metagenome (GOLD analysis project Ga0265296, IMG submission 189073) | Groundwater microbial communities from a municipal landfill in Southern Ontario, Canada - Pumphouse #1 | ecosystem: Environmental > Aquatic > Deep subsurface > Groundwater | place...
AAGAACAAGGCTCAGGGGCCCGCCCCGAGGGCTCGCGGGGGGCGAAACCCACCCGCTTCCCGCTCCCTGCCGCTCCACCCGGCAAACGCGCTCCTCTCAAGGCGGCTTTGTTCTGCATCCTGCTAGAGGCGTACAGGGACGTGCGCATGTCCATGATGCCGGCGTCGCCGACATAGATCACGGGGCACCCGGGGGCGGCCAGCTGCAGGATGACGAGCGTCGCGAGGATCTCGGCGTTGGTCTGCACCACGGTCCCCGCGAGCGTGAGCGGGGCTGTGGCCCCCGCGAGGGCGAGGCTGTAGACGGTGACCGGCACGCCGTGGGCGGCGAGCTGCATCGCCGCCTCGAGGCTGTCGGCGTCGTGCTGCAGAGGCGATACCGGGCAGTAGACGATCGAGAAGATCGGTCGCTCGGGGAGCCAGCGGCCACCGTCGCAGGCGGCGGCGAGCATTTCCATCACGAACGGCACCTCGCGTGGGTCGAGCACCTCGCCCTCGACGTGCTTGCCGGTGCCGGCGAGCATCGTCTGCAGGCCGCGCAGCGCCTGCAGCTCCGGCCGCTCGTCGCAGGGGTAGGTGGTGTACCAGCAGACGCCGACCTCCTCGAGCGCGTCGGCGACGAGCATCGCTTCGGCCAGGTCGCGGGCCGTGGACGGCCGGCGCTCGCCGCTGCGGTGGTCCAGGGTCATCACGGCCATGCCGTCGTGCGTCACGTACGTCTGGGTGTGGTCGAGGAGCGCGTCCGCCGCCGGATCGCGCGCCGCGAGCAGCACCGTCTTCGGCGCGGAGGCCACGGCACGCTCGACGAGGTCGGCGGGCAGGCGGGCGACGCCGGTGCCCGCGTCGACGAGCGCTCCGGCGTCGCGCAGGAGCGCGAGTGCGCGGGGCGCGTTGGGCCGGATGCCGACCTCGGCGAGCAGGCGCAGCGTCTGCTCGTGCACGTACTCGACGCCGGCCGCGCCGAGCAGGCTGAGGCGCGGCTGCAGGATGCCGGGCTCTGCCATCGTTCACGCCTCCTTCAGGCGGCGCCGGCGGCGCGGTCGGCCGCTTCGACCATGGCGTGCACGCGGGCCGCGACGTCGTCAGGGACGGGTTCCGGCCGGTGCTCGCGGACGATGTCGCGGGCTCTCTCCCGGCAGGTCGTGTACAGGTCGTGCGCGCCGCGCGCCTGCCAGTCTTCGAGCACGCGGCGGTCGAGCATCTCCGGCTGGCTGAGCTCGCGCATGTGCTGCAGCGTCGCGTCGAGCGAGAGGAAGTCGCCGAACGACCCCACCGCGGCGATGTCGTCTACCGCCAGGGTCTCGTCGTCGACGGGGATGCCGGCGACCACGTGCTTGATCATGCGCGCGATCTCGTTGTCCATGACGAACTGCGCGCAATCGAACGTGACGCCCGACTCGATCATCCCCGCACCGTAGATCAGGTTGGCCCCTGCCAACGCTGCCGTGAGTCCGGTGAGGGTCTTCTCGTGCCCTACCTGGGCGTCACCGAGTTTGGCGTCCGTCTACAAGCCGGCGACGAAGCTCGGCAGCAGGTAGCGCCGCGCCAGCTGCGCCACGGCGGCGCTGATCAGGCTGATCTCCGGCGAGCCGACGCTGGCCGCGGCGAGCTTGAGGTCCATGGCCGTGGTAGAGCTGCCGTACAGCACCGGGCTGCCGCGTTCGGTGAGCTGGGCCAGCACGATCCCGCTCAATACCTCGGCGTTGTGGGTGACGAGGGTGCCGGCAAGGGTCACGGGCCCGGAGCCGCCGGCCATCGCCATGCTGAGGATGTTGTCCGGGATCCACCAGCGAGACGATTCGATGATCACCTCGGTGACGTCGCGCGGCAGCTTGAGGGGGCTCACGGGGCAGACGCCCGAGTAGAGGATGGGCCGCTCGCGCAGGGCGTCCTCTCCGCCCGCGATCGCGGCCGCCATGCGGAAGATGGTCCGGCACTCCGCGCCGGAGAGGGGGCCGATGCCGATGGGCTTGGTCGTGTTGAGCAGCTGGGCTTCGCTGTTGTGTACGGCCGCCGTCGCGGAAGGCACGTCCCTGGCGCCCACCGCGACCTCGTGCGTGTCCATCTCGCTGAGGTAGTCGTTGAGACGTGCGATGTCGGCGACGTCCTGCTTGGTGGAGGCCCGGCGCTCCCCCGTCTCGAGGTCGACGACCGCGATGCCTTCGCTGAAATTGGTGAAAGCGATGCGGCCTGGCTCGAGGACGACGTCGTTGGCGGGGTCGCGCCCGCAGAGCACGAGCGCGCTCGGCGCGGAGCGGATAGCGTCCTCCGTCACGTGCGCAGGGACGCGCACGATGCGCGACTCGCGGTCGACGCGGCAGCCGCCGTCGCCGAAGATGGCGAGCGCCTCTTCGTCTTCGACGAAGACCCCGGTGCGCTCCAGCACCTCGAGGGTCGCGAGGTGGAGGTCGTCGAGCTCCCCCTCGCTGAAGACGTTGACGCTGAGCCCGCGGCTGCGCAGGCCGCCGGCGTGCCGGTTGCGTTTCACGACGCGCCGCTCCGCCGCTGCCGCGGCGCCGCGACCCCGAGCCCTGCGCACTCCCGGAACCGGTCCACGGAGTTGATGGGGATGCCGAGCACCTCGGCGATGCGGAACTTGGCCTCGATCCCGCCGGCGTGGGCCGGGTAGGTCAGGTCCTGTACGGGAATCCGGCCGAGGCCGAGGTCGCGGCGCACGTCGTGCATCACGATGGGGTCGGCGAGGTCGGCGATCGCCACGCCCAGCCTGCCGGCCACGTAGGCTTTCGCGTCCTGGAGGCGCATGCCCCGGGTCATCTGCAGGCGGCCCACCAGATCTCCGGCGGACCGCATGCCGCCCATGCCCGAGGCCAGCGCGTGGCTGCACGCCATGCCCAGCGGGTCGCCCACCCCGACCTACAAGCCGTCACAGCCGAGGATGTCGACGAGGGCGCGCGAGACCCGTGAGGTGGCGTCGACCGGCGGGTAGGGGCTCATCGGCACCCCGCCGACGCCCATGCCCACGTTTGGGTGGACGGGGATCTCGGCGATCTCCATGCAGGGCTTGATGAGGGTGCAGGCGCGGGCCACGTTCCAGGCCACGGACTTCGTGGTGTTGACGTTGACGGCCGGCCCGAAGATGGTGGCGCCGGCCGCCTGAGCCATTCGGAGCTGGTCCTTCGGCCACATCCCGGCGAGCCGCTCACCCCTGTAGGTGAGCTCGCCATGCATGCCCAGGGTGCATTCGCTCGCCATCCCGAGCTCGATGCCGTAGCCGGGGTACCTGCCCCTGATCTTCTCGACCGCCGTCAGCGCCGCCAGCAGGTCTCCGTCGCCGGCGGCCCCGGCAGTATCGAAGTCCATGCCGTCGGCGCCGGCCTCCCACATTCCATCGGCGACGTAGACCATGTCGGCGACGGCGTGTTCGATGGCCTCCACCTGCGCCTCGCGCGCCTCCGCGATGCGGCCTTGGGGCAGCAGCTCCGCCCAGTTGGGGATGGGGCCGTCCGGCATCGAGTACCGGCCCAAGTCGGGCATCGCCCCGTACTGAAGCGGGGCGATGAGGCCGAACTGCGCGTTCTTCATCGTCTGCGCCTCGAACGTCAGGATCGTCTTGACGGCCTTGTACGAGTAGTCGATCGCGTACAGCTCGAGCGTGTCGGCGCCGAGGTGGTTCTGGTAGCCGACCAGCTCGTCCACACGCGTGCCCGCGTCGAGGTTGCCGGAGCCGTCGAACGACAGGACGACCTCGGCCCCCATGTCGACGGCGCTGAACCGAGCTTCGGAGGTGAAGATGTCGACCAGGTGGCCGATCTCATGGTCCTCGAGCGGGGGCGCCTTCGCCCGCCGGGCGCCGATCTCGGAACCGGCGATGAGATCGGCCCGGATCTCGGCGCGCGTCATCCGGGTAGACGAGCCGTCTCCCAGTCGCGTGCGGACCCTGTGCTCCATCGGGAACCCCCGTGCGTTGTGGAAGAGAGTTGGTTAGTTGCCTAAACAACCGCCGTGGTAGGCTAGCAGACGCGGATGGGGAGTCAAGGTCTTCGCGGGCGCTTGGATGGGCGCTGCCGCGAGGCCGCCGGAGCGCCGGGGCCGGGCGTCTCCTTCTGGCCGCGGGGGCGAGACGACGGCCGACGACGGAAGGGTGCAGCCATCATGGCGAGGTATGAGATACCGATCAGCGATCCGGCCCCGCACCTGGGGCCCACGGCGGCGCGCATCCTCGGGGCGGCCAAGCGCGTGCTCCTCCGCGACGGCTTCCGGGCGCTCACGTTCGAGCGGATCGCCGGCGAGGCGGGGGAGAACCCCGCGCTGATCCGCTATCACTTCGGGAGCAAGGCCGGCCTCGTCGCCACCCTGGTCGACTCGGTGCTGTATCTGGAGAGCCTGGAGCTGATCGAGAGTCTGGCGGCGCTGCCCCCGGGGGAGGAGCGCCGCCAGGCGCTCTTCCGCCTGCACGAGGCCTACGCGCACGAGCAGAGCTCGTACCGCATGTTCTATGAGCTCGTGCCGCACATCCTCCGTGACGAAGCCCTGCGGCCGCGCCTCGGCGACCTGATGGACTGGTATCGGAAGCTCGACGCCTGGGCCCTCGGCGGCCAGGCCGGCGTCAGCCCACCGCCCGGGCTGGATCCGCTGGCGGTGCTGACGGTCGCCCTGGCCGACGGCGTCGCCCTCCAGGTGCAGGCGGACCCCGGCCTCGATACCGGGCCGGCCTTCGCCCTCTGGCAGCGGCTTGTACGCGCGTACCTCGAGGGGCAGGGCGGGGCCGCCGGCGAAGCGTGACCTGCCGGCGGCTCGAGGGGGTGCCCGCCTCGCCGCTCGACGGCCCTGCCGGCTACCGGGCCGGCCCGTGCCGGCACCACGGGCTCGCGTGAGAGAGGATGCGTTGCCGGCCTTTCGGCACTGCTCGCGCCGCGGGCGCGGAGCGGGCCGGCCGGCCGCAGGCCGCGTACTCTCTGCATATTGATGAGCCGGCACTTGTGCGCGTGAGGCCGTGCAAACTAGAATACCTCGCCCGATTCGTGCCCGGAAGGAGAACCATGCGTCCCGTAGCCAGGCTCATCGCCCTCGTCGCGTCGCTTGCCCTGCTCGTCGCCGCCGGCGGCGGCGTCGCCGCGTGTGGGGGCGACACGGCCGACGACACAGCTAGCCCCGCCCCCAAGTCGTACTCGATCGGCATCACCCAGATCGTCACGCACCCGGCGCTCGACGCCTGCGTGGAGGGTTTCAAGGAGGCCATGGCCGAAAAGGGTTTCACTGAGGGTGACAACGTCACCTACGACGTCCAGAACGCCCAGGGCGACATGGCCACCGCCTCGAGCATCGCGCAGAAGTTCGCCAACGACGGGCTCGACCTCGTGCTCGGCATCGCCACCCCGACCACACAGGCGATGGTCAAGGCCGACTCGACGACGCCGATCGTGTTCACGGCCGTCACCGATCCGGTCGGCGCCGGCCTCGTGGACAACGCCGACGCGCCCGGCGCCAACGTCACGGGCGTCAGCGACATGCTTCCGGTGCAGCCTCACCTCGATCTCATCAAGAAGATCGCGCCGGATGCCAAGACCATCGGCGTGCTCTACAACGCCGGCGAGGCCAACTCGGTGTTCCTGGTCGAGGCCGAGAAGGAGGCTGCGGCGGCGATGGGCCTCAAGGTCATCGAGGCCACGGCGAGCAACTCCTCCGAGGTCCAGGCGGCGGCCAAGTCGCTCGTCGGCCGTGTCGACGCCATCTCGGTGCTCACCGACAACACCATCGTCTCGGCCCTCGAGACGGTGATCAAGGTCTGCCGCGAGAACAAGATCCCGCTGATCGCGGGCGACACCGACAGCGTCAAGCGCGGCGCCGTGGCCGCCTACGCCTTCGACTACCAGGACCTCGGCAAGCAGGCCGGCTACATGGCCGCCGAGATCCTTGGCGGCAAGGCGATCAAGGACATCCCGGTGCAGTACGCGCAGAACCTCGTGCTCTCCATCAACGTGGCGGCCGCCAAGGCGATGGGCGTGACGATCCCCGAGGACCTCGCTGCCGAGGCGGGCGAGACCTTCTGAGCCAGATGCCGCCGGCGTCCCCCACCAGGGTGCCGGCGGCGCGATAGACTACGGGGGCCGGGCCGTGCCTGCGGTCAGGCCCCCGACGTCCGGAGCCGCCGACAGTGGAAGCGATACTCTCCAGCGCGTTCGAACAGGGCCTGCTGTACTGCTTCATGGTCCTCGGCGTGTTCATCACCTTCCGCGTGCTCGACTTCCCGGACCTCACCGTCGACGGCAGCCTGCCGCTCGGGGCGGCGGTCACGGCGGCCCTCATCGTCGCCGGCCATTCGCCCGCGCTGGCGACCCTCGCCGGGGTGGGGGCGGGCCTCTGCGCCGGCCTTCTCACCGGCTCCCTCCACCTCTTGCTCAAGTCGGGTGAGAGCGACTCCACCAACTATGGCCCCAAGCTGCTCGCCGGGATCCTCATGATGACCGCTCTCTACACGGTCAACCTGCGCATCATGGGCAAGAGCAACATCCCCCTGCTCGGGGTGGATGGCATCTTCGAGAAGCTCGGCGCCCTGTTCTCGCTGTCGTTCATCGGGTGGAACCTCGTGGCCGCGGTCGCGGTACTGGCGCTGCTCGTCAAGTACGTGCTCGACTGGTTCCTGCATACCGAGTTCGGCCTCTGCCTGCAGGCAACGGGTGACAACGAGCAGATGATCCGCGCCATGGGCACCAACACCGATCTCACGCGCGTCGTCGGCCTCGGCATCGCCAACGCGCTGGTCGCGCTCACCGGCTCCCTCGTGGCGCAGCAGCAGGGCTTCGCCGACGTGGGCATGGGGATCGGCACCATCGTCGCCGGCCTGGCCGGGGTGATCATGGGCGAGGTCCTCTTCGGGGCGCGCAGCATCAGCTGGGTGCTGTTCAGCGTCATCGGCGGGTCGATCGTGTATCGCCTGCTCATCGCCGTGAGCCTGCGCCTGGGGATCGCCCCGACCGACCTCAAGCTGCTCACCGCGGCCCTCGTCGTCGTGGCGCTCTCAGTCCCCACCGTGCGCCGCAAGGTGGTGCGCGGGTGAGCGTTCCGGCCACTCTGGAGCTGCGTGGGCTGCGCAAGGTCTTCTTCCCGGGCACGGCGAACGAGGTCGTGGCCCTCCAGGGGATCGACCTGGCGCTGCCGGCCGGCCAGTTCGTGAGCATCATCGGCTCCAACGGCTCGGGCAAGTCGACGCTGCTCAACGCCGTGGCCGGCACCTTCGCGCCGAGCTCCGGCAGCGTCCTCCTCGGCGGCGAGGACGTCACCCGCCGCCCCGAGCACGTGCGCAGCCGCGTCATCGGGCGCGTGTTCCAGGATCCGCGGGCCGGCACGGCGCCGTCGATGACGATCGAGGAGAACCTCGCCCTCTCGCTGATGCGCTCGCGCCGCAGCGGGCTGCGGCGCGGCGTCACGCGCCGCCGACGGGCCATCATGGCCGAACAGTTGGCGCGCCTCGGCATGGGCCTGGAGGGCCGCCTTGGGGCCGAGGTCACCAAGCTCTCCGGCGGCCAGCGCCAGGCGATGTCGCTGCTCATGGCGGCCGTGGCGGAGCCGGGCCTCCTGCTCCTCGACGAGCACACGGCCGCGCTCGACCCCAAGGTCGCGGCGACGATCATGGACCTCACGGCGGCGATCGTCGCCGAGCGGGGCCTCACCACACTCATGGTCACCCACAACATGGAGCTGGCCTTGCGCTACGGCGACCGGCTCGTCATGATGCACGCCGGGCGCATCGTCCTCGATCTGGACGCCGGCCAGAAGGCCGCCCTCACGGTGCGCGACCTCATCGAGAAGTTCCATGCGGTCGCCGGTGAGGCCTTCGCCGTCGACCGCATGCTGCTCGAGTAGAGCGCCCGTCACGCCGATACACGGGGGGGACTCTCCGTCGCCGCGTCGAACCAAGGCGACGGGCGGTGCCCGGCCGGGCCGCCGGGCAGGCTCTGATCGAGAGGGGTGTGGGGCACATCCAGATCATCCGCTTCCTGAATTTCGCCGGCGCGTTGGCTGCGTTCTTCCTCGCCGCGCGAGTGATCGCGCTCGACCGCCGCGCCCTGCGTTCTCGCCGGGGGTCGTGGATCCCGCTCGTCTGCACCACGGCCTTGCTCGCCGCGCTGCTCGGTGTGGAGCTGCGCGCCGACCGGAGCCTTGAGAGCGGAGCCTGGGCGTGGGCCGAGGCGGCCGTCGAGACGGCCCTGGTGCTCGCCCTCATCGCCGCTTGTTTCTTCCTCTACGTGCGGGAGCACCGCAGCATCGTCGATCTCTTCGAGGCTGCGGAAGCGCACATCCGCCGCGCCCGGCGTCTCGAAGCCATCCTCGAGCTGGGGGACGAGCTTCGGGCGGCGGGCAGTGTCGAGCAGGTCGCCCGGGCGGCGGCCGACGGCGTCGAGCGCCGGCTGTCTTTCCGCGAGACGGTCCTCTATCTGCTCGATCCCGCGGACGACCTCCTCTTCACGGCCGCGACGGTGGGGTCGGACCGCGACTACGATGCCTCGATCCGCGCCCGGCGCATCCCGCGCGGCGTGCTCGAGGGGCTTCTTCGGGAGGAGTTCCGCCACGGCAGCACGTACTTCATCGACCATCGCCACCACGACTGGACCGATGTCGAGCTGGCCTACTTCCCTTCTGGATACGTTGAAGATGGGGGGCCTGGCGCCTTTCACGGCGACGACGCCGTGTTCGCGCCGCTGCACGGGGACGACGGCCGGCTGATCGGCCTGTTCGACGTGTACGATCCTTCCGACGGGTGCATCCCCAGCGAGGAGACCTTGCAGCTCCTCGGCGTCTTCGCGACCATCACGGCCTCCGCTATCGAGGGCGTGCGTCACAGGGCGGAGCTGGAGCGGCTGGCGATCACCGACGGCCTCACCGGCCTTTACAATCACCGCCACTTCCAGGAGACGCTGGCTCACGAGGTCGGGCGTGCGGAGCGCTACGACCTCGTATTCTCGCTGCTGATGATGGACCTCGACCTGTTCAAGAACGTCAATGACAGGTTCGGGCATCCGCGCGGCGACGAGGCCTTGAGGGCGGTGGCGAACGTCCTGTGCGCCAACGCCCGAGCCAGCGACTTCGTGGCGCGCTACGGCGGCGAGGAGTTCGTGATGATCCTCCCCGCCACCACCGCGGCGCAGGCCGCGGTGCTCGCCGAGCGCATCGCCCAGGGCGTTCGCGGCATCGCAATCGCCGTGCCGGAGCCCCCGAGTCTCTCGATGAGCATCGGGCTGGCCGAGTACCCGGCTTGCGGCCACGACCGGGAGAGCCTGATCGCCGCCGCCGACGCGGCTCTCCTGTTCGCCAAGCGCTCGGGCCGTGACGCGGTGGCCGACTTCACGCAGGTCTCGCTGGTCGAGCTGGATCAGTCGGCGCTCGAGGGCCTGGCCTTCCGCCTCGAGAAGGCCGACATCGAGACTCTGGACGTCCTGGCCGCCGCCGTCGACCAGCGCGACGCCTTCGCCGGCGAGCGCTCCGCCGGCGTCGCGCGGGCGGCGGCGGGCCTGGCGGCGGCGCTGGGCTTGGACGACGCACAGCGTGACGTGCTGCGCATGGCCGCGCTGGTCTACGACATCGGCAAGGTAGGCATCCCGGTGGAGGTGCTCAACCGGCGCGGCGAGCTGAGCCCCGCCGACCAGGCCGTGATCCGCCGCCACCCGGAGATGGGTACGCGGCTCCTCGAGACCACGATGCGCCTCGGGGCGCTCCTGCCCGTGGTGCTCCACCACCACGAGCGCTGGGACGGCGCGGGCTACCCGTGCAGGCTGGCCGGCGAGGCGATCCCCTTCGGGGCGCGGGTGATCGCCGTCTGCGACGCCTGGCAGGCGATGGTGAGCGACCGCCCCTACCGGCCGGCGCTGGCCCGCGAAGCAGCGGTCGCCGAGCTCAGAGCGGGCGCCGGCTCACAGTTCGATCCGCACCTCGTGGAGGCGTTCATCGGGTCCCTCACGGTGACGGGCGGGGCGGCCGGCTGAGACCGGCCGCCCCGTGCGCGGGTGTTCCTGTATCGCCCTCCGGCGCTCTGTCAGGCGGGCCAGGTGCCGGCGTGGATGTCCATCACGTCCTGCAGCAGCTTCACGGCCTCGTCGTGCGGGCGCTGGAACGAGTTGCGGCCCATGATGGTGCCGAAGCCGCCGCCGAGCGCGGTCTGGCGGTTCTCCGCAAGTACCTCGTCGGTGCCCTTGGCCTCGCCGCCGGAGAAGATCACGATGCGGCGGCCGCCGAAGGCGCCCTGGATGACGTGCGCCACGCGGTCGGCCAGGGTCTCCGTCTTGACGCCGGCCTTGGCCATCGCCTTGCCGGCGGCGTCGAGCTCGACGGCCGCCGTCGGCGGCTTGACCTTGATGATGTGGGCGCCCAGCTGGGCGGCGATCTGGGCGGCGTACGCGCAGACGTCGATGGCGGTCTCGCCCTGCTTGGAGAGCCCGGACCCGCGCGGGTAGCTCCACACCACGACGACGAGCCCCGCCTCCTTGGCCTCGAGCGTGAGCTGGCGCAGCTCCTCGTACATCTCCTTGCGATAGGCGGAGCCCGGGTAGATGGTGAAGCCGATCGCGCCGCAGCCGAGGCGCAGAGCGTCGTCGACGCCGGCGGTGACGGCTGGGACCGGGTCGCTGCCGCCGTACAGCGAGTCTGAGTTGTTGGCCTTGAGGATGAGCGGCACCTGGCCGGCGAACTCGGCCGCGCCGGCTTCGATGAAGCCCAGCGGCGCGGCGTACGCGTTGCAGCCGGCATCGATCGCCAGCTGGAAATGGTAGCGCGGGTCGTAGCCTGCGGGGTTGGGCGCGAAGCTGCGCGCCGGGCCGTGCTCGAACCCCTGGTCCACCGGCAGCATGACCATCTTGCCGGTCCCGGCCAGGCGGCCGTGCATGAGCATCCGGTAGAGATTCGCCAGGGTGCCGGGGTTGTCCGAGGAGTACCAGGAGAGGATCTCGCGGACTCTGTCGCTCATGGTGTGTTCCTCCATCGTCGTTGGGTCACGCTCGGCCGCTGATGAGACCGTCGTGATAGATGAGTTCGGGCGCGGTGCCCACACCGCGCCCTTGGACTACACACCGCGCGGCGGTGTGAAGTCAAGCCGGTGCGCCCGAGCAGGGGCGCCTCTCCGCGCGCCGGCGGCCCGCGCGCGGGGCCGCAGAGGCGCGCCGCGCGCCCCGCTTCGGCCCGCGCCGCGCGCGAGTGTGGTACGATGCGTCGTCGCGGGTCCGCGCGTGCCGGCCTCCCACGGAGACGGGGAGGACGTGCCCGGCGGGCCCTGCACGACGCTTTCAGGCTTCAGCACGCAGGCCGCCCCACCTAGCGGTGGCGGTCCGGAAAGGAATCGACGATGCCGAGCATCAAAGGCAAGCCGCGCGACAAGAAGAGGGGCCGGCCCTTCGACCCGACCCGGCGCCGTTTCTGCCACTTCTGCAAAGAGAAGATCGCACAGGTCGACTACAAGGATGCCACGGGGCTGCGCCGCTTCATCAGCGACAGAGGCAAGATCAAGTCGCCGCGCGTCACGGGTACCTGCCGGCGTCACCAGCATCAGCTCGCCACGGCCATCAAGCGCGCCCGAGAGATGGCGCTGCTGCCGTATGTCTCCGAGGCGAAGGGCGTTCCCGAGCGCGGCGGCCGGCGCCCGCGCTGACCTTCTGAGCGGTCCGGGCCGCGGGCGGTAGCCCGCGGCCTCCGCTTCAGGCGCGGCTCTCCCCGCCGCGCGCGACTCCCACGAGCGATCCGGTGGATGTGCCGCGGCGCGCCTGACTTTGCCGCGCCCGCGTCGCTGGGCCCGTGGAGGCGGACGGCAGAGGATCGCCGGCGGAGCAGGGCGAGGGATCTCGGGCTGGGATCAACGAGCCAAGGAGCGGCATGCCGAGCCAGTTGTCCGTCCACGTCGTCCACCGCGGCGAGATGCGCGTGAGCGCCGTCGCCGGCGACCACACCGTCGAAATGGACTACCCCATGGGCGGAGGCGACCGCAGCGCCCTTACGCCCTTGCAACTGCTGCTCGCGAGCCTTGCCGGTTGCAGCGGCAACACCATGGCGCTGCTCCTGCGCCGCCACAACCAGAAGGTGAGCGGCGTCGAGGTCAGCGCTCTCGCCTCGCGCCGTGACGAGCACCCGACGGTGCTGACCGACATCGCCCTGGAGTTCACCGTGCGTGGCACGGGCCTGGACGAGGCGATCGTGCGTCGCTCGCTGGTGATCGCCGAGGAGAACCTGTGCCCGGTGTGGGCGATGCTGAAGGAAGGCACGCCGATCGTGGCGACGGTGACGCTCGTCGAGGAGTGACGCCCCCTGCGGGACCGCGTACATTGGCGCCCGGGGCTGGGCGAACGGGGGAGTGGGGCTGGAGCCGACGCGGGGAATCGAACCCCGGACCCCTTCATTACGAGTGAAGTGCTCTGCCAGCTGAGCTACGTCGGCTCGGTGAAGCCTAGGCATTCTAGGGCACGGCGGGCGCGGGCGCAAAGCCGCGGGCGTCCGCGCGTGCCGGCGCGGGTGGCGACGCCCGCGCGCCGGACCAGAGCTGCGGCGGCCGGTGCCACGTCCCTGGCTGCCGCGTCCGGTAGCCCCCCGGCTGGGCCCCCTGCCACGTGCTGCTCGCCGTGACGGCCACCTGCCGGCGGAGGTGTGTGCCAGCATGTATAAGTGGCGCTCCTCGCCCTTGCCTCCCGGTCTCGCGGCTGCCGTTGCCGCCGCTTCGGCCGGACCCTAAAATAATAAGATAAGGAACGCCACCAGGGCCGTGGGCGCGTTCCGCGGTGCTCGCGGCCGACCGAAGGGGTGCCAGTGAGGGGCCCGGCGGCAAGCATCCGCGTCCTGCTCGTCGACGATCACGCCGTGGAGCGTCAGGGCATCCGTGCGTTGCTCGAAGTGCAGCCGGATATCGTCGTGGTCGCGGAGGCAGCCAACGGTCTCGAGGCTCTGCCCCTGATCGCCTCCTCGGCTCCCGACGTCATCGTCACCGAGACGATCATGCCGCGCATGAACGGTCTCGAGCTCACCGGCCAGGTGCAGCGGCGCTACCCGCAGATCAAGACGCTGGCCCTGACTCGCAACGATCGCCAGGACTGTGTGCTGCGTATCGTCCAGGCCGGCGCCAGCGGTTACCTGCTCAAGACGGTGAGCGCCGATGAGCTCGTGGCCGCCGTCCGCGCCGTGATGCACGGCTCGCGAGTGCTGCAGCCGCCGGCGCTCGAGACCGTCCTCGACGACTACCTGCAGCGCGTCAACGACCCGGGCTCGCTCCGGCCGGCCGACGAGCTCACGGCGCGCGAGCGGGAGGTGCTCAAGCTGATCTCCGAGGGCAACTCCAACCAGGAGATCGCCGACCTCCTCTGCCTGAGCCGCAAGACGGTGGAGACGCACCGCGGCAACGTCATGGAGAAGCTGGGCATCCACAAGGTCACCGACCTCGTGAAGTACGCGATCCGCGAGGGGCTCACCGGCCTCGACTGAGGACCCGGTTGCGGCGCCCACCAGCCGGCCGCCGCCCCGGGGTTCATCGCCCCCGGTGTGCCTGACCTTCCCACGGGGGTCGCGGGCGAGAGCGGCGGCGTGGTCGAGGCGCCGCGCGGTAGGCTGTATCATCTTTGCACGACGGACGACAAAGGCATGGGCACAACGTGGACCTGAGCGTCAGCGCGACCGACAACAACGCCGTCATCCTGATTTCGCTGAAGAAGGCCGCCGGAGGCCTCATCGGCGGCATCGTGACCGGTGAGGGCACGCTTGACATCCGTGAGGTGGTCGCCGGCCTGAAGTGGAACGGGTGACGTGAGCGGCCCGCTGGGCTTTGGCATCGGCGACCCGATCCCGCCTGCCCACTCTCTCGAGCTCGGCACATTGTCGGGGCCTGTCGCCGACGCCGCCGAGCGGGTCATCACGCTGACCCGCGAGGAGCCGGAGGCTGAGCCCGCGTGAGCTCGGTGAGCATCGCCCTCTTCTCGAGCCACGGCGTCCCGGCGCTGCGCGCCGTGCTGCGCGACCTCCGCGAGGGGGGCTCCGAGGCGCAGGAGATCGAGGTGTTCGTCTCCGACTGCCCCGAGGAGCTCGGGCTCTTCCTCGGGCGCCAGTACCTTCGCGGGCGCATCAGGGGGTTCCACGTCGACCCCGGGCTGGCCGACGTGCGGCACTGCGGCCTGGAGCGAGCCTGCCAGTTCGCCACCGGTGAGTACCTGGTCCGGCTCGACGACACGGTCGACCTCAGTCCGGGCTGGCTGGAGCGGTCGGTCGCCGCCCTGGACGCCGATCCCACGATCGGCTGCCTGTCGCTGGTCCCGCCGGCCGGGTATCATCGCGGCCGCGGCCGCCCGCGCACCGTGCACGTGGAGCCGCTGCCCATGGACGAGCTCGACATGAGCTGCTACGTCACCCGGCGCGAGCTCGCCACCCAGCCGTCCTGCGCGACGGCGGGCGACGGCCGCCCCGGTGAGTGTGGCTTCCAGCGTGCTCTCGGCCGCAAGGGCTTTCGCCTCGCCTACCTGCCGGGCCTGGTCAAGCCTCTCGATCTGGACCGCGTGCCCCAGGTCCCGGATACCGCGCACGAGGGCGACCTGCCCTTCCACGAGGGCGCCAGTGGCGCGATGCAGCGCCTGCACCAGGCTTACGGGCTCGGCGACGACGTGCTCCTCACCTGCCTCGCCTGCGGCGCCCCCGAGCTCGAGGTGCTGGCGGCGCGCATCATCTTCTGCGATCCGCATTGGGTGGCGACCGGCCACCTGTATGAGCTGCGCTGCCCGGAGTGCAAGGAGCTCTTCTACCGCGAGGATCCGCAGTTCCGTTGCTCGGAGTGACGGCGCGCGGCGCGTGCCCGAGATGCCGGTCGGGGGGTCGGGGAGCTGCTGCCACGGATCTGCAGAAGGGGGAGGGTGGAGCCCGGTCGCGGATTCGAACCGCGGACCCCCTCCTTACCATGGAGGTGCTCTGCCTGCTGAGCTAACCGGGCACGCTGGTGGGGGAGCTAGGATTCGAACCTAGGTAGGCTGCGCCAACGGATTTACAGTCCGCCCCCTTTAGCCACTCGGGCACTCCCCCGGGAGCGCGCATGAGGCTACAGGAAACCGGGGTCGCTTTCAACCGTGGCTGGGCTCGCCGCAGGCTCAGTGGAGAGGGGCCGGAACGAAGTTCGGCCGGGGCCGGCGGAAGACCGCCGGCCCCGGCCGAAAAGGGAACCGCCCGCCCAGGGGGTGGCGGACGGTGCCGGGGGACACTCTGGCCGATCACTCGCCGCTTGGGGGCGGGGGTGCCCCAGCAGCTTGTGACGACATGCGCATGCTATCGGAAATACCGTTGAGGGCAAGCGTTGGAGTGCTGAATCGGAAGGTTTGACCTTGTACACAATGTCCAGGAATGGAACTGATGGAGGCGAGGAAGTGGACAATGGCTCCGGCCGCGCCGTGGATTGAGGGGGGCTCGTACCTGTGGTAGCGTTGTCTTCCGCCGTGGCGGCGTAGCTCAGCTGGTCAGAGCAGCGGAATCATAATCCGCGTGTCGTAGGTTCGAGTCCTACCGCCGCTACCACACCGTCTGCAGGTCAGATGATCGGCGCTCTTGCGGCAGCCGCCTGACGCGCGGTCCACGCGGTCGCTTCAGAACCACATCTCCCGCGGCGACGACCTCCAGGTGCCGCGGCACTACCTGGAAGGCCGGTCTGCACGCAGGGCCGGAGCCGTACTGGCGGACCTTGACTGAGGGAGGCGATAGGGCTGTTCGGACCACCCGATGTTCCCAAGCTGGTCGAGAAGCACGACCTGGATGGCCTGATTTGGGCGGCCCACTACCGGAAGAGCGTGAAGGTGCGCTCGGCGGCGAAGGCGGCCCTGAAGACTTTCGCCGACGAGCTGGTCCAGGCGTTGGAGGACCTTCTCAGGACCGAGAGGCAGCAGTTCGGGCCCATGGGCAAGCGCACGCTGCGCAACTTCGCGCAGCTGCAGCGGCTGCAGGACGGCCTCGTGGCCATCGGCGCCCAGGGGCTCGATCCCCTTCTGCGCTCCTTCGCCGCGACCTACCGGGGCGACAGCAGCACCGAGTTCTGGGCCTACCGAGACGTTCTCTGGCGTCTGAACGACGTCGACCTCTCGGAGCTTGTCGACCACCCGGACCTCGCAGTTCGGGACCTGATCACTGACGCCATCAGCGTGAGGGCGACGCGGAGCGGCGACGCCTGAGGCGTTGCCGGCCGCGCCGGCGTGCAGCGCTTCGGGCCGCAGTGCCTGCCGTTCTCCCGCGGAGCCCCGCGGACCGCGGCCGGCCTGACGAGGGCGCGGCACGGCGTGGCCGACGCGGTCAGCGCCTGTAGAGGCGGGCGAGGGTCGCGTAGCCCAGCAGCCAGATCACGACGAACGCGGCCAGGAAGATGACCGGGAGCGCGCCGCGGGTGACGACCGCGGCGAGCAGGGCGCTCACGGCGAGCCACACGGTGTGGGCGGTACGGCGAGCTATCCGGGGCGGTCTGGCCATGGCTCGCTTGAGTGTACAGGAAGCCTGCCGCGGCGAGCGGCGCGCCGTCAGGCGCCGGGCCCGCCGCCGCTCACCATGCTGCCGGCCGTCTCGCCGCCATCCATGACGATCACGGAGCCGGTGAAATAGGCCGCCTCGTCCGAGGCCAGGTAGGCGAAGAGGCCGGCCAGCTCCTCGGGCGTCGCGTGCCGCCCGAGGGGGATCCGGCGGTTCACTTCGGCCAGCATCTCGGGCGTGTACTCGGCCTCCTGCATGGGCGTGAGCACGTAGCCGGGGCAGACGGCGTTGACGCGCACCGTGGGCGCCCACTCGAGCGCCAGCGACTTTGTGAGGGCCACCACCCCGGCCTTGGTCGCGTTGTAGTCGGCGTAGTAGCGGTAGCCCACGAGGGCGTTGGTGGAGGCCGTGTTGAGGATCACCCCGCCGCCGCTCATGAGCATGCGCCGGGCGGCCGCCTGGGCCACCCAGAAGGCGCCACTGAGGTTGGTGCGCAGCACCTGTTCCCACTGGTCGGCGCCGATATCGGCGGCCGGGCTGCGGACGCTGATGCCGGCGTTGTTGACCACCACATCCACGCCGCCGATGCGCTCGAACGCCGCGTCGACCTGCTCGCGGTCGCCGACGTCGCAGCTGAGCACGCCCGGCTCCGAGCGCCGCGCCAGGACCACGACCTCGCAGCCCTCCTCGCGAAAACGGGCGGCGGTGGCCGCGCCGATGCCGCTCGTGCCTCCGGTGACCACCACGCGCTTGCCGGCCAGACCCTTCATGGCGTGCCCTCCTTGGCTCGGGGAGGCAGGGCCGCCCGCCGGGCGGCCCGCCCTGTGTATCCTACACACATGCTCGGCGACCCCATCATCGGTGTGGTGAGTGACACCCACGGCTACTACGACCCGGCCCTGGACCGCCTGTTCGCCGGCGCGGCGCACATCGTGCACGCCGGCGACGTCGGCACCCTGAGCATCATCGCTCGGCTGCGCGGCCTGGCGCCGCTCACCGCCGTGGCCGGCAACACCGATCTGCCCGGCTTCGGGGATCAGCTGCCCTGGGAGGCGGAGGTCGAAGCCGTGGGGATGCGCATCCTCGTCTGCCACATCGGGCAGAGCCTGATGGGCCGCCACGACCCCGTAGCCGAGGGCTTCGACCTCGTGATCAGCGGCCATAGCCACGTGGCGGCAGTGGAGTGGCGTGCGGAGACCCTCTTCCTGAACCCCGGATCCGCCGGGCGAGCGCGCTTCGCCCAGCCGCGCAGCGCGGCGCTCGTGACGGTGACGGCCGGGCGGCCTGAGCCGCGCCTCGTGCCCCTAGCGTAGGCCTGGCGGCGCCGCACCCGCGCGTGAGGCGCGGTGGCGGCGGGCATACTACTAACGGCACAGTTGCGTCGAGCTCACGGAGGTGCCCGCCATGAAGGCGCCACCCGTCACCATCTACTCACTGACGACCTGCGGCTGGAGCCGCAGAGCCAAGGCCTACTTCAAGGAGCGCGGCATCGACGCGTTCGTCATCGAGTACGACACGGTGGGGCCGGAGCTCCAGGGCAAGATCGCCGCCGAGATGCGCGCTGAGGGGGCCGACGGGTTCCCCTTCGTCCGCATCGGCGGCCGGGTGGTCAAGGGGTACGACCCGGCGAGGTTCGATCGTCTGCTGGGCCGCGGCTGACTGCCAGCGTCGGCCGGAGAGCCGTGCCGGCCACGTTTCGTGCCGCACGGCGCCGCGGCAGCCGAACCGTCGCCCGGCGGGGCTCAGCGGGACGAGCGCGTGAGAGCGGCGTGGAGCACGGAGGGCAGATGGTCGGGGTGGGCGGATTTGAACCGCCGACCTCTCGGTCCCGAACCGAGCGCTCTACCAAGCTGAGCCACACCCCGACGCGGAGACGGATTCTACCGGATGAGGGCCGGGCTGGCTACCGCGCTCGCCGCGCCTGCCGATGCCTTTCAGCAGAGCTCGTCGACTGCGAGGTCGGCGGGCAGGCCGGCGGTCACCGGCTCCGCCGGTGTGTGCCCGGCCCGCCGCGCCCGCGCCGCCCGCAGGGTCTCGAGCGCGGCGGGGAACGGCTGCAGGGCGCGCTCGAAGATCCCCAGGCTGAAGGCGATCACGAGGCCGTAGTTGGTGATCGGCACGCCGCTCTGCCGGCAGCGAAGGATGCGGCCCAGCATGGCCCGGCGGTTGAAGCTGCAGGCGCCGCAGTGGATCACGAGGTCCCAGCCCGACAGGTCGTCGGGGAAGTCGTGCCCCTGCATATGGTGGATGTCGAGCTTGCCGCCCACGTACTGGGTGAGCCAGCGGGGGATCTTGACGCGCCCGATGTCCTCGGCGATGGGGTGGTGGCTGCAGGCCTCGGCGATGAGGACCCGGGCGCCGCTCTTGAGGTCGTCCACGGCGAGGGTGCCCTCCACCTGGCTGGTCAGATCGCCCTTGAAGCGGCTGAAGAGGATGCTGAAGCTGGTCATGGGGACGTCGGGCGGCGTGTCGGCGGCCACCTTGAGGAAAGCCTGCGAGTCGGTGACCACCAGCCTGGGCGGCCGCTTGAGCCGGTCGATGGCGTTCTTGAGCTCGCGCTCCTTGACGACGAGCGCCATGGCGTCCGAATCCATGAGGTCGCGGATGCTCTGCACCTGCGGCAGGATCAGCCGCCCGCGCGGCGCCTCCTTGTCGATCGGCACCACGAGCACCGCGAGGTCCCCCGAGTTGACCAGGTCGCCGAGGATGGTGGGGTTGTCGATGAAGTCGGGCGGGGCGTTGTCGAGCAGCGCCTGGCGGAAATCGAGCACGCCGCGGCTCTCGCTGGCGGTGGTGAGCACCGGCGTGATCTTGAGGTCTTGCAGGCGTTTCACCGGCGCCGGGCGTTCGTTCAGGTCGGCCTTGTTGAAGACGACGACCACCGGCGCCCGGCGCTCGATGAGCTCGTCGAGGATGCCGTCCTCGTACTCACCCCAGGCGCCCGACTCGGTGACCAGCACGCCGAGGTCGGTGCGGTCGAAGACCCGCAGGGTCCGCTTCGCGCGCAGCTCGCCGAGGGCGCCCACGTCGTCGATGCCGGCGGTGTCGATGAACAGCACGGGGCCGAGGGGCAGGAGCTCCATCGGCTTCTCCACCGGGTCGGTGGTGGTGCCGGCGAAGTCGCTGACGATGCTCACGTCCTGCCGCGTGATGGCGTTGAGCAGGCTGCTCTTGCCGACGTTGCGGCGCCCGAAGATCCCGATGTGCAGCCGCATGCCGCGGGGCGTATCGGTCAGGCCCACGGTCAATCCTCCACGGCGCGGCCGAGCGCCTGGGGGTGGCCGAGGCGGCATACCGCCTCGGGGGCCAGCAGCTCGTCGTACTGCTCGCCGGTGAGCAGGCCCTGGGCGACGACGACCTCGCGGATCGTCGCTCCCCGGCGCTCGGCCTTCTGGACGAGGGTGCAGGCGGCTTCGTAGCCGATCTCAGGCACCAGGGCCGTGGCCGCGGCGCTGGAGGCGTGCACGTGCGCGGCGCAGCGCTCCTCGTCGGCCTCGAGCCCCTCGACGCAGTAGCGCCGCAGGATCTCGCAGCCGCGGGCGAGCAGCGACAGGCTCTCCAGAAGGCAGGCGGCGATCAGCGGCAGAAAGGCGTTGAGCTCCAGGCTGCCGAGGCCGACGGCGGTGGCGATGGTGGTGTCGTGGCCCGCCACCAGCAGCGCCGCCTGGCTCACGGCCTCGGGGATCACCGGGTTGACCTTGCCGGGCATGATGCTCGAGCCGGCCTGCCGCCGCGGCAGCCGGATCTCGCCCAGCCCGGCCTCCGGCCCGGAGCTCAGGAGGCGCAGGTCGCCGCAGATCTTGAGCAGGTTCATGGCGTGCGCCTTGAGGATGCCCGACACCTCGACGAACACGTCGGCGTTCTGCGTCGCCTCGGTGAGGTTCTCGGCGCGCGCGAAGCCGATGCCGCTGAGCTCCCGCAGCGCGTCGACGACGCGGAAGATGTACTGCCGGGGCGCGGCGAAGCCGGTGCCGATGGCGGTTCCGCCGAGGTTCACCACGCGGAGCCGCTCCTCGCACTTGTAGATGCGCCAGCGGTCGCGGTTGAGCGCCTCGGCGTAGGCGCCCATCTCCCGCCCCAGGGTGGTGAGCACCGCATCCTGGTACTGGGTACGGCCGACCTTGACGACGTGGGCGAACTCCTGCTCCTTGCGCTGGAAGGCCTCCTGCAGGGTGACCACATGCTCCTCAAGCGCGTGCAGCAGCGTGATCGCCGCCAGGCGCAGGGCCGTGGGGAAGGTGTCGTTGGTGCTCTGGTGGAGGTTCACGTCGTCCAGGGGCGAGACGCGGTCATACGCGCCGAGCGGCTCGCCGAGGAGACGCAGGGCGCGGTTGGCGATCACCTCGTTGACGTTCATGTTGGTGCTCGTCCCGGCGCCGCCCTGCAGGCGGTCGACGACGATGTGCTCGTCGAGCAGGCCGTCGGCGAGCTCGCGGCAGGCGCGCTCGATCGCGTCGGCCTTGGGGTCGTCGCCGGCCCAGGCGCCGAGGGTGCGGTTGGTGCGCGCGCAGGCGAGCTTGACGAGCCCGTAGGCGCGGGCCAGCTCGAGGTGCACCGGGCGGCCGGCGAGCGGGAAGTTCTCCAGGGCCCGCTCGGTGTGCGCCCCGTGCAGGCTGGCCGCCGGCACGGGCACCTCACCGAGCAGGTCGCGTTCGACGCGCACGTCGCCGCTCATCGTCGCCGGCCGGTCGTGAGGGTGGGGTCCGTCAGTGCCCGAACACCATCTTCTGGACGTGGACGCCCTCGATGGCATTGAGCTTGTCGGCCATCGCCGTGGCAGCCGCATCGCTGCCGAAGAACTCGATGAGGACGATGCCGCTCGGCGAGCAGGCGTCGGCGTCCACGTCGTGCAGGCCGACGCGCGTCTTGATGTTGCAGCCGTACTCGGTGAACACCTTCTGGACGTCGACGGCGTGCTGCAGGCGGTCGGTGATGTGGATGCCGAGGATGATGTGGTCGTCGTTCATGTGGCGCCCCTCCGTCCGTGTGTGATCGGTGCTCGCCGGCTCGCGCGTCAGCAGAGCACGTCGCGGCTGCCGTTGCGCACCTGGGTGAGCATCTTTTCGGTGTGCGCGGCGCGCACCGGGTCCATCGCGGCGACCGTGCGCGTGATGAGCTCCTCACCGATCGCCGTGGTCGCCTCGCTCCCGTAGTCGAGCAGGTACTCGAGGAACGTGCTCAGGGCGTTCGGGTCACAGTGATGCTTGATTTCGCCGGGCTTGGCGAGGTCCATGAAGTCCTTGCCGGTGCGGCCCAGGCGGTAGCAGGCGGTGCAGAACGAGGGCACGTAGCCGAGCCCGGCGACGTCGCGGATGACCTCGTCCAGGGAGCGGTGGTCGCCGAGCTGGAACTGGGCCGTGTCGAACTTCTCGTCCTCCTCGTAGCCGCCGGGGTTGGTACGGCTGCCGGCGGAGATCTGGCTGACGCCGAGGGCGAAGGTCTCGCGGCGGATGTTGGCCGTCTCGCGGGTGCTCATGATCATGCCCGTGTACGGGACGGCGAGCCGCAGGATGGCGACGATCTTGCGGAAGTCGACGTCGCTCACCGGCTGCGGCGGTTCGCTCGCCATGTCCGAGCCGAGGGCGGGCTCGAGGCGCGGCATGCTGATGGTGTGGGGCCCTACGCCGAAGGCGCGCTCGAGCTCGCGGATGTGCTGCAGCAGGGCGAGGATCTCGAAGCGCCAGTCGAAGAGGCCGAAGAGCACGCCGATGCCGACGTCGTCGATGCCGGCCTCCATGGCGCGGTGCATCCCGGTGACCCGCCAGTCGTAATCCTTCTTCCTGCCGCCCACGTGGACCGCGGCATAGGTGTCGCGATGGTACGTCTCCTGGAAGAGCTGGAAGGTGCCGATCCCGCTGCCCTTGAGGGCCTTGAAGTCGTCCACGGAGAGCGGTGCCACGTTGACATTGACGCGGCGGATCTCGCCGTTGCCGCGCTTGACCGAGTAGATGGTGGCGATGGCGTCGAGCACGTACCCGAAACCCTGTTGCGGGTAGGACTCTCCTGCCACGAGGAGGATGCGCTTATGGCCCTGGTCGACGAGCAGCTCGACCTCGTGGCGGATCTCCGCCTGCGTGAGCGCCCGGCGCTTGAGATCCTTGTTGCGCACCCGGAAGGCGCAGTACAGGCAGTCGTTGTCGCAGAGGTTGCTGATGTACAGGGGCGCGAACAGGACGAGCCGGGCGCCGTAGATCGCGTCCTTGACGTCGCGCGCGGCGTCGAACAGCTCGCGCAGCAGCTCCGGGTCGCTCACGGAGCTGAGCACCGCGACCTCGTCCATCTCGAGGCCGTTGAGCTCGCGTGCCTTGGCGAGCACCTCGCGCACGCGGCCGGCGTCCTTGGCGGCTGCCGAGCGCAACGCCTCGTCGATCGTTCGCGCGTCGATGAAGCTGCCTGTCTCCGCCACCCGACTCATGTGTCGCTCCCTCGTCCTGCGCTCGGCTGCACCGGGCAATCCGGCAGCGCCGGGATCTCGAAACTGAACTTGGCCCACTCGCCCTGCTTGGACTCCGCGGAGATGTGCCCTTTGTGGAGCTGCACGACGCGCCAGGCGTTGTAGAGGCCGACGCCGGTGCCGCGCCGAGTCTTGAGCGCGGGGTCGTCGAGGCGCGAGAAGCGGCGGAAGAGCAGGTTGCGCTGCCCCGCGCTGAAACCCGGGCCTTCGTTGTAGACGCTGATCTGGAGCTTCTCCGGGCGGTCGGCCCGCGTCTCGGTGACCTTGAGGCCGACGCGGATCTCGCCGCCCTCGTTGCCGTATTTCACCGCGTTGTCGAGCAGGTTCACGAGGACGATGCGCAGCAGGGTCGCGTCGCAGCAGACGAGTGGAGCGGGCCCCGGCGGGAGGTCGACGGCGAGGGCCATGCCGTGCGCGTCGACCTGGGGCCGCACGAGCTCGACGGCTTCGCCGATGACCTCGGCGGTGACGTCGACGCGTGAGTGTGGCTCGATCAGCAGCTCGCCGCCCTCGACGCGCGCGAGGTCGAGGTACTCGCGTACCAAGGTGAGCAGGTACTGCCCTTTGCGGGCCATGCTCTCCACCTTGGTCTTCTGCTCGGGCGTGAGCTCGCCGAGATACCCCTGGGCGAGGATCTGGGCGTCGGTGACCATGGACGCGACGGGGCTCTTGAGCTCATGGCTCACGAAACCGAGCATCTGCGTATAGGCGTGGTTGGCCTCCTCGAGCTGCTCGATGCGCCACGCCTTCTCGACGGCCTGGCTGAGCCGTTCGGTGATCGCCATCTGGAGCTCGATGTGGCGCGTGCGGTAGGTGTGCGCCTGCCGCGAGCTGCGAAAGACGAAGCCGACGATGCGGCCCTCGACGCTGAGCGGGCAGGTGAGGCTGGAGCGCACGCCCTCTTTGACGAGAAGCCGCGTCGAGCGGCTCCGCGGGTGCTCGACGAGGTAGGCCTCGAGGTCGTCGATGATACGCGGCTGCCCTGTCTCGAGGACCGCCTCGAGCGAGCTGCCGTTCAGCGCCTCGGAGTAGTCCTTGTCGATGAGCAGATGTTCGTACGAGGCGCGGTTGTAGTAGCTGGTGACGCGGACGCCGGCTTCATCGACGAATGCGAGGCCGAGGCGGTCGCAGGGGATGAGGGCCTGGGTGCGCTCGAAGAGGTAGTCGACGATGGCGCGCAGCGACGGCCGGGCGGCGACCTTCTGGTTGACCTGGCGCAGGAGTGTGCGCTCCTCGGCGCCGATCGGAGTGAGCGCGCGCGCGTCGCGGAACGGGTCGATGTACCTGACGCCGGAGGGCGTCGGCTGCTTGTCGTTGCTCATGACCCTCGGTCGTCCGACGGTGATGGCCAGGCGTCGTGCCGAGATCGGCCGGGCATCTGCCCGGCGAGCTCGGCCTGCGTGCCCACAGCCAGTCTACGCGATGCGGCGGCGGGGCGCTCGCAGGGCACCCCGCCGCCGCGGCCATACGTGGCCGTGCTACTTCTGCGGGATGTACTTGCCGCGCGCCGTGTAGCCGGTGTGCAGCAGCTCGTGGCTCTTGTGGCCGCAGGGGCCGTCCGTCAGAAACTCGGCGTACGTCATGGCCACGGCCGGATTCTCGTAGGACTTACGAACGTCGTAGGCCTTGTCTTCGCTGTAGATGGCCTTGGCGCGCGCGGCACGGATGTCGGCGTTGGTCGGGATGGGCTGACCGCCGCCGCCCAGGCAGCCGCCCGGGCAGGCCATGAACTCGATGAAGTGGCACTCGCTGAACTTGCCGCCCGCCTTGATGTCTTCCATGACCTTCTTAGCGTTGGCGGTGCCGTGCGCGACGGCCACCTTGACGGTGACGCCGTTGAGCCACTCCCAATCCGGCACCAGGTGAGCGAGGATCTCGGGCACCGGGCCGACCTTGGGGATCGTGATCTCGGCGTAGCGCACGCCTTCGAAGCCGCGTACCGCGATGATGTCGCCGTGGTCGTAGATGCTTTCGACCTTCTCGCCCGTGACGAGCTCGATGACCGTCCGCAGGGCGCTCTCCATGACGCCGCCGGTGGCGCCGAAGATGACGCCGGAGCCGGTGGCGGTGCCGAAGGGGTCGTCGAAGTCGCTCTTGGGCAGGCTCGGCACGTGCAGCCCGGCCTCCTTGAACATCTTGCCGAGCTCGCGCGTCGTCAGCCCGAAATCGACGTCCTTGAAGCCGGAGTCGTGCATCTCGGGGCGGTTGCACTCGAATTTCTTCGCCGAGCAAGGCATCAGGGCGCAGCTCACGATCTTCGAGGGGTCGACCCCGAGCTTCTCGGCGTAGTAGGTCTTGATGAGCGCCCCGAACATCTGCTGCGGGCTCTTGGCCGAGGAGGCGTTGGGCAGGTACTCAGGATAGAAGTGCTCGAGGTACTTGACCCAGCCCGGCGAGCAGCTCGTGAACTGCGGCAGGGCCACGCTCTGGTCGCCCTGCACGAGGGCACCGTAGAGGCGCTTGATGAGCTCGGTGCCCTCCTCGATGATCGTGAGGTCGGCGGTGAAGTTGGTGTCGAAGACACGGTCGAAGCCGGCGCGGCGCAGGGCGGTGTTCATCTCAAACGTGACCGCCGTACCGGGCTCGAGGCCGAACAGCTCGCCCATCGCCGAACGCGGCGCTGGGGCGGTCTGGATGACCACGTGCTTGTCGGGGTCGTCGATGGCCGCCCACACGGCGTCGGTCTCGTCCCTGGCGTACAGGGCGCCCGTGGGGCAGCGGTTCACGCACTGCCCGCAGTTGATGCAGACGACGTCGCCCAGCGGCATGTCCTCGAAGGTGGCGATGATCGTCTTGTTGCTGCGGTTGACCGCCTCGAGCACGCCGACTTCCTGGAGGTCGATGCAGGTGCGCACGCAGCGCCGGCAGCGGATGCACTTGTTCATGTCGCGCATCACGGAGTAGCTTGAGGTGTCGGCTTCGAACGCCGGCTCCTCGGGATGGCCGAAGGTGAAGCTGTCGATGCCGTATTCCTCGGCCAGCGACTGCAGCTCGCAGTTGCCGTTCCGGACGCAGCTGTAGCACTCGCCGTAGTGCTCGCTGAGCAGCAGCTGCAGCACATGGCGCCGGGCCTTACGGACCTTGCGCGTGTGCGTATTCACCGTGAGCGAGTTGGTGATCGGGTAGACGCAGGCGGCCTGCAGGGTGCGCTGCCCTTCGATGTCGACGACGCACATGCGGCACACGCCGGCGACCTTGAGGTCGGGGTGGTTGCAGAGCGTGGGGATCTCGACGCCCACGGTGCGGGCGGCGTCGAGGATCGTCATGCCGAACGGCACCCGGGTCTCGATCCCGTCGATGGTCACCGCGACGAGCGCCCCGATGGCCTCGGGGTTGTCGGCCACCGGGACCCTGCTGCCGAGCTGGCTGGGGGGGATGCGCGGGGCCTTTTCTACGTTGCGCATGTTCTCGGTCATGGTCAGCTCCTCGCGCTCTCGGCCTGGACGGGGCGGCCGATGATCTCGTCGCCAAAGTGCTCCAGGATGGACATGAAGGCGTTGGAGCTGGTCTGGCCGAGGCCGCACTTGGAGGCGACCTGCATGGTGGCGCTCAGCTCGCGCATGTCGGCGAGGTGCTCGGCCGAGCAGGTCCCCCGCTTCAGCTGCTCGGCCGCCGCCAGCATCCTGGCGTTGCCGACGCGGCAGGGCGTGCACTGGCCGCAGGACTCGTCGACGAAGAAGTCGAGGAAGTTCTCGGCTACGGCCAGCATGTCGCGCTGCGGGCCGAAGACGATCACCGAGCCGCCGGTGGGGATGTCCTCGAAGGCCATCCGGCGGGCGAACTGCGCCTGCGGCACGCAGGTCCCGGAGGCGCCGCCGATCTGGACCGCCTTGGCGGCCTCGCCGCCGACCTCCTTGAGCAGTTCGGCCACGGTGATCCCGAAGGGGAACTCGTAGACGCCGGGCTTGGCGCAGTCGCCCGAGACGCTGAACAGCTTGAAGCCGCTCGAGCGGTCGGTGCCGAAGCTCTTGAACCAGTCGATGCCCTTGGCGAAGATGCAGGCCGCCGAGGCGAGCGTCTCGACGTTGTTGACCACGGTCGGCGCGTAGCGGAACCCGGCGACCACGGGGAAGGGCGGCCGGTTGCGCGGCTCGCCGCGGAAGCCCTCGAGGCTCTCGATGAGGGCCGTCTCCTCGCCGCACACGTAGGCGCCGGCTCCGAGGCCGACGATGATGTCGAAGTCGAAGCCCTTGACGCCGCCGACGTCGTCGCCGAGCAGGCCGGCGGCGCGGCGCCGCTTGATGACCGCGTTGAGGTGCGATCGCAGGTACGTGTACTCGCCGCGCAGGTACACGATGCCCATGGTCGCGCCGACGGCGCGGGCGGCGATCGTCATGCCGGCGAACACCAGGTCGGGGAACTCGCTGAGGATGACCCGGTCCTTGAAGGTGCCCGGCTCGCCCTCGTCGGCGTTGCAGATGATGAACTTGACGTCGCCCTTCTCCGAGCCGGCGAAGTTCCACTTGAGGGCGGTGGGGAACCCGGCGCCGCCGCGGCCCTTCATGCCCGAGTCGGAGACGGTGTCGATGATGTCTGGGCGCGTCATGGCGAGCGCGGCCTTAAGACCGGCGTCGCCGTCGATGGAGGCGAAGGTGAGGGTGTTGCCCTGCGTCTGGATGCTCATACGAGGTACCCCTCCTTACGTTCGGATGCGATGCCGCTGTAGGCGGCCCGGCATTCCGCGGCGATCTCGCGCACCGTCTCCGGAGTGACGCGCGTGTAGACGCGGTCGTTGACGAGCAGGGCCGGGCCTTGGTCGCACATGCCCATGCAGTTGGCCCATTCGAGCGTGAAGCGGCCGTCCTCGCTGGTCACGCCGAAGGCGATGCCGAGCTCGGTCTCGAGCTGGCGGGCGATGGCTTCCTTCCCCGCCAGCTCGCACGAGATCGTGCGGCAGAGGCGCAGCACGAACTCGCCTTGCGCCGTGGGGTTGAGGAAGGCGTAGAAGGTCGCGACGCTGTAGACCTCCACGGGGTGGATGTCGAGCAGGTCGGCGACGATCTGCATGGCGTCCGTATCGATGCCGTGATACTGGGTCTTGACTTTCTGAAGAATAGGTACGAGCGAGCTCCGGCCCGGGCCCAGCCTGTCCACGAGGGCCGTGACGTCGGCGCGGAGCTGCTCTTGCTGTGTGACGAGCATTGGCGTCCTTCCTTACGCGAGCAGCGTCCTGACCTTGGCGATGAGCGTCTGCGGGTCCACGGGCTTGGGCTGGAACTCGTCGACCGGCACCATCTCCTCGTCCTTGTCGATGTTGAGGCCCATGGTGGCGTTCACACTCGTGAGCATGATGATGGGCACGGTGTTGCCGCCCTTGCGGATGTCGCGCGCCATGCGCAGCCCGTCGTCGGGCTCTTCCATCATGATGTCGAGGATGAGCAGGTCGGGCTTGAGGTCGTCGAGCTGCCGCATGCCCTCGGCGCGGTTGGCCGCGCACTCCACCTGGTAACCCTCACGCTCGAGGACCAGGCGCCCGGCTTCGATGATGTCCGGGTCGTCGTCAACGATCAGGATCTTCGACACCACATACTCCCTTTCTCGCGCTTGCCATTCCCCTTGGCGTCACCCTCCGGGACGCCTGAACGGCCACGGCCGCCTCTCGTCCGCCCGCGCGCTGAGATCGCCGGCTGGCGCCGGCAGGGCGGGCGAGAAGAGACGATCGCTGCTTGGCCGCTCACTCCACACCATTCACTTCGAGGCCTCAGCGCTGTGAATGTTGTAACGCAAAGCGAACGCTTGTGCAAGCCGTCACGAACAACTTCGGCGGCGAGCCTTCTGGGGGTCAGGCGGGCGGCGCCGCGACGGCCGGCGCCGCCCGCGTGGCACCGCCGGCTGGGGCGCCCGGCGAGGCGTCGTGGAGCGTGACGGTGAACGTGCTGCCGACGCCCGGCTCGCTGTGCACCGCGGCCTCGCCCTCGTACATGTCGGCGATCTTGCGCACCGTCGATAGCCCGAGGCCGCTGCCGAGGATCTTCACGGTGTGCTCGTTCTTGATGCGGGTGAACTCGTTGAAGAGCTTGCCGGCCTCCTCGGGCGTCAGGCCGATGCCGGTGTCGGCGACGGCGACGCGCACCGCGTCGCCCTTGCGGCGCAGGGTGACGGTGACGCTGCCCCCGTCGCGGTTGTATTTCACCGCGTTGGACACGAGGTTGTTGAAGACGATCTCGATCTCGCCCGGGTCGGCGAGGAGCTCGACCTCGGGGTCGCCGTCGAGGCGCAGGCCGATGCCGCGGCGCTCGGCGTCGATCGCGAGCAGCTCCATCGACCCCTTGGCGAGCTGGCGCAGATCGAGCCGTTTGACCGTGCGCTCCCGCTGGCCCGACTCGATGCGCGTGAGGTCGAGGAGGTCGCCGATCAGCTTCTTCATGCCGTCGACGCGCACGATGCTGCGCTCGACCATCTGGAGGTTCTGGTCGGCCTCCGTGGTGCGGAGGATGTTGAGGTACCCTTCCACGGCGTTGAGCGGCGCCTTGAGCTCGTGCGCCAGCACGCTGATGAAGTTGAAGCGCACCTGGCGCTTCTCCTCCGCGAGCTTGCGCGCCTGCTTGCTGAGGATGAGCTGGCTCGTGGCCTTGCGCAGGGCGTAGCGCAGCTCGTCGGGCGTGAACGGCTTGGCGAGGAAGTCGTAGGCGCCCAGCTTGGTGGCCTTGACCGCGGTCTCGAAGGTCGCGTAGGCCGTGATCATGATGGTGAGGACCTCGCGGCCCTGGCTGCTGAGCGCGTCGAGCACGTCCATGCCCCCGACGCCGGGAAGCCTGAGGTCGAGCAGCAGGAGGTCGACGCCTCCCCCCTCGGCGAGGTGGGCGAGAAACTGCTCGCCGCTCGTGAAGTAGCGGAAGGAGTAGGTGGCGTCGACGAGCACGTCGCTCACGTGGACCCGGTACTTCTCGATGATGCGCCGCACGCCGAGGCAGAGGGCCTCCTCGTCGTCGACCATGACGACCTGCAGGATGACCTGCTGCGGATCCATCAGCGCCTCTCTCGGGCCGTGCTCAGCCTGATCCATCCTTCAGCCCTCCGTGATCTCCTGCAGGCTCGCCGGCGCCATGGTCTCGGTCTCGAAACGTGGTAGCACGATGGTGAAGGTCGTGCCCGTGGGGCCCCTGGCGGCATCGGCGTTGGACTCCACCGAGATCTGGCCCCGGTGCATCTTGACGATACCGTGGCTCACGGCGAGGCCGAGGCCCGTGCCCTTGCCCACCTGCTTGGTGGTGAAGAAGGGGCTGAACAGCTTGTCGAGGTGCTCGTCGGCGATCCCGGTGCCGGTATCGGCGACGATGATCATGACGCTCTCCTCGGTGCCGTCGACCGTGACGTCGATCCGGCCGCCGGCGGGCATCGCGTGCTGAGCGTTGGTGAGCAGGTTCGTGAGCACCTGCACGATCTGGTCGGCGTCGAGCTCGGCGACGGGGTCGCCGAGCCGGTCGTCGACGTGGATGTCGATGCCGTCGTCGACCGGGAGGGTGCGCAGCACCTCGTTGACGAGGGCCGCGAGGTCGGTGGGCTGCCGGACGACCCGGCTCTGGCGGGCGAAGTTGAGCAGCCCGCTGATGATCTTCTTGCAGCGGTTGGCCTGGGCGACGATGAGCTTCACGTCGCCGGCGACCGCGGGGTCGTTCTCGCAGCCCTCGAGCAGCAGGTTGGCGTGCAGCAGCAGGATGCCGAGCGGGTTGTTGACCTCGTGAGCGATGCCCGCCGCGAGCTGGCCCATGCTGGCGAGCCTCTCGCTCTTGACCAGGGCCTCCTTGGTGCTCTCCAGCGAGCGGTGGGACTCCTGGAGCTCGTCGATGGTCCTGCGCAGCTGTTCGACCGAGTACGGGAGGCACATCTCGACCTCGGCGAGGCCCTGCCAGATCGCCACGGCGTGATCGCGACAGCTCTCGTAACCGCAGGCGCCGCAATCGAGCTCGTCCTCGGGGGTGGTCTTGTTCATGCGGGCGAGGATCTCGCGCAGCTCGTCGGCGCCAGGCATGTCGTCGAAGCGCTGGTCGTACGCGGCGTACGTGCGGCTCAGGTCGAGACCGGCGTGGGCCGCCATCGCGGCCTCCCAGGCGGCGTGGTCGAACGAGACCTGGCGGAGCCGCGTCTCGCGGCTGACGTCGGCCCGCCGCTTGAAGACCGGTGCCTCGCAGCTGAAGCCGGCGCCCATGATGCAGCCTTCGCAGCAGAGGATGTCGAGGAGCCGCGCCTCGGTGTCGCCGTCCTCGAACTCGGTGACGGCGTCGGCCAGGTTGCTGCGCCCGTCGGCGCTCACGATGTCGCCGCTGAGGAGGTCTTCGTTGAGTTCGGCCGCCTGCAACAGGCCGCGGCTGATGGGGAAGAGGGCGCCCAGGCTGCCGCGGGGTGGGTCGAAGTCGTCGTCCCCGCCGGGCGCCGGGAGCTCGACCCCGCGGGCCGCCAGCATGGCGCGGAACTCCACGTAGGTGAGCGTCGCCTCCACCTCGCCCTCGAACTGCTCGTAGCGGGCCTCACCCTTCTTGGCGATGCAGGGGCCGACGAAGACCAGCTTGCGGCGGTGGCCGTTCTCGGCGTGCAGGGCGCGCGCCGTGGCGATCATCGGCGAGACGATGGGGGCCAGGCTCTCGAGCAGGTCCGGATGGTACTTGCGCACGTAGCTGACCACGGCCGGGCAGGACGTGGACACCCACCGCTCGTCGCCCTCGGCGAGCAGGCGGGCGTACTCGGCGGCCACGAGATCGGCGCCGAAGGCCACCTCGTGGACCGAGACGAAGCCGATCTCGCGGAGCGCCGCGACGAGCCCGGAGGTGTCGGTCTCGGTGAACTCGGCGGGGTAGCTGGGGGCCACGATCGCGGCGACCGGGGCGCTCCCGGCCAGCAGGCGCTCGGTGTCCTCGATGCCGCTCAGCACCTGTTTCGCGTTCTGGCTGCAGACGGTGACGCAGTTGCCGCAGCCGATGCAGCGCGTCTGGATGACGCTCGCCTGGCCGTCCAGGATCTGGATGGCCTTGGCGGGGCATTCGCGCACGCACGTGTAGCACGTGCGGCACTTCTCGCGGATGGTGGTGACGAGGGGGAGGTTCGGCACGCGATCCTCGTTCATCTGGGATCCGCGGCGGCCGGCGTCAACCGGCCCGACCGAGGAGCTCGCTGACCTTGGTCAGCAGGGCCGGAGCGTCGATAGGCTTGTCGAAGTAGGCGTCGACGCGCATCTTGACGAGGTCGGCCTCCGATTCGGGGTGGAAGTCGAGCCCGAGCTGGCTGCTGACCGAGGTGGAGATGATGATCGGCACGTCCTGCGTGCGGGGGTCGTCTTTGAGCTGAGCCGAGAAGGCGAAGCCGGCGTCGACGCTGGTCATCATGAGGTCGGTGATGACCAGCGCGGGGACCTCGGCGGCGATCTTCGTGGTGGCCTCGGCCGGGTTGGTGGCCGTCGCCACGCGGTAGCCGGCGCCCTCGAGGATGATCCGGTTGATCTCGAGGAAGTCGTAGTCGTCGTCGACGCCTCGCCGCGGCCGCGCGCCGCCAGCCGCGGCAGCACGGCCTCGCGCACGAGGCGCACCGTGACGGTGCGGCGCTGGGCCGTCGGCTGCTGCGCGAGCAGCGCCGTGCGCTGGCTGGGGCAGGAGACGACAGAGGTCACGTCCCCTGCCCCGAGGTCACGCTGCAGCGCCTCCCACGGGGAGGCGAGCGGCGCCAGATGGCGTGCCAGGGAGGGGAACCTGACCTCGATGAGGTTCACCACCGCGGGGCACGCCGGGGCGATCAGGGGCAGCGCTGCGTCCTCCGCCGCGGCCAGCTCGAGGACCCGTTGCCGCAGAGCATCCTCGTAGCCGTGGGCCGAGACGACCTCGTCGAAGCCCAGGCCGCGGAGTTCCTCACGCACCGTCTCCGCGGCGTGGTCGCCGAAGCCGGCCAGGAGCGCCGGCGGCACGGCCAGCACGCCGCCGTCGAGGCGGCCGGGGGCGTCGTGCAGGGTGAGCGCTCGCGGCGCGCAGGCGCCGATGCAGGCGGTGCATTCGATGCAGAGGTGGTGCAGTACGGCGGGCCGCCCGTCGCGGACGCGGATCGCCGCCGTGGGGCAGGCGGCGAGGCAGTGCCGGCAGTCGCGGCAGAGCTCGGCAGCGATGCCCAGCGACGAGGGCCGCGCTCCCTGGTCGGTGGCCTCCGGCCGCAGCCTGACGGAGAAGCTCACCTGGGTGCCGGCGCCGACCGACGAGGTGACGCGCAGGCGGTCGCTATTGCGGGCGATGTTGGGCAGCCCCATGCCGGCGCCGAAGCCGAGCGCCCGCGCCTCGGACGACGCCGTGGAGAAGCCCTCGCGCATCGCCGCGGGGACGTCGGCGATCCCGGGCCCGTGGTCGAGCACGTCGACGTCGAGCTGGCCCTCGCTCACCGTGGCCTCGAGGCGGCCGCCGTCGGCGTGGATGACGACGTTCATCTCGGCCTCGTAGGCGGCGATCATGGCGCGGCGGACGGCGTCGCTCTCGGCGCCGATGCGCTTGAGGTGTTGTTTGAGGTCGCGGGAGGCCGCGCCGGCGTCGTTGTAATCCTTACCCCGGATATCGTAGGCGAGGAGCTCCATGCGCTAGCCGAGCTTCTCTCCGCCCAGGAACCGGTAGATGAGCCCGCAGGTCTCGAAGACCCCGGCCGGCGACACCATCATGAGGGTGTCGTTCTCGGTCGCCAGCCGGACCATCTCGTCGTCCGGCTGCACGCCGCTCACGAAGCAGATGCCGGGCACGTCCATGAGCTCGGCGACGCGCAGCATCTGGACGCTGGCGAGGTTACTCACGAGGAGCGTCTTGTCCGAGGCCTCGTTGAGCAGGTCGCTGACGCGGTCGCCGGCGTAGATCCGGGCGACCTCGGTGCCGCCCGCCTTGCCGGGCGTGACGATGCGGGCCCCGATGTCGCGGGCCAGGTCTTCGAGCTTCATGTGCGACCTCGAGAGCAGGGATTCCAGTTCCTTGACCATGGGCTCCATGGCGCTGTCGGCGGCCGCCTGGGCCCCGGCGCGGGCCCCGGGGCGGGCGAAGTAGGCGGCCGATTCGAGCGCCGCCGTGATGTCCATGTACTCGACGAAGATGTCGTCGGGGAGGTGGAGGGCCACCGGAGCGAAGCTGATGAGGCTCCTCACCCCGGCGCGCACGAGAGTGTCGGCCGCCTCCTGGGCGCGCGGCCCGGGGACGGTGAGGACGGCGATCTCGATGCCGAGGTCGCGGACGAGGCTCTCCATGTGCGTGACTGAGAAGCAGCGGCAGCCGTGCACGACGGTGTCGATGAGCCCGGGGTCGACGTCGAACGCGGCGACGATGGCCACGGACGGGCTCTTGCCGGCGAAGTGGGAGAGCACGGCGTGGCCGAGGTTGCCGACGCCGACGAGCGCGACGTCCTGGCGGGCTGCCCCATCGAGGAAGCTGCTGATGCTGTCGATGCAGGCCGCGACGTCGTAGCCCTTGTTGGGGCTGCCGGAGTAGCCGATCACCATGAGGTCGCGGCGCACCTGGGCGGCGCCGACCACGGCGTGGCGGGCGAGCTGGTGAGAGTAGATGCTCTCGACGCCGTCGTCGTGCAACGCCGAGAGCAGCCGCCGGTAGCGGCTGATGCGCGATACGGTCTTCCTGGATACCACGCCGACCCCCCGTCTGGCGTCTTCACGACCGCGTAGTTCGTTACAGAAGAAACGCTGTGAAATCCGTCACGCTTCTCTGCCCCGCACGGCCTCTCTGTCAACAGCCGCCGCTTTGGACAAGATGGCCAAGCAGGGGACACGTGAAATGTCTGCGTTGTGTTGACTTGGCGCGGTCGCTCCGTCTTGCCTCTGCCCGCCCTCGCATCTCATTGGGTTCAAGTCAGCGCAGGGTGGGCGCGCCCACCGGATCGGCGATCGCGCGGCGGCGATGGGCTGGCCGACCACCGTTCGCTTCGAGCCATGTGCGGATCGTGCGGGC
>Ga0265296_1001033_pt1 | contig 34763 bp, 35 predicted proteins | sample MunlanPumphouse1_FD_189073 | JGI IMG/M metagenome (GOLD analysis project Ga0265296, IMG submission 189073) | Groundwater microbial communities from a municipal landfill in Southern Ontario, Canada - Pumphouse #1 | ecosystem: Environmental > Aquatic > Deep subsurface > Groundwater | place...
GATCGACCCGATCAACGCGCTGCAGGCCGCGATGGAGGGCTACGAGGTCAAGACCCTCGAGGACGTCATCGACTTCGCCGACATCGTCATCACGACGACCGGCAACAAGGACATCCTCACCAAGGATCACCTCGCCGCGCTGAAGAACAAGGCGATCGTCGGCAACATCGGCCACTTCGACAACGAGATCGACATCGCCGGTCTGGCGTCGATCAAGGGCATCGAGAAGGTCGAAGTCAAGCCGCAGGTCCACGAGTGGGTCTTCCCCGACGGTCACTCGATCATCGTGCTCTCCGAGGGCCGCCTGCTGAACCTCGGCAACGCGACCGGCCACCCGTCGTTCGTGATGTCGAACTCGTTCACCAACCAGACGCTCGCCCAGATCGAGCTGTGGGCGAACAACGACGACGGCAAGTACCAGAATCAGGTCTACGTGCTGCCGAAGTCGCTCGACGAGAAGGTCGCGCGTCTGCACCTCGACGCCCTCGGCGTCAAGCTCACGACCCTCTCGCAGGAGCAGGCCGACTACATCGGCGTTCCGGTGGAAGGGCCGTACAAGCCGGACCACTACCGCTACTAGGTAGTCCGCCCGGCCTTCGCCGGGCACCCTTCCCGAGCATCTCGGAACCGAATCAGCACACGCGGGCGTCCTTCGGGGCGCCCGTCGTCGTTCCGGGGAAGTCGGTGGCGAGAGCTGATGCGGATTTCGGTCGCGGGGGAATCCATATCCGCATCAGCTCAGGGCCAGGGGGCTTGTTGCTCGGTATCGATATATCGCCGACTTGACGAAAAGAACATCGCGATATATCTTTGACGTATCACGATAGGAATCGACAAGGAGAACGGCATGCACTACGCAGCTGACTTCGGCGCCCGTTGCGGGCGTCACGGCGGGACTCGCGGGCCGATCGATCTGGACCGGATCTGGCGGGCGATGGCCGAGCGCCTCGAGGGCGACGGCGAGGGCCGCGACCACGGTCGCGGCCGAGGGCGCGGGGGGCCGTTCGGTCCCGGATTCGGTGGGCCGGGCTTCCCGTTCGGTCCGGGCGGCGGCCGCCGCGGGGGCCGTGCTCGGCGCGGCGACATCCGCACCGCCGCCCTGCTCCTGCTCGCCGAGCAGGAGCGCAACGGCTACCAGCTGATGCAGGAGCTCGAGGAGCGTTCCGGCGGCGCCTGGCGGCCGAGTCCCGGGTCGGTCTACCCGGCGCTCCAGCAGCTCGAGGACGAGGGCCTGATCGAGCCGGTCGAGCGCGAGGGTCGCAAGGCCTACGCGCTGACCGATGCCGGTCGCCAGCAGGTCGCCGATCGCGACGAGGGGCGGCCCGCTCCCTGGGAGCAGATGGCCGGCGGCATCCCGAAGGACGCCTGGGCGCTCTTCGACGCCGGGCGTGAGGTCGCGACGGCGATGTGGCAGATCGCCCAGGGTGGCAGCGAGGGGCAGCGGCAGGAAGCCCAGCGGATCCTCGCCGAGACGCGGCGGGACCTCTACCGGCTGCTGGCCGACGGGGACGAGGACCGCGGGGGCAGCGGGGGCGACGCGCCCGCCGATGGGGATGACGCCCCCGCCGCAGGGTCGCAGGGCTAGGGCGGCGGTTCGCGGGCCGGCGGGATGCGGTCTCCTCGCCCGGGCGAGGGGGTCCGCATCGGCCCGCGGTCGGCTTGAGGTTGTCCCCCGCTCAGCGGGCGTCGTAGGCCTGCTGCGCCGCGCTGACCTGATCCATCGAGCTCTCCAGCAGGCCGATCAGCTCCCAGAGTCGACCGGCGACGGTGGTGCCGAGCGGGGTCAGGCTGTACTCGACCCGCGGCGGGATCGTGGCCTGGACCTCGCGCACCACGAACCCGTCGCGCTCGAGCGCCTGCAGCGTCTGGGACAGCATCTTCTCGCTGATCCCGTCGATCCGCCGCCGCAGCGCGTTGAACCGCAAGGGCTCGTCACGCAGGGCCGACAGCGTCAGGGCGCCCCAGCGGCCGGAGATGTGCTGGAGCACCACGCGGGACGTGCACGCCCGCGAAAAGACGTCCGGCGGGTAGTTCTCGCTCGCGGTCTCGGGGTCCGTCGTGGTCTCGGTGGTTGGGTCACCCACGGATCAATCGTAGCGCACGAACGCCGGAGAAGTGAAAGCACATGCGAATAGATTGCGCTTTCAAAAAGTTTGTGCAATCGTGCTTCGTGGTGCCGGGAGCCCCCGGCCGTCGTCTCACCCGGAGAACCTCCATGACCACCATCGCCGTCACCGGTGCCACCGGCCAGCTGGGCCACCTCGTCGTCTCGTCGCTGCTCGACCGCGGGGTGGATCCCGCGAGCGTCGTGGCGATCGTTCGCGATCCCGCCAAGGCCGCTGATCTTGCGGCGCGCGGCGTGCAGATCCGCGAGGCGGACTACGGGCAGCCCGATGCGCTGCGGGCCGCGTTGGAGGGCGTTGACCGGCTGCTGCTGGTCTCGTCGAGCGACGTCGGCCAGCGGTTGGCCCATCACGTCAACGTGATCGACGCGGCCGAGGCGGTCGGCGTGGGGCTGCTGGCCTACACCAGCATCCTCAAGGCGGACGTCACGACGATGCTGCTCGCGAAGGACCACCAGGACACCGAGCAGCGGCTCGCGAACGCCACCGTCCCGGTCGTGCTGCTGCGCAACGGCTGGTACGTCGAGAACTACACCGGTCAGCTCGATGTCACGTTCGAGCACGGGTTGCTCGGATCGGGGCAGGACGGCCGGCTGAACCCGGCGGGTCGGGTCGACTTCGCGGAGGCCGCGGCGGCGGTCCTGGTCAGCGACGAGGATCAGGGCGGTCGGGTCTACGAGCTGGCCGGGGATGAGGCCGTCACCCTGGTGGAGATCGCGGCGTCGATCGCGGAGGCGGCGGGGCGGCCGGTCGCGTACGTGGACCTGCCGGTCGAGAAGTACGCCGAGATCCTGGCGGGCGCTGGTCTGCCCGTGCCGTTCAACGAGGTGATCGCGGACTCGAGCGCCGCGATCGCCCGGGGCGAGCTGGCGAGCGACTCGCGGGACCTCGCGGGACTGCTCGGACGGCCGACGACCCCGGTTCGGGACGTCGTTCGCGAAATCGTCGCGAAAAGCTGAACGAGTTCTCGATCCCGTCGAGATTCACCATCGAAGGTGTGAGATCCCTGTCCGGAACGGTGATCTCGCGCCTTCGGCGGGCCTGAGAATCTTGCTACGTCCTGGTATGCAAGAGTGCTAGCGCGCCAAGATGATAGTTGTGCGTGCAAATTCCGTCGGGATCAGGCTGGTCCGTCGTCTCTATCCACATGCGTTCCTCTCGAGGGACGCAATCCAGTGCCTAGCGCTGGGACGTGGTCTCGAGGGTACGGTCGGCGATGGGGGATCTCGGCCGTACCCTCAGCCTCTTCTTGGGGCGCTCGGGACCGCATCGCTTCGATTCGGAGCCGCTCGCGTCGCAGGACCATCCACGCGAGCCCCAGACCGAAGACCCCGGTGATGACGTTCAGGGCGATGGCGGCCAGGGCGTGCGGCCCGGTCAGGTCGGTGGCGTTGGCGCCGAGCGCGGCGTACGAGAGGGCGCGCGGCCCGGACGCGACGGCCGTCCCGAGGGCGATGTCGCGCGTCCGCACGCCGGCCACCCCGAAGGCGTGCGACAGCGGTCCGTCGGGCACGACCGGTAGCAGCCGCTGGATCACCACGGCGCTGAATCCGCGACGCCGCGCGAACGACGTCAGCGCCTGCAGCCGGGGGCCGGCGACCTCGTCGAGTGCACTCCCGCCTGCCCGGGCCGAGAACCGCTGGGCCAGGACCGCGGACAGCACGGCGGAGGGCAGCGAGACCAGCGCGCCGCCGACCGCGCCGAAGAGCAGCCCCGCCGCCGCGGCCAGCCCGGCGCCTGGCACCAGCATCGCGCCGAGCACGCCGCCGATCAGCACGAACGCGAGCGGCGCCAGGACACCCGCCGACGCGGACCACTCCCGCACGGTGTCGGTGCCGACGAGACCCGCGACCGCGAAGACCACGAGCAGCGATCCGAGCCCGGCTGCGAGGCCGCCCAGGCGCACGAGCGCGGCGTGACGAGCGGGCATCGAGCGAGTGTCTGGGCCGGTCACGGGCGGAAGGTGGGCGCGGTCCGACTCGAACGGACGACCTTCCGGGTGTAAACCGGATGCTCTAACCAACTGAGCTACGCGCCCGGTGAAGGGTCGAGAGTACAGCTCAAGCGCGCTAGCCTGTTGAGAAGTCATGTCGGACCACTCCAAGATCGCAAAGAACCTCGAAGCGTTTCAGCGGGCGATCAATGCGCACGACCGGGAGAACCCGACGCACAACGCGTACGGGATCGGGCTCTCGGCGTTCGACATGGACCGGCTCGGGCTGGACGAGGGGGAGTCGATCCTGCCCGGGATCACGATCCAGTGCGACGGCGGCACGACGGGCAACTTCCGCGTGCTCTGCGACGGTGACCACGACGAGGAGCTCGAAGAGGCCGAGGAGGAGGTCGTCGAGGCGATCGGCGTCCATTCGGGCCAGCGCAGCGTCGACTCCGGTCTGGACAGCATCCCCCCGCCGTCCGAGTGGTAGCGGCGGTCCGCGTGTCGACTTCTCCGTAGTAGTTCCGGCGAAGTCGACACGGTCGGACCGGGGCCCTGCCCGCCTGGCCCGTCCGCCCCGCCTAGGCCAGCCCCGACACCAGAACGACGAAGGCCGCCCACCGGGCGGCCTTCCGTACGACTGGTGACCGGCGGCGGGCCGGTCTGCGGCTACTTCTGGTCGCGGGTGTCCGCGACCTCGTTGTTCTCCGCCGCTTCGAGGGCCGCGCGCAGCTTGGCGCCGAGCTCGCCGCCGATGCCGGACTCGCCGACCGAGAACTTGCCGCCCGGGATGCCGGGCTCGCGACGACGGCCACGACGGTCGTCGCCGCCGAAGCGGTCGCCACCGGGACGGCCGGGACCGCCGGGGCGCCCGCCCGGGCCACCCGGACGCGGACGCGGCGGCGACGCGGCGAACTTCACGTCCTGCGGACGGGCGAGCGACAGCAGGGCCCAGGCGGCCTTCTGCTCCTCGCCGTCCGGCGTCGTCAGATCGACGCGCTGGGCGCGCTCGGCGAACACCTGCTGGGCCGGGCGCTCGCCCTGCAGGGCGGGGTTGACGCGGGCGATCCCGACCTTCTCGATCGCGGCCTTGACCTGCTCGCGCTGGTCGGTGGTGCCGCTGACCGCCTGGCGGGCGATCGGCACGATGTCCCGAGCACGGACCGCCGAGAGGATGATCCAGGCGGCCTGGTCGTCGGTCTCGGGCGTCGCGGCGTAGGCGCGGCGGCCGAACTCGCGACCCGACGAGCCCTCGCCGGCGAGGATGTCCGCGACGTCGAAGCGACCGCCGGCGTTGACCGCCCACTCGATCGCCTTCGGGTCCGGATCCATCGCGCGGAGGATCTCGAGCCGCTGGCGGAGGAAGACCTCGTCCCACTGGAAGCGTCGACGCCCGCCGGGCCCGCCACGCTGGCCGCCCCGGTTCTGGCGGCGACCGCGCGGGCGGCGCTTGCGCTTTCCGGCGCCCTCGCCGTCCTTGGGCTCGCTCTCGCCCTCGGCCGCGGGCTGGTCGCTCTCGCCCTGGCCCTCAGCTGCGGGCTGGTCGCCCTCGCCCTCGCCCGTGGGCTGGTCGCCCTCGGCCGCGGGCGTGTCGCCCTCGCCCTGCGCGGCGGGGTCGCCACCGTCAGCGGCACCGGACGATGCTTCAGCGGTGTCTCCCGACGGCGCGTCGCCGGCCGGAGCCTCCTCGGAGGACCCCTCGGCGGCACCGGACGATGCCTCGCCGGCATCGCCCTCACCCGCGGGCGTGTCGCCCGAAGCCTCGGGGGCGGCCTCGGCCGGAGCCGGGTCCTCGCCACCGGACGCGGCCGGCGTGGCGGCGGCGCCGTCGGCCTCCGATGTCTCCGCGGGCGTGTTCTCCGGCGCGGCGGGATCGTCGGCCGCGGGGGCCTCGTCCGCCGGGGTCTCGGCCGTCGGGTTGCCGGCGGCGTCGGCGGCCTCGGGGGCCGAGGTGGACGCCGGGGTCAGGGGAGCTGCGTCGTCGGGCGACGCGGGCACGGACGGTGTCTCCACCGGCGGGGCGGCCGCTCCTTCCTCCGCAGCGCCCTCGGGCGCGTGCGGGTTGACCTGCGGCTCGGTGTCGTCGGCAGAAACCACGGTCCCCGAAAGCTACCGCGCCGGGCGGTGATCGTGGCGGGATGTCAGGCGCGTTGCGGCCGTGGACGCCTTCACGCGCGCCCGCGGTGGTCGATGTCTACCCGTTCTCCGTACCCCGTCGACCGCCCGGAGCCTGCGGATCGGATGAGGCAGCGGACGCGAAGCGGACGATTCGTGCATACTTCTCAACCCCGAGGGGGCGTAGCTCAGTTGGTTAGAGCGCCGGCCTGTCACGCCGGAGGTCGCGGGTTCGAGTCCCGTCGCTCCCGCTCCCAGGGAACACGAAAGCCCCGCAGCGCGGGGCTTTCTGCGTTCTCGGGCGGACTGCCGGGCTCAGCGCCGCCGGCGCGTCGACCCCCGCGGCAGGAGCTGGGTCGGCACCACGACGTGCCGCTCCGCGATCGGCTCGTCCTCGACCAGGGCGATCAGCAGCTCGACCGCGCGGCGACCGATCTCCGCGGGGTGCAACTGGAGGGCGGTCAGCGACGGCTCGGCGTGGAGATGGGCCGGGGCGTCGGTGTAGCCCGCGATCAGGATGTCGTCCGGGATCGACAGGCCGCGCGCCTTGGCGGCCAGCTGGGCTCCGACGGCGAGGCGATCGAGGGCGCCGAGGATCGCGTCGGGCCGGCCGCGCTCGAGCAGCTGCTCGGCAGCCGCGAAGCCGGCGCGCTCGCCGAGGTCGTCCTGGGCGATCACCACGTCGGGCTCGACGCCGCGCTCGTGGCACCACGCCTGGTACGTCCGGTGGAGGTCGATGGCGTAGGAGGTCAGCAGCGGCGCGGTGATCAGCGAGATCCGCCGGGCTCCCGCGCGCTCGAGGTGCGTCAGCAGCCGCCGGGTCCCGTCGACGTGGTCGTTGTCGACCCAGATCGGCTCGGACTCCTCGGCGCCCGGTTGGACGGGCAGGCGACCGGTGGTCACCACCGGGGTGCCCGCGGCGCGCAGGGCGGTGACCGTGGGGTCGTCGGCGACCGGGTCGACCACGACCGCACCGTCGAGGCTGGTCTGCTGCCAGACCTCGTCGTCGGAGTCGCCGACGCCGGTCGAGAGCACGAGCGCGTAGCGCCGAGCCAGCGCGGTCGTGCTCGCGGCGGTCAGCAGCTGGACGAAGTAGGCGATGTCGGTGAGCGTCGCCGGGGTGCCGCTGCCCGGGTGGGCCAGGGTCAGGCCGAGCAGTCCGGTGCGTCCGCCGACCAGTCGTTGCGCCGACAGGTTCGGCCGGTAGCCGAGGCGGCGGGCCACATCCCGCACGGCGTCGCGGGTGGACTCGGGCAGGCGACCCTTGCCGTTGAGGGCGTGGGACACCGTGGTGACCGACACGCCCGCGGCGGCCGCGACTTCGCGGATCCCCACGCGCTTGGGACGGGCCGGCTCGGTCACTGGGGCCATGCTACTCCTCGCCCCCGCGTGAAAAACGCTTCTCCGCTGGTGGGGGCGATATTTGCCCCTTGACAGGAAAAACGCTTTTGCCCTAGGTTGTGGAGCACGGGAGTGTGACCGGAGGCACAGAGCGACCCCGTCCGCCTCGGCGGCGGAATCACTCGCCTCGATGTTGTCCGGATGGCGCAATCGGCGTCGCGGGCCGCTGGTCAGACTTCGCCAGAAGAAACGTTTTCTCACGGAGCCGCGATGAACCCCACCGATCCGAACATGTGGACCACCCTGCTGCACGGCGGATTCGCCGGCACGTTCATGGGCCTCCCGCACGTCCCGGCGCAGACCGCGGCGTTGCGCGAGCACGGCGCGGGGGCGGCGCTGTACGGCATCCCGTTCGACGCCACGAGCATCAGCCGCACCGGCGCCAACTACGGGCCGCGGGGCGTGCGCGAGGTCTCCTGTCAGCTGCGGCCCTACCAGGCGCGGTTCGACTTCGACCTGCTGGCCGCGATCAACCCGGTCGACGCGGGCGACGTCGACCTGGTGCTCGGCAACGCCCAGAAGACGTTCGAGCGCGCCCAGCACGACATCGGACAGATCCTCGCCGCCGACGCGCTCCCCGTGACGATCGGCGGCGACCACTCCGTGACGATTCCGGCGGTGCGGGCCATCCGCGACCACGTCGCCGATCCCGGGCTGATCCTGATCGACGCGCACCTCGACACCGCGCTCGAGGTCGGTGGCGAGGAGCTCAACCACTGCTGCCCGATCACCCGGGCCGTCGACGCCGGATTCGATCCGGAGAAGATCGCGCTCGTCGGCATCGGCGGCTGGATGAACCCGAAGTCGGAGCTCGACTACTGCCGCGAGCGGGGGATCACCGTGATCTGGATCGAGGAGATCTGGGAGCACGGGACCGCGTGGGCGGTCGACCGCGCCCTGAGCGTCGCGGGGGCCGGCGACGGCGTCTACCTGACCTTCGACGTCGACTCGCTCGACGCGGCCTACGCGCCCGGGACCTGCTGCCCGACCCCCGGAGGGCTGACCAGCCGGGAGGCGATCGAGCTCGTACGGGGCGTCTCCGCGCCGGGGCTGCTGGGAGTCGACGTCGTCGAGCCCGCGCCCAGCCTGGACAGCTCCCCGCGGACCAGCCTGATCGCCGGCCGCATCGCCCTGGAGGCCATGGCCTTCCACGCCGGCTGCGGCCGCTGACCCCATGCGCGTCCTGCTCGTCCAAGACGACCCGGTGCCGGGCGATCGCGCGGCGAACGCCGCGACGGTGCGCGCGGCCCTGGCCGCGCACCCCGAGGCGGACCTCGCGGTGCTGCCGGAGCTGTTCCTGGACGGCTACGACGCGTCGGCGGTCGCGCGAACGGCGAGCACCGCGGATGACGCCGTGGCGACCGTGGCCGACGCGGCCGCCGAGCACGGGACGGCGGTCGTCGTCGGATTCGCCGAGCGGCTCGACGGCGGCGGCGTCGCGAACAGCCTGGCCGTCGTCGGCGCCGACGGCACGACGCGCGCCGTCTACCGCAAGACCCATCTCTTCGGGACGTCGGAGCGGGATGCCTTCGTCCCCGGCGACGAGCTGGTCGTCGTGGACGTGGCGGGCCGCCGGATCGCTCCGCTGATCTGCTTCGACGTCGAGTTCCCCGAGCCCGCGCGCGCCGCCGCGGTCGCCGGGGCCGACCTGCTGGTCACGGCGGCGGCCAACATGGCCCCCTACGCGGCCGACCACCGGCTGGCCGCCCGCGCCCGCGCCCTGGACAACCGGCTGCCGCACGTGTACGTCAATCGCGTGGGCACCGAATCCGGTCACGCGTTCGTCGGCGGCTCCTGCGTCATCGGCTCCGACGGGCGCGTGCTCGCCGCGGCCGACGACGGGGACCTGTCCGGCCCCGGCGCGCCCGCCCGCCTGCTGGTGGACGTGCCGCCGCCGACGGCGAGCGCGACCGATATCGACTACCTGCGACACCGCCGCGACCGCTTGCCGGTCCGCGGCCGACCGTCATCCGACGCGGAGGCATCAGCATGAGCTCCACCCCACCCGGCGTCTTCCAGCGCAAGGCCACCGGCCTGGTCCGTGAAGGCCGCACGCGCGACGCGCTCTTCTACAACATCATGTGGTCGAGCGTCGCCCTGACGTTCGGCTTCTTCTGGCTGTTCTACGCGGTCTATCCGGGTGCGAACGCGATCATCGGCTTCCTGATCGCCGGCGCGCTCGGCCTGCCGGGCGCGTTCCTCTACGCGATGCTCACGCAGGTGATGCCGCGGACCGGCGGCGACTACGTGTTCAACAGCCGCGCGCTCCATCCGTCGATCGGGTTCGCCTCCAACTTCAGCTACGTCTTCTGGCTGGCGGTGGTGATCGGGGTCTACACGACGTACATCGCCGAGTACGGGTTGGCGGCGCTCGCCCGCACGATCGCCGGCTACACCGGAGCGACCTGGTGGCTGGACGTGGCCAGCTGGCTGACCTCGTCGTGGGGCCTGTTCATCGTCGGCACGCTGCTGCTGATCGGGTCGGCCACGCTCTTCGCGCTCGGCGGACTGCGCCTGTTCTTCCGCATCCAGTTCTGGGTCTTCATCGTCTACGTGCTCGGCGCGCTGCTGCTGCCGATGCTCGTCGGCCTCTTCAGCGGCGACGGGTTCGCGGGCCGGTTCGACGCCTACGCCGCCAACCTCGGCGTGACCGACGCCAGCACCAAGCTCGCGGCGTCCGCGACCGACGCGGGCTTCGCGTCGACGAGCTTCTCGTGGAGCGAGACCCTCAAGTCGGTCTCGGTCTGGTGGTTCATCTTCGGCTTCATCTACTCCTCGAACTACTTCGCCGGAGAGATCCGGATGCAGCGCCGGACGCACCTCTTCTCGATGCCGGGCGCGGTGGCCCTCGTCGTGATCATCCTGCTGCTGCTGACCCCGTCCTTCCTCAACATCGCCGGCTACGACGTGATGGCGCAGTTCGGCCTGGCGGACCCGGCCAGCTACGGCTTCGCCGGAGCGCCCGCCTACGCGGAGATCGTCTCGATCGCTTCCGGATCGGGGATCATCGGCTCGATCGTGATCATCGGCTTCGCGGTCTCGATGATCGTCTGGCTGCCGCAGACGATCCTGCTGGCCAGCCGCAGCATGTTCGCCTGGTCGTTCGACCGCGTCGTGCCCGAGCAGCTGTCCGCCGTCGAGCCGCGGACCCGCTCGCCGCTGACGGCGATCCTCGTGATGCTCGCGCTGTCGATCGCCAGCACCGCGGTCTACGCGTTCACCGACTGGTTCTCGTCGCTCGCGGCGCTCCTGGGCCTGTCGTTCACGCTGCTCGTGACCGCGATCTCGGGCGTCGTGCTGCCGTTCCGCCATCCCCGCCTGGTCGCGGGCACCTCGTTCGGCCGCCGCGTCCTGGGCATCCCGCTGCTCTCGCTGGTCGGTGGGTTGGCGGTGCTCGGCTTCGGCACCGCGATCACGATCCTGTTGATCGATCCGTGGTCGGGTGCGAGCCTGTCCGAGGATCCGCTGATGATCATCGTCGTGGGCGTCGTCTACGTGGTGGCGGTGGCGATCTACCTGATCAGCCGGGCGATCCGCCGACGCCAGGGCTACGACCTGGATCTCGCGTACCGCGAGCTCCCCGCCGAGTAGGAGGCACCCGATGGGACTCTTCAAGCGACGCGAGCGCACGGGTGGGGCCGACGGCCCCGCGCACCGCCTGTACTTCGCCACCGACATCCACGGCGCCGAGGTGCTGTGGCGGAAGTTCCTCAGCGCCGGGGCGGCCTACGACGCCCGCACGCTGATCATGGGCGGCGACGTCACCGGCAAGGTCGTGATCCCGATCGTCGCGACCGACGAGGGCTGGCGCGCCGACCTGTACGGCGACGTCCAGACCGCGACCGGCGAGGACCAGCTGAAGGCCCTCGAGGACCGGATCCGCAACAGCGGCCTCTACCCGCACCGGATGACCGACGAGCAGGTCGCCGAGGTCGGCCGGATGGACGAGCAGCGGCGCGAGGCCTGGTTCGCCGAGGTCATGCTCGTCACCTTCCGCCGCTGGCTCGCGCTGGCGGAGGAGCGGCTGGAGGACGGGGTGCGCTGCTTCATGATGCCCGGCAACGACGATCCCGCGGGGATCGACGGGGCGATCGAGGAGGCCACCCGGGTCGAGGCCTGCGACGACCGGATCGTCGAGTTCGGCGACTACCGGATGATCTCGCTCGGCTACGCCAACCGGACGCCGTTCGACTCCCCGCGCGAGCTCGAGGAGGACGAGATCTACGCCCGCGTCAGTCGCCTGGCCGACCAGGTCGAGGACCGCGACCGCCTGATCCTCAACCTCCACGTGCCGCCGCACGACTCGCAGCTGGACATCGCGCCGGCGCTCGACGCGGATCTCAACGTCGTGATGTCGGGGTCGGAGCCGAAGCTCGTGCCCGTCGGATCGACCGCCGTGCGCGAGCTGATCGAGACCTACCAGCCGCTGTTGTCGCTCCACGGCCACGTCCACGAGAGCCCGGGGGCGACGAAGATCGGCCGGACCCTGGCGATCAACCCCGGCAGCGATTACCACACGGGGCGTATAGCCGGATGCCTCGTCACCCTCGCGCCGGACCGCGTCCGGCACCAGTTCGTCACCGGATGATCGTCAGTCAGGAGACCGCCGTGCCCGAGAATCCCAGCCCCGTCCTTCCCGAGCTCCCGGACGAAGCCGCCCGCCTGGCGGCGCTGGCCGACGCCCGAGGCGTGCGCATGCGCCTGCTCGGCGGCGTGGCGATCCAGCTGCTGCTCGGCGACCGGATGCCGTCGTCGCTGCGGCGGCGCAGCGACGACCTCGACTACCTGACCGACCGCTCCGCCGCACGCGACGTCGAGGCCCTGCTCGCCGAGGCGGGGTGGGAGGGCGATCGCCAGTTCAACGCCCTCAACGGGGCCCGGCGGCTGATCTTCCACGAGCCGGCGTACGGCCACAAGATCGACGTCTTCGTCGAGAGCTTCGAGATGTGCCATTCGCTGCCCCTGGCGGACCGGCTCGACGTGACGCCGACGACGCTGCCGGCGGCCGAGCTGACGTTGACCAAGCTCCAGGTCGTCACGTTGAACCCGAAGGACCAGAACGATCTGTACGCGCTGCTCGCGGTCCTGCCGGTGGCCGATCACGACGACGACGCGATCAACGCCGAGCGGATCGCGGCGCTGGCGGCGCGGGACTGGGGTCTGCACCACACGCTCGAGCTGAACCTCGAGCGGCTGCAGACGGGCCTGGCCGCCAGCGGGCTCACGGGGGACCACCTGCACCGGATCGGTCAGGGGATCACCGCGCTGCGCGAGGCGATCGAGGCCGCGCCGAAGTCCCGGGGCTGGAAGCTCCGCGCGAAGATCGGCGAGCGCAAGCGCTGGTACGAGCTCCCCGAGGAAGTCGACCGCGACGTGGCCTGAGCCGGGCGCGGGCGCCGTGCCCGCACGATCCCCTGCAACGCTGGCCACCCGGGGCACGGGCCCCTAACGTCGTTCGTCGGTCCGATCGGCCTGCCGCCCTGATCGCCCGACTTTCTTTTGATGCGCTTGTCCCGGACGTCCCCGCGCCCCCTCGTGTTGCTGCTCGCGCTCGTCGCGTTGCTCGCTGCGGTCCTCGGCGTGCTCGTGTTCGCGGATCCGGGGCAGAGCGCGCCCAGCGCGGGCGAGCTGCGCGACCGGATCGAGCGCCAGCGGCAGGAGGAGACGCGTCTGAGCGGCACCGCCGGTCGCCTGCAGCGGGTCGAGGAGCGCGCGACGAAGGCCGCCGATGCGGCCCAGCGACGGCTCGACGACGCGCAGGCCGAGCTGGACGGGTCCCGCGGGCGGCTGGAGTCGACCACCCGCGAGCTGCGCGAGGCCCGCGCCGACCTGGTCCGGCTGCGCAAGAAGCTCGAGCGCTCGCGCGAGGTGCTGGCCGACGTGCTGCGGTCGCGATACCTCGCCGACCCGCCCGACCTGGTCGACGTCGTGATCGAGGCCAAGGGCTTCGACGACCTGCTGGAACGCGTGGAGTTCCTCCGGCGCGTCCAGAACCACGACACCAAGACGGTGGCGGCGGTGCGTAACGCCCGCACGAAGGCCGCGGCCGACGAGCAGCGGCTCACCCGTCTGCGCCGCGCGCACGAGCGGCAGACCGCCGAGGCGGAGCAGCAGCGCGACGGGATCGCGACGATGGCCGCCGGCCTGCAGCAGCGCAAGGCCGAGGCGACGCGCGCCGCGTCCGCACGTCGGATGGCGCTGCGCGACACCCGCGCCGGCCGTCAGAACGCCGAGCGCGAGCTCAGCCGCCTGGTCGCCGCGGAGCGCAAGCGGGCGCAGGAGTTCTCCGCACCCGCGAGCGCGGCGCCCCGCGGAGGCGGTCAGCAGGGCACCGGCGGCTGGGCGATCCCGTGGGCGATCGTCCAGTGCGAGTCGGGCGGCGTCAACCACCGTCCCAACTCGGCGGGCGCGTCGGGCTACTACCAGTTCATTCCGCAGACCTGGCAGGCGCTGGGCGGTAGCACCCCGCACGCCTACCAGGCGTCGCGTGCCGAGCAGGACCGGATGGCGCGCAAGCTCTGGGCCGGCGGCGCCGGCGCGGGCAACTGGGACTGCGCCGCGATGGTCGGCATCTCGGGCTGAGCCGATCTTCCCGTACGGGAAGATCGACGGCTCGAGCCCGCGCCCGCGGCAGGATCTTCCCGTACGGGAAGCCGCCGTGGGGCGGTTAGACGTGCCCACCGATGACTTCTCGGGCGACCTCCGGTCTTGGAGAGCGAACCCCTTGAATCACCCAAGCACAGGAGTCGCCCCCATGTCCGCCAAGCCCCGCATGATCTTCGTCAACCTTCCGGTCCAGGACCTGCCCGCCACCAAGGCGTTCTTCTCGGCTCTCGGCTTCGGCTTCGAGGAGAAGTTCACCGACGAGCACGCCGCCTGCATGATCGTCAGCGAGCAGGCCTTCGTGATGCTGCTGACCCGCGAGCGGTTCGCCGACTTCGCGAAGAAGCCGATCGCCGACGCCCACCAGACCACCGAGGCGATGTTCGCGCTGTCGGCCGAGAACCGCGAAGAGGTCGACCAGCTCGCCGACGCCGCGCTGGCCGCCGGTGGCAGCCCCGCGAACGAGCCGCAGGACTACGGCTTCATGTACGGCCGCAGCTTCCAGGACCTCGACGGGCACGTCTGGGAGGTCGTCTGGATGAGCGCCGAGGCGGTCGAGGCGGGACCGGCCGACATGGTCGACGCGGCCTGACCGGCCTCCGCGCGGCTGCCGCCCGCGACGCTCCTGACCCCGTAGAGGTTGAGCACGCAGTACGTGCTCAACCTCTACGGCGTTCGTTCTCCGCGAGCCTTCCGCGCGCCCCCTACCGCAGCGTCACCTTGCGGGTGACGCTGCCGGTCGTGCCGCTCACGCCCTGCAGGCGCACCTGCAGCGTGAGCTTCGACCCCCGGCCCAGCGAGCGACGCATCGCGGCGTTGGCCCGCAGCCGCACCGTGGTCGTCTTCCCGGCCCTGACCGTCACCGTCCGCGTCCCCACGCGCTTGCCGCCGCGCTGGACCGTCACGCGGACGCGACAGCTCGTCGCACCCTTCGCGCAGGTCAGTCGCAGCGCGTAGGCGCCGGTCCGCGACGCCTTGACGGTCGTGGCCCGCAGGGTGACCCGCGTGGCCTTCCCGCCTGCCGTCGCGCTCGCCGCTGCGGCCGCGGCCGTCGGCAGCGTCGGGCCCGGAACGACCGACGTCGTGTTGGTGTCCGGGTCCGGGGTCGGCGACTGGGTGATCGGCGGAGCCGGCTTCTCGATCACGATCGGCTCGGGCTCGATCCCCGGCTCGTACGGCAGGGCGGGTGCGGTGTCCGGCACGACGTGACCCTGGAAGGCCTGGTCGAACGCGTACGCGTAGCCAATGATCTTGGCGTCGTCCCAGGCCCGGCCGAGCAGCTGCAGGTTGATCGGCTCGCCGTGGTCGTTGACGCCCGCGGGGAAGATCACCGTCGGCGCACCCGATGCCGACGACGGCGGGTCGACCCGGCCGAAGCTCGGCGTCATGCCGTCGTTGGGGTGGACGTCGCTCAGCAGGCCGGCGTAGACGACCGCATCGACGCCGTTCTCGTCCATCCACTGCGCCAGGCGCCGCTTGTACTCGGTGCGCTGGTCGACCACCGCCTGGACCTCGGCCGCGCTCATCGGCCCGGTGCCGGTGTAGGACGCCCGGCGGCTGTAGGGCAGCCGGTCCTGCGACGTGATGATCTCGACCGGGTCCTTGTACGGCGACTCGGGATGCTCGTCGATCCAGCGCTTCCAGCCCTCGTAGCCGCGGTCGATCCCGCTCGGCTGCGGCGGCGCGGCGGGCGCGGCCGGGATCACCTTGATCGTCGCGCCCGCGTCGCGGAAGCCCTTGAAGCTGGCCAGCAGCGCGTCGGACGTGCCGGTCGTGCCGAACGGATCCTGGAACGTCGCGGGGATGTAGCCGATCGTCTTCCCCCGGAGCGCTCCGGTGTCGAGCGCGCTGTGCCAGTCGGCCGGGCGCTTGGCGTCCGCCTCGGCGGTCAGGAAGTCGTTCGGGTCGGTGCCGGACGTGACGTTGAGGAAGCTCGCCAGGTCGGGGATCGAGCGGCCGATCGCGCCGGCGTAGTCGTTGAGGAACGTCAGCGGCATCACACCGCTCAGGCTCTGCATGCCGTCGGTGCCGCGCAGGGAGTAGAGGCTGGCGGCGCTCGACGGACCCCAGAGCGAGTCGCCGGTCTGGCTGCCCATCGAGATCCCGGTGAGGCTCAGCGCGGTGGCGACGGCCGATCCTCCGGACGATCCGATCGACGCGTTCGACGGGTTGAACGCGTTCCAGACCTGGCCCCAGGCGCTCTCGCTGAAGAACCCGGAGTTGGCGTACTCGGCCATGTTCGCCTTGCCGAGGATGATCGCCCCGGCGTCGCGCAGCTTGGCGATCTGGAACGCGTCCTTGGCGGGACGGAAGCCGTCGAACACCTGGCTGCCGTTGGTGGTCGGCATGTCCTTGGTGTCGTAGAGGTCCTTGACCGCGACGGGGATGCCGAGCATGTCGCCGGACTCGCCCTTGGCGCGGCGCTCGTCGGCCTTGCGCGCCTGCTCCATCGCGTCCTCGGCGACGTGGATGAACGAGTGGAACCCGAGCTGCCCGGTGTCGTAGGCGGCGATCCGGTCCAGGTAGGCGCGGGTGATCTGCTGTGCGGTGGTCCGCCCGGCCGCCATGTCCGCCTGCATCTCGGTGATCGTCTTGCCGACCACGTCGTACGGCGAGCTCGTCTTCGCGGGGAGCAGCTGCTTGGCGGCCTGGGTGTCGAGCGGGGCGACGGTCGCGCAGTCGGCTGGGGCGAATCCGGGGATCGTGATCCCCGAGACGTTGAAGTTCTGGATCGAGCAGATCTCGGCCGTGGTCAGGTCGGCCAGCGGGGGTGCCGCCGCCAGCGACTGGAGCGACGTGCGAACCGCGTCGACCTGGGGACCGACGGTCGCCACCGTGGCGGACAGCCCGATCACCACGAAGTGCGCCAGCGACTTCGTCTCGCCGGGCGCGAGCGTCAGGCGGTGCGTGTAGCCCTGGAAGTTGGCCTCGTGCCCGACGGTGGACAGCGGCAGGTTGAACGAGTCGCGCAGGAAGTTGCTTGGTCGGAGCAAACCGCCGGTGAACGGATCGGGCGTCCCGAACACGACGCCGGACGGGCCGTTGATGTTGCCCGTCGTCGCGCCCGCTCCGCCGCGGACCAGCGACCACGAGTCTGCCGGCGAGATCGTCGTGTCGCCGCTCGAGGTCTCGGCCACGCGGCTGGCGTTGTTCCCGGTGTCGTAGCCGGTCTGCCCACCGAAGACGACGTCGACGGTGACCGCGCGCTTGGTGGTGTTGGTGAAGCTGTCGAACCAGCGCGCCCAGTCGGCGGTCCGGTCGATCCGGATCTCGCGCGAGACGCTGACCCCGGCCAGGTTGACCGCGCTGGTCGTGCGGAAGTTGCTGTGGCCGTCGAACTTCAGGCCGAACCCGCGCATCATCGCGCCGTTCAGACGCTGCGAGGGATCGTCGGTCCGGCCTCCCGAGATCTGGACCCGGATGCCGCCGAAGCCGCGCAGCGCCGCCGAGTTGGCCACGTCGCGGATCGACCCGGTGTCGAGTCCGGGAGCGGCGCCGTCGTGGACGCCCCAGGTGGCCCCGTTGCCCGCCGGCACGGAGTTGTAGGCGAGGGCGGGGGTGGCGAAGGCGAACGACACCGTGAGCGCTCCGGCGACGGCGACGCCGGTGGCGCGGGCACGGTTGCGCGGCTCGCGGGGGGTGGAACGACCGAGGGATGGGGCTGGCACGTGGTCCTCTGTGGTGTGGGTGGAGACCGACGGGAGAAGCGCGCTCGTCGTCGGTTCCCATCCAGCCTGATGAGCCCGCTCGCGGATCTCCTGGGCCCGACGGACAAACCTCGAGGAGGGCGTTTCGCCCGCTCGGACGGCTACGGCGTCCGCACGATCGCCCCGCCGGCGTTGCCTCCTCGTGTACGGCCCTCGACGGCCACGGCACGCCGCACTACGATGGTCGTTGTGCCGACGACGACGCAGCCGAACCTCACGTTCGAACAAGAGCTGGAGTCGCACCGCCGGGGACTGACCGGGTACTGCTACCGGATGCTCGGGTCGGCGTCGGAGGCCGAGGACGCCGTGCAGGAGGCGATGGTTCGCGCCTGGCGCGCGTCCAACCAGCTGACCGCCCCGGGAGCGCTGAAGTCCTGGCTCTACCGGATCGCCAGCAACGTCTGCATCGACCAGATCCAGAGCCCGCAGCGTCGTGCGATGCCGATGGACCTGAGCCCGGCCGGCAAGGCTGCGGGGGAGCTCGGCGCGCCGCTGCCCGAGACCGCCTGGGTCCACCCGATCGCGAGCGGTCGGGTGCTCGGTGGTGGCGGCGACCCCGCCGACGTCGCTGGATCGCGCGAGACGCTGCGGCTGGCCTTCGTCGCGGCGCTCCAGCACCTGCCGGCCAAGCAGCGCGCGGTGCTGGTGCTCTGCGAGGTGCTGCGGTGGAAAGCCAGCGAGGCGGCCACGCTGCTCGACATCTCGGTGGCGTCGGTCAACAGCGCGTTGCAGCGCGCGCGGGCGACCCTGTCGACGCTCGACCTGGACGCCGAGGGCGTCAGCGCGGGCGCCGCGCCGGACGAGGAGCAGGCCGCGCTGCTCGAGCAGTACGTCGACGCCTTCGAGGCCTACGACATCACGCGCCTGGTGTCGTTGCTGCGCGACGACGCGACGTTCACGATGCCGCCGCTGCCGCTCTGGCTGCGCGGGGCGCAGGAGGCCGGGCAGTTCATGCTCGGGACCGGCGCGAAGTGCGAGGGCTCGCGCGCGCTGCCGACGACTGCCAACGGCGGTCCGGCGGCGGCGATCTACAACCCGGTCGGCGACGGCACGTACGCACCCTGGGCGGTCGTGGTGCTCGAGACCGAGGACGGCAAGATCGCGGCGCTGCACCACTACATCGGCGGGCCGGAGTGGTTCGCGGAGTTCGGGCTGCCGGCGCAGCTGGCCGACGACGCGAAGCCGGTCACGGCAGCCTGACCCGAAGGCGGGGCAGGGCGAAGGCCAGCGGGCGGGCGGCGCGTCAGGCTTGGTCGCTCGGCAGCGGAGGCGTCTCCACGCCGGCCCCGACGGCCCCGACCAGTCCGGCCAGATCTAGCAGGGCGTAGAACTCCGGCGTCGTCCCGCGCAGGCTGGGCCGCCGCCCCTGCTCCTTCGCCGCGCAGCACCTGCGCGCGACCGCGTCGACGGTCCGCAGGTCGGTGCGGACGATCGGCACCCGGCCGATCAGCTGGTCGCTGTCGGCGTCGAAGATCCAGACGGTCGGGGTCTGGGTAAGGCGGGCGGGCAGGTGCACGGAGATCTCGGGTTCTGACCTGAGACCCGGCGCGGCGTCTGAACTCATCGGCGAGGCGTGCGCTGTCCGCTGGCTGTCGCGAGCGGGATGGGGGCGGTGGCGAGCGACGTCCGGGCGAGTGGACGTCCGCAGGCCGTTGCCGTGGGCTCAACCGGTGGCGACGACGACCAGCGTCGCGACGGCGAGCAGCGTGCCGAAGCCCGCCGCGGCCAGCATCGGTCGCGCGGCGCCCGGCGGCAGGCCGCGGCTGCGGATCGCGCCGTAGACGAACAGCCCGCAGGAGTAGACCGCGAACGCGATGCCGAGCGCGACGTGGGGCCAGGTCGTGGGGCTGTCGGTCAGCTCGGGCAGCAGTCGCCCGACGGCCAACGCGACCGCCAACGACGCGAGCGCCGTCCGCCACCAGGCCAGGACGGTGCGTTCGAGCGCCAGCACGGTCCGCTCGGTCGCAAGGTCAGTCCGCTGCTGATCACCCGAGCCGACGGTCACGGGGCGATCGTAGCGGTGGGCAAGCCAGCCGCAAAGGCGATCCTGTGAACGCCAGACGCACGGAGGAAGACCTCAGTGCCCGAATTTGTCCGAGTCCGTCAGCCGGGAGTCGCCGTCGTCGAGGCCGTCGATCTCGTGGACCTCGGCGTCGGTCAGCTGGAAGCCGAAGATGTCCAGGTTCTGACGCTGGCGCTCGGGGTCGGCGGACTTCGGCATCGTCACGTTGCCGATCGCCATGTGCCAGCGCAGGACGATCTGGGCCGGCGTCTTGCCGTGGGCCTCGGCGATCCGCGCGATCGTCGGGTGGTTGCGCAGGTCCGAGCTCTGACCGCCGAGCGGGCTCCACGCCTCGCAGACGATGCCGTGCTGGGACAGGTACGCGCGGACGTCCGGACGGCTCTGGGTCGGATCGAGCTCGATCTGGTCGACGTCGGGCAGGACGTCGGTTGCGGCGACCACCCGGTCGATGTGGTCGGGCTTGAAGTTCGACAGGCCGATCGCCCGGATCAGTCCCTCGCCGAGCAGCTGGACGAGCCCCTGGTAGGCCTCGACGTAGCGGCCCTGGTCGGGGTTGGGCCAGTGGATCATGAAGAGGTCGATCGTGTCGACCCCGAGCTTGGTCGCGCTGCGCTCGAACGCGCGCCGGACCTCGTCGATCCCGTGGTCCTCGCGGTTGAGCTTGGTGGTGATGAAGATCTCGGAGCGCGGCACGCCGCTGGCGGCGATCCCGCGACCGACGCCGACCTCGTTGCCGTAGTTGAACGCGGTGTCGACCAGCCGGTAGCCCGACTGGATCGCGGTCGCGACGGCCTGCTCCGCCTCGGCGTCGTTCATCGGCCAGGTGCCGAGCCCCAGCTGAGGCATCTCGGCGCCGTGGCGCAGCGTGACGGTGGGGGCGAGGGGCAGGGACATCGGGACCTCGAATCGGTGCGCGGCAGAGCCGGAACGACGGACGCGATCGATTCTGGCAAGTCCCTCTCGGAGCCCCCTGAGTGCAGGCGTATCCCCGCAAGATCGTTCGAGTTTCGTTGCGGCTCGCGTCTAGGAACGGCACAAGCGCCGCACCTGCGATGGGGGCAATGACCTCCTTTCTGGGTGACAGACTTGTACAAATTGCACAAAATGCCACGCTTCCGTACATTTACCCCATGGACGCCGCCCCCCTCTCGGTCTCGCAGGCCCGCCAGCAACTCGCGGCGGTCATCGACCAGGCACGCGAGAGTCACGAGCCGGTCTATCTCGAACGGCACGGGCGTCGGGTCGCTGCGGTGATCGACGCTGATGACCTCGACCGTCTGATCGAGCTCGCGGAGGATATGACCGATATCCGCGCTGCCGAGGCCGCTCGGCGAGAGATGCGCGAGACCGGCGAGACGCCGATCCCGTGGGAGCAGGTCAAAGCCGACCTCGGGCTGACGTGAGCGACGAGATCGTCCTGGTGCCCGCGGCCGCCAGGCAGTTGCGGAAGCTCGATCCGCAGGTCCGGCGACGCGTCCAGGCCGTGTTGAGCCTCTTGGCAGATGACCCGCGCCCGCCCGCCGCCACCCCGCTGGTGGGGGAAGCCGGGGAGTGGCGCGTGCGGACCGGCGATTACCGCGTCGTCTACGAGATCCACGACGGCCGGCTGGTGATCCTGGTGTTGCGCTCGGGGCACCGAAGCGACGTCTATCGCCGGTGACCCCGCCTACTCCAGCAGTTCGGTGTCCTCGTCCGAGTAGGGCGGGGCGCAGCAGCAGAGCAGCGTCAGCGGGGTATCGGGCGAGTCGTTGAACAGCTTGTGCGGGGTGCCGGGCGGGAGCACGACGCAATCGCCGGCGCGGACGGGGCGCTCCTCGGCGCCGACCCGGATCCGGCCGCTGCCGCCGGTGAAGAAGTAGAGCTCCTCGGACGTGCGGTGCAGATGCTCGATCGTGCTTCCGCCGGGCGGCACGCTCGCCTCGGCCAGCGACTGCTTCTCGGTCGGGAGCGAGACCGGGCCCGCGACCTCGCGGATCGTCGACCCGTCGAGGGTGGTGAACGGTTGCGCGTCGTCGAGGTTGCCCTGATGCATGCGGCGACTCTAGACGGAGCAGGGAGCGCAAGCCCGCTTCAGAATGGTATGCGTGGACGTATATGCATACAGCTACTATTCTGTCCGTATGGCGACCGTTTCAATTACGAACCCGACGGTCCCGATGCGCGCAAGGACATCGACGCGGGATCGGGTACGGCAGCTTGCGGAAATGCACGGCCGGTCGATGGTCGACGAGCTCGACGCTCTTGTCGAGCAGCAGTTCGATCGGCTCTTGCTGAACCAGATGCTCGAAGGAATGGCCCAGGATGGGTCTGACAGCGAGCTCGCCGAGTGGCAGGACGCGCCGCTCGCGTCGCGCCTGGACTAGGCACGGATGGCGAACCCCGTCAGGGCGAGGTGTGGCTCGTCGCTCTGGACCCCACCGTCGGCGACGAGATCCAGAAGCGCCGCCCGGCAATAGTCATCAGCCGCGATGAGGTTAACGCTCGCACGGGGGCAGGAGAGCGAGTCGTGATCGTCGTGCCCCTTACGTCTACGCAGCGATCGGGCACCGTGCGCATCGATATGCCGTCGGATGACAAAGGTCAGCCCGCTCGAGTTTCGTTCGCAGTCCCATGGCACTTGCGATCGGTGAGCGTCGATCGCTTGGAGAGGCGCATTCATCGGGCGTCGGACGTCGAGCTCGCGCGCGTTGCGAAGCTCGCTCAGCTGCTTGTCGCGGTGGCGTCCTAGTTCCTGGTCGCTCTCTTTGATCCGGAGTCCCGCCCCGCTAGCGAGCGCGGGGCCCCGGCGCAGTGCTCATCCACCGATTCGCCCCGCGTCGAACTCGACGCCGAGGTCCGCTGCGGCGAGGGCGAGCCGTTTGTCGCGCGTCCAGAGGTACGCCTCTGGGGTCAGCAGGGTCGAGGCGAGGAGCTGTGCGTCGGCGTAGCCGATGCCGCGTCCGTGCAGCGCGTGGCGCTCGATCATCTCGAGGACCTCGTGGTCACTTGCACCGGTGGCGGTCGGCAGCGCCGTCAAGTCGCCGAGAATCTCGTGCCGTTGGGAGAGGTTGCCGAGGGCCAACTCACCGATCACCCACGGGTGCCCGAGGACGAGCCCCGCGCCCAGGAGGTGGGTCAGCGTCGAGTCGCCGAATCGCAGGTGGTCGATCCAGACCGAGGTGTCGGCCAGGATCACGTCGTCGGGGCTTGGCGCCGCGGGATATCGCGAAGTTGCGGCTCGGTGCCTCCCAACCGGGCGAGCCGCAGTGCACTCTCGCGTTGGATCAGCGCACGAAACGCTTCGCGGACGAGCGCGGTCTTCTCCTGGGTGCCCGTCAGGCGCTGAGCCTCGGCGAGAAGGTCGTCGTCGAGCACGATGGTGGTGCGCATGTTCCCTCTGCTCCTTTAGGCATAAAAAGAATCATCAATCGATGCTGCAGATGATGACAAGCGGGCGCATGTCTGGCAAGGGGAGCTGCCCATCAATCTGGTGGACCAGGATGTCGCGCGACCACCCGTTCTCTGCGGCACGTTCCCCGTACCACCGGCGAAGCTGCGGACCTTCGAGCTTCTCCAAGAGCGCGATGTGGTGGGTCCACGAAATTTGGCCAAGGCCGCCTTGTCCAAATGGATCGTCGGGCCATGCGGCAGCGAACTGCCGCATGTACTTCAGGCTCGATCGCGAGAACCCCCGGATCCCCGGGAACGCTGCGCGCAGGTCGGTGGCGAGGCGATCGATGACCTTCGCGCCCCAGCCTTCCTGATCCTGTCGGCGGAGGATCTCGTGGCCGATCTCCCAGTAGCCGCGGAGGAGTTCTTCGTTGGCGGCGGCGACGGCACGCTGTCGTGCAACTCGAACCCGGTTCTTGATGGCGGTCAGGAAAAGGGTCGCACTCAGTACGGCGTAAGTGCCGCGGTGCTATTTCCCACATATTATATATTTCATATTCCATCTTCTAAGCCGCGTGCCTTGGGTGTCAGCCCGGCCGACGTATCGCCGGGCGGTTCGGACACGTAATTCGGCTTGATATGTCACAAATCGCCGCCTCGTGGAACTGAGTGAATGCAGGGCAGCCCGTCTCCCTTGAGCAAGGCGAACGCCACCGGGTCGGGGCCCCTGCATCTCAACTCACAAGCGAAGGGACCGAAGAATGCGAACGAAGTTCAAGGCGGCCGTCGGGTCGCTCCTGATCACCGGAGTTCTCGCGGGGGCGGCGGTGATGCCGGCAAGCTCGAGCGCTCACGGGAACACCGGTCCGCTGTGCTGGGGGAACGAGCCGTCCGGCATCTTGATGATGACGTCACCCGGGGTCGGAGGGGCTTTCGGATGGCTGAACTACGGTGAGCCCTTCCGCATCAAGGAGACGATCGTCCTCGGGGGTGACTTCTACTCGTTGGGGCACAGTGCGAGCTCGTATCCCGCGGACTACTGGGTGCTCACGGGCGCCCTTCGCTGCGATCGCCCGCCGGTCTAAGCGGCTCTGATTCTGGGACGCGGGAAACGTTGGGTCTTGGCCACGGGGGCTAGCCCGCCCCGATGCACATGCTCCCGCGAGACACGCTGCTCGCGGGAGTCTCGAGCCCCGCACCTGTCTCCGGTGGTAGGTAATTGCGATTCAGCAGATTGTCAGAGGTGGATTCTCGGCAATCGCCATCCATGGTGGTGTGCAGCGCGGACGGTAGGCGAGATCGGGAGAGAATGCAGATGCGCACAAAATTTGGGGCTGGCGGTTCCTGCGGAAAGCGATCATCGGCCGGTGCGGCAGTGCGCCGCAGGTCCGCCGGCTGGGCGGGCTGCGGGCGATGGCGTTTAGGCCCGCGACACGGTGTAGATGCATCGTGATCGTCCGGCCCGCTATGCGGACGGCGACGTGCGTCAGCGAACCAGGGCTGCTTCGGCGACGGGGTTGCTGGCGTGCACGGGTCGTGCCGCGACACGCAAAAGAAGGAGCGCAGCAATGCGAACGAAGTTCAAGGCGGCCGTCGGGTCGCTGCTGATCAGCGGGGTGCTGGCCGGGGCGGCGGTGATGCCCGCGACGAGCCAGGCGGCAGTGCCGGGGCAGGTGTGTCACGTTCACAGCTTCGCGGCGCCCGCGCCCGTCCTGGATTTCACCGGTACGTCGGGGGTTCTCTATTACTTGGGTGCCGGTGCTGGATTCCGGATTGCCGCCTACAACGGCAACTACTATCTCGGGAATGGCAATGGGCAGCCCCAGGGCCTCATCTACAGGACCGACCTTGATCAGGCCTCGTGTCATTGGTAGTCCGCATGCGGAATTGCCGATGAAGTAGCTGGCCCCCGGGTCATCGTTCGGTGGTTCCCCAGCGGTAAGTTCGCGGCGGGCGCCGGGCGTGACGTAGCGGAAAGGCCCCCGCGAAACGCTGCTTGCGGGGGCCTTGGTCTGTCTGGCGTTTCGCTGTGTGGTTCGGGCGTGGGATCTGCACCGGATTTGTCACAAACGGCCGCATGGTGGAACTGAGTGGATGCAGGGCAGTCGGTTTCCTTGAGCAAGGCAAACGCCACGGGTCCGGGTCGCCTGCATCTCAACTCACAAGCGAAGGGATCGAAAATGCGAACGAAGTTCAAGGCGGCCCTCGGGTCGCTGCTGATCAGCGGAGCTCTCGCGGGGGCGGCGGTGATGCCGGCGGCATCAAATGCACACGGGGAGAACGGTCCGCTGTGTTGGGGGAATGTGCCCGGGGGGGCCGCGATGACCGGGAGTTATGGCGCGTTGTGGGGGTACCTGGGGTACGGCGAGCCGTTTCGGGTCTTGGCCACGTATCTCATCGGCGACGTATTTCTGTCTCAGGGGCATAGCGCCAGTTCAAATCGAGTCGACTACGTCGTGTATACAAACGACCTCCGCTGCGACCACCCGCCGTTCTAGGCGGGGCTTGAGCGAGCGGGTATTCGCTGCTCGGACGCGTGGTGCCAGGCGGAAGCCTGACGGCGGTAGTGACTGAATCAGGGCGAGTCGCACTGCTGGCGGGCTTAGTCCTGCATCTCTCTGATCCTGAAGTGCGGCGGGCGTCCGTCCGGCGCCCGCCGGTCCCGCGATGCCGCTGGGTTGAATTCGCGACGCGGGGAGTGCCCGCTCGAATTCGCTGAGGACCTTGGCTGGTGGCGGTCGCGCGTAGGTGTCGGTCCTGAAGGCCACCGCCATGACCCTCATTGTTAGAGGGCAATTGGCCTCAATGCAACATATGTCCAGCGGCAATCTATTGACAATCGTCGCTCGGGATGCGTAAGGTCATGGCGGCTCATCGAGACGACGTACGCGGCGGCTCGATGGCAGACAATGCGGTTCGAATCGTGCGTCGAGGAAATTCGGTTGCGTTACGCGACTCGGGTGACCCGGGCGAATGGCGCGGACCGTGAAACGAGATCGAGGCAACGCAGATGCGCACGACGTTTGGGGCCGGCAGCTCCTGCAGTGATCGACCATCGGTAGAAGCACGGGTCCGCCGCGAGGCCGCGGGCCGGCCGGGCGGCGCACGGTGACCCGGGTCGGCGGGGAATGGCGTTTAGGCCCAGAGGCGGTGCGGACGCACCGTGATCGTGGGGCCCGCTATGCGGACGGCTGCGTGCGTCAGTGAACTGGGCTGCTTCGGCGACCTAGGGGATGCTGGCGAGGACGGGCCGTGCCGCGACACGCAGAAGAAGGAGCGCAGGAATGCGAACCAAGCTCAAGGCGGCCATCGGGTCGCTGTTGATCAGCGGAGTTCTCGCCGGGGCGGCGGTGATGCCGTCGGCCGCTAGTGCCCATGGTAATACCGGCCCGCTGTGCTATGGAAATGAGAATCCGTACGGCTGGTTGGTATCGGCACCCAATGCGGGAGCTGTTGCTTACTTTTACTACAATGAGGCGTTCCGCATCAAGGAGACGATCGTAGTCGCCGGCGAGTTCTGGTCGCTCGGACACAGTGCGAGTTCGTATCCCACAGACTATTGGGTGTACACGCCCTCTCTTCGCTGCTTCTAGTAGCTGATCTGTCGCCACGGCCCTTGCGCGTCGAGCCGTGGTTTCGCCCGGGGTGTTGCAGCGCAGCGGCAGGCGATCTGCTCGATGGGTGCCGCGTTAATGCGCGCGCGAGCGCCGGAATGGCAAGGCCCCCGCGAGTCACGCAACTCGCGGGGGCCTTGGTCCTGCATCTCTCTCCGGTGATGAAGCGCGGTGGGGGCCCTCCGGAGGCGGCTGACCGGGGTCTCAGAGTCGATACAGGGCTCCCGCCAACCTGTGACTGATTGCCGTTGAGTCGGCACGGGGGATCGAAATACGGTCATGGCGTGCGTGTCGACCGTCAACGATTCAAGCTCGAGCGAGAGGTCGTCGTGCCGGTGCTGGTGATCGGGTTGCTGGTGGTCGCCGTCGTGGCGGGCGTTGCGGCGGGCGTCGATCGGCCGTATCCCGACTATGCGCTGGGCAGCGGTCTGCTGCTGGTGCTGGTGCGTCTGGTTGCGATCTGGGCGGCTGCGCTGTTCGTGCTTGTCGTCGGTGACCAAGCACTCCGGGGACGGTTGCCGATCGAGATCAGTGGGCGCGGGGTGCGCTACGCGGCCGAGGAGCGGGTCGATGAAGTCGTTGGCGCGAACGGCGATCTGGGAGATCGGGTCGAGGCTTTGGAGTTGGCAGTCGAGGCGTTCGAGCGCGGGCGCAGCCACTCTTGAGGCTCATTCATCTGAGAGGTATTGTCTGCATATGTCATCACCCGTAAATGTCGATCTCGTCCGCGAGATCGCAGAGCGCATTGACGACGGGCGCCGTGTGAACTTGCGTCTCCTTTCGCAGGACCTGAACGTCGACTACGTAGACGTCGATGACGCCTACCGCGAGCTCGCCCGGCGGCGGGGCCACGATCCGCTGCTTGACCGTGCTCGCCGTCGACTGGATGCCGCCGAGCTCCTTCGCTCCCGGCCGCGATAGCTCCGGGCGACCCCGGGCAAGTTCGTGCACCGCAAACGCAAAGACCCCCGCGAGACACGCTGCTCGCGGGGGCCTTTGGGTCCTGCATCTCTCTCCGGTGATGAAACGGTGGGCGTCCTCCCGACGCCCACCGGTACTGCGGTGCGGCTGAGTTAGATCAGCGGCACTTCGTCGTCGACGCGAACTCGGCCGGCGCGGTGGTGTTCTGGAACGTCTTGACCTCGAACGGCCACTTCTTGTTCTTCGGGCACGACGTGGTGAAGAGCCAGTTCTTCGACCGCGTCTTGGCGGTGAAGTCGATCAGCGAGATCGGCACGCCCGCGACGACCTGCAGGTCCTCGGGGACGGTCAGCGTGAGCTTGTAGGCCCACTTGCCGCTCTGCTTCTGGATCTTGCCGGGGATCGGCAGCTGGACGACCGCCGGGTTGGTCAGCTCGGTGAACAGGAAGACCTTGTCGGCTCCGCCGTTGACCATCGTGATCTTGGCCTTCGTCTTGACCGTGTCGGCCCAGGCATTGGCCGAGCCGGACCCGACGATCGAGCCCTTCGGGCACTTGTCCTTGGGCAGACCGTCGAGCATCGCCGACTCGGAGCACTTGGGCGTGACCTTGCCCTTGACGCCCTTCGGCAGCTTGCCGCCGGCGTAGAGCGAGCCCTTCGGGAAGAGGATCTCGATCTTCTGGATGACCGGCTTGTTCTGGCCGTCCTCGCCGGTGGTCGAGACCTGACCCTTCATCGACAGGTTGACCGACTGCGGCTTCGACTTCGTGCCGGCCTTGTTCGGCGTGACGACGGCCGAGCCCGAGATCGACGTGACCGGCTCGGGGGACTGGGCCACGGCCGGGGCGACGGCGGACACCGACAGGGCCGCGATGGCGATGGTGGGAACTGCGATCGTGCGCATGCGCATGAAGAGACCCTCTCTCCTGGTGGGGGCCAGGCCGTTCGTCCTGATCGAACACGGAGCGTGTTCCGCTGAACGTTCACGGTCTGGTGGTTGACGTGACTAAACGTACACCTTCCTGAGGCTCCGTGACGCAGGTCGCACTGCGATTGGCGGCGATCTGCCTGCCCGTCGGACAGGGCGTACCGCGGCTCGGAGCCGCGAGCGACCCTACTCCCGGTAGCTGAACGCGATCTTGCGCCCGGCGGACGCGAACGCGCGACGCGCGAAATTCCCTTTCCTGCGGGGCTTTCGGCGTCATAACCGAATCTCAATGGTCTGAGACACGGGTCGTCCGGCTATATTGGTCGTGCTCGTCCCAGCGGTGCGCGATCCGTGCCCCTCGGACAGCAGGAGAGAGAGAAGAGTCCTGAGCCGTTCATCCCATGCCGGGCGCCGCGCGCGTCGACTGATCCCCGCGGGTCTGGTCGTCGTCGTCGTGGTGGTACTGGCTGCCCTGCTCTTTGCGCCGGACCCATCGCGCGAGTATCGCCTGGTCTTCCAGAACGCCAGCCAGCTCGTCAAGGGCGGCGTCGTCCGGATCGGCGGCAACGCCGTCGGGACGATCAAGGACATCGACCTGACCAAGAACAACCTGGCCTTGGTCACGGTCTCGGTCAAGGAAGAGTTCGCGCCGCTGCGCGAGGGGACGACCGCGACGGTGCGGGCGCAGGGGCAGGCGGGCGTGGCGTCACGCTACGTCGACATCAGTCCGGGATCCGGTCTGGGTAAGCCGCTCGAGGACAACGCGCTGATCGCGATGGAGTCGACCCAGTCGACCGTCGAGATCGACGAGATCTTCAACATGCTCGACGAACAGACCCGCGAGGGCCTGCAGAAGACGATCAAGGGCTTCGCCCAGTGGAACGACGGCCGGTCGAAGGAAGCCAACGCCACGGCGAAGGAGTTCCCCAAGGCGCTCCGCGCGTTCAGTGAGCTGGCCAAGAACATCAACTCGCAGAACTCGCAGTTGGAGCGTTTGCTGACCACGTCGGGTCAGGCGCTCGGCGGGGTGGCGTCCAACCACCAGGAGCTGACCGAGGCGGTCAGCAACACGCGCAAGACGGTCTCGGCACTCGGATCGGACACCGACGCGCTGAGCTCGGTGCTGGAGAACGTCCCCGGGCTGCTGCAGGAGGGCACCAAGGCGTTGAACCAGTTCGACCCGGCGCTCGACGACCTGGAGCGGCTGGCGGCGGCGTCCGACGAGCCCTCGCGGATCCTGGCGCCGTACCTGAAGGACGAGCTGACCCCGGTGCTGAAGGCCGCCGTGCCGAACTTCCGTCAGCTGCGGCTGATCCTCGACCGTGACGGCGAGTCCAACGACGTGCTCGACTCGTTGCAGGACCTGCCGCCGCTGGAGCGCTCGACGCGCACGGCGTTCCCCGAGGGCAGCGAGGCGCTGAAGACCTCGACCCCGATGATCTCGTTCTTCCGGCCGTACGCGCCGGACCTGATCGGCTGGTTCCGCGGGTTCGCATCGTCGGCCGCGACCTACGACGCCGATGGGCATTACTTCCGCACGCTCCCGGTCTTCGACGCCTTCCGCTTTACCGACGATGCCGCGGGTGGCAACCTGTCCTTCAAGGCCCCGGCCGAGCGCGGTAAGGCGCCGGGCCTGACCACGGGCAACACCAAGCGCTGCCCGGGCGCAGCGATCCCGCAGCCCGCGGACGGCTCGGCCCCGTTCGTCGACAAGGGTCCGTTGGCCAACGCCGACTGCGACCCGACCCAGCGACCGGGGGGCAACTGATGAAGCGGCGTTCCCTGATCCTCGGGCTGGCGGCGATCCTGCTGCTGGCGATCGCCGTGACCGCCGTCGCGTCCAGCGGTGGCGACGACGACGGCAAGTACCGCGTGCGCGTGATCTTCGACAGCGCGGCCTTCGTGATCCCCGGATCCAACGTCAAGGTCGCCGGCGTGGTCGTCGGCACCGTCAGCGAGGTCGAGCTGACCGAGAAGAACCAGGCCGCGGTGACGATCGAGATCACCGATCCGGTCTACGCCGGCTTCCGCACCGACGCCACCTGCCGCGTCGGCCTGCAGTCGCTGATCGGCGAGCAGTTCATCGAGTGCAAGCCGACCCAGCCCCGCGCCGACGGCGCCGCCGAGGCCCCGCTGCTGAGCAAGATCGAGGACGGTCCCGGCAAGGGCGACTACCTGCTGCCGGTCGAGCGGACCAGCGTGCCGGTCGGGCCGGATCTGATCGGCAACATCATGCGGGTCCCCGAGCAGGAGCGGTTCCGGCTGATCCTCAACGAGTTCGGGGCCGCCGTCGCCGGCAACGGCGCCGAGCTGCGCGAGGCGATCCACCGCGCCAACCCGACGCTGCGCCAGGCCAACGAGTTCGTCGAGATCCTCGCGCAGCAGAACGAGCTGATCGCGCGGCTGACCGACCAGTCGGACGAGATCCTCGAGCCGCTGGCCCAGAAGCGCTCCGATCTGTCCGGGTTCATCCGCACCGCGGGTCAGACCGCCGCGGCCGCGGCCGAAGAGGGCGACGCGCTGGAGCAGAACTTCGAGAAGTTCCCGGCCTTCCTGCGTGAGCTGAAGCCCGCCACCGAGCGGATCAGCGACCTGGCCGACCAGGTCGGTCCGAGCATCGCCAACCTGTCCGCGCAGGCCCCGGCGCTGAACCGCGCCGTCACCGGCCTCGGACCGTTCGTCAAGGCGTCCGGTCCCGCCCTGGAGACCCTCGGCGACGCGGCCGAGCGCGGGCAGAAGACCTTCCCGCGGATCGAACCGCTGGTCGACCGCTTCAAGCAGCTGGCCGATCCGCTGGCTCCGCTGGCTCGCGACCTGTCCGACCTGGGCACCAGCTTCGACACGACCGGCGGGATCGAGAATCTGACCCGCCTCGTCTACTACTACACGGGCGTGCTGAACGGTAAGGACGGGACGTCGCACTATTTGCGGTCCAAGGCTTATGCGAGCAACTGCGTAGAGCGCCGCGCGACGCCGCAGCGCGGTCAGTGCAACGCGCATCTGCGAAGCGACAGCCAGCGGCTTGATCCAAGTGAAGAGCGCTCGGTGCCCGCCGGGCAGGCGCGGTCTGTGGCCGCCAAGACCAAGACCGACGAGCGCTTCGAGTCGTTGCTCGGCCCCGAGCCGGAGGCGAAGCCGTGAACACCCGAGCCAAGCGCAGTTCGCTGGCGGCCAACCCGGTGCTGATCGGGGCCGCGACGGTCCTGATCGCGATCGTCGCCGTCGTGCTGGCCTACAACGCCAACAGCGGCCTGCCGTTCGTCAAGACGTACAACATCAAGGCCAACATCCCCGACGCCGCCGGCCTGATCGTCGGCAACGACGTCCGCAAGGGCGGCGCGCGGATCGGCTTCGTCAGCGCGATCCACACCCGGCAGGAAGCCGACGGCAGCGTCGGCGCGACGATCGACATGAAGCTCGACGACATCGCGCGGCCGCTGCCCAACGACACCCAGATCCAGATCCGGCCGCGTTCGCCGCTGGGTCTGCGCTACGCCGAGCTGACCGCCGGGAAGTCCAAGGACATGCTGGCCGACGGCGAGACGCTGCGGCTGGACCTGGCCGGCGAAGAACCGGTCGAGCTGGACGACTTCTTCAACATGTTCGACGAGCCGACGCGCAACGCGTCGCAGACCAACCTCTTCGAGTTCGGCAACGTGATGGTCGGCCGTGGCGGCGACCTGAACCGCGCGTTCAAGGGGCTGCTGCCGTTCGTCGAGTCGGCCGAGCCCGCGCTGCGCAACCTGGTCGCGCCGAGCACCGGCTTCGACCGGTTGTTCCCGGCGTTCGCCCAGGCGGCGGCCGAGGTCTACCCGGTCGCGCAACAGCAGGCGTCGATGTTCACCGGGCTGTACCGCACGTTCGAGGCCTGGGCCGGCGTGCGAGAGCAGCTCAAGGAGACGATCCGCCTGGGTCCGGAGGCGCTGCAGACGGCGACCGACGAGTTCCCCAAGCAGGCCGTGTTCATGGAGAACTCGACCGAGCTGTTCCGGCGGCTGCGGCCGGCGTTCGCGTCGATCAGCGCCGCCGCTCCGGGCCTGGCTACCGCGGTGACCAAGGGGACGCCGGCGCTCAAGCGGGCACCCGGGCTGAACAAGCGGTTGGAGAACACCTTCGACGCCGTCGACGCCTTCGGTCAGGACCAGCGCGTACTGACCGGGATCAGCAACGTCGCGCGGACCGCGGTCGACCTGGGCGTGCCCGTCAAGCACATCACGCCCGCCCAGAGTCAGTGCAACTACATCACGCTGATGACCCGCAACCTCTGGAGCGTGTTGTCTGACACCAATACGATCGGCAGCTCGGCGCGCGTTGGCGTTGTAATCCTGCCGGCGGCACCCAACAGTGAGGGCGGCCCGGCCTCGGCCCCGGCAAACTCGGACCCGCCTCCCTTCGTAGCCCCGCCCCCGCCGCAGAAGCCGCAGTTCCAGCCCCACGCGGACACCAACAATCGCTTGCACAGCAACCCATATCCGAACACGGCTGCACCCGGGCAACCTGCGGAGTGCGAGGCAGGTAAGGAGACCTTCGATCCGAACGTCATGCGGATCGGAAACGACCCGAAGAACAACGGTCTTCCGACGGAAAGCAACGACGGCTTCCGTCTCGTGATGAAGCCGGTGAGGCAGCCATGACCGGTCTTCCCGTCCACAGCCGCCGGGGGCTCAAGCCCCTGACCGTCGGACTGATCCTGATCGGCCTGTCGATCGTCGGCGTGTTCTTCGCGTTCACGAAGAAGGTGCCGTTCAAGCAGCACTACGAGGTCAACGCGGTCGTCCAGACGTCCAACCTGCTGGCCAAGGGGTCGGTCGTCCGGATCGCCGGCGTCGACGTCGGCACGATCTCGCGGATCGAGCGCTACAAGAACAGCTCGAACGCCAAGATCACGATGAAGATCGGCGCCAAGGGCCGACCGATCCGCAAGGACGCGACGCTGAAGATCCGCCCGCGACTGTTCCTCGAGGGCAACTTCTTCGTCGAGCTCAAGCCGGGCGAGCCGAACAGCCCCGAGATGCCCAACGGCGGGACGATTCCGCTCAGCGCCACGGGCGTCCCGGTCCAGATGGACCAGTTCTTCAGCGCGCTGCGGGCCGACACCCGCCAGGCGCTGCGCGAGACCGTCGATGGGCTCGGCGACGGCTTCGGCGGCAAGCCGACCGCCGCCGAGGACGCCACCCAGGACCCGGCCGTCGCCGGCCTGACCGGCGGTCAGGCGCTCAACCGCACCCTGCGGACCAGCGCCGAGTCGTTGCGCAGCGGCGCGGCCGTGGCCGACGCGCTGCAGGGCCAGAACGAGGGCGACATCTCGAAGCTGTTCGCCGGCCTCGGCGACGTCACCTCGAAGCTGGCCGCCGCCGACCCGGACCTGCTCGAGGTCGTGCGCAACCTGAACACCTCGATGGAGGCGCTCGGGCGCAACCCCGAGGCCCTGCAGGCCTCGATCGAGAAGCTCGGCGTGACCGCCCAGACCGGACGGGTGGCGTTCACCGCGCTCAACGGGGCGATCCCGCCGCTGCGCGGCGCCACGCAGGACCTGACCCGCGCGATGCGGGTCACCCCGGCCGTGGTCGAGTCGTCGACCCCGTGGCTGCGCCAGGCCAAGCAACTGCTGTCCGACGAGGAGCTGGGCGGCCTGCTCGACGACCTGTCCCCGGCGATGCGCAACCTGGCCAAGCTGACCAACGAGTCACGCAAGCTGGTCCCCGCTACGGGCGACTTCGCGCAGTGCATGAACGACGTCTTCCTGCCGACCGCGATGATCAAGGTCAAGGACGGTCCGCTGAGCATCGACGTGCCGAACTACAAGCTGTTTTGGTACGCACTGGTCGGGTTGTCGGGTCAGACCGGAACCTTCGATGGCAACGGCCAGATGATGCGGATCCAGACCGTTGGTGGCGCGACGCCGATCAAGACCGGCTGGGGGGTCTTCACCGGTTTGCCGTCGTTCGGTAACTACACCCAACCGACCACCGGCACCAGCCCGGCGTTCACCGGCAAGGAACCGCCGCTGCGGCGTGACGTGC
>Ga0265296_1001034_pt1 | contig 34742 bp, 38 predicted proteins | sample MunlanPumphouse1_FD_189073 | JGI IMG/M metagenome (GOLD analysis project Ga0265296, IMG submission 189073) | Groundwater microbial communities from a municipal landfill in Southern Ontario, Canada - Pumphouse #1 | ecosystem: Environmental > Aquatic > Deep subsurface > Groundwater | place...
CGCTATAGCTTGGCAGGATGACGGGCATATGAGGCCTAATGCAACCCGCGCGCCCGCCTTGCGTCAAAGCCGGTCGCAGCCGCGCGCATGACCCCTCGCCCGCGCCGCGATTCCTGCTAGGTCAGGGTCATGGCGCGCGATACCCTTCTCTATGTCTGTCAGTCCTGCGGGGCGGTTCACACCAAGTGGGCGGGGCAATGCTCCGGCTGCCGCGAGTGGAACACATTGGCCGAGGAATCGAAGTCGGCCCCGCCCGGCGCGATGAAGCCGAGCTCCACGGCGCGCGGACGCGGTCTGCAGTTCGAGACCCTGCAATCCGACACGCCTGAGCCGCCGCGCATCGTCACCGGCGTGACCGAGTTTGACCGCGTCTGCGGCGGCGGCGTGGTGCCCGGCTCGGCCATCCTGCTGGGCGGCGACCCCGGCGTGGGCAAGTCGACCCTGCTGCTGGAGGTCACGGCCAAGGCGGCGCGCAACGGCGCCCGCGTGGCCTATATCTCGGGCGAAGAAGCCATCGAGCAGATCCGCGCCCGCGCCAAGCGCATGGGCGTGGCCGACGCCGCCGTGTCGCTGGCCTCGGCCACCGCCTTGCGCGAAATTCTGACGACGCTGAAGCGCGACAAGTTCGACATCGTCATCATCGATTCCATCCAGACCCTGTGGTCCGACGCCCACGAGGCCGGGCCAGGCTCCGTCACCCAGGTCCGCGCCTGCGCCGCCGAACTGGTGCGGCTGGCCAAGGACAACGGCCCGGCCATCGTCCTGGTCGGCCACGTGACCAAGGACGGCCAGATCGCCGGGCCGCGCGTGGTCGAGCACATGGTCGATGCGGTCCTCAGCTTCGAGGGCGAGCGCGGCTATCCCTTCCGCATCCTGCGCGCCGGCAAGAACCGTTTCGGCGCCACGGACGAGATCGGCGTCTTCGAGATGAGCGACGTCGGATTGCGCGAAGTGACCAACCCGTCCGCCCTCTTCCTCGGTGAAGGCAAGGAGCGGGCGCCGGGCGCCGCCGTCTTCGCCGGCATCGAAGGATCGCGGCCTGTTCTCGTGGAAATACAGGCGCTTGTCGCCCCTTCCGCATACGGCACGCCAAGGCGCGCGGTCGTCGGCTGGGACAATGGCCGCCTGGCCATGCTGCTGGCCGTGCTGGAGGCGCGCTGCGGTCTCGGCTTCGGGGACAAGGACGTCTATCTGAACATCGCCGGTGGCCTGCGGATCAGCGAGCCCGCCGCCGACCTGGCCGCAGCCGCCGCCCTGATTTCATCGGCGCTGGACATGCCCCTGCCGCAGGGCTGCGTCGTCTTCGGCGAGATCGGCCTCTCGGGCGAGGTCCGCGCCGTCAACCGCGCAGAGGCCCGGCTGAGAGAGGCGCAGAAGCTGGGCTTCGACCGCGCCCTGGCCCCGGCGCAGGCCAAGGGCAAGGTCAAGAAGGGCGACGTCGCCATCACCTCCGCCGGCCTGCTGACCGAGGTGGTCGAGCGAATCTCCCAAAACCGCTATTGAGGCGGCCTCTCTTCCTCCAGCGCCCCCTCTTCCAAGGACCTCAGCGCGCGTGACCGGCTACGACGTCTTCGTCATCCTTGTGCTTCTGGCTTCCGGCGCCGCCGGCTGGTTCCGGGGCGGCGTGCGCGAGTTGACGGCCCTGTTCAGCTTCTTCCTGGCCGGGTTGCTGGCTCTTATCACCCTGCCGTGGACCGCGCCGTTCGGGCGGTCGCTGGTCGATCCCGACTGGGCCGGGTCGGTGCTGGCCGTGGGGCTGACCTTCCTGATTCTCTATTTCGGCCTGCGTTTCCTCGGCTCGGCCATTTCCAAGGGCGCGCGCGGGAATGCGCTGGGCGCCTTTGACCAGACCTTTGGTCTCTTGCTTGGACTGGTGCGGGCCCTGGCCCTGATCGGCGGCGCCCACCTGACCATCATGGGCGTGATGACCGACAATCCCCCGCGCTGGCTGACTCAGGCGGCCTTGGCCCCGGTCAGCGCCAAGGCTGCCGAGATCATCCAGATCGTGCTGCCGACGCTCGGAAAGGGCGCAGACGCGCTTACGCCCGTCGTCGGATCTTCCGTCCGCGAAGGGTTTTCCGATCAATGAGCCTTGCCCTCGACGTAATGGCGGATTACGTGCGCGGCGCCACCGCCTGAGTTACCCTGTTCCCGGTCATCGGAGCCTGACGATGCGCCACCATATCGCCGATCCCATCATTCACCGCGAACACTGGCGCGAGCCGGAGGATGATCAACTCCGCCTGGAGTGCGGCGTCTGCGGCGTCTGGGGGGCGCCCGAGAACGAAGCCTCCTCCATCGTGGCCCTGGGCCTGCATGCCTTGCAGCATCGTGGTCAGGAAGCCTGCGGCATCGCCAGCGTCCATGACGACCGCTTCTACACCGAGCGCCATCAGGGCCTGGTGGGCGAGGCCTTCGGCAACGCCGAGCTGACCACCCGCCTGCCCGGCGGCGCCGCGGTCGGCCACACCCGTTATTCCACCGCCGGCGGCAGCTTCCTGCGCAACATCCAGCCGATGTTCGCCGATCTGGACCAGGGCGGCATCGCTATCGCCCACAACGGCAACCTGACGAATTTCAAGCACCTGCACGGACAACTTGTGTCCGAAGGCGCGATCTTCCAGTCCACCTCGGACTCCGAAGCCATCCTTCACCTGATCGCCCGCAGCCGTAAGGCCAAGATCATCGAGCGCTTCATCGACGCCCTGGGCCGGATCGAGGGCGGTTACGCCCTGGTCGCCCAGACGCGGTTCAAGATGATCGGCGCCCGCGACCCGCTGGGCATCCGTCCCCTGGTGCTGGGCAAGGTCGGCGAGGCCTGGGTTCTGGCGTCCGAGACCTGCGCGCTGGACACCATCGGCGCCACCTTCATCCGTGATGTCGAGCATGGCGAAGTCGTCGTCATCGACGAGGAAGGCCTGACCTCGATCAAGCCCTTCCCGGCCCGCGCCGCCCGTCCCTGCCTGTTCGAATATGTCTATTTCGCTCGCCCCGACAGCGTCGTGAACGGCCGCTCGGTCTATAACGTCCGCAAGGAAATGGGCCGCCGTCTGGCGCGCGAGTTCCAGGTCGACGCCGATGTGGTTGTGCCGGTGCCGGACTCCGGCGTGCCGGCGGCCTTGGGCTATGCCCAGGAAAGCGGCATTCCCTACGAGATGGGCATCATCCGCAGCCACTATCTGGGCCGCACCTTCATCCAGCCCAGCCAGGGCGCCCGGCAGAAGGGCGTGCGCATGAAGCACAGCCCCAACCGCGCCGCGCTGGAAGGCAAGCGCGTGGTCCTGATCGACGATTCGATCGTGCGCGGCACCACCTCGCTGAAGCTGGTGCGCGCCGTCCGCGCGGCGGGCGCCAAGGAGGTCCACCTGCGCTCGGCCAGCCCGCAGATCCTCTTCCCCGACTTCTACGGCATCGACATGCCCGAGCGGACTCAGCTGATGGCCGCGACCCATTCCATGGACGAGATGCGCGCCATCCTGGAAGTCGATTCGCTGGGCTTCCTGTCCATTGATGGGCTGTACGACGCCATGGGCGTGGGACCGCGCGATCCGGCCCAGCCGCAGTTCACGGACCACTATTTCACCGGCGACTATCCGACCCGTCTGGTGGACCGCGAAATCGAAGAAGGCGGCCGCGACGCACGCGGTGCGCAACTTTCCCTGCTGGTGACCGCTTAAGGCGGGATGATCCAGCTCGGCTACTTCACCATCGACACGCCTGACGTCGAAAAGGCCCGCGCCTTCTATGCGGGTCTGTTCGGCTGGACGTTCGACGAAGCCGACTCGCACCCGACCTACGCCCACGTAAAGGGATCGGACCCGGCCTTTGGCATCACCAAGGGCGAGCACCGTGCCTTTCCGAATCTCTACTTCCGTGTGGACGACATTCACGCGGCCTGCGCCCGCGTACGAGAACTGGGCGGACACGCCGCCATTCCCGCCGAAAGCCCCTCCGGCCTGTCCGCCATTGTCGCCGACGATCAGGGCGTCAGCTTCAGCCTGTGGCAGCCGGCGCCGGGGTACTAGTTTGCCTTCCCTCTCCCAATGGGAGAGGGCTTGAGCCTCCAAGAGCGTAGCGATTGGCAAGGCGAAAGGGTGAGGGTCGCCGTCAACCGTCGGCGTAAGTCTTCGCTCCACGGCTTGCGCCGAATGGACCCTCAGCCCCTCACCCTTTCGCGCAAGAACGATCGCTTGCGCTCTCGTGCGCTCAAGCCCTCTCCCGCCGGGAGAGGGATCAAGCTGCACCAATCTCAGCCCCCTCCTTCCAACCCGCGACGGGTCGCGCTATCAGCCCACCATGTCCGAACACGCTTCCCTCCCCCTCGCCAACCGTATCGCCCTGGTCGTCGGCGCCTCGCGCGGCATCGGCTATGAGACCGCCCTCGCCCTGGCCAAGGCCGGCGCCCACGTTGTGGCGACCGCCCGCACCCAAGGCGGCCTGGAAGAGCTGGACGACGCCATCTTCGCCGCCACCGGCCAGCACGCCACCCTGGTCCCGTTCGACCTGGTCGACGGCGGCGCCATCGACCGCCTGGGCGGCGCCCTGTTCGAGCGTTTCGGCAAGCTGGACATCTGGGTTCAGGCCGCCGCGACCATGGGCCCCTCGGGCCTGACGCCGGTAGCCCACGCCGAACCGCGCGAGTTCGCCAAGATCGAAAAGATCAACTTCACTGGCGTCTATCGCCTGATCCGTTCGCTGGAGCCGCTGCTGCGGGCCTCGGACGCCGGGCGCGCCGTCTATCTGACCACCAGCGTTGCGGCCAACCCCCGCGCCTTCTGGGGCATGTATGCCGCGACCAAGGCCGGGGCCGAGGCCCTGGTCAAATGCTGGGCCGACGAGATCGAAAGCACCTCCGTGCGCGCCGCCATCGTCGATCCCGGTCGGATGCGCACCCAGCTTCGCGCCCAGGCCTTCCCGGGCGAAGACCCGGAGGGTCTGCCGCATCCCTCCGAGATCGGCCCCTTGATGGTCGAGCTGACCCGCCCCGACCTGACCCCGCCCCTGACTGTCAGCTTCAAGGACTGGAAGCAGGCTCAGTCGGCCTAGTTCTCCGCCCCTCTGGGCTTGCAGAGGCCACGAAGCCGTCTACGAAATTGAAAAGGGCGAGCCGTCATTGCCAACGGCTCGCCCTTTGTCTGTTTGAGGCCTTGGCGACCCTACTTCTTAGGCGCGTGCTTCTGGCCGGTGCGGACCCGGCCCGAGCGCGAGACCTGCCGCGCGCCGCCGCGGGCGCCCTTTTGCACCGCGATGGACTGGCCGGCCTTCTTGCTGGAGCTGGCCTTCAGACCGCCCAGCGCCTTCACCTTGGGCTTGATGCCCGACTTCTTCTGCTCCAGCGCCTTGCCGGGCAGGTTCGACAGGGCCTCGGCGGCCTTCTCGGCCTTCAACACCTTGCGCGGCGCGGTCTTGGCCGTGCCCTTGTAGCGCTCAGGACCCGACTTGGCGCCGCCCTCGGCATAGGGGTTGGGCGCGCCCGACTTGACCGTCAGCCGGATCGGCGTGCCCGGCAGGTCGAAGCTCTCGCGCAGGCTGTTCACCAGATAGCGCTGATAGTGCTCCGGCATGTCCGAGGCGCGGCTGGCCATCAGCACGAAGGTGGGCGGACGGGCCTTGGTCTGAGCCATATACTTGGGCTTCACGCGCTTGCCGTTGACGGCGGGCGGCGGGTGCCTCTGGGTGGCCATGGCCAGCCAGGTGTTCAGGTCCTTGGTCTTGACCTTCACCGACCAGGTTTCATAGGCCTTGATGATGGCCGGCATCAGCCGTTCGACGCCGCGACCATTGTGCGACGACAGGGCGACGAAGGGCGAACCCTTCAGCTGCGGCAGCTTGTTCTCGGCCAGGGACTTGAGCTCGGCCATCTTGGCCTGCGGCTCTTCTTCCAGGTCCCACTTGGACGCGACATAGACCAGGGCGCGGCCTTCGCGCTCGACCAGGTCGGCCAGTTGCAGGTCCTGGGTGTCGAAGGCGTCGTCCTTGTCCATCACCAGCACGACCACCTCGGCGAAGGTGATGGCGCGGATGGTGTCGGCGACCGACAGCTTTTCCAGCTTCTCCTGGACGCGGGCCTTGCGGCGCATCCCGGCGGTGTCGACGAAGCGGATCGCCTTGCCTTCGTATTCCCAGTCGACCGAGATCGAGTCGCGGGTGATGCCGGCCTCAGGCCCGGTCAGCAGCCGGTCTTCGCCCAGCATCCGGTTGATCAGCGTCGACTTGCCCGCATTGGGGCGGCCGATGATGGCGATGCGGATCGGCTTGTCCGGCTCGTCGATCTCTTCGATGAAGATGTCGGCGGAGGCGGCCAGCAGGGCCTGATACAGGTCGGCCATGCCCTCGCCGTGCTCGGCCGAGATGGCGACCGGCTCGCCGAAGCCCAGGGCGTGGGCTTCGCCGACGCCGCCGCCGCTCTCGCGGCTTTCGGACTTGTTGGCCAGCAGGATGATCGGCTTGTGCACCTTGCGCAGCCGCTCGGCGAAGATGCGGTCCAGAGACGTCACGCCCTCGCGGGCGTCCATCATGAACATGACCACTTCGGCGTCGTCGAGCGCGGCTTCGGTCTGCTCGCGCATCCGCGCTTCCAGGCTGTCGTCGGTGACGTCTTCGTAGCCGGCCGTGTCGATCAGCGTCAGATCCATGTCGCCGATATTGCCGTCGGCATAGCGACGGTCACGGGTCACGCCCGGGCGATCATCGACAAGCGCCAAACGCTTGCCGACGAGTCGGTTGAACAGTGTCGACTTGCCCACGTTGGGCCGGCCGACGATGGCGACTTTTAGAGCCATGTCGGCTTTCTAACTCAAAAACAGGAAAAAGGTCAGCGGATGCTGACCAGCTCGCCCTTGTCCGTCAGGACATAGAGGGCGCCGTTATAGGCGGCGGGGGCGATATAGGCCGCCGCGCCCAGCTTGACGCTGGACTGCTGTGCGCCGGTCTTCGGATCAAAGGCCACGGCCTCGCCGTCCGAATTGACCAGCACCAGACGGTTGGAGGCCAGGATGGGACCCGACCAGGTCGGACGCACGGTGCGCTTGCCGAAGCCCAGAACGCCGCCTTCCTGGCGAACGCGGCCCTCGTTCAGGTCGCGGGTCCAGTAGACCTGGCCCGACTCGCGGTTGACCACGGTCAGTTCGCCCGCCTTGGACACGACATAGACCACGTCGCCGACCGGCAGGGGCGCATTGACGCCCGCGACCGGCAGGGACCACTTGGGCTGGCCCGAGCGGATGTCCATGGCCTGCAGAACGCCCGAATGGCTGATGGCGTAGACCGAGCCGCGGCTGATGACCGGCCGTCCGGCGATGTCGCGGATTTCCGACAGGGCGCTGGTGCGGCTGGTCCGGGACAGGACCTCCTGCCACACGGGCTGGCCGTTCGAGGCGCGCAGGGCGACCAGCTCGCCCGAGGAGAAGGGCGCGATCACCGTGTCGCCGCTGACCGCCGGGCTGGAGGCGCGCATGATGCGGGCCGGCTCGGTGATGCCGCGATAGGACCAGTCCTGCTGGCCGGTGTTCACGTTGAAGGCGATCAATTGATTGTCGACGTCGATGACGAAGACGCGTTGGCCCGAGACCGTCGGCGCGCCGTGGATCGGCAGATCGACCGTCGAGCGCCAGACCACGGCGCCCGTCGCGGCGTCCAGCGCCGTCATGGTGCGATAGCCCGAGGAAACGAAGACCTTGCCGTCGCTGACAGCCACGCCGCCGCCGAAGCCGCCGCCGCCCGCGCCGCCGCCGAAGCCGATGCCCAGGAAGCGCTTGCCCTTGTCCTGCTCGTCGACCTTGACGTCGGCCTTCCACAGCACAGCGCCCGTGCCGGAGTCGACGGCGGTCACGCCGGCCTCGCCGTCCAGCACGAAGACCTTGCCGCCGTCAGCGACGACCGGAGCCATGACCTGACGCGTGTTGCTGGACCCGGCGCCGATGTTGCGCTTCCAGGCGACCGAGAATTCCTGCGCGGCGATGACGTGCTCGACCGAGTTTTCGGCGTTGCCCCCGGGCTGGGTCCAGGCCGTGGCGGCCTGCGGACCCGGCAGGAAGAAGTCACGACCCGACAGGGCCGCCGAGGGGGCCAGCTGCTGTTCGAACTCCAGGATCGAGATGCGCTGGCCTTCGGACGCCCTGGCGACGTCTTCCTTGGGCTTGCCCAGGCCGAACGGCAGGGCGTTGCGCACAGTGCCGCACGACGCGACGGTCAAAGCGAGGCCGCACAACAGGGCGACTTTCAGCGTACGATTCATGAATGGCGTCCTGAAAGCGTAGATTACGGGCGGGCGGCGGCGGGCGCCGCCTCAGCAGCGGGAGCCGGAGCAGCAGCAGCGGGAGCAGCAGGAGCCGGGGCCGCAACGGGCGTCGGCGTCGCGGCGGCGGCCTTGACTATGGCGGCCAGACCGGCGGCGGTGCCGGAATCGACGGCCTGAACGCCGGCCTGGGCGCGCTGGCGAATCGAATCAGGCACGTTCTGACCCAGTTGCAGCTGCACGAAGATCTGACGGGCGTCGGCGGTCTTGCCGTGTTGCAGCAAGGCCATGGCCTGGGCTTCCTGGGCGAAGGCGTGCAGCGGGCGCTTGTCGTTGGCCAGCGGCTCCAGACGCTTCTGGATGTCGGCCAGGGGCGCGGTGTCCATGATGAGGAAGACGGCCTTCAGCGCGGCGGCGTCGGCGATGATGGGGTCGCGAGACGCCTTGGCGGCGTCGTCGAACAGCTTGACGGCGTCCTGGGTCTTGTTCGCCGAGACGGCGATCCCGGCCTGCTGCATCAGGGCCAGGGCCTTGTAGGCCCCGTTGCCCGTCTTGGCGGCTTCGGCGAAGGCGGCGTCGGCGCCCGACGGGTTGTCAGCCTGCAAAGCGATCATGCCGCGGTCATAGGCGGCCGAGGCCTTGTCGGCTTGATTCGTCTGATAGCTCTGCCAGCCCCACCAGGCCAGGGCGGCGACAAGGGCGACCGCCAGCAGGCCGGCGCCGATGGGCAGCCAGGTGCGGGCCATACGCTTGTATCGATCGGAGCGAAGCTCCTCCTCGACCTGTTCGAAGACATCAACCACGAAACGTCGCCCCAAAAACCGCTGCCAAGACTGGTCGCTAAACCGGCGCGACCCTAGAGGGTCGGCGTCCCGCCCGCAACGCAGGCGTTTACGCCGCGACCCGAAATTTCAGCAGTAGGTCGCGACTTCGTCAGGAAAACGGCGGTCAGATTTCCTGAGACAGTTTCACCACCCCGGCCGCCAGCAGGGCGACCAGCACCCCGGCGGTGGCCCAGAACATCTGCATCCCGCCCATGGCGCTCATGTCCAGGCCGGTCAGGCCCAGCCTGTCCAGCAAGGATTGGGCGGCCTGGGCGGCGTCCACGCCCGCCATGCTCAATCCCTGGGGGGCCGCTTGCGACCCAGCCGATGCGGACACGGCCGAGGAAGCGAAATTGAAATCAACGTTCAGGACTTCACGCACGGCGATAACGCCGCCGACCAGACCTGCGACCGACAGGGCCATGGTCCTGAAACGCGAAGACGTGTTCAGTTTCGCGGCCAAGGCGGCCTCGAACTGGGCCGAATCGGGGAAACTCGGCGCCCGAGCGAACAGGCGCTCGATGGCAGGGTCGAATTCATCAACCGACATGGGACGCGCTCCCGTGAGCAACCGGTTCCGGCTGGAGCCGGGCCCGAAGTTTATCCAGACCACGCTTGACATGAGATTTCACCGTTCCAAGCGGCAAATTGATGGCGGCCGCGATTTCGGGATGGGACAGGCCCGCCCCGTGACACAGAGAGACGCACAGGCGCTCCGGTTCAGTCAGCCCCTTCATCGCCTCGTCCAGGTCCATGCGCCCCGCACTATCGACACTGGGCGCGACCTCGTCGTTTTCGATTTCAGCCACATAGCGCGCGTCCTTCGAGCGACGTTTCAGATAGAGGCGGGCGGCGATCCGCTTGATCCAAGCGCCGAAGGTCCCCTCGCCCCGAAACTCGGCGCATTTCTCGAACGCCAGCAGGAAGGCGTCCTGAGCCACGTCGTCAGCCAGGGCGGCTTGCGCCCCCATCCGACGCAGCAGGCCGCGCACCGCCGGACTGTGGCGGCGCACCAGCTCCCCGAACTCGCGACGCCCGCCCGCCGCCGACAGGGCGGCGAGCTCGACATCGTGCAGATCGCGCAAAGGCTTGGCCATGACGGTTTTCCCCTCCCCGTCGCCCCTCAGCCCTTGTTCTTGTTGAAAATGCTCAGGATGATGAAGGCCAGACCGATCATGCCGGGCACCGCGGCGCTGCCGGCGATCGGATAGAAGGCGTCCATCTCGGCGAAGCTGACCATATAGCCGAAGAGGGCGATGCCCAGGCTGATCGCCAGCAGGATGACGCCGACGCGCAGGTCGCGGGCCGCGGTCGCCGGCGCCTTGATGTTTTCCTTGCTGAGTGCGTCGATGACTTCGGGCGGCAGCGGCTGGCCCTTGTCGATGGCCGAACGCAGGGTCGCCTGCATCTCCTTGCGCTCTTTGCTCTTCAGCCAGTTCGGCACGATCACGATCGCGCCGATCATGATGAAGAACGCTATGGGAATGAACTCTTCCATGGGTTTCGCCCCTTCTTGAATAGTGGAGCCGAGCGTGACGCTGCGGCCTTCTGATAACAAGAGGCGGTGATCGCGCCGATCAGATGCAGGATCGCGCATGAACTCTTTGTAAGGTGGCGGCGGTCGTCACCACAGCGTGACTCGACTTCGGGCGCGCGGAGGCCAAGCGTCAGCCATCCTCAATCGACAGAGTGGCCCATGACCCGCATCATCTATCGCATAGTCCCCCACGACGGCGGCTGGGCCTACAAGCTGGGCGACAGCTTCTCCGAGACCTTCGTCACCCATGACGCCGCGCGCGCCGCCGCCGTCGCCGTCTCGCGCGAGCAGCAGGTGCCGGACCGCACCTCGTGGATCGAGTTCGAGGACGCCTCTGGTCAGTGGATCACCGAACGCGCGGACGGCCACGACCGCCCGGAAACCACCGTCGAGGATTAGGCGACGCCTAAGACTGAAGGAGCGCCTCGGCGTAGCGTTCCGGCTTGAAGCCGACCAGGGTCCGGCCGTCGCCCAGCTCAAGCACCGGCCGCTTGATCATCGACGGCTGGGCCAGCATCAGGGCCACGGCCTTGTCGGCGTTCAGGTCGGCCTTGTCGGCGTCCGGCAGCTTGCGGAAGGTGGTCCCGGCACGGTTCAGCACCGTCTCCCAGCCATGCTCGGCGATCCAGCGTTCCAGATCCGCCTTGTTGGCGCCGGCGACCTTGTAGTCGTGGAAGGCGTAGTTCACGCCGTTTTCATCCAGCCAGACGCGCGCCTTCTTCATCGTGTCGCAGGCCTTGATGCCGTACAGGGTGATGGTCATGGGGCGCTCCCTCGCTTGCTGAGGGCCGCGATCTGGCATCGGGAAGCGGAGGGGTCAAATTCCGGCTTTGATCTTGTCGAGGCGCTTCTGAGCCAGACTGGCCCTCAGCAGCATTATCGACGTCACGACGCTGAGGATGCCAAAGCTGATCGGCATGGTGCCGGAAAACAGCCAGATCGACACCGGGAACAAGAGGAACAGGGTCGCCCAAACCACGACGATCCAGGCTGTAATCAGGGATCGCGTCCTGCGAACCCGAAAGAACAGCAGGGCCGCAAGCAGGCTCAGAACGACATTGACCCAGCCGACAAGCCCCCCATCGCTTCCAAGCGCGCCGGCTGAGCCTATGCCGTTGAAGGCGCCCATGGCGATGAAGGCATGGAACACGCCGATGAGAAAAAGCGACATCGATCCCGAGTTGGTCGCCACATCCACCTTATGAAGCGTGTCGAGACGGGCAAACGGGTTCCAATCCGCTTCAGGGATGCGAGGCCTTGGCCGCTCCCAGACCGGCACTGACTTTTGATCTTCGGTCGTCATCTTGGCCCCCTCGTTCCGTTGATCGTACTGACAGAACATTAATAGATAAGCACATCCAACGTTACTGCACACGCTGGCTAGAGAGCCGCTCATGGAGCTCTACGCCCATCCCAGGATCAGGCCGCCTTCTGGCTCCACAGGTCGAGATCGGCCTCGCGGCCGATCAGGGCCAGGCCGGAGGCGATGGATTCGAACTCGCCGCCGGTCTCAATGCGGTCGGCGCCGAAGCGGCGGAGGAAGATGTCGCGCACCGCGGGGACGAAGGAGGTGCCGCCGGTCAGGAAGACGCGGTCGATCTGCGCGCCCTCCAGACCCGACTGGGCCATGGCCTCGTCGACGGCGGCCTCCATGGCCTGAAGCTCAGGCGCGATCCAGCCCTCGAAGTCCGTGCGCTTGACCGGCTTCTCGATCCGCACCGATCCGGCGACGAAGGAGAAGACCGCCTCCTCGTCACGCGACAGGGCCTCTTTCAGACCCGAGACGGCGCGGTACAGGGCGTAGCCGTGGTTGTCGTCCAGCACCTCGATCAGGCGTTCGATCTTCTCGGGCTCCAGCGCGGTGGAGGCCAGACCGCGAATGTCGCGCATGTCCTTGGAGGCGCGCAGCAGGGCCAGCTGATCCCAGCGGGCGAAGGCGCTGTAGTAGCGCTGCGGGATCGGCAGGCGGTTGTCGAAGGCGCGGTACAGGCTGCCCTTGCCCAGTTCCGGCGAGACCAGCTGGTCGATGATCCGATAGTCGAAGGCGTCGCCCGCCACGCCCACGCCCGACCGGGCCAGCGGCGTGGACTTCAGCGCGCCCTCGGCCCGCTCGAAACGCACAATGGAAAAGTCGCTGGTGCCGCCGCCGAAGTCGGCGACCAGGACATTGGCGTCCTGTTTCAGTTCCCGCGCAAAGAAGAAGGCCGCGCCGACGGGTTCGTAGGCGTAGCGGATGTCGGTGAAGCCCAGACGGGCGAAGGCCGCCTCATAGCGCTCCAGCGCCAGGGACTCGTTGGGATTGCCGCCGGCGAAGGTCACGGGACGGCCGACGATGATGCGCGGCGGCAGGTCGTCCATCGCTCCGTCGGCATGGTGCTTCAGCCGCAGCAGGAAGGCCGACAACAGATCCTCGAAGCGATAGCGGCGGTTGTCGATGCGGGTCTCGGTGAAGGCGGCGCTGGCGGCGAAAGTCTTGAACGACTGGATGAAGCGGGTGTCCAGCGGGTCCTCGACATAGGCGTCGATGGCCCAGGGCCCGGCCTCAATCACGCGCTCAGGCGAGCCGCCGTCGCGCGCCTCGTGCAGTTGGAAGCTCAGCGCCGAGCGGAAGGCGAACAGGTCCTTCTCGTCCGTCTGGAACCGCACCAGGGTCGCGGGGCCGTCGTCATGGGTCAGCGACACCACCGTATTGGTCGTGCCGAAGTCGATGCCGATGGTGGCGGGCGTCGCGGACGTCATGGGAAAACCTGCGGGGAGAGGGGCCGGGGTTCGTAGCCCCCTGCCCGCTCACGTCAAGGGCGACAGCGCCCTTGTCTCAGCATCGGCGACCAACCTAGCCGCCGTACCCCCGACCGCCGCCGCCGAATCCGCCGCGCGAGACGACCGTGGTGCGGCTCTGCACCCGGCTCGGGGCCTGACGAGCCACGTCGCCGTATTCCCGGCCGTTGGTCAGGGTCTTGCCGGTGCGATAGTCGCGATAGGCGTAACCGCCGCCGTAGCCATTGGAATACTGGTTGTTGCGATCCCGGTAGATCGGGCCGCCCCCGCGATAGCCGCCGCCGTTCAACATCTGGCCGACGACGAAACCGGCCAGCAGCGGCGTGAAGAAGGAGCCGCCGCCGCTGTTGTTCGGCTGGCACTGCGACGGGCCCCACTGGCCCTCGCATTCGGACTGGGTGGCGTAGCGCGGCGCGGTCTCGGCGGCGGCCTTCTGGGCGGCGGCCTGGGCGGCGTCGCACTCGGCGTCCGAGATGTCGTTGGCGGCGCGGCACTCGTCCAGCGAGGTATAGACCGGGGTGGGCTCCGGCTCCGGCGCGGCCACGCGTTGGGGCGACCCGCAGGCGGCCAGAGAGAAGCTGGCGGTGGCCATCAGGCTGCTGACGTGCAGGACGCGCGAGCGCTTCATCCGGCGCATCGTGGCGGTTTTCGGCAGGTCCTTGGGATCGGTCATAGCGGTCACGCCGTCATGCAGGCGGCGTTCAGCAGCCCGACGCAGATGGAGATGGCGGCCAGATAGACCGCCGCCGCGATCTCGCCCGCCTCGATGCGGACGACCAGGTTGCGGAAGGCCATGCGGCTGATGGTGACGAAGACCAGGATCTGGATCACGCCGGCCAGCAGGGCCCAGGCGGCGAACTCCATGAGGCTGACGGTGTGCGACAGGGCCGAGGCCAAGGGCAGGACGTAGCCGATCAGGGCGCCGCCGAGAGCGATGGAAGCGGCGGTGTTGCCTTCCCGGATCAGCGTATGCTCGTGATAGGGCGTGACCCATTGGTAGATCAGCTTGAACGCCAGGGTGAAGACCCCGGCCATGGCGAAGGCGATCAGGAAGGCGATCGCCCCCTGCTGAAACGTGAACCAGTCGAACATCTGCTGCATCTCCCCAGGCGCCGTCAGGCGCGAAACTCGGCCATTTCCAGCGGAATGCCGATCATGATTTCGTGTGTCGTCTCGCCGCCCTCGGGCTGCTGCTCCAGGGCGATCATCAGTTCGCGTCCGCCCGCCAGGTCGCGCCCGTACAGCATGCAGGTCTGGAAGATCTTCGCATAGGGCGTAACCGCCGTGCGGTCGTCCCAGATGGTCTCCCACAGAGTGACGGGCGGCTGGACGGCGTCGCTTTCAGAGAACCAGAAGCGCGGATAGTCGGGCAGGTCCTCAGCCGCGCCATGAAACACCGGCGCCGACAAGCGGTCGCGCCAGATACGGCGCTCGCGCTCGCCCGGCGGATAGGCCGAGGTCCAGGGGATGAACAGACTGAAATCGTAGCTTTCGGCCCCCGCCTCATCGTCGCTCATGGCCTGAAGCATGACGTGGTCGTCGGTATAGAAGCGGTGGACGAACTGCCCGCCGTCCAGCGTGACCAGACCCTGGGCCGTGATGTCCAGCACGTCGCGGTCCAGGGTGAAATGAGTCTCATCGCCCAGCCGACGCCAGGCCAGCGGGTCCAGCGCCACGGTGCGGCCCACGGTGATATTGCGCACCGTCGCCAGGCGCGACGCGGGCTCGACCTTGTCTGTTTTTCCGAAGAGCTTCTTGAACATGGCCGCCTAGGATCCCTCCAGACCGAACTGGTCCAGACGCTCGGCCGCAACATAGAATATGCGGTCGCCGGCTTCCACGCCGGTTTCGCGAGGAGGATTGAAACGCGGCGACGCGGCCCCCGTCGGCTGATGCGCCAGCAAGGTGGCGCGAAGGCCCCACAGACGCTGCGCAAGATCGCCGAGAGGCCGGGCGGCGCCCTGCCAGGTCAGGCTGAACAGGGTAGCCCCTTCGTCGAGATGGCTGGTCAGGGCAGTGATGACCTGGCTGGCGCCGGGGTCGCGGGCGGCGCGGGCCAGCATTTCCGGCCCGGAGGACAGGATGGCCTCGACCTTGGGGCAGTGCTGGGCCAGCAGGCGGGCGTTGTCGGCGTCCTCGAAGAAGCAGACGATATGCGCGGTCTCAGGCGCTGCTGCGGCGACGGCGAGCGTGGCAGCCAGGGTGTCTGCGTCGCTGCTGGCGTAGACGAGCACGCGACTGGCGTTCGCCACGCCGGCCCGAGCCAAGGCCGCAGTCGAGGTGAGGCTCTCGCTCTGAACATAGCGAATACGCGAATCAAGCTCGGTCACAGACTGGCGCGTCAGCAGCACGAGGGTCTGACCGCCCCTGAACTCGGCGCATAGCTCATCGACCATCTTGGGCGTGCGCGCCGGGTGATAGCCGACCAACAGGATCGTATCGGTCATCCTGGAATAATCTCCCTTGCCCGAGCGGCGAACGCGCCAGATATCTCCGATACCCGCCAAGACCTTGGCCACGACGGTGGTAAAGGCCGCGATCGCGCCGGGGAATATCCAGACGGCGGTGATCAGCCGGCCCGCTACGCCTTGTGGACTGAGATCGCCATAACCTACGGTATAGGCGGTTGTCGCGTACCAGTAGAAGAAGACCGCAGGCGGTTGCAGGGCGGCCTCACCGGCCATCGCCAGCAGAAGCCAGGATGACAAGGCGTGAAAGAGGATCAATCCCGCCAGCATCCGCCAGTGCATATCGGCCATGGCATGGAACGCCCGGTCGAAAATCAGCGCCAGCTTCAATCTCGGCAGCAACATGAATCCCCCTTTCCTGCGGCATGATTGATCGCAGAGCCCTAGGCGAAGTCAAGCGTTCATGTTACGCGTTACATGAAACATGAACAGATCGCCCCCCCGCTCCTCCGCCGCCAATGACCGCATCCGCGCGTGGCGTGAGGCGCGAAAGGCGGCCGGACTGGTCAAGCTGGAGCTCTGGGTGCCGCAAGCCGCACGAGACGATGTACGAGCCGCGGTTCGCGCCATCGTCACAGATTCCACACGCGGCCCCGCTCCCCGACTACGCCCCCGCAAGGGTATAAACCTCGCTTTACATGGAGACGACCACCACATGGACGCCGTGATCGAAACCCCCTGGACCGTGCCGGCCATCAAGGAGGCGATGGACGCCTCGCCGCTGGTGCGCGAGGGCGAGATGACCCTGCGCGTGCTGGAAGGCGCGGACGCCGTGCTGCTGGCCACGATGCACGAATACGGCGATCTGCCGGTCTATCTCAGCGTCGGCGGGGCGCAGATCGTCTGTTCGGTGCTGCTGTGGCCCGTGGCCGAACAGGCCGACCGCCACGCCTTCAATGAGTTCCTGCTGAAGGCCCAGCGCGTGGTGCCGCTGTCGAACTTCGCCATCACCAATGTGGGCGGCGAGGATGTCTATGAGCTTATGGGCGAGCTGTCGTGCAAGACGACGCTGCAGACCATCCTGATCGAGTTGCGCACCCTGGCGGAAAACGCCATCGACGCCACCGAACTGCGTGAAACCTTCGGCGCCGACGCCGCCTGATCCCGGAGACCCCACCATGTCCATGCTCAGAAAACTCTCCGCCCTGTTTCGCGGCACCGCCCATGACGCGGCCCAGGGCGTCGTCGACGCCAATGCGCTGAAGATCCTCGATCAGGAAATCCGCGACGCCGATAACGCCCAGGGCAAGGCGCGCGACGACCTGGCCGGCCTGGTGGCGCGCCGCCGCATGGCCGAAAACGAAATGGCCAGCTTCCACGACCAGATCGCCAAGTATGAAAGCTCGGCGCGCTCGGCCCTGGGTCAGGGCAAGACCGATCTGGCGCGCGAAGTCGCCGGCCGCATCGCCGAACTGGAAGTCGAGATCAACAGCCGCGGCCCGCTGATCGAGGACATGAAAACGGCTGAGGCGCGGCTGCGCGCCGCCATAGCCTCGACCGACCAGAAGATCGAGACGCTTCGTCGCGAGATCGACATCGTCAAGGTCAACGAGTCCGTCCAGCGCGCCCAGACCTCGGTGGCGCTGAACTCGGCCGGCGCCCAGTCGCGCATCGGCTCGGCCGCCGACAGCCTGCAACGCATCAAGCAGCGCCAGGCCGTGCAGGAAGAAAAACTGCGCGAGAACCAAGCCCTGGAAGACCGCCGCACCGGCGCCGATCTGGACGCCAAGCTGCGCGACGCCGGCATCCTGCCCGGCCATTCCTCGGCCGACGACGTCCTGGCTCGCCTGACCCAGAAGGACGTGACCATCGTCACCCCGCGCATCGGCCAAGCAACGCCTGACAAGGACCCGGCCTGATCCATGCAACGTCTGCGCCTTGATCCCCGCCCCGACTGGGACGCCCAGGCCGACAGCCTCGGCTTCACCTGGCGTCACACCGGCGGTGAACTCTATTGGGACGAAACCGCCGCCTATGCCTTTACGATGGCCGAGGTCGAGGACGGGATCGAGGCGCCGACCGAGGAGTTGCACGCCATGTGCCTGGATCTGGTCGCCGAGGCGGTCCAGTCCGAACGGCTGATGGAGCATCTCGACATCCCGGAGTCCATGCGGGACTACGTCGCCGCCAGTTGGAACCGGGGCGATCCGTCGCTCTACGGCCGCTTCGACTTCGCCTATGACGGCACGGGTCCGGCCAAGCTCTATGAATACAACGCCGACACCCCGACCAGCATCTATGAGACGGCGGTGTTCCAGTGGTTGTGGCTAGAGGATCAGATCAAGGCCGGCGTCCTGCCCGCCGACGTCGATCAGTTCAACAGCCTGCACGAGAAGCTGGTCGATCGCTTCCGCACCATCTTCCCGGGCGGCGGCTTCGTCCACTTCAGCTCGGACGCCGACTTCGTCGAGGATCGCCAGACCGTGCGCTTCCTCGAAGACCTGGCCCAGCAGGCCGGGCTGGACCCGCAGTTCGTCGCCATCGACCAGATCGGCCTGAACGCGGACGGACAGTTCGTCGACCACGAGAACTGGATCATCCAGGCGATGTTCAAGCTCTATCCGTGGGAGCAGATGCTGCGCGACGACTACGCCGCGCCGCTGCCAACGGCGGGGATGACGGTGCTGGAACCGGCGTGGAAGAGCATCCTGTCCAACAAGGCGATCCTGCCCCTGCTGTGGGAACGCCATGCCGGCCACCCCAACCTGCTGGAAGCCTATTTCGAGGACGATCCGGCGCATTCAGCCCTTGGATCATCCTACGTCCGCAAGCCCTTGTTTTCACGCGAAGGCGCCAATGTCGAACTGATCGACCAGGGCCGTAGCGTCGCCGAGATCATCGACGGCGGCTATGGCGAAGGACGCTGGATCCGTCAGGCGCTTTGCAATCCGCCGAGCTTCGACGGCAACCATGTCATCGTCGGCTCATGGGTTGTCGGAGACGAGGCCGCCGGCATGAGCCTGCGCGAGGATGTCAGCCTGATCACCCGAAACACCTCTCGCTTCCTGCCCCACTTCATCCGCGACTGAACAAGCCGGACAGCAGGCGTCAGTCGCCGTTGGGCAGTCGCGCGATGAAGTGGCCCTTGATGCCTTCGGGCCAGTCGCGATAGGCGACGGCGCCCTCTGGGCTGGCGGCGTAGAGGCGGGCGAAGTCGACAACGGCCTGGGCGTCTTCTGGCGTCGGCGCGAACCGCCCCGCCAGATAGCCGGGCTTGTTATGCCCGGACAGATAGACGGAACAACGGCTGGCGCAGGCCCAAAGACAGGCCTGTTCCTCGACACGAAGACCGTCGACGTCCGCCCCGGCGGCTTCAATCAGACCGAGCAGACGCTGGCCGCCGGTGCGGCCTTCGGCGTCTACTGGCTCCTCGTCCGAATGGCGGCAGGTGGTGCAGACGATAAGGCGCGCCGTCATCAGAACTCGACCCCGGCCTGCGCCTTCACGCCGCTGCGGAACGGGTGCTTGACCATCTGCATATCGGTGACAAGGTCCGCCGCCTCGATCAGCTCGGGCGGCGCATTGCGGCCGGTGATGACGACGTGCGTATCGGCCGGGCGGGCGGCCAGCACCGCCAGCACCTCTTCGACCGGCAGATAATCATAGCGCAGGGCGATGTTCAGCTCGTCGCAGACGACCATCTTCCACTCTGGGTCCATGATCCGCGCCTTGGCGGCGTCCCACGCCTCGCGCACCTTGGCGATGTCGCGGGTGCGATCCTGGGTGTCCCAGGTGAAGCCCTCGCCCATGGGCCGCATCTCGACCAGATCGGGAAAGGCGTCGAACAGGTTCTGTTCGCCCGTCTCCATCGCCCCCTTGATGAACTGGATGATCGACGTCTTCATGCCGTGGCCGATCATGCGGCAGACCATGCCCAGCGCCGCCGTCGACTTGCCCTTTCCGGTCCCGGTGTGGACGATGATCAGACCACGCTCGACCGTCTTGCCGGCCATCATCCGGGCGCGGGCGACCTGAACCTTCTTCATCTTCTCGGCGTGGCGGGCGTTCAGCTCAGCTTCGGTCATCGGCGCGTTTCTTTTTCAGGCGAGAGGTCGAGTTCAAAGGCTTGGCCCCAGGCGGTTTCGGCTCCGCGCCCGATGGCGGCGACGGCGCGGGTCATGGCGCCGTCTCGGTTCAGAAGACGGTCGGCCAGGGCCACGATCAGGGGATTGGGCGTGGCGGTCGGGGCCAGGCTGCGCAGGCGCACGGCCCAGTCCGCCTCGCGGCCCGGCGCGGCGCGGGCGCAGGCGATCACATAGGCCGCCGCCGTCGAGCGGCTGACCCCCGCCCAGCAATGGATCAGCAGGGGCCGCGTCCCGTCCCAGCTAGCCGCAAAGGCCAGCAGGGCGGCGACATCCGCCTCGGTCGGCGGCGTCAGGCCTTCACGCGGCTCGGCGATGTCATTGAACCTCAGGTCCAGCCGGTGCGGCGGAGCCTTGGTCAAGGGCGCATCGACATGACCGGGCGAGGCTAGGCTGATCAGGTGCGACGGCTGATGACGCGCCGCCAGACCCGCCACCTCATGCAAGGGGGCGACGATCAGCTTCATCGCACCGCCAGCCCCACAACGGCCAGCAGGAAGCCGACCTCGAACGCCTGCTCGACCGCGCCCAGGACATCCCCGGTGCGCCCGCCGATCAGCCGCCAGGCCAGCCAGGCCGGAATGGCGGCTGCCGCCAGTCCCAGCGCCACAGCTCCTGCCCCCGTAGTCGGCGAGAAGAAGATCAGCGGCCACAGGGCGATCAGAACGGCCACGGTCAGTCCGGCCCAGGAGGCGCGATCCGGGCGGCCCTCCTTGGCCATGCCGGGGTCGCCGCCATAGGGCATGATCGTCATGGCTCCGACCGCCGCCGCCCGCCCCAGGCCATGCGAGGCCAACAGCGTAACCGCCGCCAACAGGGGCGAGGCCTGGGTCAGCATGGCCAGGGCCGCCACGCGCAGGGCCAGGGTCAGCCCCAGGGCAAGGGCCCCATAGGAGCCCAGCCGGCTGTCCTTCATGATCTCCAGTCGCCGCGTACGGGTCAGGCCGCCGCCCAGCCCGTCCGCCGTATCGGCCAGTCCGTCCTCGTGAAAGCCGCCGGTCAGCACGACCCCCGCCGCCACCGCCAGCAGGGCCGCGATCCACGGGTTCCAGACCTGGGCCGCGCCATACAGGATCAGGGCCGAAACGCCTCCGACGAGTTGGCCGACCAGGGGGTAGTAGCGGGCGCTCTGCTGAATCCACTCCGGCTGGAAACCGGCCAGTTGCGGCGTCGGGATGCGCGTCAGGAACTGCACGGCGCAGACGAACAGGCGCGCCTCATGCCGGATCACCCTGCGGCCTCCAGCACGTCGGTCAGTTCGGCGACCTCGGACAGCAGGGCGCAGGCGGCCTTGACCAGCGGGACAGCCAGAAGGGCGCCCGTTCCCTCGCCCAGCCGCATGTCCAGTTCCAGAAGGGGCCGGGCGTTCATCGCGTCCAGCATCAGGCGATGCCCCGCCTCGGCCGAGGCATGGGCGAACAGGCAATAGTCGCGGGCGGCGGGGGCCAGACGCACCGCCAGCAGGGCCGCCGCCGTGCCGATGAAGCCGTCCACCAGAACCGGGACCCCGGCCCTGGCCGCCGCCAACAGGGCCCCGGCCATCATGGCGATCTCATAGCCGCCGAACTGGGTCAGCACATCGAAGGGCGCGGTGACATCGGTTCGGGCCGCAGCCCTGGCCAGAACCGCGCGCTTCCTCGCCATGCCTTCCGGCGAGTGTCCGGCCCCCTGCCCGACGCAATCGTCCAGCGGCGCAGGGGCCAGGCGATGCATCAGCAGAGCCGCCGAGGCGCTGTTGCCGATGCCCATTTCGCCCAAGGCGATCAGATCAGCGCCGTCGGCGATCGCGGCTTGCGCCACACGCGCGCCCGCCAGCAGCGCGGCCTCAGCCTGAGCGGACGTCATGGCCGGTTCGACCGAGGCGTCCTGCGTGCCCCATGCGACCTTGGCGTGGATCAGGCCCGCCCGGTCCGATAGATCGGCGGCCACGCCCGCGTCGATCACCTGGACCTCGGCCCCGACCACGCGGGCGAAGGCGTTGGCGCTGGCCCTGCCCGTCAGCAGGGCATCAACCATGGCCACGGTCACGCCGGACGGAAAGGCCGCCACGCCCGAGCGGGTCAGGCCGTGGTCTCCGGCGAAGACCAGCAGCACCGGGCGCTTGACGACCGGCTTCAGCTGCTGCTGAATCAGGCCCAGCGTCAGGGCCAGTTCCTCGATCCGTCCCAGGGCGCCCGGCGGCTTGGCCTTTCCGTCCAGCATCTGCTGCAAAACGGACTGGGGCGCCCGGTCCAGGGCGGGCACGGCGAACAGGTCGGTCAAGGTCAATGCGGCCATGCCAGGCCTCCTACAATCAAGAGCAACATCAGGGCGGCGCAGGCCAGGCCATAGACGCGAAGACCCCGGTTCAGGTCATGGGCGCGCGGCCGCGCCCAGTCGCCGAAATCAGGGCGGTAGGTGGTGATCCCGTCATAGCGAACCGGCCCGCCCAGCCGAACCCGAAGCGCGCCCGCCATGGCCGCCTCGGTCCAGCCGGCGTTGGGCGAAGCGTGCTTGCCCGCATCGCGCCACATGACGCGCCAGCCCTGCCAGCCGCCCAGCGCGATCAAGGCCCCGGCGATCCGGGCGGGAATCCAGTTCATCACATCGTCGGTGCGCGCCGCCGCCCAGCCGAAGGCGCGCCAGCGCGGCTCCATGTGGCCGATCATGCTGTCGGCGGTGTTGACGGCCTTGTAGGCGAACAGACCCGGCAGACCGCCGACCACGAACCAGAAGACGGGCGCGACCACGCCGTCGCAAAAGCTCTCGGCCAGACTTTCCAAAGCGGCGCCCGCCACCTCGCCTTCGTCCATCGCCTCGACGTCGCGACCGACGATCATGCTGACCGCCAGACGTGCGGCGGGCAGATCGCCGGCCGCCAGGGGACGAGCCACGGCGCGGACGTGATCGTAAAGGCTGCGCGCCGCCAGGCCCGTCGCCCCACAAATCAGCAACAGGGCCAGCCCCGGCCAGAACGGCGCCGTGGCGGCCAGCCGCTCAAGGCCCCAGCCCGCGCCGCCCGCCACGACCATCAGGATCAGAACCGTCAGGACGCCCAGCGCGCGCCGTGACGTCGCCGGCCACGCCGCACGGTTCCAGCGCCGTTCCAGGGTCGCGATCAGACCGCCGATCCAGACGACCGGATGGCTCAGACGGCGCGGCCAGCCGAGCGCCCCCTCGACCAGCAAGGCGCCCGCCACGATCCAGGGCGTCGGTACGCTAGCGGGCACGGCCGACCATCTCCAGCACCGGGCCGCGCAGGCCGTCCAGCGTGCGGGCCTCGACGCCGTAGGCCGCCTTCAGCACGGCGGGCGACAGGGCTTCGGTCGGCGCGGCGTCGGCCAGCACCCGCCCCTCGGCCAGAACGATCACCCGGTCTGCAACCCGCAGGGCGGCGTCGAGGTCATGCAGGGTGAGGATGACGCCGCGCCCCTCTTCATCCGCCAGCCGCCGGAACAGGGCGCAGGCGTCCAGCACATGGCCGGGGTCCAGCCCCGCCAAAGGCTCGTCCGCCAGCAGCCATTGCGGATCACCGGCCAGGGCGCGGGCGATCAGGACGCGCGCCCGCTCGCCGCCCGACAGGGTCGAAACCACACGGTCGGCGAAGGCCTGAACGCCTGTGACGGTCAGGGCGCGATCCACCGCCGCGCAGTCCTGGGCGGTCAGGCCCCAGGCGCAGACATAGGGCGTGCGGCCCAGACCCACGAAGGTCCGCCCGTCCACCGCCCAGGCGATCTCGGCGTTCTGCGGCAGATAGGCGATGCGGCGCGCCCGCTCGCGCGACGGCAGGTCGCCCAGCGCTCGTTCATCCAGCGTGACGCGCCCGGCGTCGGGCTTCCTCAGCGCCGCCAGACAGTCCAGCAAGGTCGACTTGCCCGCCCCGTTCGGCCCGACCACCGCCGTCACCAAGCCCGGCGCGAAGACCGCGCCGACGCCGTTCAGAACCGTCTTGTCGCCCAGTCGGACCGACAGGTTGGCCGCGCTCAGAATGCTCACGCCAGCTTCCTCCGCATCCCGATCAACAAGGCCAGGAAGAAGGGGCCGCCCAGGGCCGCCATGGCCACGCCCAGCTTGATCTCGGCCGCCGAAGGCGTCAGCCGCACCAGTATGTCCGCCGCCAGCACCAGGGCCGCCCCGCCCAGGGCCGAGGGCAGCAGCAGACCGCCGGGCCGCGCCCCGATCAGAGGCCGCAGCAGGTGCGGTACGATCAGGCCCACGAAACCGATGGACCCGGTCACCGACACCGCCGACCCGACCGCAAGGGCTGCGCCCAGCGCCAGCATCAAGCGACCGATGTCCAGCCTGACCCCCAGCGACCGCGCCCCGGCCTCGCCCAGGGTCAAGGCGTCCAGCGTCCGCCCCTGGGTCATCAGCAGCAGGCAGCCCAGAACCATGCCCGGCGCCGCCAGCTTCAGCTCGACCAGGCTGCGGTCGGCTAGCGACCCCATGAGCCAGTTGACGATCTCGTTCACCGCCCAGGGGTTGGGGGCCAGGTTCAGCGCCAGCGCCACCCCGGCGCCGGCCATGGTCTGGATCACCACCCCGGCCAGGATGAAGGTGACGACGCTGCTGGTCGCCCCCGCCAAGGCCAGCAGCAGCAAAACGCCGACGCCCGCCCCGATCATGGCCGCCCCCGGCAGAACCCAGGGTGCGCTGGCCGCCGCACCGAAATAGAAGGTCAAAACCGCGCCCAGCGCCGCCATGGTCGAGACGCCGAGCATCCCCGGATCGGCTAGAGGGTTGCGGGTATAGCCCTGCAACGCCGCCCCGGTCAGGCCCAGCACGGCCCCGACCATCAAGGCCAGAACAGTGCGCGGCAGGCGCAGTTCGAACAGGATGGCCCAGGCCGGGTCGCCTCTCTGGCTGGCCCACTCGCTCCACGGCACCCAGACGCGGCCCGCGCTCATGCTGGCGACGGACAGGACGACGATCACGGCCAGCAGCCCAGCCATGATCAAGGGACGCGGCAAGATCTTCATAGGGCCTCCAGCGCCGTGCGGCGCGCCTCGGCAAGGGCGGCGGCGGTCTGGATCAGCACCGGCCCGCCGCAATAGAGCAGCTTCTCTTCCAGCTGCGCCTGGACCATCCGACCGGACAGCGAGGCCAGCGCCGGGTGACGCATCACCCGGTCGGCCCAGGTGCGCGAACCTTGAACCGGAACGCCGCTGAGCAGGACTTGGGGCGGATCGGCCAACAGGCGCTCTACCGGGACATTGCCCCACTTGCCGAGGCCGTAGCGCCCGGCGACGTTTTCGAACCCGGCGCGGGTCATCATCTCGTCCATCAGGGTGCCGCGCCCAGCGGCGAAGCCGTTGGGCTGATAGATCAGGGCCTTCAGCGGGCGCGATCCGGGCGGCGGCGCTGAGGCGACGATGGCGGCCTCGATGCGGGCGATCAGGGCCTCGCCCCGCGCCGGACGACCAACCAGACGGGCCACCTCGCGCACTTGATCCAGACTGGCCCCCACGCTTTCGGGGACGGCGAACAGCTCGGTCGGAATGTTCATCCGGCCCAGTGCATTACGGGTGGCCAGGGCGCTGTGGCGGCTGGTCAGGACCAGATCGGGCCGCAGGGCGATCACCTCCTCGGCGGTCTCCCAGGTGAAGGGCAAGGTCTTCGCTACCTCGGAAATGGTCGAGCCGACCGGCTCGCGGGCATAGTGGCTGAGCGCAGCGATCTGGCCCCGGTCGGCGACGTGGACCAGGATGGCGTCGAGGCAGGCGTTCAGGGAAACGACGCGGCGCGGCACGGGCTTGGCCACGGCGGGCGCGGCGATCAGGACCGCGCCGGCGCCGACCAATGCGCCCCGCCGCGTCGTCCTCACGAGAAGGTCTCCAGCGCGCGGGCCAAACGAGGCAGATCGCGTTCGGTCGGCACGCCGAAACGCAAGGCGTCGGGCGTATGGTCGAACGGGCGGGTCAAAACGCCCGCCCGACACAGATGCTGGAACCAGGGCGCGGCGTGCGGCGTGCGCGTCATGCGGAACAGGCTGGTCCCGCCAATGATCTGAAACCCGGCGCGGACCAGAAGATCGTCCAGCCGATCGGCGCGATCCGCCAGGGCCGTCTGGGTCCGCCGCCGCCATCCGCTGTCGGCGTAGGCGCCTCGCCCCATGATCAGGGCGTCGGCGCCGACCGGCCAGTCGCCCAGCAGGGCGCGCAGGCGTGAGATCAGGTCCGGCGCGGCCAGCATGAAGCCCAGCCTTACCCCCGCCAGGCCATAGAACTTGCCGAACGACCGCAGGACGATCAGGCCCGGCTCGGCCAAATCCGACACGCTGTCGTCCGGCGCGCATTCGATGAAGGATTCGTCCACCACCAGCCAGCGCCCGGCCTCCGAACGCGCACGCGCCATGGCGATCAGATCGGCGCGCCGGGTCAGGCGTCCGTCGGGGTTGTTCGGGTTGACGATCACCAGCACGCCTGCCTGCGACGTCGCCGCTTGATCCGGTGCGATCAGGCGCGTCGCCACGCCCGCCGCCCGCCAGGCCTCGGCATGGGCGCCATAGGTCGGGCCGACGATCTCGACCGAGCGCACGCCCAGCAGCAGGGGCAGAAGCCGGATCGCCGCCTCGGCCCCGGCGGTCGCCGCCGTCCGTTGCGGCGCACAGCCGAAAGCAGACGCCGCCGCTGTCTCCAGCGCCTGTAAAGCGCCGGGATCGGGCAGACGGTTCAACTCGGCCTCCGCCGCACGCGCGCCCCGCCACGGTTCGGGGTTGATCCCGGTGGACAGGTCCAGCCAGGGGCGCGGCGCGTCGGGATAGGCGGCGACGGCCCTCATCAGACCGCCGCCGTGCCGGGTCGCCGTCGTCAGAAACGCGGCGTCATGCATCGGATCAGAACCGGACGCGAACGCCGCCGAACACGCCGCGACCCGCCGTGCCGTAGTTCAGGACCGTCTGATAGTCCTCGTCGAAGGCGTTCTCGACCCGGCCATAGACTTCGAGATTGTCGTTGATCGGGTAGGAGGCGCGGATGTCGACCAGGGTGTAGGGGTCGACCTTCACCTTGTTCTCGGCGTCATTGAAGGTTTCGCCGACATAGCGAACCGAAACGCCCGTTTTCAGACCAAAGGCGAAGGCGTAGTCAGCGGCGACATTGGCCATGTGCTCGGGACGGCGCGTCAGGCGCTTGCCGTCCGTGGCGCCCGAAGCGCTCTTCGCGTCGGTCCAGGTGTAGTTGGCGCTGACATTCAGACGCTCGGTCACGTCGACACGACCGATCAGTTCGACGCCTTGCGCCTCGGTCTTCTGGACGTTGCGATAATAGCCCCAACGACCGACGCCGTTGACGGTGCACAGCGGATCGGTCGAGGGCGTCGAGCAACCATTGTAGCGGATCTCGTTGTCGGCCTGACGGTTGAAATAGGTGGCCGAGACCACGGCGCGGTGGAACAGACGCTGCTCGACGCCGACTTCCCAACTGTCGAACGCTTCCGGTTGCAGGGTCAGATTGCCGTACTCGCTGTAGAGCTCATACAGGCCCGGCGCGCGGAAGCCCTGCCCCCAGCTGGCGCGCACCACGGTGTCGCCGTCGTTCAGAGCCCAAGCCGCCGCAACCTGCCCCAGCAGGTTATCCCCGTATTGGGCGTGGTCATCATAGCGCAGGCCGCCGGTCAGGGTCAGGCCGTCCAGCACGGTCCACTGAACCTGGGCATAGGCGCTGTCCAGGTCCGCCTGGCCACGCACGAAGGCGGAGTTCGGGTTTGAGTCGGATGGCGAGCGGGTGCGCATTTCCGAACGCTCGCTTTCGATGCCGAAGGTGGTGTTCAGCGCCTCGGTGACAGCAAACGTACCCTGATACTCCCAGCGACGGTTCTCGCCCGCCGCATCGAAGGTCAGCGGCTGGACCCGCCGGTCATTGTTGATGTTGTGGCGGTCGGTGTCGGTGTAGGCATAGCCGATGCGGTTGCGGAACCGCCCGTTCAGCAGGTCGAAGTTGAGCCCCGCGTAGCCCACCAGTTCCTTGGTGATGCTGTACTCGCGATTGTCGACGCCGGAGCCATCGATATCGACACGACCGTCCGACCAGACCGAGCGCAGGTCGAGCGACACCGCATCCGTGACCTTGACGTTCAGACGACCCGACAGGCCGGTGTTGCTATAGCCGTCGTCCTCGGTCCCCGGCGCATAGGCGGAGAAGCCGTCGGTGTCATAGCGGCTGGCGGCCAGACGCCAGCTCAGGCGGTCGTTGGCGCCGCCGATCCCGCCGCGGAAATAGGTCGTGCCGCGCGAGCCCGCTTCGGCGTCAAGGTTGCCTTGCAGGGCTTCGGTCGGTTCGGCGGTGACGATGTTGACCACCCCGCCGATGGCCTGGCTGCCCCACAGGGTGGACTGGGCGCCGCGCAGGACTTCGATACGAGCGGTATCGCCCACCAGCAGGTTGCCGAAGTCGAAGCCGCCCTGGGTCGAGGACGGGTCGTTCAGCTTGACGCCGTCGATCAGGACGACGCTGTGATGCCCCTCGGCGCCGCGGATACGCAGGCTGGTCGAGGCGCCCACGCCGCCGTTGCGGGTGAAGCTGACGCCTGGCGTCTGGGCCAGAAGCTCGGCCACGGCGGGGGTCTGGCGGGCTTCGATAGCGGCCTGGGTCAGGACGGTGACAGAGGCGCCGACGCGCTCGATCGGCTGGGCCGAACGGTTGGCGGTGACGATTACGTCAGCCACGGCGGTGGCGCCGGCGCGGCCCGCCACGTCAGGCGCGGCGGCCTGCTGATCGGTGATCTCGGCGGCGGCGGGGAAGGCGGCCAGAAGGCTGGCGGCAGCGAGAGAGGCATAGGCGATCCGGTTCATCCGGCGGCTCCTTTGACGACGCCGGCCAACGACCTCTCGCGCGTCGATCAGACACGCGGAAGGGACCGCTGGCGCGGCTGGTTTCCACTTGTCGTCACACGAGTCACCTCGACCGCTCGGCACATCCCGACCGCGCGGAGAACGACGGCGACAGGCAGGTCTCCTGGCTCGCGGATCAACGCCGGTGCGCGTCGCCTTCCCAGAAGTCGTTCAGGCCGTAGCCTTCCAGACCGCCAGTGGCGTATGACGCGCGGGCTAGCCGCTTACAGTTGCGGGAACAGCCGGAGTTTCACACTCCGTTCCCTTTTGATCCCCTTTCGGGGAACCTGACGCGACCGTGGCAGTAGGACCGCGCGCCCCTCAGGTCAACCGGAGAGACGAAGCATGGCCATCACCCTGGTCCTCGGCGGCGCCCGTTCGGGCAAGAGCGCCTTCGCCCAGAAGCAGGCCGAACAGGCGGCGGCGAAGACCGGCCGCCCTCCCCTGATGATCGCCACCGCCGAGCCCTTCGACGACGAGATGCGCGACCGCATCGACCGACACCGGGACGAACGGGGCGAGGCCTGGCGCACGCTAGAAGCACCGCTGAACCTGGCCGCCGCGGTCCGTGATCTGACGACCGAAGACATCGTGGTCGTCGACTGTCTGACCCTGTGGCTCAGCAATCAGATGCTCGGCGACCACGACCTGCCCGCCGCCATCGACGACCTGACCGAAGCCTTCGCCGCCTGCCCCGCGACCGTCTGGGTGGTCAGCAACGAGGTTGGCTGGTCGCTGGTCCCCGAAAACGCCCTGGGCCGCCGCTTCCGCGATGAAGCCGGCCGCCTAAACCAACGCATCGCCGCCGTCGCCGACGCGGCCTGTTTGATCGTCGCCGGGATGCGATTGGACCTGCACAGACCCTAAGGCCCCGCGCGGGTCATCGACGCGCCATGGATTTGTCAGGTCCCCGCCCATATTGCGGTTGATTCTGATAATCGTTCGCAGTAATTGCGCAGCCCTCTCCAACCGGGGCCGTAACCATGCGCTCGTTTCTGATGATCTCCGCCGGGCTGACCGCCCTTTCGGCCGCCGCCTTCCCGGCCTTCGCTGAAGACGTCGTCGATCTGGAGCAGGCCGTGCCGGTCGCCCCGATCACCGTGATCGGCACGCGCACCCAGCGCCGCGTGGACGATGTTCCGGCCAGCGTCAGCATCATCACCGCCGAGACCATCGAGACCAACCTGGTCACGGACATCAAGGATCTGATCCGGTTCGAGCCGGGCGTCAGCGTCCCCACCAGCCCCGCCCGCTTCTCAGCCGCCTTGTCGGGCGCCGGTCGCGACGGGAACTCCGGCTTCACCATTCGCGGCATGGGCGGCAACCGGGTCCTGATCATTCAGGACGGCGTGCGCGTGCCCAGCGGCTTCAGCTTCGGCGCTCAGGCGGTCGGTCGCGGCGGCTACAACGACCTTGATCTGGTCAAGTCGGTCGAGATCCTGCGGGGTCCAGCCTCGGCCCTCTATGGCTCGGACGGCATCGCCGGCGCGGTCAGCTTCATCTCCAAGGACCCATCCGACTTCATCAACAGCGGCGAGACCCTCGGCGCCCGCGCGAGGGTCGGCTATAACTCGTCGGACGACAGTTGGACCGAGGGTCTGGCGCTGGCGGGCCGCAGCGGCTCGCTGTCGGGCCTGCTGGCCTATACCCGCCGCGACGCCCATGAGACCGAAAACATGGCCGAGGTCGGCGGCACGGGCTCGGCCCGCACCCAGCCGAACCCGCAAGAGTTCGCCTCTAACGCCGTCCTGGGCAAGCTGGTCTGGGACGCCAACGCCAACCACACCCTCCGCCTGACCTATGACCACTTCGATCAGGACATGGAGGGTGAGGCGCTCAGCAGCTATTCGGCCACCGTCATCGGCCTGACCGCCCACGACGAGACCCAGCGCGACCGCGTCAGCCTGGACTGGCGTTTCAGCGACGTCTTCGGCCTGGATGACGGGTCGGTCTCCGCCTACTGGCAGGACGCCACGACGCGTCAGTTCACCTATGAGGACCGCACCCCGGCGGTGGACCGCACCCGTGACGTCACCTTCGACAACAGCATCGTGGGCATGGCGGCCCAGGGGTCCAAAACGTTCGGCGGCGCGTCAGTCCAGCACCGCGTCACCCTCGGCGGCGACTGGTCGCGCACCACCCAGGACGGCATTCGTGGCGGCACGGTGCCGCCGATGGGCGAGGTCTTCCCCGTCCGCCCCTTCCCCAAGACCGAATATGATCTGGCCGGCTTGTTCGTTCAGGACGAGATCGAACTGCTGGGCGGCCGTCTCAGCATCATCCCGGCCCTGCGTTACGACTGGTACGAACTGACGCCCAAGCCGGACGCCCTGTATCCGGTCGTGGCCAAGGGTCAGAGCGACAGCCACCTGTCGCCCAAGATCGGCGCCATCTATTGGGCCGATGACCACTTCGGTGTCTTCGCCAACTATGCCCAGGGCTTCAAGGCGCCCTCGCCGATGGAGGTGAACAACTTCTTCGAGAACCCGATGTTCGGATATGAATCCATTCCGAACCCGGATCTGACGCCGGAAACCAGCGAGAGCATCGAGGCAGGCGTCCGCTTCCGCAACCTCGACATGTTCGGCGGCGTCCTGTCGCTGTCGACCACGGCCTTCCACACCCAATACGACGACTTCATCACCCAGATCGTGGTCAGCGGCACGGGCGTGCCCGGTGTCGATCCCCTGATCTATCAGTACGTCAACCTGACCGAGGTGGAGATCTGGGGTCTGGAAGCGCGCGGCGACATCCGCTGGGACAACGGCGTCTCGGCCATCGTGGCCGCCTCTTTCGCCGACGGTGATCAGGAAACCGACGGCGCGCGCGGCAAGCTGACCAGCATCGATCCGGTCAAGGTCGTCGCCGGCCTGAACTACGCCGCGCCCTCGGGCGTCTGGGGCGGTTCGGCCACGGTCACATGGTCCGACGACAAGGACCGCGCCGCTTGCGGCGGCGGCGCCTGCTGGGGCGGCGAAGCGTTCGCCATCATGGATGTGACCGCCTTCTGGAACGTCACCGAAAAGGCCACCCTGCGCGCGGGCGTCTTCAATGTCTTCGACGAGAAGTACGCCTGGTGGAGCGACATTCGCGGCCTGTCGCAGACCAGCACCATTCGGGACGCCTTCACCCAGCCGGGCCGCAACTTCGGCGTCTCGCTGAACGTCCGCTACTGACCCCCTCACCCAAAAAGGAACGCCCCATGCGCGCCATCCTCATCGCCGCCGCCCTGTTGGCGGGCGCTGCGCCCGCCGCTGCCGCCCTGGCCCAGACCGCCTCAAGCGTCACCGCGCCCGCCAGCCGGTTCGAGCAGGACCGCCAGTCGATCCTGGCCCAGGCCGGTCAGTACCGCGTCCACTTCGACATGCGCGAGAACGTCAGCTTCCACGCCGACTACGACCCGATGGAGGGCAAGCTGTCGGGCGGCAGCGAGATCGTGCGCGTCGTCTATGACAAGGGCGACCGGATCAGCCTGCAGCATATCCTGGTCATGGAGCACGAAGGCCAAGCCATCGTCATCAAGCACTGGCGTCAGGACTGGGTCTATCAGCCGGAAGCCGTCCTGACCTATGTCGGAGCCAACGAATGGGCGCTGACGCCGGTGTCCGCCGATCAGCGCGTCGGCGCCTGGTCCCAAACGGTCTGGCAGACGGACGATTCGCCCCGCTACGGCGGCGTCGGCCGCTGGAACTATGCCAATGGCATGAAGGTCTGGAGCTCCGAGCCGACCTGGCGCCCGCTGGCGCGTCGCGACGCGGTGCTGAACCCCGTCTACGACCGCTATCTCGGCACAAACCGTCACGCCCTGACCCCGAACGGCTGGGTCCACATCCAGGACAACATGAAGATGGACGGCCGGGCCGGCGGCGAGCCCGTCGCCATCGTCCAGGAGGACGTGATCAACACCTACGACCGTTCGACCAGCTACTCGCCCAAGGCGGGCGATGACTACTGGGCCGCGACGCAGGACTACTGGGCCGCCGTCCGCGACGCCTGGGACGCCGCCATCGCGGTCACTGGCCGCGTCTATGTCGAGGAAGAAGCCCAGACCGGCGTCGTCACCGGCCCGCCCCTGATGGATCTGGCCCAGAAGATTCAGGACGGCGAGATCACGACCGAAGCCGCTATCGTCCAGGCCCGCACGATCATCGAGACCGCCACCAAGCGCTGAAAGACCTGACCGAAAGCCCTCCTGCGCCAGGTATGCTAAGCGCATCTCAGCCTGGCCAGGAGGGCGCTGGACGCCATGGCCCCCTATAAGCACAAAAAGCCCAGGCTCGAAATCAACCCCTGGCCGGAGGCGGCGACGACTGTAGAAGCTGAGACCTACATCGAACAGCTTCAGCTCGAGCGCTGCGATAAGAGTTATTTCAAATCAATAATTTGAAGTGGTAGGCGGCGACGGGTTCGAACCGCCGACCCTCTCGGTGTAAACGAGATGCTCTGACCAGCTGAGCTAGCCGCCCTCATGACGTGTGCGTCAGGCGCGCTTAATGCCTGTGTCCGCTCAGCCGTTCAAGGCGCTTTTCAATCCTTCCCCAACCCGGAAGCGGGCCGTGCGCGAGGCGGGGCGGGCGATGGCCTCGCCGGTCTGCGGATTCCGGGCGGTTCCGGCCTTGCGCTCGACGGCGATAAAGCTGCCGAAGCCGACCAGGCGCACGTCGCGCCCGCGCGTCAGCGAGGCCGTCACATTGTCCGTAAAGGCTTCCAGCGCCAGCTTGGCCTGATCGCGGCTGATGCCCGCCGCCTCGGCCATGACGCCGATCAGCTCGGTCTTGTTCATTGTCTGCTCCCCAGCAAATTTCCCCGGGCCGCACTTAAGGCCTTCCTGACGCTGACGTCAAAAGCAACACGGCCCGGGTTCCCCCGGGCCGCGCGCTGTCGGTCAGATGGTCGTCGGCCTCAGTGGCTGACGGCGGTTCCGTCCTGGGTCGGCGTCCCCTGCGGCGCGGGCAGCAGCGGCTCAGCCGCCTCGTCCCATTCCACCGGCGTCAGCGTGCCGGTCAGGGCCCACTTCAGCGCCTCGTCGGCGGTCGAGATCGGCACGATCTCCAGCGCCGACTTCACGTTCTCCGGCACCTCCTCCAGGTCCTTCTCGTTCTCCTGAGGGATCAGCACCGTCTTCACGCCCGAACGCAGAGCCGCGAGTAGCTTCTCCTTCAGGCCGCCGATGGCCGTGACCCGACCGCGCAGGGTGATCTCGCCGGTCATGGCGATGTCCTTGCGGATCGGGATGCCGGTCAGAACCGAGACCATGGCCACAGTCATGGCCACGCCGGCCGAAGGACCGTCCTTGGGCGTGGCGCCGTCCGGCACGTGAACGTGGATATCCGTCTTCTCGAACACCGGCGGCTTGACGCCGAAGCTGAGGGCGCGGCTGCGGACGTAGGAGGCGGCGGCGGAGATCGACTCCTTCATCACCTCCTTCAGGTTGCCGGTCACGGTCATGCGGCCGCGGCCCGGCATCTTGATCGCCTCGATGGTCAGGATGTCGCCGCCAAACTCGGTCCAGGCCAGGCCGGTGACGATGCCCACCTGATCCTCAGCGTCCGTCTCGCCGTAGCGGAACTTCTTCACGCCCGCATATTCGGCCAGCTTGGCCGCATCGACGGTGATGGAGACAGCCTTGGTCTTGGCCATCTCGCGCACCGCCTTGCGGGCAAGACCGCCCAGGGCGCGTTCCAGCGAACGTACGCCGGCTTCACGGGTGTAATAGCGGATCAGGTCGCGGATCGTCTCTTCCGGGACGATCAGCTCGCCGTCCTTCAGGCCGTGGTCCTTGAGCTGTTTCGGCAAGACGTGACGCTTGGCGATCTCGACCTTCTCGTCCTCGGTGTAGCCGCTGACCCGGATGATCTCCATCCGGTCCATCAGGGGCTGAGGCATGTTCAGGCTGTTGGCCGTCGTCACGAACATGACCTGCGACAGGTCGTAGTCGACCTCCAGATAGTGGTCGCCGAAGGTCGAGTTTTGGGCCGGGTCCAGCACCTCCAGCAGGGCCGACGACG
>Ga0265296_1001035_pt1 | contig 34653 bp, 38 predicted proteins | sample MunlanPumphouse1_FD_189073 | JGI IMG/M metagenome (GOLD analysis project Ga0265296, IMG submission 189073) | Groundwater microbial communities from a municipal landfill in Southern Ontario, Canada - Pumphouse #1 | ecosystem: Environmental > Aquatic > Deep subsurface > Groundwater | place...
TAGTAGCCCTGTCGATCCCTGTCATAATAATCATCCAGGGCAAAAATCCTTCTATGATCAAAGCCGCTTAAATACAGAATAAGAGTAGCCAGCAATCTGGCGGATCGTCCATTGCCGTCGATAAAAGGATGGATACGGGCAATTTCATAATGAGCAATGCCGGCTAATAAGACAGGATTTATGGTATCTTTTTTGTCCAACATCAAGTTTAGCCAATCAATAAATACGTCAACCAGTTCAGGGACAATGTCTGTCTCCGGGGGCGTATAAACAATTTCCTGGCGAAAGCCGGTAGCGTCAAAAACATGCTTACCTACATAGACCTGCCGATTTCTAAAAACCCCGCTGTCAGAGGAGTTATCCAGTGTTTTCGTAGTAATTATTTTATGGATTTCCAGCAGAGTCTCGACGCTAATTTTCGGAAGAGAGGCAAAATCCGGAATTTTCTCTAATGCGTTGATATAGTTCAAGACTTCCTGCTTATCTTTCCGGGCGGCAAGAACTTCTTTGCCCTGGCTTAAATCTTGCACCTGGTTAAGAGTTAACTTATTGCCCTCGATGGCGGTTGAGGAATGGGTATTTTGCAGCATAGCCTGGCGCCGGAGTTTTGCTTCCCACTGGGGAACCAACGAAGCCTGCTCAATAACTTCTCTGGCCGCGGCAATGGCGGTAAGGTTATTTAATATCTTGTCGGTTATCTTATATTTTGGCTTAAATAGGATTTCATTCATTTTATTGCCCTCACATACATTACATTACTCAACATTTTATCACAACTCCCCCGCCCTGTCCGGGCCCTCCCCCAATAAAATTCGTCACAACCGTAGCAAATTTCGTCATTATTGGCATTATTGGCTGTAAATTGCCGGTATCGGAATTGCTATGTTTGGAACAAGTAGCAAAGAAAAAGGGGGAAACAAAATGAACGAAATGATACCGGTAGAAAGGATTGAGAGCAGAATCTATTTGATAAGGGGGCAAAAGGTAATGCTAGATAAGGGCTTAGCCGAACTATATGGGGTCACAACAGGCCGGCTCAATGAGCAAGTTAAGCGGAATATAAGCCGTTTTCCAGCTGATTTTATGTTCCAGCTTACTCATCAAGAGTACGAAAATTTGAAGTTCCATTTTGGAACCTCAAACTTGAAATCGCAATCTGCGATATCAAGCCTGCCTGCCGGCAAGGCAGGTTGGGGCGGTCGGAGGAAGTTGCCCTATGCTTTCACCGAGCAGGGTGTCGCCATGCTCTCTTCAGTGCTTAATAGCGACAAAGCTATTGAAGTCAATGTCCTGATAATGCGCGCTTTCGTAAAGCTAAGGCAGGTTCTGGCAACCAATAAAGATCTCACTTATCTTTTCAAAGAACTCAAGCACAAAGTCGATCGGCACGATACAGAGATCGGGCTTATCATCAAGGCCATTGAGAAGATGATCGCCATGGACTCCAAACCTAAACGCAAGATCGGTTTTATCACCAAGGAGGAAAAATAATGAGCGAGCAAATTGAAAATTTAGAGAGTAAAGTTCAAAATTACAATTTAAAATGCAAAATGGGGATCAAGGAGAGGACGTACAAGTATGCCCTGTTAGTTATCCGGTTGATAGAGAAACTGCCAAAAGACATGACCTCGGTTGTGATCATGAAACAATTACTAAGGAGTGCGACCAGCGTTGGCGCTAATGTGGTTGAGGGGAATTCGGCGAGCTCGAGGAGAGACTTTATGAACTTTATCAATCATGCTTTAAAATCGGCCAATGAGAGCCGTTTTTGGCTCAATCTGCTCAAAGACAGCGGCAAAACGGCTTCGCCCGAAGCGGCAGCCGCTATCCAAGAAACAACAGAGATCTGCAACATCCTAGCTGCCAGCATGCTAACACTAAAAGAGAAGCGGAACTCATAGCTTAAAGTTTAAAGTTTAAAATTGAAAATTGAAAATTAATGTCTTTATTCCGATTTGAAACAATATAGTTTAAAATTTAAAGATTAAAATTGAAAATTAATGTGGATATCTGGGATTATAAGTATTTTTGACTTTTGAATTGTAATTATTAATTTTGACTTCTAAATTTTAAATTGGCTACGCCTTCTTATACTTCCCCAACTCTTCTTCGTTCATCCCAAAATAGTGCCCTATTTCATGCTGTAGGACGTTAGTAATAAGTGCGGGGAGTTTTTCGGGAGGGTAATTGTCAAAAGCGCGATGATAGATGATGATTTTATCCGGCAGGACGTTTTGGTATGCCGGGCCTCTTTGCGGCAAAGGCACGCCCATGTATTGTCCCAGGATCAGGTTATGGTTTTTATCAAAGACGATCTGCTCCGGCTCGACCTCGATGGTAATATTTTCCATTATATCCCGGAAGTCTTGAGGAATGGATTTCAGGGATTGTTCAACGAGTAGGTCAAATGTCTTTTGTTCCACTCAAGCCCACCAGGCCAATATTATTTGCTTTTAGCATCTCTTATCTTTTTGCGTGCTATCAATAACGACTGGTTCATGCTAACTATGCTCCAACATTCTTGTATTGTTAAGCTAGACAACATAAATAGAAATATTTTGCCAATCCAATAGATATATGTATTCCCAAACCACAATTGAATATTATGTGGCAGGCCTAAACCGACAAGTCCCCACATAATAAGAGTTATCATTACTATCAATATTGATGTTTGGACTGAATAGACATATGGCTCGAAGCCATTCTCATGGTAACTAATCATTTGTTCAATTTCATTTGATTGCATTAAAGTTTGAGCGCTTCCTGCCCAGGCAAATGAAAGGCCAATAAAAATACTAGCTAATGGGAATAAAACCGTATGGGCACACTCCTCTAGGCTTAAACTTATGCCCAAAGAGACGAAAGTTCCGATTAATAAGTGGAGTACAAACCATCTATTTATAATCTGTCGGAATCCCTTTCTAGAAAACCACTCCCAATACATAATTGTTCTATTCTTTATCATTGTTTTTTCTTCTTATATTTTCATATGTAGATCGGATGATCTTTAATAACTCTAGATGATGCCCTTTCTCTCTAGCAACATCTTCAACTTTAATAATAACTGGGTTGCCCCTAAGCCGTCGCCGAGTGCCCCTATCCTTCTCATTCTTCTTTATGGTGGCACCAGCTTCTTCTCCGGTTGCTGCAATAGACCTAGAAAGGGTTTCCAATCTTTCTCGGTCTAAATCCTTTCCGTCGAATTCAGTTTTACCTTTATCTGCGCCCAACCCCTGGAGCATGGCTTCTAAAGGCTTAACAACTAGATCATCATTATCGATAGGATTAGGCCTTGAAAATGTTAGCCAATATTTTGATACAGAATGAGCTTTCTTAATATGACTAATAAAATCATCAGGATCTTTAATGTCAGATATTTCGAACTCTATATTATCTCTTTTTTTTATTTCTGAATAGTTTAACAGTCGAATGAGCTGTCTTGCTGTCCCCTTACTAGTAGGGCTAACTTTTATTTTTTTAGCTATTGCGCATACTTCTTTTTCAATATCAATCAATACATGCGTATAAGGGGCGATTTCATCCATTTCTTCTACGAAAACACCATCCTTATATCTTTCCGTAGTCTGAGGAGTGGTTCGTCCAATCCTAAAATACAACCCATTATTATCAACCTCCTCAATATTTCCGATATGCCATATCAACATTCTTTCCTTATCATCTTTAGGCAGGCTCACTATCGCTTCTTTTAATAATTCACTAGGCTTAATATCTCTTCTAGAAAATAGAGCTGTCTGAGATAACTGGACAACCTTTATTCGAAACAATTGGAACTCCAGCATTTTAGCACTTCTCCTTTATATTAGACGTTACACCTCGCAAAACCGCGCCAGCTTCTTGTGGTGGCAAGTAGTCAAAAATCTCGATCGCGTCCTCATACATAATAACTCTTACTTACTCGTCCCAAAGCTTAGAAATTGCGTCCTTCATCTTCTTTTCATATATCTCAATCAGCTTCTTGTTCGCTTCCACCAACGCCCGCTCGGTCTCTATCTTCCCCACAATCGCTTTTTGGGTCTCAAGGGGAGGAATGGGAATTTCAAGCCCTCTAATTATTGACTGGGAAATGTTTGGCTGTGCCCCACCACCAGACAATTTGACCATTAAATCCTTTTGATCTTTAAGTGCCTGATACAGGAATTCAGGGATATATTTACTATTTGGCAATATTCCACAAATAGCCTGATTTGTTGAACTTTCAAATTTCAAAAGTCCAACCTGCCCTGCCGTGGCCCCATACATTGCGACCAGGACAGTGTTTACAGGAAATATTTTTGCGGATGAATTCTTCAAGCCTTCTTCAGTAATAAATAGCTCTGATTCTTTAACAAATCCTTGCGCAACCTCGCCGCTTCTTAGCCATGGAATAGTACCGTTTTCATAATATTCGGATTTTGACTTAAGCGGCGTCCCGCCTGATGTCGTCTTGCAGACATCCCCCAGCTTCACCCTTTCCCACCCCGGATCAATATCAATCCTTGGTTTCCAGCTTTCCACTACCTTCCACGCGCCGGAGATGATGTTTTGATACCCATCCAGCTCCTCCACTATTTGCTTCTGCGCCTCAAGCGGGGGGAGAGGGATTTTATATCGCTCAAGATCTTCTACCTTCATAGAAACATTTGCAGCACCTTTCATAAGTTTTGCCATTTCATCCTTTGAGGTATCGAGACAGTGGTAGAGATATTTCGGGTCTAAAACGTTCATATCCTTGGGCTCGACAAAAGCAAGAAGGTTCGCGAGTGAAAATTTACCTTTCACATAATGAACCCTCTTAATTGCCGCTTTTCCATGGCCTGTAGCCGAAATAAGAGGGACGCACACACCTTCGCCATCAAAATCATAATGATCCGCGGTCTTATCTTCCTCAGCCGTGAGAACTAGAGGATATAACCCTGGCGCTGTTTTTGTACTTGATGATTTGCCTTTTGATATATTTGCCACATCAGAAAGCAACACAAAAGATATCTCCCCGTTCGTTTGTATTCTTTTTCGATACTTTGATAGCGATAGATCATATCCAGCATTAATTATTTCATCCTTATCTGTAGTAAATGCGAGCTTGCTGGGCTCAATTTCCCCAGATTCTCTAAATTGCTTAATTATCGATATTGCGGGCTTCAAATCATCCCTCTCAATTGGGGCTTGCATAGCGCCAAGACTGTAACCAATATCTCTTATATCAACAAACAAAAGTTGTTGGTATTGCTTGACGATTTCATTATCAAAAAATAACACACTTGTCTTCACCCCAGAATACGGGCTAAACACTCCTGATGGAAGAGAAACGACGGCATAAAGTCCATCTTCAATGAGATTCTTACGAAGCTGTTTATATGCTATCCCTGACTGAAAAATAATTCCCTCCGGAACAATTATGCCAGCCCTGCCTTTCGGACGAAGATGGCTCATTATGTAATCAACAAACAACACTTCGCTGCGATTAGATTGAACACTGAATTTATTGTGCGGCCGAACGCCACCTTTCGGGCTCATAAATGGAGGATTGGCTAGCATCACATCAAATTTATCCCCCCATCGTTCATCGTTAGAAAGTGTATTATAGTTGTATATCCGTGGGCTCTTAAATTGGTGAAGATACATATTGACTTGCGCAATTCGAACCATTCCAGGATCCACATCATATCCCTCAATATTATTCATCAACTTCTTCTTCTCATCCGGCGTCAACGGCATTTCTTTGTTCTTTGCTCCATTGGGATTCTTCCCATCATGCTGTTCAAGAATATGAAGATAAGATTTAACTAAAAATCCTCCTGTTCCACAGGCGGGATCAAGCACTTTGTCCTCTTTTGTTGGGTTAACCACATCTACTATAAAATCAATGATGTGGCGGGGTGTTCGAAACTGCCCCGCGTCGCCCTGACTGCTCATTATTGAAAGAAGGTATTCATACGCGTTTCCAAGCTCCTCGGGATGAGAATAGTCAAAGTAATTAATCTCTTTTAAGAAAAGTCCCAACACTTCTGGCGAACGGTAAGGTAAAAAAGCTGCCTTAAATATTTCCCTAAAGAGATCCGGCAGTTTTTTGGATTCAGAAAACTTGGCTAAAGCCTCAACATAAAGGTTCATGCGCTCCTGATTACCAAGGCGCGAATCCATGAGGCGAGTCCATGCATAGCGCGCCAGATCTCCTGCAAAAAACGATGCTTTCCCACCAGCTTTGGTAGCGGCCTGGTCCATGTCGTCCATAAATTTATATATAAGGGCATTTGTAATCTGATCAATCTGCGAAGTGGGATTAGGGACCACTCCCACCAATACTTGGCGGGCTGCGTCAATATGTCGTTTTCCGTCTGTTGTCATCATATTATTTCATGAACGTGTTAAGTGTAACATAATCTTTAACATATTGGGGAATGATGTCTTTATATCCGTTTAACCTCCGGTATTCTTCAAAATCAAAAGAAGGACAGTTATAAAAATCTGCTGGAGTATTCCTTTTTATAATCTCACGCACTTCCTCATCGGAAATATAGGCTTTAAAAAAGCTTTTTGCCTGCGCGTAGTGCTCCTGGTCCACATGATTAATCTCCATAAACTTCCCCCATTCTGATTCTAAAAGCTCTTCCCTGTTCTCAAACCCATCTTTTTCACCAAAAGCAACTTGAAGAAATTCACGGACCGTTATTCTTCGATCAAGGTTGAAGACCTTTCGGATTTTTTCGAGGTTTAAATGATACTTGGGGTTATCAAAAACATGCTTCTTAGTGTATTCTTCCGCCCCCGCCGTATCTCCGCTCTTCCAAAGGGTTGACAGCTTTTCATTGCCCAGAACATCTTCGTTAACCGCCTGCTTGAATCCCTCGCGATCAATTCGCAAGCCCTCCGGGCCAATAATAGTTTCGGCTACTGTTTTTATATCATCGGGCTTGGCCAGATCAATTGGACCTTTAAATACTTTTTCACCAGCTTCGTCGACAAATTCGCCACCGCCATCCGCAGTTAATTTTGAGATTGAAATGTGAGGCAGCCTAATTTTCTCGTTATACTCAAATTCTTTTTCAAAATATTCACAGGTTGCAAATAAATCAAAGAGCTTAAACCGGTCCTTTTGAATTTCCGTGGTCTCTTTTTTTTCATAATTTGTGTATTGAAACAAGAATTTTCGAGTACCTCGGCCTTTAATCTGAACAAAATCCGCTGGACTAAATATCGGTCGCATGAGGGCAATATTTAAAATATCCTGACAGTCATAGCCAGTTGTCATCATCCCAACGGTCACGCAAACGCGTGTTTTGCTGGATTCATAGCCTTCAGGTATCATAACTTTTCCATTAAGGTTATTATTGGAGAAATTAATTGTCATTTGCTGAGCACCCATCACTAGAGATGTGACCTGGACCGCAAAATCCGATTCACTATATTGATCGGGCCATTTTTTATATGCAAGTTTATTGAGTATATTAGTAATCCTACTCGCGTGAGCCTGAGAGACACAAAAGACAATTGATTTCCCAAAAAGGTTTATTCCACATTGCTTCGCAACCGGATCAAACAAGCCATTATCAATAAAAGCCTTGCACATAGCAATGTTTGTTTCTTCGTTAAAAAATTTTCGCTCATAATGGCGCTCATTAAATACTTCGTCAATCGGTTGCCCTTCTTCGGTCATCGAATGCACTGCGTATCCTTCGTCAGATAATAGTTGTGTAGTAATTTCAGTGCGAGCGTCCACAACAATCGGATTAATTAAAAATCCATCCTTCACACCTGAGATCAAGCTATATTGAAAAGTTGGTTCTCCCATCTCACACCCAAAGGTCTTATATGTATCAAGAAGTTGTCTTCGCTCAAACTCGCGCTGTGTGTCAGCCCCTTCCCGATCAAAGCCTTTAAGATAATTTTTGGGCGTAGCGGTAAGTCCCAGCTTGTATCCTACATAGTATTCAAACACCGCCCTGCTATTTCCTCCGATCGAGCGATGCGCCTCATCAGATATAACAAGCTCAAAATCCGTAGGGGAAAACTCTTTTTTGTATCGGTCTCCCGAAAGAAAGGTCTGGATTGTTGAGACAACAATATCAGCACTTCTCCAAGAATCCCTGTTTTCTTTGTAGATTAGGCACCGATAATCCTTGCCTAGATAATCTCTGAACGCTTTATATGCTTGATCTTCCAGTTCTAGCCGATCTACTAGAAAAAGCACGCGACGGGCATTGCCTGATTTTAAAAATAGCTTGATGACAGCAGCAGAAACAAGAGTCTTGCCAGTTCCCGTGGCCATTTCAAACAAAAAACGGTTTTTGCCTTCCCGTGTTGAAGTCTGAAGTTGCTTTATCGCTTCAACCTGGTAAGGCCGCATCTGCTTGAGGTTATTATTTCGCAGGAAGTCGGGCCTTTTCGCTGCATCCTGAAATGCTGGGTCCTTGGCAAAGCCGGGCATTTGAGACTCAATGATATAGTTTTCATCTACTTGCGTATCTGCGAGCTCTGTTGGATTCGGAGTATATGTTTCATATTGAGTAATCGACTCTTGCGTCGGAAACCGTGAGATTGTTTCCGGATTGCCGTGCTTTGTGTCCCACAAATAGTGGATATTGCCGTTTGAAAGAATAATAAATCGGGCATTAGCGTTTCGAGCGTAATTCCGTGCTTGTTCCTTGGCAAATAAAGGGTCGATCGATTCGCGCTTTGCCTCAACTACAACAAGCGCTCGGCCATCTTTGTTTAACAAGAGAAAGTCAATATAACCAGTGGAAACGTGTTCGAAGTCGCTACCTAATTCAGCAATCTTTACTCCGGGCTCGAGTTGAATATTTACAGGGCCATTTTTATCTGCCTCAAAACGCCACCCCGATGCTTCAAGGAGCTTATTTATTTTAATTCGGGCTTGTGCTTCATTAGGCATATTTTAATAATTGATTTTCACGCACTTACTATTTAATTATCAATTACAAACTTATTTTACGCTTGATATGAGGAAAAGCAAGAGAAACATTGGGGATAGGAACTGAAGGGTAAATCCCCCCTACTCCCCAATAACCTTGACCAGTACTCTTTTCTTTCGCTGGCCGTCGAATTCGCCGTAGAAAATCTGCTCCCAAGGGCCGAGGTCGAGCACGCCCTTAGTGATCGCCACCACCACCTCGCGCCCCATTATCGTCCGCTTTAAATGAGCGTCGGCGTTAGTTTCGCCCGTCTGATGATGCCGCCAGTCCGGCCTAGAGGGCGCCAAATCCTCCAGCCACTTCAGAAAATCCTGCTTCAACCCCGGTTCTTCGTCATTGATAAAGACCGAAGCAGTAATGTGCATCGCGTTGACCAACACGATCCCCTCTTTGACCCCCGACTTCGTAACCACCGCCTCTACCTCGCTTGTGATGTTAACTATTTCGCGGATGTTTTTGGTATTCATGAACAGATAATCAGTTTGGGTTTTCATGAGATTAATTTTAGGATAAATTGTTGTTGGAAACAAGTGGGAATACACCTCAACTTCGGGCATAAAACTCAATCAACGTGGGCATTGGGGAATAGGGACTAAAGGGCTATTTAATAAAACGCGTACACTCGGCAGTATTTTTAAATTGGATCTCAAAAACATTAAAGATATCCTTACGGCCCAGAACATTTGGCCCCTTTTCAATATCAGCAATCGCGACTTCTGCATCAAGCTCATGTTCGCCGATCTTTAATCTCATGGTATGAACATAGGCCGCGATCTCCTGCTCGCCAAACCCCTTCATTCTGATCTGTCTCCCTTTTTTAAAATCATGGCCAAAAAGCTCACCAAAGCTCCGATTGATGACCGAAGCATCCGCTCCCGAATCAATGATCATCGTTAGAGCGCGCCAATTGCCTGTTTTATCTTTAATAAATATTTCCGCTACAGGTCTTTTGACTTTTCCAAATGATTCGGAAAGATCTTCTCGCCAGGAGAAATCGATCATAAAAGAAGGAATTCTTTTTCCGGAATAATATCTAACAGGGGTTCTTTGTCGGGATAGGCTTTCTTCGCCTTTTCATATGCTTCTGTAGCAGTTTCGCCAAGGCCCGCGACCTTCTTATTGACTATAGCAACAAATTTTCCGGCGTTCTTTTGCTGTAAGATGGCGGAATTCTTTATTAGCCATTGAAAATCGTCTTTTAACCTTTTCTCATCAGGAACCATGTTTTTATTATACTTCCTTTTACCCGTATAATCAAGGGAAAATCCATTTCTCGAATCCCGAATCTTTAACGACAAGTATTTCTCTAATTCCTCGAATACCCCTCACCTTCCCGCATAAAACTTAAGTGTTGTTATCCCTTACATTCTTTGTTATAATCCAAGGCAAGTTCCATAGTCTACATTTCGATAGATAAGAGGGGTACTTGTGGTGAGCCTAAATTTGACGGCAAATAAAATAGAAGCCCCTAGCCTGTCAAGGGATGATAATACCCAAAGACAGGGCGACGGATCGTTTGACCGCGAACTTGAGGCCGCTAAAAATAAACTTTTAGTTGCCCCCTGGGCCGAAGTGCAAAAAATGTTCAACATCACTCCCCTTGAGTTCAAATTTGATTTTAACGCCAACAAGATAGAAAATGAGGTACAGAAAGACACCCGTGAGCCTCAACAAGTAAAAACCGATCGGGCAAAATCGGAGACCGGCAAAGAAACAAAAACCGCGGAACTGCCAAAAACGGCCGCAATGATAAAAATATCCAAAGACACTTTGGCAAAAAATATTCCCCTCCCCGTTTCCCCATTCGCTTTTCCCGCCTCATATCTTGGAGACAACGCTTCCTTGCCGGTAACCAAATCGGACATGAAAATGGTGATCGATGACATCGTTGAAAAGATAGAATTGATGAAAGTAGGCCGCCGGTCGGAATTAAACATGGCCCTAAATTATGAAAATCTCGGCGACCTTCTGCTTAATTTGACCCTAAAGGACGGGATGGTTTCGATCCAGATATCCGCAGCGCAGAACGATACGAAAAAATCGCTTGAGCAAAATTTATCCGAGCTTGAATCCGCGTTAAAAAGTGCTAAAATAAATCTTAAAGATTTAACGGTAACGGAGGTTAAAGATGGCGATCAATCCAAGCATCCCGGTTAATTTCGGAAAATACGGAAATACCGGGACCATAGACATCACAAAATTTTCCCGCACCGGTTCGGCTACTACCAATACCGACAATTTCGCTTTAATGCTCGCGCAAAACATGAACGCTTTCGACATACTCTACGGCGACGATCAAAGCCGGGACGACAGCATTTTTGGCTCCAGCGTGTTCGGCACCGCGCCTTCAAGCACGTCTTCTATCTTCGGCAATGTTACCGGGGTCAACTTCCCTTCTGATATCGGCGGCGTAAGCACCGGCTATACCGGCGTTTCCCCCGCTGTTGAAATGATCGCCCGCTCCAACCTGATCGGCAAGACCGTTGACGCCATTGACCCCAGCACGCGCCAGCAATTTTCCGGCAAGGTCGAATCCGTCAGCGTTCAGGGCGGCATCCTTTTAATCAATGTGGGCGGCATATCCGTCCCACCCGAAAATCTTTTGACCGTTTCAGAATAGGAGGTAATCCATGTTAGATATCATGACCCAGGCAGAAAACGCGATCCAGACATATAATTCCGCTCTGGCCATACATTCGGCTAATATCGCCAATATGTCGGTCCCGGGATACAAAAAGCTTACTGTTTCATTTGAGTCGATCTTTGAAAAGATATTGAACCAGGGAACGCCGGCTTCTTCATTCAGCAATATCGGCGGGACCAATCCCGTGCAGTTCGGACAGGGTGTCGCAGTTTCAAATGTCGCGGTAGACATGTCCGCCGGAAGCACGGCCCAGGGAGATCCGATCGATCTTGCCATAAACGGGCGCGGATTATTCATTGTTTCCGCGGACGGCGGGCACAGCTATCAATATACCAGGGCCGGGAAGTTCCAGATCTCTGCTTCCGGCAGCTTGATGACTGCGGCCGGAATGCAGGTTTATGGACTAAGCTCCGGAGGTTCTCTGGTCCCGATAACCGGATTGACCGGAGCGCTGGCAAATTACAGCTGGGACAATAGCGGCAATCTGCTCCTGAACGGAAATTCGACCGGATATCAGATCGCGCTGACATTTTTTCAAAATGATTCGGGACTTGCCCAGGCATCCGGAACAACATTTACGGAAACTTTGGCTTCCGGACCGGCCGCCAGCGCGCAGGCTTCCGGAGGAGCGGCTGGAACGACATTGCCGGGAACCGTTGAACAATCAAATGTCTTTTATCTGGGAGAAACAATAGATTCGCTTGAGATTCAAAGGGCCATGAGCGGTAATTTGACCGTCGTCAGAATGGCCTCGGATATAATAAGTTCATTTATCAGCAAGTTAGGATAATTAATGGCAGACAAAACCAAGCCTGAAATGGCGCCTCAAAAGCGCATGCTTAAGCTGTCCCCTTCCCTTGGGGACTGGACCAACTACAAGCCGTCAAAGTCCCTGGTAAAGAAGATCAAGGTCGGCTTGTACGGTTTTGACCGCTTATCGGACGAAGAACTTGAAGAAGTGCATCTTTTCCATTACCGCTTCGGCGAAACGCTGTTAAGGAACCTTAAAGTTAATTTCCGTTTTGGCGGGGAGCTCTTTTCCGTTGAAGCATTGCAAAGTACTTACGGTAATTTTCAGCGCAGCGTGATCGGACCCCTCCTCCACGGCAAAATCGAAGTCCCCGAATTCCATGAGGAAATAACTTTTTGCCAGGAAATAGGGCTGATCAGCACGATCATCAATTCCAGCCTGGGATTAAAAGACACCAAGGTTTTAGGCGGCGAGCTTACCGAAGCCGAAAAGATCATCGTTGAAAGCACGTTTTCGGAAATACTGGCGTCATCTTTAAACTCATCGCTTAATAACGTTCTGGAATCGCCCCGGTTCGAGATTGTCGGTTCTCCCGATTTTACGCCAAATCCTTATACCGGCGCTTCCGCGACGTTCGTTTATTTTATAATCGAGGTTTCGCTGGGCGAATCCCAGGGAAAGATCATCATCGGATATTCCGGCAGCCTTATTAAAAATCTTTTAAAAAAGATAAAAGCTAACGAGAAGCCAAAGCCTCTTTCGCTTAACAAGGTAAAAGCGGAAATATTCAGTAAAACGCGGATCCCGGTAACGGTTATGCTGGGAACGACCGAACTTAAAGGAAATGAGATCTATTCCCTCGAGGTCGGAGATATAGTTTCGCTCGACAATTCAATCCATAACGCCATCCAGATCAGGCTCGCGGAAGACGGGACGACCGTGCTCGCACAGCCGGGTGAAAAAGGCGGCAAACTGGTGGCGCGCGTGGTCGGGATAGAAAAAGACCGTGAAATAAGGGTAGCCACGCCTCTTCCCCCGCCCCCTGCCCCCGAAATATTTGAAGAGCCGGCGGAAGCAGCCGTTCCTGAAGAAGAATTCAAGGAAGAACCAGAAGAAGTCCAGGAAGAAGAATTCCCGGAGGAGGAATCAACGGAAGAGCTGGCGGAAGAATCGTCCGACGATGAAGAACTTAACATCACGGAAAAAGACCTTGAAGATGATGATTTTGGATTGAATGAAGACCAGGAAACGCCGGAAGACCAGGAAACACCGGAAAACAAGGAGGAAATATAAATGGAAGTTAAAAAAGTTCATTTTCCGGAATTGACCGATGAGGGCCGCGGAGTGCAGATAAGCGAAAAGGCTTTATCGGAAATTCCAATTCAGGTAAGCGTCGAACTGGGCCATGCCAGCATGACGCTTAGAGACATTGTTGAACTGGCGGAAGGATCGATAATCGAGCTTGACCGCCTGGCCGGGGAACCGCTTGACCTTAAAGTCGGCGGACAGGTGATCGCGCAGGGCGAGGTTGTCGCGGTTGACGACAATTACGGGTTAAGAATCACCAATCTTCTGATAAAGTAAACAAATGACATACGAAGCGCTGGTCCTGCAAAAAACGCCCATCGTCACTTTTAGTTATATAATCCAGGTGGCGCTGTCGCTGGCCATAGTAGTGGCGCTGATCTACCTGTGCGCCAAATATCTGCTCCCCAGATTAAAGCTTACTCCAAAAGGCATGACGTTTGAAGTGGTCGACCGGATGGGCCTGGAGCCGCAGGTAACGCTTTACCGCATAAAATCAGCCAAGACGGAATACGTGGTAGCGGTAAGCAGCAAGAACGTCGCCCTTCTGGACAAAACGGAAATAAAGGCGTGAGCATGAAGAAGATCGCTTATATTTTTATTTTGCTTTTAATATTGTCGGCCGCGGCGGCCGCCGCGCCGGTTAGGGGACTTCCCGGAGCCGTAAATATTAACAACATCGTCGCTTCTCCCCAATTTTCAAGCAGCGTCCAGATGATCTTGGGGATCGCCCTGATATCGCTGGCCCCGTTCTTTCTGGTATCCGTTACCAGCTTTTTAAGGATCATCATTGTTTTTAGTCTTTTAAGGACCGCGCTCGGCACCCAGCAGGTGCCGCCAAACTCGGTGCTGATAGGGATCGCCATGTTCATGACCATCTTCATCATGACCCCGGTATGGAAAGAAATAAATGACACCGCGCTGGTGCCTTATCAGAGTGGGAAGATGAGCGAGCTGAAAGCGTTTGATGCCGGGATGAAGCCGCTAAACCGGTTCATGCTTAGGCAGACGAGAGAAAACGATTTGGCACTCTTTGTCCAGTTCGCAAAAATAAAGCCCCCCACCCGCGCGGAAGAGGTTCCAACCTACGTGGTCATACCGTCATTCATGATCTCGGAATTAAAGACCGCGTTCCAGATCGGCTTTCTGCTCTTCATCCCGTTCATAATAATCGACCTGGTCGTGGCCAATATTCTTCTGTCCCTCGGCATGTTCATGCTTTCGCCGGTAATGATATCGCTGCCGTTTAAAATACTTCTGTTCGTCCTGGTCGACGGGTGGAATCTTATCACCCGCGGATTATTGATGAGCTTTAGATAATGGGGCAGGATTTTGTCGTTCAGATAATATATCAGGGGGTCATTTTGACCCTTCTGCTTTCCATGCCCGCCGTCGGCATCGGCCTTTTGGTGGGCTTTATCATTTCTCTCTTTCAGGCCGTTACCCAGATCCAGGAACAAACTCTTACCTTTGTGCCCAAGGTGATCGCAGTAATGCTGATGATCGCTTTTACCTCTCCCTGGATGATATCGCTTCTGGTTGATTTCACCACCTCACTGTGGGCGGGCATTCCGGCCATGGTCAGATAATGATATTCTCGTTCGCCCAGCTTGAGATATTCTTACTCATTCTGGCGAGGATACTCGGGCTTTTCAGCGCGGCTCCGATTTTTTCATCAAAATCTTTAAACGGAATGGCCAAGACCGCGCTCGCGATCTGGATAACTTCGGTGCTGTGGTTTGCCGTTCCCGTACAGCCTGACAAACTTCCGTCCACCCTGATCGCGCTTGCGATCGCGCTGATCTCCGAAGTCGCTCTCGGCTTTCTTTTAGGCTTTTTGACCAATACCATCTTTATTGCCATCCAGGCGGCGGGCGAAATAATGGACCTCCAGATGGGGCTTTCGGTGGCGTCATCTTTTGATCCTTTATTCGGGGCAACTATATCGATAATCGGCCGGCTCGCGTTCTACATTGCCCTTCTCGTCTTTCTCCTGGCGAACGGCCATCATATGCTGCTTTCGGTCATTCACCAAAGTTTTAAAATTATCCCTCCCGGCAGCCTGATCAATGTCCTTTCCCCGCTGCTTACCATGCAGCTGCTTTCATTGATAAAGGATTTCTGGATCATCGCCATACAGCTTGCCGGACCGATCGTCCTTTTGATCTTTCTTTCCGACTTCGCGTTCGGCATAGTTTCGCGCGTGGCGCCCCAGGTCAACGTCTTCCAGCTTGGCTTTCAGGTCAAGCCGAGCCTCGGCCTGATCGGGCTCGTCTTTACTATGTCGATCTTTGCCAGGCATATTGAAAATCTTATCGGGACCATGGCGGAAGGAATGTTAAAAATGCTCATGGTTTTAAGGTAGTAATATGGGTGAAGAAAGCGGCGATAAATCAGAAGAACCTACTCCGCACCGAATGCGCGAAGCCAGGGAAAAAGGACAAGTAGCAAAAAGCAAGGAGATCACGACTGCGGTGCTGCTTTTGCTCTCCTACTCGGTATTTCGCTATTCGGCGGAATTCATGTGGGGAGAAATCGCCGGCATGGCCACCACGCTTTTTGGACAGGTCCCCGAATTCGCCCATGACTTTTCTCTTGGGCTGGTCGGTTACGCCTTTTTGATCGGATTGAGAGGTTTTGCTTTTTCCATCGGCCCTATTTTTATCGTCGGCTTTCTGGCCGCGATAATAGCGGAAGCCCTGCAGACCGGTTTTGTGGTCGCGATCGACCCCCTCTCTCCCAAGCTTGAAAGGATAAACCCGCTTGAAGGCTTTAAAAAACTTTTTTCAATGCAGGGACTGGTAGAGACCATAAAATCGATCCTCAAGATAGTTATTGTATTCTATATCACCTGGCTGGCGGTCAAAGATGACCTTCCCTACGTCATATTATTGATGGACGGCCAGCCCTGGGACGCGCTGGTATTGGGAGGGATGATCGCTTATAACGTGGCCATTCGCGTGGGCCTTTTTTATATAATAATAGCGATACTCGATTATTTCTACCGCCGGTGGGAATTCATGAAGAACCTGCGCATGAGCCGGCAGGAAATAAAGGAAGAATATAAGCGCCTCGAAGGTGACCCCCAAGTCAAGCAGAGGATGCGCGATCTGCAAAGGCAGGTGTCCCAGCAGAGGATGATGTCTTCCGTCCCCAAAGCGGACGTGGTCGTCACCAACCCGATCCATTTGGCCTGCGCTCTCAAATATGAACAGGGAAAAATGAAAGCCCCCGTCCTTCTGGCCAAAGGCCAGCGCCTGCACGCGGAAGAAATCAAAAAGATCGCGGAGGAGCATAATATCCCGATAGTTGAAAATGAGCCTCTGGCGCAGTCGATCTTTCATACCACAAACGTCGGCCAGGAAGTCCCCAGGGACCTGTATAAGGCAATCGCAGAAGTGCTGGCGTATGTTTATAAGATCAAGAAAGAGAAGGCCGCGCGCAAGCTTGCGCCGGCGTGACTTTAAAGGTAAAATAAGCTATGGCTTTTCCCGGGGTTGAACTAAGGAATTTAAAGAACCTTTTTTCTGTCACTGATATTGTCGTTTCCACCATACTGATAGGCATCATAACCCTGATCATCCTTCCTCTTCCGCCGTTCATTCTTGATATTCTTTATTCGATAAGCATCGCTTTTTGTCTCGTCCTGCTCCTGGTGGCGGTGTATTTGAAGGAACCGCTTGAGATCGCGTCCTTTCCTTCCATTCTGCTGGTCATAACCCTTTTCCGCCTGGCGCTGAATATCGCGTCTTCAAGACTGATGCTTTTAAATGCTTATGCCGGACAGGTGGTGCAAGCATTTGGGACGGTAGTGGTCGGAGGAAATTATATTGTCGGCGTCATCGTTTTCGCCATCATTACGATCGTACAATTTGTCGTTATTACCAAAGGTTCGGAGCGCGTGGCCGAAGTCGCCGCCCGTTTTACCCTGGACGCCATGCCCGGGAAACAGATGTCGATCGATGCCGACCTTAATGCCGGACTGATCGACGCCAATGAAGCCAGAGGCAGAAGAAAAAAGATTGAGGCCGAAGCGACATTTTTCGGAAGCATGGACGGCGCCAATAAATTCGTAAGAGGCGATTCCATCGCCAGCATTATCATCGTGCTGGTCAATGTTCTCGGAGGCATTTTGATCGGCTGGCTACAACGCGGAATGGGGATCATGGAAGCGTTGACCACCTACGCTCTGCTTACGGTCGGAGCCGGCCTGGTGGCGCAGTTAACCGCTCTTCTGGTCTCGATCGCCACCGGTCTTATCATCACCAAATCGGCGTCAGAGATGAGCCTGGGAACGGACGTCGCCTCGCAGGTATTTGCCCAGCCGCGGGCGTTCGCTTTTGTATCGGTAATAATGGCCGCGTTTGCCATTGTACCGGGGCTCCCTACTATGCCCTTTCTCATGCTTGCGGGATTTTCCGGCGCGCTGGCCGTAGCCCTGATCCAGGCCAAGACCAAGCAGGAAGAAGCAAAAGTCGTTAAAGAAGAAGTGGGCGGCAAGGAAATATTAAAAAAACCGGAAAGCATTCTCGGAACACTGGGACTTGATCCCCTTTCATTAAAGACCGGAAGAAACCTGATCCCGCTGATCGATCCCTCGCAAAGAGGCCCCCTTTTGGAACGGATCACCCTTATAAGATACCAGATCGGGCAGGAACTTGGATTTGTCATTCCCGGCGTCAGGGTGATGGATGACCTCTCGCTTCCTCCCAACCAGTACACGATCGAGATCCGTGGCACAAAAGTTTCAACCGGAGAAGCGTTGCTCGGCCACCACCGGGTCAACCTGCGCCTGGCCGAAGTGAAAGCGAAAAAAATGACCGGGACCGAAACGAAAGATCCCGTCTCCGGGGATTATATTACCTGGGTGCCGGACGAATATTTAAACGAACTGCAAAAGCTCCAGCTCACCATTTTTGACCCGGTCGATTCCGTCTCCAATCATTTTGCGGAAATCATCAAGCGCTATGCCGATGAGATCATGACCAGGCAGAACGTCCAGTCATTGATAGAGATGGTAAAGAACACCAATGCCGCGATCGTCAGGGAACTGATCCCGGACATGCTCTCTTTAGGGCAGGTGCATAAAGTCCTTCAGCTTCTGGTGAGGGAAAAGGTAAGCATCCGCGACCTTTCGACCATTCTTGAAAGGCTGGCGGATTACGCCCATCTGTCCCGCGATATCAATGTTTTGACCGAATATGTCAGGCAGTCTCTTGCCCGCCAGATCTGCGAATCATATTCGGACAAGGAAGGCGTTATAACCGTGGTAACGATCGATCCCGCGCTTGAAGAAACTCTGATCGGCGCGATCCACCAGTCCGAATACGGCTCGTTTTTGGCGGTCGATCCCAATGTCGGGGAACGGATACTTTTGCAGATACAGCGCCACATCAATAATTTCAAGAGGATGAAGCTATCGCCGGTAACATTATGCTCTCCCCGCCTCCGCCCCCATTTCAAGCGTTTCATCGAACGCAGTTTCCCCGATGTCGCCGTCTTGTCTTATAACGAGATCGTCCCGCAGGTCAAAGTCCAATCGATCGGCATGGTCTCACTTGAGCGTTGATCCGGCCAGCTTCACAAATCTGTAGCCTTTTTTTTTAAGCAATGGAATTGCCTTAATAACTCCTTCCGCGGTATATCCTTCGGGATGGTTCATGTGCATGATGACGATCGAGCCGGGTTTGGCGGACAAGAGATTGGCTTTGACCCCTTCCGCCGAAGCGGTGGCGCCCAGATCGCCGTTGACCGCAAAACCGATCGCCTGATAGCCCATGTCTTTTAATATCCTTAAAGCGATTTCATCGTAATGCGCGGTGCCGGAGCGGAAATATTTCGGCTTCCTTCCGGTCAGATTTAATATTTTCTTTCCCCCGCCGTCAACCTCGTCAAATACTTCTGCCGAGCTTTGGGTTCCCTTTATCCCATAGGCCGATTTTCCGCTAACCGAGAGCGGTTTATGTCTTAGCCCGTGGTTTTCTATCTCAAATAAAGGATTGGCGGCAAGACCCATGAACGTTTTTAAATTGGCGTCTATCCAGCGGGCATTGATGAACAAAGTCGCCGGGACCTTTTCTTTTTTTAAAAATCTGATCAGCTTTTTATCGTAACCACTGCCCCCTTTCCCTCCGCAGGCGTCAAATGTCAACGCGATCACTTTATCACCGGTATTTAATCTGGTTTTAATCCCCGGAATATCAAGCCCCCACAATTTTGGCCTTATCAACGCCAGGTGCAGAGTTATTTTCTGGTTTATACCGATATAAAGACCGGCGATGGAAGACAGTACGACTGCGGCAATGAGTACGATTTTGAGGTTTTTGTTCAATTATTACCTGTTAAGCAACGCCACCGACAGATTGAGGAAAGAGGCAAAGCTCACCCACAGGATGTAAGGGACCATCAGCCAGCCGGAAAGAGCGTTAACTTTAAAGAAGTAAATTATCGTGAATAATATAAGCAGCCACAAAATAATTATTACTCCAAAAGCCAGGGCGGGAGAATGAAGTCCAAAGAAGCTTACCGACCAGAGGACATTGACTAAAAGCTGCAGCAGGAAGAGGAACAACGCGATCTTAACATACGGCGAATTGAGCCCTTTTTTCCATACCAGCCAGGCGGAAATCGCCATTAACAGATAAAGTAAGGTCCAGACGGGGCCAAACACCCAGCCAGGCGGATTTAACGGGGACTTATTTATGGCGGCATACCAGCCGGCAAGATTGGGAGTAGTAGCCAGCGAACCGGCCGCTGCCGCGCCAAAGCATACCGCCATTGTAACAACAAGTTTAAGAATGTCTGATGCCATTTTTTATTATTTTTCCGATAACAGGATCGCTGCCGCCAGGACCAACAGCGCTATGGCGCCGCGATACCAGTTGATGGCTTTGACCACAAAGGTCATGCCGTTCCCCATGGTGAATGATAGTGAACTGACGATTCCGATCACCAGGGCAATAGCGCCAATCCAGATCAATGTCTTTGCCAAATTTTTCATTCCGTCACCTCCCCTGCTAGGGAAATGCTAGCACGGGATTGGCGTGGATTCAATTATGATTTTAAAAATAATCCCTCGTTTAAGCTCGGGGCAAGCCCTTGCCTGTCAAGCAAGTACTCTAACCAGCTGAGCTATTTTTATAATTCTTAACAACATTATAAGCTATAATATTTGGCAAGAATATAATAAAAACAATGGATAGGCCAATGACAAACATAGTTATTCCTCCGAATACTTTAGGATACAAATAAGTCGGGATGATAATAAGAAAACTGATTAAATTAGATATTACCACTCCAAGAAAAGCCCCCCCTAAAGCTCGGGAAAATATTATTTTCTTGTTAGATTCATTATAAATAGCCCCCAACGCGATACCTAACGGTAAAGTGAAAGAAAACGATAAGATCGGAAAAACAAAAAAGACAATAAACCCGATCAATAAACCAAAAATACTTCCGCAAAACATTCTGATAAACATGTTAATGCTTACCTTGCCAAAATAAATAGTTAGAGTTTTAACGATTGATTTTCTTAATAAGAATGCAATTAAAATAATAAAGAGCATTATAAATAACAAGAAAACTTTTCTTATATAAATAGCGAGAAGACTGGCTTGGCCCAATAACATAAGAAACGCAAATGGCACTATAAATATTAAATAAACAATTCCTATTGTTTCATAAAATTCAAAACGCGTTTTTGAAATTTTAAGAAAAAGATGAGCACCTATCCCTGATCCGAATATTATTCCTATTTCTACGGCAAATAACCACATAATATATTCACTACCGGAAGGATAAGTTTTAAAGATTAATAATAAGGCATTCGGCAGCCCATACAGCATCAGGAAAAAACCCACAGCTCCGCCCAAACAAGAAAAAGCAACTAATAATGTTCCAAAGATGATATTGGTGAAATTAAAATAATACTTCATAAGAACTCAAAAATAGTCAGTATTAGAATGCGCGCTACTGGGTCCTTTAAAATGTCAGCCCTGCGTTTATTATCCCTTCCGAAACAGCTACTCCGTCGTATTGATTGTAGACATACTTAGGATTTACGGCCAGGCTAAGCACTTTGACGACAAAACCGGCTGTCAGGTATGAACCGTTGACCTGGGCTGAAGCGGCGTATGTATGCGAATCAATGGAAAAAGAGACATCGGAGCTTATTGAAGAAGAGCCGGCCGAAACTTTAAAACTTGAAAGGAACGGGATAAGAGTCTGTTCATAAACCAGCCCGAGCCTTGAAATGTTCACGGGACCGACTAAGGCCGATCTTTCGACTTCAACGCCAATTTTTGGCATCAGCGGCAGGTCAATTAACGCGGAGGCCCCTATATCATAGCCGCCGGAATAATTCGCTATGGTTGGCCCCCCATAAATCGTCAATTCCGCGGGGCCAATGGCGAATGCACTACTGATGAGCATTACAAGAAGTACCAGACAAGAAATTAATATTTTTCTAAACATGTTTTCCTCCTTTAAGTAAAAAAACAATGTGCGCTACAGGCAAGCGAACCTGTGACTCCCTCGATGGAACTCGGGACAGGCCCTTGCCTGTCAAGCAATCATAACCACGCACAAAACAAGTGTATCACGAAAGAAATCTATGTTTCAAGGCAGGTAGATTTTCGTAACCTGTTAAACGTATCCTACAGGTCAGACAGGCCGGTCCCCCGAACTTCCTAATATAGTTTGAGAACACGTAAACATAAAATTCTAAAAAATGAGTGAAATTTTCTCCAAAAGGCATACGACAATCAAAGGAGATCAGATTAAGAAGGGAACGTATAGGAGGAATAATAAAATGAGAACAGGAACGGTATTACCAGGACAGTCAAGAAGTATCTTGACGGGGAGAGGAATGGCGTCAGTTGTAAGGAAAATGGCAGGGATTGCCGCTATAGGGATAGCAAGCATGACGGCAGGCCCTTCGGCAATTATTCTTACCAGCGCTTTTGGGTTAACAGGATGCAGCACGCAGGAAGCGGAAATAAATAAAAATATTAAAGCTTTGGGAGATGAAGATTATAATGTTCGATGGGCAGCCGCCGCGGCCTTAAAAGAACGCGCGGAATCAAACATTTCTCCGGAATTAAAAGGCAAGATGGTAGATCCTCTCATTTCAGCTTTCAAAGATACGAAGGTAGAAACTTCCCTTTCACTTTATGATTATCAATTTAGAAGGGGGTCTCTTGAATCGGCGGACACTGAAGCTTTAGTGGAACTCGCGAAATCAAATATTTCTACGGAATTAAAAGGCAAGATAGTCGATACTTTCACCATCGCGGCTCTAAATAATGAAGAATGGTGGGCGACTCGACTGAAGGCTGTTAAGAGTTTAGCAGAGATCGCGAAATCAAACATTTCCACGGAATTAAGAGACAAGATGGCATTTCCTCTTATTGAGGTTTCTTGTTGTACCAAGAGAGATGAAAAGGAATGGATCCAAGCGGCCGCCGGTAGAGCCTTGGCAGAACTTACCAAATCAGACATTTTTTCATCTCCAGAGATGAAAGACAGGCTAAATCATACCATCGCAGCTTCGGTGGATAAAGATCGAGACACGCGAAAACGGGCAAATCAGAGATCCGTGACGATTGCGACGTTAAACATCTCTTCAGAAATAAAAGGCAAGATAGTCGATTCTTTTATCGCAGCTTTGGGGAATGAAGATATAAATGTCCGGGAGGACGCGATCTGGGCCTTAATGTCCGTTGCCAAATTAAATATTGCTTCAGAGATCAAAGGTAAAATGATAGATCCTCTTCTTGCTGCAGTTTTAAAAAATGAAAAGCACGATTGGTTTCTTCGAATGGAAGCTACTTTCATTTTAGCCAAGCTTGCCGAATCAAACAATTCTTCATCTTCAGAAATAAAAAACAAAATAGTTGATTCTTTTATCACAGCTTTGGGAGATAAAGACGCTCAAATGCTGGCCGCTAGAGCTTTAGAAGAAATTGCCAAATTAAATATTTCTCCGGAATTAAAAGGCAGGATAGCCGCCGCTCTTAATAAAGCCGGGAACAAAGGAAAATAAAATGCGCGCTACAGGGTTCCTCTCGATACCTCGACTCGGCCTCCGGCCTCGCTCGGTACTCGGGACAGGCCCTTGCCTGTCAAGTCCCGATGGAGATTACTCATCAATGCGCGCTACAGGTTTCGAACCTGTGACCCCTTGCCTGTCAAGCAAGTACTCTAACCAGCTGAGCTAAGCGCGCATTGATGAGATCGTCAGCATCGGGATCCCGACATTCCATTATATTATACATTAATGTCGTCGGGACAAGTACTCTAACCAGTCCCGCTTCATTATTAGATATTTAATGACTTGCGGGATCCCGACGATTCCATAATAATTATAAATTAAATGACCGTCGGGACTGAGCTAAGCGCGCATTATATACTAGGCGCGGGGCGGATTTGAACCGCCGCATAACTGTTTTGCAGACAGCTCCCTTACCACTTGGGTACCGCGCCGTATTGGTTAACTAGCGGGAGACGGGGTTCGAACCCGCGACCTTCTGCTTGGGAAGCAGAAGCTCTACCAGCTGAGCTACTCCCGCACTTCGACTCGCTGCGCTCGCTCGATGCAAGCATGCGATCGTTAACAATTGTTAATTTTACACTAAAAATCCGGTCTTATCAATGCGATTGCTTGACTATCCCGGCCAATCTGCTAATATACAACCCCATGATGAAAAAGAAGATCAAATTGGCCGCAGCGATCCTGGCAATAATACTGCCATTTGCACTTTTTGGCATTGGGAATTGCTTGTCCCAGCTTCAATGTTCGTGCTGTCCCGATCAAAATGGCGCCTGCTGGGTCGACTCCGATCAGAACAACCTGATCGCGGGCCAATCGGAAAGGATCGATCTTGCCTATCCCCCGACAGTCTCAACCTCAGTCAAAGCTAAAACGATCCGTCAGGTTTACTTGCTTGAAACACTTGTCTTTAGGCCTTTAGGCTCATCCCTGCAATTTAAAATATCCCATCCCCAAAATGGCCCTCCCCTGGCCTGACCGTTCCTTCAAAAGATCCTAATTGTCCCTATTAAAAGGAGTAAATTTGTATGAAAAATAATATTTTGGTCGCATTAGTGCTGTTTATTTTCTTGAGCGGAGTTGCTTCATTTGCATTAAATAAATCCTGCGCTTCTTCAAAATGCAAAACCGCCGGATGCAAGGCAAAAGCACAAGCTTCATGCGTAAAGGCAAAATGCCCTGCCGGGAAGAATTGCGTTAAGAAATAGGAGGTTTAAACAGGCGGCGGGAGTTCTTTAAAGGGCTCCTGCCGTTTTTTATAACTTTCTGCCAAACGAAAAGCTGACCGATCGTTCGTTATTCATTTCATTGCTCTCAAAAACATTGTTCTTATAATCGGCAGAGGCTTTAAACACGTATTTCCCGGCAGCTGGAACAACATAATCAACCTGACCGGTATAGGAACCGCCGGGAGCAAGGGCCGGAGAAGAAACGTTCGCAATCTGCTTATTTGCGGATGATCCTATGCTTAAATTGGTAATAGATTTCCCGCTCATCACCTTACCCTGGTTTTTTACTTTATAAATAATCGTTACCTTTTGGTCTTTCTTAATGTGCGATTGGTCAATCTTCAAATCAGTTATGACAAGATCAGGCGCCGGGCCGGCCGGGCGGCCGGATGGCTTAGTAGCCATGGCTAAAATGCCTCCTTGAACCATCGCCGTCAAAACAATTATAATCACTGCCGCGATTGTTTTTTTCATATCCCTCTCCCTTTAAGTGGTCTTTATTTCTTTCCGCATTTTGCGGGTAGCTTCTTTGCAGATGCGCGAGACCTGGGACTCCGACAATCCTATCTCATCGCCGATCTCCTTAAAGGTCTTGTCTTTTTTATAATAATTTTCAACCACTACTTTTTCTTTATCGGTAAGGATCCCAAGCGCGGAATCAACATGCAATAGATCGTCAACCTGGTCGGAAACGACCGCTTCGCGGTTAAAGGCCATATAGACATAGGCCGCGGAATTGATCCATTCGTACATGCCGGAGATCTGGTCCATTTTTTTCCGGCGCAGGTAATCCTGCATGGACCCCTTGAGGCGCAGGCTGACAAAAGACCAGAGCTCGCCCCGGCGGGGATCCCAGTTCTTTAACGCGTCAACGAAAGCGATCTTCGCTTCGGAAGCAAGGTCGTCGGCTTCGGAGCTTTTAATGTGGCGGGGAAGGGTCGAGACATACCAATTAACCGTGTTCTGTATCTGTTTATTATATTTTTCAAGCACATGGTCGGAATGTTTGAGGAATTCTTCGCGCATTATCCTTACTATTCTGTCTTCTATTTCAGCTTTGGATACCATCATGCTCCCCAATGTTTGGCGTCGCGGCGCACGGCCTCAACGAATTTTTCTTCATAATCTTCGGGGTTGGCAAAATGCTTGGCAAATTCTTTTGCCTTCTGTTTGGTGTAATCCCAAAAACGGCGCAGGATCGGAGGGACGTTCGCGGGGATCGGCGCTCCCAGGCCGCTTATGGAGCCAGAGGTCCTTGCGCCGGTGCTTGATATTCTTTTGTCTGCCACATTGGGATTCTATCAAAATTATCAAGGAAAGGCAAGGAGGGAAGGCCTATAGGTTGTTAGGTGGTTAGGAATTAGGCCTATAGGCCAAACAACCTAAAGGCCTAACTACCTATAGGCTATAGGCCCACAGGCCTTTTTGTGCTAAAATATCACAAATGATCCAGGAAAGAGCCAGAGTAATTGACCATAAAAAACTGACGGCAAACTATTTCCTCCTTACGCTTTCTTCCGCTCATATTTCAAAAAATGCCCAGCCGGGACAGTTCGTTAACGTTAAAGTCTCTGATGATATTGCTCCCTTATTAAGGCGTCCGATCTCCATCCACCAGACCGATCCTAAAAACAATAACTTTAAACTTCTTTATGAAGTGGTCGGACCGGGGACAAAAAAGCTTTCGGAAGTAAAACCGGGACAGGAAATAAGCGTTCTTGGCCCGCTCGGGACCGGGTTCAGGATAGAGAAAAACATCGCGATCCTTATTGCCGGCGGCATGGGCATCGCCCCTCTTTGCTTCCTTATCCGGGAAGCGTCAAAGCAGGCAAAAGAACTGCACGTATTCATCGGCGCAAAGACAAAAGACTTGGTTCTGTGCGAAGATGGGATTAAAGCGCTGGGCGCAAAAGTTTACGTTACAACCGAAGACGGTTCAAAAGGGAAAAAGGGCCTCCCGACCGCGGCGCTTGATGAATTTTTAAAAAACAATATGCCGGCAACGATCTACGCCTGCGGGCCCAAAGCCATGCTGATAGCGGTCTCGCTCCTTTCTGAAAAGTATAAAGTACCCTGCCAGATCTCAATGGAAACCTATATGGCCTGCGGGATCGGCGCCTGCAAAGGCTGCGCGGTCGAAACAAATGAAGGATACAAAATGGTCTGCAAGGACGGGCCGGTATTTAACGCGGAGGATATAAAATGGTAGATATCGCCGGCATCAAAATGAGAAATCCGGTCATGGTCGCGTCGGGGACATTTGGCTTTGGCGAGGAGTACTCAAAGCTAATCGATCTTAATAAGCTAGGAGCGGTCATCACCAAAAGCGTCACCTTAAATCCGAGAGACGGCAATCCCCCGCCCCGCCTCTGCGAAACCCCTGCCGGAATGTTAAACAGCATCGGACTGCAAAATGACGGCTTAAAAGTCTTTTTGGAAAAACAATTGCCTTTCCTTTCACAATTTGACGTGCCGATCATCGTAAATGTAGCCGGAGAAACAATTGAAGAATATGTGGAAGTTTCGCGCGCCCTTTCTAATCAGCCAAAAATAAAAGGATTGGAACTGAACATCTCCTGCCCTAATGTCAAAAAAGGCGGGATGGCTTTCGGGATCGACCCAAAAGCGACAAAAGAACTGGTCGAATCGGTCAGATTGGCAACAAAACTTCCTTTAATCGCTAAACTTTCTCCAAATGTTACCGATATCACGGAAATAGCCAAAGCGGCCGTATCCGCGGGCGCCGACGCCCTATCGCTGATAAACACGGTAATGGGAATGGCGATCGATATTAAAACGAAAAAGCCCAAGCTGGCCACGATTACCGGAGGCCTCTCCGGCCCGGCGATAAAACCGATCGCGATCAGGATGGTCTGGCAGGTGGCACAGGTTGTTGATGTGCCGATAATCGGGATCGGCGGCATTATGACTGCAGAGGACGCTTATGAATTCATCCTGGCCGGCGCAAAAGCCGTACAGATTGGCACCGCGAATTTTGTGGATGTAGAGGCTTCGTTAAAGATAATCGAAGGACTTAAAACATTAACAGCCGGTAAATAGAATTAATGATCAGGAAAAGCAATTCCTGCGTCGGTGGAAAGATCAATATGCCTATCAGAATAAAAAAGCCGTACCTTTCCAGATTTATCTGCCATTCGTAAGGTAAATACTGCGTATAAATGCGCGAGCCGTCAAGCGGCGGGATCGGCAATAAATTAAATATCATCAACGCCAGATTGATGAATATCCCCGTCTGCAAAGCCATAAGCCAAATATCAGTCCTGATCGGAACATTTTTAAGTATGATCGCCAGTATCCAGGCAAGGAATAGATTGCTTGCCGGCCCTGCTAATCCCGTCAGCATCATCCCCCGGTTAGGGTTTTTGAAATTGTAAGGATTGATCGGCACCGGCTTGGCCCAGCCGATGCGGATGATCAAAAACGCCAATAACCCCAACGGGTCAATATGGGCGATCGGGTTGAGCGTCAGCCTTCCCGCCTGGCGCGGCGTGGGATCGCCAAGAATATCCGCCGCTTTGGCATGCGAAAACTCGTGGATCGAGATACTAAGCAGGATAATAACGGCGAGCAGGATAAATTCAATCATTGAAGCACCTTCCTTAAATACTTGCCCGTATAACTTTTAGAATTTTTGGCCACTTCTTCCGGCGTCCCCTCGGCAACTACATATCCCCCCTCATCCCCGCCCTCCGGCCCCAGGTCAATGATGTGATCGGCAGTTTTAATGACGACAAGATTGTGCTCGATCACGATCACGGAATTGCCGGTTTCAACTAATCGATTTAAAACAAAGAGCAGTTTTTTTATGTCGTCAAAGTGGAGGCCAGTGGTCGGCTCGTCAAGAAGATAAAGCGTCTTTCCGGTCGAACGGAGAGAAAGTTCGGTCGCCAGCTTCACCCTTTGCGCTTCGCCGCCGGAAAGCGTGGTGGCCGATTGCCCAAGCTTGATATAATCGAGCCCCACATCTTTTAGCGTTGCCAGCTTCCTGGCTATTTGCGGGATATTTTCAAAGATCGCGTGCGCTTCTTCTACCGTTGAATCAAGCACTTCAAAGATGCTTTTTCCTTTGTAATGGACTTCAAGCGTCTCGCGGTTATATCTTTTTCCTTTGCAGACATCGCAGGGGACATAAACATCGGGAAGAAAGTGCATTTCGATCTTAACCAGGCCGTCGCCATGGCAGGCCTCGCATCTTCCGCCTTTGACGTTAAAAGAAAATCTTCCCGGCTGGTATCCGCGCATTTTTGCTTCCGGGGTCAGCGTAAAAAGGTCCCGGATATGGTTAAAAACTCCTGTATAGGTGGCGGGGTTGCTGCGGGGAGTACGCCCGATCGGCGTCTGGTCAATATCGATCACCTTGTCGATATTTTCCAGCCCTTTGAGCTCTTTGTACTGCCCTTCTTTCTCGATCGACCGGTAGAATTTCTTTGCCAAAGCTTTGAAGAGAATATCAATTATCAGCGAACTTTTGCCGGAACCGGAAACTCCGGTGATGCAGGTAAACATTCCCAGAGGCAAAGAAACATCGATGTTTTTTAAGTTGTGGTGCCTGGCCCCTTTTATCTCCAGGAAATTTCCGTTCCCTTTGCGACGGGTTGTAGGGATTTCGATCTTTTCCTTGCCGCTTAAATATTTTCCAGTGAGAGATTTGGGATTCTCGATAATGTCTTTTATCGTCCCTTGAGCAATAATGTGGCCTCCGTGCAGTCCCGCCCCCGGCCCAATGTCAACCAGATGGTCGGCCGACGCCATGGTCTCCTCGTCATGCTCCACCACGATCACGGTATTGCCAAGGTCGCGGAGATTTTTGAGAGAATCGATCAGCCGGCGGTTGTCTCTCTGATGCAGGCCGATCGATGGTTCGTCGAGAATATACAGCACTCCGACCAAACCCGAGCCCACCTGCGTAGCCAGTCTTGTCCTCTGTGCTTCCCCGCCGGAAAGCGAGCTCGATTCGCGGTCAAGCGTTACGTAATCCAGGCCAACATTTATTAAAAAATTCACGCGCGCTTTTATTTCCTTCAATATTTGTTTGGCGATCGTCTGCTCTTTTTCATTAAGCTTCAAATTACTGATGAATTCCAGAAGCTGTTTTACGGAAAGATGCGTCACCTCGGATATGGACTTGTTCCCGATCAATACCGCCAAGCTTTCGGGCTTCAAACGCAAGCCGCCGCAGGTTTTACACGGGATTGTGCTCATGTAGCGGTACAGGAAATAACGGACATTTTCCGATTTGGTTTCAAGATAACGGCGCCGCAGATTATTGATGACGCCTTCAAACTCACCCTCGTACTCCCAGTACCCTTTTGACATGGTGTGCTTAAATTTTAACGGTTTTTCGGAACCGTAAAGGATGGCATTAACCTGTTCCTTTGTCATTTTCTTTATCGGCGTTTTCAGATCAAAGCCGTAAGCTTCGCCTAGAGCTTCCAGTTTTACCAAATAATAAGAGGCCGATTCTCCCCAGGGAACGATCGCGCCTTCGGCCAGGGTAAGATTTTTATCAGGGATCACTAGGTCAGGATCAAATTCCAGTTTATTGCCCAAACCTTCGCAGTCCGGGCAGGCGCCGTAGGGCGTGTTAAAAGAAAATATTCGCGGCGTGATCTCGTCCAGGCTGATATTGCAGGAAGGACAGGTAAATTTTTCAGAATAGAGGTCTTCTTTCCTGTTCTTCCCCTCCCCCGTGGCGACGATCAAAAGCCCGTTCCCGAACCGCAGCGCGGTTTCGGCCGATTCCGTCAATCTGCGCCGAATCCCTTCTTTTACCGTCAAACGGTCTACAACGATATCAACGCTGTGCTTTTTCTTTTTGTCGAGAACCGGAATATCTGGAAGCTCGTACATCTTTCCGTCAATTCGAACTCTGACAAATCCGTCTTTTTGGATATTGTGGAACAGGTCCTTGTATTCTCCCTTTCTTCCCCTTATGACCGGAGCCAATAACTCAAATTTTTCATCCTTGTGCGTTATTAATATCTGGTCAACGATCTGTTCCGCCGACTGCCTCATGATCGGCCGGCGGCATTTTGGGCAATGGGGAATACCTATATTGGCGTATAGCAGACGAAGATAATCATATATTTCAGTAACGGTGCCGACGGTCGACCGGGGATTGCGGGAAGGAGCCTTTTGGTCGATTGAGATCGCGGGAGAAAGCCCCTCGATCTGGTCGACATCGGGCTTTTGCATCTGCTCCAGGAATTGGCGGGCGTAAGCGGAGAGAGATTCCACATATCTTCTCTGCCCTTCCGCGTAGATCGTGTCGAATGCAAGCGACGACTTACCCGAACCTGAAACTCCCGTGAAGACAATAAACTTGTCCCTGGGCAGTTCGAGATTTACGTTTTTAAGGTTATGCTCCCGCGCGCCTTTTATGATTATCTTGTCCATTTACGTTATCTTGTCCACTTTAATCATGTTGGTCCCCGATCAGCTTATTGTCCTTTGTTTTGGGTAAATAATTCTCCTTGGAAACAACCGATCTGCCTAATTTTTTCTCCAGTTCCAGCCGCGCGTTGCCGGCGATCCGTCCGCCCGCTGTCGCGTCTTTTTTCAGCTTCTTAACACCTTTAGAGTTTTCGTTGCGATGAATTTCTGTTGTTGACCGCTCTCCCAGCATGGAAAAGATCAGCTCAAAATCATTCATATGATCGCGCAGGTTTTCGCGCTTGAGTCCTTTCAACTTTTTATAATCATTCGGTTTGAGCCCAAAGGTAGCCTCGGATATTTCAGCGGTTAAGATCGCGAAATCCCGGTCTTTTTCCGCGCCGCGATTTTTCCATTCATCGGTCAATTCCTCGCGGATGGCGATGCCGCGCATTCGCTTTTCGATCCAGTCGTCTGAATAACCTTTAGCCTTATACAAAGCCCGGGTCCTTTTGGTCGCCAGCTCCGGGTCTTCAATCTCCTGTATCCTTTCATAACCGACCTTGGCCAGCCAGCGTTTGAAAGGTTCAGCTTTAGGTGACGGAATTGATTGGATAATGCGGAAAAGGCCTTCGGTATTGGCACAATCGGTTTCGCGCATTTTTTCATCAGGGGCAAGCAATTTCAACCCGTGACATTTTGTCACGACTTCGCTCCCTTCCTCATGCAGTCTTTGTTTTAGCTTTCGCCAATATGCCCCGGCATCAACACTTTCCGTTAACACTTCACAAACATCTACGATCGAAAACCACCACCCATTATTATGGATGGTTTTTCTTATCTCTTTGCCGCGAAAAATAGCGAGGTGTTCTTCTTTTTTACCGGACACTTTGACCCTCCCTTGCTTATCCGAATTTGCAATGTGCATTTTTTGCACATTGCTTTTTATCTATTTATCGTCATCGGCAGTATGTGCAAAATTTGCACACACTCTTAACTGTTGCATATTTTGCAACAGTTAACGGGGTCTGCAATATTTTTATTATTTGTCTTTTTCCCAATTCCCGCGCGCCTTTTATGATTATCTTGTCCATCAGAACTGTAATTTTAGCATGATTTTAACTGTTTAGGAAATAATCAGCTGATTTCGATCTTTTATCGTAGAGATAAAATCCTTAGCTTAGTTATTAATATTATCATATATATTATATGTGTGAAATTATCGATAATTACTAACGATAGAAATATTAGAGGGGGACTTATGGGATTAAGTACGGTTTTTTGGAGACCAGTAAATTTATTCCGCAGCAAAGAGACGCGTGCTGCAAGTCCCCACACAAGCAATTGGGGATTAGTTAAAATTTTCTACCACGGCCAAGATAATTCAGTTAAATCAGCAGTAGTAAGCAATCTTTCCCGAAGGATCGATTCCGGAAAATTATCACTAGAAGAAGCTTCAATGCTACCTTTGGACTTAATCAAAAAGGCTATTATAAACAGCTCATACAACATAAAATGGTTAATATCGTGTTTAAAAAATGGAACGGAAGAACTAAAAATTGCGGCCAAAGAATTTTTCGATAATGCCTCGGGATTATTAACCGGCTTACCTGAGAATGATATTGTGGAAATTGTCGAAAAAGGCTTGCTACCCCCAGAAACGATCAGAAAGACCATTAATCGTGACTATAACATAGAGTTATTGAGACATTGTCTTATGTTTGGGACAGAAGAAATACGGTCAATGGCCGAAGATGTCATTAAAAAACCGGGAAAGATCGCTGTCCAAAAGGCCATTATTGAAAGATTAGGCAAAGAAATTACCAGGGGACCAAGAATAGAAGTCATGCTCTCCGAGTATTCCCCTTACTTTTACCTTGTAAAGAAAGAAGCCCTGCACGCTCTTCAAAATTTGTCGGAAATTGTCAGCGATTCCCTAAAACCAATGATCATTGAAATCTTTGCTAAATATATTTCTGACCTAGTTCTTAAAACCAGAAAAGTAATCGATCAGCCCGCCGAAGGCCATTATGAAGAACATCATGAAGAAAATGAAACTAATATCAGCGGAACAGCTTTATATTTTGAAGGAGGATATTCAATGGATCCTTCAGCCAGCGTTTTCCAAGAAGGGGTTAAAAGCACTTCTTCTTATAGTAGCACTACTGTTTGGGTTGAAACCGTTGCAGAAAAAAGCCATTATGAATATTCTAAAAATGATCCTGAAAGAGCAATAATTATTTTGAAATGGCTAAAACCGGAGATACAGGAGAAGGTTTTAAAAGTCTTAAATAGAATCAATCCAACATTGGCCGAAATATTGGTAAGATCACGCAATAGTTGGTAAATCTATTTTAATGATATCTTGTTAAAAAAACAGCTCCTGTTGCCGGTATGGCAAGCGATATCGCCGACCTGTTCGATCTTAGCCAGCAAAGCATCTGCATCACAATCATAATACAATTCTTTTACTTTCTGTATATGGCCGGAAGTGTCGCCTTTATGCCAGAGGACTTTTCTTGAGCGCGACCAGTAAACCATTTCCTTCATTTCCAGCGTCTTCTGGAGCGATTCTTTGTTCATATACGCAAGCATAAGCACAGCCCCATCTTTATGATCTTGCGCTATAACAGGCACTAATCCTTCGCTATTAAACTTTATTTTAGAAATAGCACCTTCATTTGTCATTTGAAATTTGTCATTTGACATTTTCTTCTTCCTCCTTCTTTATGTGATTAAAAACCACATTAGCAGACCCCGTTCCCAACAGTTCTTCGATCTGGTTGACCAGGTCGGTATTGATATCCACGCGGTATTTGGACCCGGCCGATATCCTCTTCCCTTCATAATAAAGTATCACAGGTTCGTCCCCTTTGTAAAACAGCAATAACTCTTTTAAGCGCTCCAGCACCTGCTTGTCTTTAACGTCAATGATCTCTATGTGGAGCGAACGGACCTTTTCAAGCTCCGCGAGCTGGTCGACGGAATCGACCAGCACATTCAGCTCGTCCGTTCGGGCATCGCGGTTCATCTTGCCTTTAATTACGACGATCGCTTCATCAAAAAGCATGGACTGGTATTTAGCGTAAGCTTTTGGAAAGATCACAAGGGATATGGACGCGGTCAGGTCTTCAAGATTCGTAACCATCATAAGATCGCCTTTTTTAGTGTTTATCTTTCTGCTCCCGCTGATCAGCCCGCCGATCACCACGCTGTCGCCTTCATGCTTTTCAAGAACTTCGGCGATCGTGTTCTTTACCTGGCCTTCAAGAGAATCTTTGAGCTGGTCTAAAGGATGGCTTGAGATGTAAAGACCGAGGAGGTCCTTTTCCATCTTCAGCATTTCTTTGGGA
>Ga0265296_1001036_pt1 | contig 34640 bp, 25 predicted proteins | sample MunlanPumphouse1_FD_189073 | JGI IMG/M metagenome (GOLD analysis project Ga0265296, IMG submission 189073) | Groundwater microbial communities from a municipal landfill in Southern Ontario, Canada - Pumphouse #1 | ecosystem: Environmental > Aquatic > Deep subsurface > Groundwater | place...
CCGGAAATGCACCGGCGAGTTTTTACTCTTTGCGGCGCAGGGTTCGGATCATAGCACCGGGGTCGCGCCTTAACCACGCAACAACTGTGTGGGATAGAGGTTCCAGAGCCTTTGGCAATTATTCATCCGGCGATGATCAACTGTGCGGCGACGGCGAACATCATTAACGCCACCACCAGATCGAGAATGCGCCACGTGCTCGGGCGGGCCAGCCACGGTGCCAGCCACGCCGCGCCAAGGGCCAGGGTGAAAAACCACAGCAACGATGCACTCGCCGCGCCGACCACATAGGCGCCCGGCACCGATTGCTGCGCGCCCAGCGAGCCGATCAGCAATACCGTATCGAGATAAACGTGAGGGTTGAGCAAGGTCACCGCCAGAGCGCTGAGCATCACTGCGCGCAGCGAACGCACGGTCTGGTTTTCGCCTTGCTCAAGGCTCTGTTTCGAGCAGGCCCGGCGCAGCGCCTGGCTGCCGTACCAGATCAGAAACGTCGCGCCGCCCCAACGGGCGATCGCCAGCAGGGTCGGGTTCTGCGCGAGGATCGTCGCCAGGCCGAACACCCCGGCCGCGACCAGAATTGCGTCACACACCACGCACAATGCCGCCACCGGCAAATGGTGTTCACGGCGCAGGCTTTGCGCCAGGACAAAAGCGTTCTGCGTGCCGATCGCCATGATCAGGCCGAACGCCACCAACAGGCCGTTTACGTAGCTTTGCCACATGGGAGAGATCCTTGAAAGAGAGTGCTTGCTGGCTATTCTCCGGTGTGACGCTGTATAAGAAAAACCAATAGTGCTGATCGCCCATTAGGAAAACTGATGTTCGACTATAAATTGCTTTCCGCGCTCGCCGCTGTGGTCGAGCAGGCCGGATTCGATCGCGCTGCACAGGTGCTGGGCCTGTCGCAGTCGGCGATCTCCCAGCGCATCAAATTGCTTGAAGCGCGGGTCGGCCAGCCAGTGCTGGTGCGTGAAACACCGCCATCGCCGACCGAGATCGGCCGACGCTTGCTCAACCATGTGCAGCAGGTGCGTCTGCTCGAGCGCGACCTGCAATCAGTGGTGCCGGCGCTCGACGAAGAAGGCCTGCCCGATCGCCTGCGCATCGCCCTCAACGCCGACAGCCTCGCCACTTGGTGGGCCGAGGCCGTCGGCGATTTCTGCGCCGAGCAGCATTTGTTGCTCGACCTGATCGTCGAAGACCAGACCGTCGGCCTTAAGCGCATGCGTGCCGGTGAAGTGGCTGCGTGCCTGTGCGCCAGCGAGCGGCCGGTGGCCGGCGCACGCAGCGTATTGCTCGGCGCCATGCGTTATCGCGCCTTGGCCAGCCCGGCCTTCATCGCCCGGCATTTTCCCGATGGCGTGCGCGCCGAACAGCTGCCGCGCACCCCGGCGCTGGTGTTCGGCCCGGACGATTTTCTTCAGCATCGCTATCTGGCGCTGTTGGGCGTCGACGGCGCTTTTGAACATCACTTGTGCCCGTCTTCCGAAGGCTTCATTCGCCTGACCGAAGCCGGTCTGGGCTGGGGGCTGGTGCCGGAACTGCAGGTGCGCGAACAGTTGCAACGCGGGGTGCTGCGCGAATTGCTGCCAGATAAACCGATCGACGTGCCGCTGTACTGGCATCATTGGCGCAATGGCGGCCAGTTGCTGAACCTGCTTACCGAACAACTGCTGCGCTCCTCAAAGCAATGGCTAGTGGCTTGAACGCAGCATCAAGCGTCAAGCTGCAAGCGGCAAGAACACGTACCGTTTCAACTTGCAGCTGAAAGCTCGAAGCTTGCAGCTGCTTCCCTGGAGTTTTTGATGAAGATTTTGGTTACCGGCGCCAGCGGCTTTATTGGCGGGCGCTTTGCGCGTTTCGCCCTGGAGCAGGGCCTTGAAGTGCGGGTCAACGGTCGCCGGGCCGAGAGCGTCGAGCATCTGGTGCGCCGCGGTGCCGAGTTCGTGCCGGGCGATCTGACCGACGCCGATCTGGTGCACGACCTGTGCCGTGACGTCGAAGCCGTGGTGCATTGCGCCGGTGCGGTTGGCGTGTGGGGGCGTTATCAGGACTTTCATCAGGGCAACGTCGAAGTCACCGAAAACGTCGTCGAAGCGTGCCTCAAGCAGCGGGTGCGGCGGCTGGTGCATCTGTCGTCGCCGTCGATCTATTTCGATGGCCGCGACCATCTCGGTCTGACCGAAGAGCAAGTGCCCAAACGCTTCAAGCATCCCTACGCCGCGACCAAATATCTGGCCGAGCAGAAAGTCTTCGGCGCGCAGGAATTCGGTCTGGAAACCATCGCCCTGCGCCCGCGTTTCGTGACGGGGGCCGGCGACATGAGCATCTTCCCGCGCCTGCTGAAGATGCAGCGCAAGGGCCGGCTGGCGATCATCGGCGACGGCTTGAACAAGGTCGATTTCACCAGCGTGCAGAACCTCAACGAAGCCATGCTCAGCAGCCTGTTGGCCCAAGGTTCGGCGCTGGGCAAGGCCTACAACATCAGCAACGGCACGCCGGTGCCGCTGTGGGACGTGGTCAACTACGTGATGCGGCGGATGGACGTCGATCAGGTGCGCAAATATCGCTCCTACGGTCTCGCGTACAGCGTCGCGGCGCTCAACGAAGGCGCGTGCATGCTCTGGCCGGGACGCCCTGAGCCGACCCTGTCGCGCCTGGGCATGCAGGTCATGAAAAAAAACTTCACCCTCGACATCAGCCGCGCCCGGCATTATCTCGACTACGATCCGAAAGTCAGCCTGTGGGCGGCCCTCGATGAGTTCTGCGCGTGGTGGAAAGCCCAGGACATCCGTTGAAACGATTCGGCCGGGCGGCAATGAACCGCCTTGCGGGTTGAGGGTCAATGCCTGCGGCTGCGGCGGTTATACTTCGCAGCATTTAGCCATCACCGCGTTTGCCAAAGGTTGCCTCAATGTCCATGCGAAACGATGCCCACGACGACGATTTCGACAACGTGCCAAGCCTGCGCGCCGACCCGTTCGATGACGATGACATCGCACCCGGCCCCCGCACTTCCGTGCATTCGCGCAGCGCGCCAGTGGTCAAGGTCAGGGCCGCCAGCACCGGGCCGCTGTGGGCGCTGGTCGGCGCGTTGTTTTTTGCCTTCATCGGTCTGGCCTGGTGGAGCTTCCAGCAGATCTCGCTGATGGAGCAGCAACTGGTCGCCACCCAGGAAAGCTTCGCCCGCATCAGCGAAGAAGCGGCAGGGCGCCTGCAGGATATTTCCGGCAAGGTCGTCGCCAGCCAGAGCAACGTCAGCAGCGACAGCGAAGCGCTGAAGCTGCAAATCAAGCAACTCGAAGGCAAGCTGCTCGACCAGAGCAAGCAGCAGCAAGGCGTGGCCGGGCAGGCCAGCGAACTGGACAAGCGTCTGGCGCAGATGACCGCGCAGACCACCGAACAACAGAACGCCAATACGCAGTTGCAGGCTCAGGTCAAAGCCTTGAGCGCCGAGCTGGCGACCATCAAAAGCACCCCGGCCGATAACAGCAAGGTCGATGCGCAGTTGAAAGCTTTCGATGCCCAATTCAAAAGCCTCGGCGCGGATATCGCCGCGCTGAAGAAACAGGGCAATCCGAGCGCGGCGATCGATCGTCTGGAGCAGGACATCGTGGTGCTGAAAAGTCAGCAGGACAACCGCCCGGCAGCGCCACAGGGTGGCGGCAATACTGCCGAGTTCGATGCATTCCGCGCGCAGATGACCCGCAACCTGAATACCTTGCAGGCGCAGATCCAGAATCTCCAGCAGCAGATCAATTCCCGCCCGTAGCGACTGATCTGTTGCCTGGAGGGCTTTGTGGCGAGGGGATTTATCCCCGCTGGGCTGCGAAGCAGCCCCAAGGCTGGCAGTCCTGATCTTCAGGTAAAACGCGTCAGCCGGATGCGCCGGCTGCGCCGCCGAACGGGAATAAATACCCTCACCACAGCGGCCTGTAATCCCCTGCATCATTCTGAATACTCGTACATCAGCCCAAGCCGTCTACGCTCTTGAAACACCAAAAAGAACGAGGGATGCGCTATGGGGTTTTTGCATAAAGTGGCCTGGCTCGGCCTGATGTTGTTGGCCGGCTTCGGCCAGGCCAGCGCCGCCACTGCCGCCAAGGATGACAGTCAGGCCGCCATCGCCCTGCTGGAAAAAGCCTTGGCCTACTACCACGACAATGGCGACAAGGCGTTTGCCGCCTTCAGCCGCCAGGGTGAGTTCGTCGACAAGGATCGCTACGTGTTCGTCCTCGACACCAAAGGCGTCATGCTGGCAAGTGGCGGGCCGTCATCGGCGCTGATCGGCCGTGATGTCAGCGAAGTGCTCGGGCCGGATCTGCAGAAGGCGTTCAAGGATGCGCTGAAAGTGCCGGAAGGCAATGGCATCCAGCAGGCCGAATACCGCTGGCAGAACTGGGCCGACGGCAAGGTCGAGCGCAAGCATGTGTTCTACCAGCGCGTCGGGCAGCGCATTCTCGCGGTGGGTTACTACCTGCCACGGGCCTCGGCTGAGCAGGCCAGGGCCTTGCTGGACAAAGCCGCGACGGATCTGAGCAAGGACGAGAAGGGCACGCTGGTTGCGATCAACTCGCTCAAGGGCGGATATCTGCAGGATGACCTGTATGTCTTCGTGGTCGATCTGAACAACCAGCGGTATGTCGCCCACGGCACCAATCTACGCTTGATCAACACTGATTTTGGCAAGGTCAAGGATCCGGAAGGCAAACCGGTGGGTGAGCCGATTCTGGCGCTGATCGGCAAGCAGGATGAAGGCGAATATGAATACCGCTGGAAAAACCCGGTGACCGGCAAGATCGAGGACAAGCATGCGTACCTGAAAAAGGTCGGGCACTTCCTCGTCGCGGTGGGTTACTACAGTCCTTGAGCGCGCGATGATCGTTCCCACGTTCCGCGTGGGAATGCAGCCCGGGACGCTCTGCGTCCCATCCAAGGCCGAACGCAGAGCGTCCGTTGAGGCATTCCCACGCAGAGCGTGGGAACGATCAGCGCAAAAGGCTCATTTCGCGCCGTGCTCCCGCCCGCGCAGCAGGTTGTTCGGCATGGCAATCGCCGCTGCCAGCCCCAGCAACGACACTGCCGTGCTGACCCAGAGCAAGTGGCGGAAGGTCACCAGCAGCTCCGCGCGCAAAGCGTTCTGCGCTTCGCCGGGGGCTGCGTTCAGGCCATCGAGCAGAACGTTGCCCGAATGCCCCTCGCTGATCAGCGAACTGTTTGCCAGATGGGCGAAGCTGGAATCGTGCAGCAACGCCAGCAGCAGCGCCGACATCAGCGCCACGCCCACCGCACCGCCCAGTGAGCGGAACAGGTTGGTGGTGCTGGTGGCGACGCCGATGTCGCGTTGTTCCACCGAGTTTTGCGTGCCGACCAGTGAGGTCGGGAACTGCATGCCGCCAGCGATGCCGCTGAGCAACATGAACAGACCGCTGAGCAGCGTTGCTTGTGGCGGACTGAAGGCCATGCCGAGAATCGAGATCGGCATGAGTATCGCCCCGGTGAGAATCTGCGGTTTGTAGCGTCCGGTGATCGAGGTGCGGCGGCCGGCGAAATAGGCGCCGATCGGCAAGCCCATCGCCAGTGGCAGCAAGTGCAACGCCGCGCTGTCGGCGCCAGCGCCGGTGACGCTTTGAAAGCGCAGCGGCATCAGCACGATCAGCGAAATGGCCTGGAAACTGGTGAAGAAAATCGTGCACCAGCACAACAGGGCATTGCGGTTGGCGAACAGGTGCATCGGCAGCAACGGCTCCCGCGCCCGGCGCTCATGCCAGACGAACAGCGCCAATACCACCACGGCACAAGCGAACAGGCCGAGCACTTCGCTGCTGCGCCATGAATGACCCTGGCCGACTTCAGTGATGCCGAGCAGCAACGCGGTCAGGCCGATGATCATCAGCACCGTGCCGAGGTAATCGATCACCGGTTTACGCTGCGGAATCGGCAAGCCGCGCAGATTGCGCCGAGCCACCCACCAGGCGCCGAGGCCCAGCGGCAGGTTGATCAGAAACACCCAGCGCCACGACAGGTATTCGGTCATGTAGCCGCCGAGCACCGGACCGGCAACGCTGGCCACGGCGTACATGCTGCTGAAGTAACCCTGATAGCGCCCGCGTTCACGCGGCGGGACGATGTCGCCGATGATCGCCTGACTCACCGAGATCATGCCGCCGGCGCCGATGCCCTGAAGGATCCGCGCCAGCACCAGTTGTTCCATGCTCTGCGCCATGCCGCAGAACAGCGAGGCAAGGGTGAACAGGCCCATACCGAACAGCATCAGTTTGCGCCGCCCGTACAGGTCGCCGAGCTTGCCGTAGATCGGCACCGCCACGGTCATCGCCACCATGTAACCGGAAATCACCCATGCCAGCAGGCTGACGTCCTTGAATTGAGCGGAGATCGCCGGCATCGACACGGCGACGATGGTCTGGTCCAGCGCACCGAGGAAGATCGCCATCATCAAGGCGACCAGCACGCTGCGAATGGCCGGTTTGGGCGTTTCAGGCTGATTGAGAGTGGTCACGGAAAACCTGCGGGCAGTGATTGACCCGCATGGACAAGGCGAGCGGGTAAGTGCTCGCCAGTGTAAGTCGATAGCAGGCTATTCGATAGCCTCGTACGGAAGCCCGACGTAATTTTCTGCAATGGTTTTTTGCCCGGCTTGCGAGCTGACAAAGTAGTCCAGTTCCGAAGCGCTGATGCGCTGGCTGAACTCATCGTGCTCGTCGAAGCGATGCAGCATCGACGTCATCCACCAGGAAAACCGCTCGGCTTTCCATACTCGGCGCAGGCAGATCTCCGAGTATTTTTCCAGCAGATCGGTGCGGCCTTCGCGATAGACCTTCAGCAGAATATTGAACAACGTGCTGACATCGCTGGCGGCCAGGTTCAAGCCCTTGGCGCCAGTGGGCGGGACGATATGGGCAGCGTCGCCGACGAGAAACATGCGCCCGTACTGCATTGGCTCGACGACAAAACTGCGCAGCGGCGCGATGCTTTTTTCGATCGAAGGACCGGTCACCAGTTTTTCCGCGAGGGCATCCGGCAGGCGTTTTTTCAGCTCATCCCAGAAACGCTGATCGCTCCAGTCATCGACGTTTTCATCCGCCGGCACTTGCAGGTAATAGCGGGTGCGCGTGGCCGAACGCATGCTGCACAAGGCGAAGCCGCGTTCGTGGCGGGCGTAGACCAATTCATCGTGGACCGGCGGTGTGTCGGCGAGAGTGCCCAGCCAGCCGAACGGGTAGACCCGCTCGAAAACCTTCAGGCAATCGGCCGGAATCGACTGCCGCGCGACGCCATGGAAACCATCGCAACCGGCGATGTAATCGCAATCGACGCGCCAGCTTTCACCGTCCTTTTCGAAGGTGACAAAAGCTTCGTCGCTTTTCATGCCGTGGGGAACGGCATTGCTCGCTTGATAAATTGTTGGCGCGCCGGCCTCCCGACGAGCGGCCATCAGGTCGCGGGTGACCTCGGTCTGGCCGTAGACCATTACTGTTTTGCCGCCGGTCAGCGCGTGCAGGTCGATGTGCACCTGACGCCCGTCCAGCGCCAGATCGAAGCCGCCATGAACCAGACCTTCGGCATCCATTCGCTGACCGACGCCGGCCTCACGCAGCAGCTCTACCATGCCTTGTTCAAGCACACCGGCGCGGATGCGTCCAAGAATGTAATCGGGCGTCTGGCGTTCGAGGATCAGGGTGTCGATGCCAGCGTTGTGCAGCAACTGGCCGAGAAGCAGTCCGGAAGGACCGGCGCCGATAATGGCGACTTGGGTTTTCAGGATTTTCATTGTTTTTATGACTCGCAAGCTTCACGCAGCAACAGCCGGTGAATGATTTTATGGATCGAGTGCTTGCATTTTTCCCTTGCGGGTCTGTCAATTGAAGGTGAAAACTGAGCCGATACCTGTACATTCTGCCAATCGGTGCGATTATCGCCCAAAAACCAGAGGCCTGGATTGAAGTATGAACAAGCCTGCCCTGCCTTCTATTCCGGTGTTCAAGCTCTATGGTGAAAGCCTGGACTGGCCGACCCCGGACTTGCTGCACTGTGAAACCATTTCCTCGCGCAGTCGCGAACATCAATGGGAAATCAAACCTCACCGCCATGCGGATCTGTGCCAGCTGCTGTTCGTTTTCAAAGGTCAGGCAGAGCTCGAAATCGAAGGCCAGCGCACGCAACTCGAGACGCCAGCGATTCAGGTGCTGCCACCGTTGTCGGTGCACGGGTTTCGTTTTTCCGAGGATGTTGAAGGCTTCATCGTTACCTTGGCCACGCCGCTGATCAATCATTTGCAGGCGCAACTGGGCGATTCGGTACACGCGTTGGCTCGGGCGGAAAACTACCCGGCCGGCAAGGATGGCGATTATCTCAACAGCCTGTTTTCAGCGTTGCAAGCCGAGTACAACGGCCATCAACCGGCGCGGGAAATGCTCATGCATTCGCTGGTCAGCGTGATCATGGTCTGGGTCAGCCGCCAGGCGATCGTTCGGCACAAGGCCAGCCAACGGCCGCAACGCCAGCGCGAATACCTCAACGGTTTCATTCAGTTGGTGGAAGAGACTTACCGCCAGCACGTCAAGGTCGAAGACCTCGCCCATCGCCTGGGCATCTCCGTGTCGCACCTCAACGGCACCTGCCGTGAACTGGCCGGGCAACCGGCGTTGCAGATCATGCACGAGCGTCAGTTGCTGGAAGCCAAGCGCCTGCTGACCTACACCAGCATGACGATTTACGAGATGTCGGAGCTGTTGGGGTTTTCCGATCCGACCAACTTCACGCGCCTGTTCCGCCGCCGCGTGGGAATTTCGCCAAAGGCATTCCGCGACCGCTTGAAGGCCGAGCAACAACCTTAAAAGCACCACCCAACACCTGTGGGAGCGAGCTTGCTCGCGAAGGCGGAGTGTCATCCAACAAACAGGCTGACTGACCCACCGCTTTCGCGAGCAAGCTCGCTCCCACAGGGTTGCATTCCAGCGCAGGTCTATCAGCGCAATGCGTTCAGCGTGGCATTGTGCGGAATACACCGCTCATAGTTGCAGCTCGCATACTCGCGCGGCAGCTGGCGCAACTGCTCGACCCGCCAGGCAGCGGTGCCGTACAGCGCCAGCGTGGCGGCGCAGGTGATGAAGATGGCGGCGTATCTTTTTGTTTTGATGTTCATGGTGTTCGACCTCTGAACGTCTACCTTGCGGTATTACTTTGAGCATAGGTCAGCGGCGCGCACTTGCCAGCGAGTGCGCTTGAGGATTTAGCCGGCCATTCAGGTGATTGATGCCCATGTCGGAGCGGGTTTACAGGCCGGCATCCCAGGCCGGGGCCTCGGGAAAGCGCTCAACCAGAAAGTCGAGCATGCTGCGCAGTGCCGCCGGCATGTGTTTGCGTGAGGCGTACACCGCGTAGATATTCATCTGGCGCGGTTCGACATGTGGCAGCAAACGCAGCAGTTCGCCGCTGTGAATATGCACGCCAGCCTGGTAGGTCGGCAGCATCGCCACGCCCGCGCCGGCCAGGGTTGCGCGCAGAAGGGTGCTGGCCTCGTTGGCGCTGATATTGCCCTGCACCGGTACCGAAACCGGTTCGCCATCCTCCTCGAAATGCCACAGGCTCTTGCCGAAATAGGAATGGGTCAGGCAGTTATGTCGGCTCAAATCCTCAACCGTTTGCGGCGCCGGATGCTCAAGCAGGTAAGCCGGCGCTGCGCAGACCACCGAGCGGCACACGGTCAGGCGCCGGGCGATCAGATTCGGATCAAGATCATTGCTGGTGCGAATCGCCAGATCGATGCGTTCATCGACCAGATTCACCGTGCGGTCGAGCATCTGCAGATCGATGCTCACGCCGGGGTAAAGCTTGACGTATGCCGCCATCGCATCGGCCAGTTGCGCCTGGCCAAACGAGGTGCTGACGCTGATCCGCAGCAGTCCGCGCGGCGCGTCATCGGGTTCGCTGACGGCGGCCTGCATGTCGTGCGACAGGTCGATCATCTGCCGGCAGCGCGGGAGGATTTCACTGCCGGCGGCGGTCAGGCTCAATTTGCGCGTGGTGCGGTGCATCAGCCGCGCACCGACCCAGTCTTCCAGCTCCGCCAGATAGCGCGACACCACTGGCCGCGACAGGTCGAGGTGATCGGCCGCCGCCGACTGGCTGCCCAGGTCCACCACCGTGACGAATACCCGCATTGCTTGAAGCCGATCCATGATTTGCCCGCTTTCAGAAACAAACTATGTCCAAGCATCGCATTTTTTGTACTGAGTCTGGCAACTAAGCTCTGTTGCATCGCCAGACTGGCATTCGTAATCCGGAGCAACAAATGATCGGCTTCACCCCCTTCAAACGCGTTCTGCTCGCCGCAGCATTTTTCGGCTTTGCCGCCCATGCATCCGCCGCCGAGCTGAGCCTTGATGTCTACAACCCGGGCACCCAGGCGATTTTCCCGGTCAGCTCGGTGCTGGTCAGCGGTGAGAAAGAAGCGATTCTGGTCGATGCGCAATTCGGCAAATCCCAGGCCGAACAGGTGGTGGAGAAGATCCGCGCCAGTGGCAAACAGTTGACCACCATCTACATCAGCCACGGCGACCCGGATTACTACTTCGGGCTCGACACCCTGACCAAGGCATTCCCGCAAGCGAAAGTCCTGGCTTCGCAGCCGACCGTCGATCACATCAAGCACACCGTCGACGGCAAGCTGGCCTACTGGGGCCCGAAAATGGGCGCCGACGTGCCGGCGAAAACCATCGTCCCGGACGTGCTCAAGGGCGACAGCCTGACCCTCGAAGGCAAGCAATTGCAGGTGATCGGCCTCGACGGCAAGCAACCGGATCGCAGCTTCGTATGGATCCCGTCGCTGAAAGCGGTGGTCGGGGGCGTGGTGGTCGCCGAGAACATTCATGTGTGGATGGCCGACACCCAGACCGCGCAATCCCACGCCGACTGGCTGCACACCCTGCACACTATCGAAAGCCTGAAACCGCAAACCGTGGTGCCCGGCCATTTTCTGGGTGACAGCAGCCGCTCGCTGGCCAGCGTGAAATTCACTGCCGATTACATCAAGGCCTTCGATGCCGAAACCGCCAAGGCCAAAGACTCTGCTGCACTGATCGCAGCGATGAAAAAACGCTACCCGCAACTGGGCGAAGAAAGTTCGCTGGAGCTCAGCGCGAAAGTCGCCAAGGGCGAGATGCAGTGGTAAGCCGAACCTGAACACGCAGCATTTTCAAGCCAACTGGAGAATGTCATGAGCAAGATCGCAATCATTGGTGCCACGGGCCGTGCCGGTAGCCAACTGCTGGAAGAAGCCCTGCGTCGCGGCCACAGCGTCACCGCCATTGCCCGCGATACCTCAAAGGTCGGTGATCGCGCCGGTGTCGTCAGCAAGAGCCTCGACGTGCTGGATTCGGCGGCGTTGCAAGCGGCGCTGACCGGTCACGATGTGGTGATCAGCGCAGCGCACTTCGCCACCGTCCCGGCCTCGGCGATTGTCGGACCGGTGAAGCAGGCAGGCGTGAAGCGCTTGCTGGTGGTCGGCGGCGCCGGTTCGCTGTTGCTGCCGGATGACACGCGGGTGATCGACAGTGCCGGTTTCCCGGCCGAATACAAAGCCGAGGCGAGCGCAGGGGCGGCGTTTCTTGATGCGCTGCGTCAGGAGCAGGAACTGGACTGGACCTTTTTGTCGCCGTCGGCGGAGTTTGTCGAGGGTGAACGCAGCGGCCAGTATCGCGTCGGCAAGGATCATCTGTTGGTCAGTGCCGAAGGACGCAGCTGGATCACCTTTGCCGATTATGCGATTGCGCTGATTGACGAAGTGGAAACGCCGAAGCATTTGCGCCAGCGTTATACCGTCGGGTATTAAGTCAAGCCTTTTCCCCTCACCCCAGCCCTCTCCCGGGGGAGAGGGAGCCGACCGAGTTGTCTTGGGTCACGCATTGACCTGAACGACCGTGTCGATTGTGGATTCGGCGTGGCTGTGTCAGGTCGATGAATCTCTTGAGTATCCCCAATCAGTTCCCTCTCCCTGGGGAGAGGGCTAGGGTGAGGGGAGAGGCTTCAGCGCAAATGAGCCTGCTCAACCAGCCAGAGCATCAGCTCCTCAAGTTGCGGCGAGGGTTCGGCTGCGGCAGGCACCACCACGTAATACGCCAACCCCGTCTTCACCTTCAACGCAAACGGCATCACCAGCCGTCCTGCGTTCAGATCATCGCCAATCAGCGACCAGTCTCCGATCGCCACCCCGGTCCCGTGCGAGGCCATCGACATCGCCTGATCCAGCGTTTCGAAATGCTGCCCGCTGCCAAGGTTGTCCAGGCGCAATCCCGCTGCATCAAGCCATACCGACCAGTCCTGAATGTCGTGGGTCGGGTGCAATAACAGATGCTCTTGCAAATCCTGCGGTGAATTCAGCGCCGGCGAACCTTTGAGCAGTTGCGGCGAGCAGACCGGTGTCAGTTGCTCGTCGAACAGATGCAGCGCGCCTGGCGAATGGTCCGGCGGCGGGCCGTAGATCACCGCGGCGTCGAATTGCTCGCGCTGAAAGTCCACCCCGTGTTGCAGCGAGGCCGTCAATTTGACCGGCACGTCCGGGCGTTCCTTCTGCCATTGCAGCAGACGCGGCAGCAGCCAGCGCATCACGCAGCTCGGTGCCTTGAGTTGCAAGGTTTGCCGCGTCAGACCGATCTGCTCGGTCGCTTCACTGATCAGCCCGAAGACCTTTTCCACTCGCGGCAGCCATTCGCGGCCTTCGGCCGTCAGCGCCAGACCTCGGGCCAGACGAATGAACAGCGGATAACCGAGCTGTTCTTCGAGCCCGGCGATCTGCCGGCTCACCGCGCCCTGGGTGATGTGCAACTGCTCGGCGGCGCGAGTGAAGTTGCAGCATTGCGCGGTGATCCAGAACGTATGCAGAGCGGGCAGGGGTGGCAGGCGTTTCATGGCGATCCGAGGTATGACGTGGGGACATGGCTAGTATGACTTTTAATCGATTGTTGCTGCCAGTTGCGCACCGTTCCAATAGGCACTCCACGGACCCTGTGGGAGCGAGCCTGCTCGCGAAGACGGTTCAAGGTTCGACACGGATGTTGGCTGGACCGCTTATTCGCGAGCAGGCTCGCTCCCACAGGGAGTGTTCAGTGAATGAAAGGGCAATCAACATGGCAACGTGCGGCGAAGTACTGGTGAAGCTGTTGGAGAATTACGCAGTCGAGCAGGTGTTCGGCATTCCCGGTGTGCACACCGTTGAGCTGTACCGAGGCCTCGCGCGTTCAAGCATCAACCACGTCACGCCTCGTCACGAACAGGGCGCCGGGTTCATGGCTGACGGCTACGCGCGCACCAGCGGCAAACCCGGTGTGTGCTTCATCATCACCGGCCCGGGCATGACCAATATCACCACGGCCATGGGCCAGGCTTACGCCGATTCGATTCCGATGCTGGTGATCTCCAGCGTGCAGTCGCGCAGTCAGTTGGGCGGTGGGCGCGGCAAGTTGCATGAACTGCCGAACCAGAGCGCACTGGTCGGCGGCGTCGCAGCGTTCTCGCACACGCTGATGTCCGCTGCCGAACTGCCGGTGGTGCTTGCTCGCGCTTTCGCGCTGTTCCAGGCCGGGCGACCGCGTCCGGTGCACATCGAAATTCCGTTGGACGTGCTGGTGGAAGAGGCCGATGAGTTGCTCGCCAGCCTGCCGGTGAATATCGATCGCGCCGGCGCCGCACCGGCAGCCGTGGCCCGCATGAGCGAACTGCTCGCCACCGCGCAACGTCCATTGATTCTCGCCGGCGGCGGTGCTATCGACGCGGCACCGGAGCTGACCCGACTCGCCGAATTGCTCGACGCTCCAGTGGCGCTGACCATCAACGCCAAAGGCATGCTGCCGACCAGCCATCCGTTGTTGATCGGCTCGACGCAAAGCCTGGTCGCCACCCGCGCACTGGTCGCTGAAGCCGACGTGGTGCTGGCGATCGGCACGGAGCTGGCCGAGACCGATTACGACGTGACCTTCGCCGGCGGCTTCGAGATTCCCGGCAAGCTGCTGCGCATCGACATCGATGCCGATCAGACCGTGCGCAACTACCCGCCGCACATCGCACTGGTCGCTGATTCGCGCAACGCCGCGCAAGCCTTGCTCAGCACGCTGATGCAAAAGCCGCTGGCCGAGCGCCGCAATGATTGGGGCCAGGTTCGCGCCGCGCGTCTGCGTGATGAATTGGCGGCGAGCTGGGATGCACCGGCGCTGGCGCAGACGCGTTTCCTCGAAACCGTGCTGCACGAGCTGCCTGACGCGGTGTTTGTCGGCGATTCCACGCAACCGGTGTACACCGGCAACCTCACCTTCAATCCCGAGCGTCCGCGTCGCTGGTTCAACGCATCTACCGGTTACGGCACCCTCGGCTATGCGTTGCCGGCGGCGATTGGTGCGTGGCTCGGCGGCCAACTCGATAACGGCGCGCGACCGCCGGTGGTGTGCCTGATCGGCGACGGCGGCTTGCAATTCACCCTGCCGGAACTGGCCAGCGCCGTCGAAGCACGGGTGCCGGTGATCGTGCTGCTGTGGAATAACCAGGGTTACGAGGAAATCAAAAAGTACATGGTCAACCGCGCCATTGAACCGGTCGGCGTGGACATCTACACCCCGGATTTCGTCGCCGTGGCCAAGGGCCTCGGTTGCGCTGCGCAAGCCATCAGCAGCATCGACGAATTGCGCGCAGCGCTGCGCGAGGCGACGGACCGGCAAGGCCCGACGCTGATTGAAATCGACCAGAACCAGTGGATGCAGGCGGTGGCCCAATGATCAGTTTTCCAACCACACTCGACGGACTCTACATCAACGGTCAATGGTCGGCGGGGGGCGAACATCTGCGGGTGATCAATCCCGCTACCGAAGCGCTGCTGACCACCGTCAATGGCGGTGACGAACACGCCGTCGACCAGGCGATCAGCGCGGCGACCGAGGCGTTCGAACACTGGTCGACAACCACCGGCGCCGAACGCGCTGCGATCCTGCGCAACATTGCCAACGGCGTGCGCAACGGTCGCGATCACTTGATGAACCTGCAGTCGAGCAACAACGGTAAACCGCAGTTCGAAGCGGCCATCGATGTCGATGACGTGATCGCCACTTTCGACTATTACGCCGGACTCGCCGAAGGCTTCGACGCCGGGCAGGACAGCACCGTGCCGCTGCCCAGCGAGGATTTCAGCGCACGCTTGCGGCGTGAACCCTGCGGCGTGGTCGGGCTGATCGTGCCGTGGAATTTCCCCATGGTCACCACCGCGTGGAAACTGGCGCCAGCGCTCGCCGCCGGTTGCTGCGTGGTGCTGAAACCTTCTGAAGTGACGCCGCTGCCGGAGCTGGAACTGGCCGCGATCATCGCTGAATCCGGGTTGCCCGACGGCGTGTTCAATCTGGTCTGCGGCACTGGTCTGACGGTGGGCGCGCCTTTGTCGGCCGATCCACGCATCGCCAGAATTTCCTTCACTGGCAGCAATGCGGTTGGCGTGCAGGTGATGCAACGCGCTGCCGAAACCGTGAAGGGTGTGAGCCTGGAGCTGGGTGGCAAATCATCGTTGCTGGTGCTGGCGGATGCCGATTTGGAGCTGGCGGTGGAACTGGCGTGTGGCGGGGCGTTCTTCAACGCCGGGCAGATGTGCTCGGCCACCAGTCGCGTGCTTGTCGCCGAGACATTGATGGATGAATTTCTTCAGCGCCTGCAAAAACGTGCGGAGGCGATTCGAGTGGCCGATCCGTTCGATCCGGACGTGGAGATGGGCGCGCTGGTCAATCAGGCGCAGTACCAACGGGTGCTTGGGCATATTGATCGCGGTTTGAGCGCCGGGGCGAGGTTGGTGTGCGGCGGCAATCGTCCGGCGCATTTGCCGCGCGGTTATTTTTTGCAACCGACGGTGTTCACCGACGTGCCGCTGGACAGCGCGTTATGGCGTGAAGAGATTTTCGGGCCGGTGGTGTGTGTGCGCGGTTTCGCCAGTGAGAGCGAAGCGATTGCGCTGGCCAACGACACGCAGTTCGGCCTGGTCGCGAGTGTGGTGACGCGAGATGCTGCAACGGCGGATCGCGTGGCCAATGCCTTGCAGGCAGGGCTGGTGTGGATCAATGCCCCGCAGGTGATTTTCCCGCAGGCGGCATGGGGTGGGTACAAGCAGAGCAGTGTCGGCCGAGAGTTGGGGCCTTGGGGGTTGGCGGCGTTTCAGGAGATCAAGCATGTGATCCGCGCGCTCTGATCATAGATATGTAGCGCCGGACTGACCCCTTCGCGAGCAGGCTCGCTCCCACATTGGAATGCATTTCCCTGTGGGAGCGAGCCTGCTCGCGAAAGCGCCATAAGCCCCACTTCAGATTCCGGATCAGACCGAAAGCCGCAACCGCGCCAGATCCCGCAACGGCGGCGCGCCAAACAGGCGGCTGTACTCGCGGCTGAACTGCGACGGACTTTCATAGCCCACCCGATACCCCGCCGCCGAAGCTTCCAGGCCTTCGGTCAACATCAGCCGCCGCGCCTCTTGCAGGCGCAGCTGCTTCTGATATTGCAACGGACTCATCGCGGTCATCGCCTTGAAGCGGTGATGCAGGGTCGACACGCTGAGGTTCACTTCCCGCGCCAGATCATCGATGCGCAGCGGTTGCTCGAAGTTGCCGTTGAGCCATTTGATGGCCTGGCTGATGCGATGGCTCTGGCTGTTGGCAATCGCAATCTCATACAAACGATGACCCTGCGGACTACGCAGCAGGCGATAGAGAATCTCCCGGCGAATCAGCGGCGCGAGCATGGCGATGTCTTTCGGCGCGTCGAGCAGCCGCGCCAGACGCAGCACCGCGTCGAGCATGGCGCTGTCGATTTTTTCCACGTACAGACCACGCCCGGTCGGCCGCGTCGGCACGCCCATCGGGCCGGCGTCGGCGATCAGCGCGGTGATTTCGGTCGGGTCGATATCCAGGCGCACGGCGAGGATCGGTTCCTCTGGCGAGACGTTGACCACGCGGCCGCTGAGCGGCATCGAAACCGACACCACCAGATAATTCAGCGGGTCGTAGTTGAAGAACTCGTCGGCCAGGCGGACCTCTTTGCGCCCCTGCGCCATGATGCACAGCGCCGGCTGCGCGAGTACCGGGGCAAAGTCATGGGACTGGGTGTGACGCGACATCACCAGTGAGCCGATGGCAGTCTGGTAGCTGCCATCGTCGCTGGTGTTGCGGCGGATGATCGCCGCCAGCTCCGCGCGCTGCTTTTCCATGTCGGCGCTGGGTTCGGCTTGAAAACGATCGAATGACGTCATGCACGGCATCCTCGGCAAGTGAGGGGGAATGCAGCAGAGCATATGTTTGTGCAAGCAGCAGCGGTAGACACATTCTGCCAAATGCTTGCCTGATTCTGCCCGCAGGTGCGCGCAGGTCTCCCGCCATACGATTCTATAGAAGCTGCCGAAGGCTGAGATCCGTTGATCTTCAAGGCAAAAGCCAAAGATCGCAGCCTTCGGCAGCTCCTACACAAAACGCGTATGACAGACGTGTTGCGCGGGTTTACAGGTTGTTACAGGTCGTCTGCGCAGTCTCGCAGGATTGTGCAACGCGAAGGCAGGAATCGACTAACGGCGCGGCAGCCCCGGCCCTTAATCTTTGCTCCAGTCGCAGCCCGTCCCCCGGCTGCCACGCGATTTCATGGAGGGTTGATCATGTCCAAGCAAATGCCTGTCAGTCATATGGCCTTCGTTCGTGCCCAGGCCGGGCGCTCGGTGGAGCTCGGTGTGCGCCTGAGCGCGTTGATCGAGGTCTCGCGCGCGGCGCCCGGCTGCCTGAGTTTTTCCCTGCAACAATCGCAGTGCGACGCCGACCTGTGGCTGGTCAGCGGCTACTGGAGCAGCCAACAGATGATGACGACGTATTTCAACAGTCCGTCAATGGAAGTCTTCGCCGAGCTGGTGCAGGACCTGGTGGTCAACAGCCTCGACTTCCACACCTTCAGGGACGTTTCCGCCGCGCAGGCCCTCGGTCAATGCGCGGCGCCGATACACAAACTCGCCGGTTGAGGGTTTAATGTCCGGCTTATTTGATTGAGCCAGGATCCGCGACATGGCACGTAAAGAGTTTGAACGCTTCGAAGCAGTCTCCGCAGTCGTCCCCGTCGAGCTGGGCGGCAACAAGGGTTATTACGCGGCCATCGCGGTCAAGGCCCTGGTCGATGGCGGCGCACCACGCTTTCACAAATTGCTCAACGAGCAGGTGTTCCCCGGCGCCATCGCTGCCGATGATGCGGCCATCAACGAACTGGACAAGCTCAAGGGCGTCACTGACGACGCCGAGCTGATCTGGTAATTACTTCTGTGCGCCCGGGCGCCACATTTTGAACAGCGCCTCAGGCCCCAGCTGGAAATAATCCGCCGGCCCGCCGCCGCGCAAAATCGGTTGTGCGGCGGCGGTGTCGTAGATGCCATCCTTCAGCAGCCATTTGGCGATGTGCACCGCGACCACCTCGCCGAGGATCAGCCAGCTCGGCACGGTTTCGCCATCGGCGCGTTGCAGCTGGATGATCTGTGTGACCTTGCACTCGAAGGACACCGGACTCTCGGCGACCCGTGGCACCGAAATCACCTTTGACGCCACGGTCGTAAGCCCTGCCAGTTCAAACTCATTGACCTCAGGCGCGACCATCGCGCAGCTCTGGTTCATCTGCTCGGCCAACGGGCGCGTGGCGAGGTTCCAGACGAACTCCCCGGTCTGCTCGATGTTGTTCAGACTGTCTTTGCGCCCGACACTGGAAAAACCAATGATCGGCGGCACGTAGTTGAAGGCGTTGAAGAAACTGTATGGCGCGAGATTGAGCCGGCCTTCGGCATCCTGGGAGGAAATCCAGCCGATGGGGCGCGGGCCGACGATGGCGTTGAACGGATCGTGAGGCAGGCCGTGGCCGTTGGCGGGTTCGTAGAAATGGATGTCATCGGGCATGGGGAGCGGATTCCTGAGCTGCATTCGGATGCAGCCATAGTGCAAGGACCCGGCGCATATTTCCAGCCAGACGCGAGACCCCGTAGGGTTCGTGGCAGGACACAGATTTTGTGGCCTGCCAGCGAAGTAGCCCTATCAGTCAGTGACGATCCGCGAATGCTTCTGGGTGTCTTTCATGGTGATGTACACCAGCAGCGACACGGCAATGCACGCCGTGACGTACCAGTAGTAACCGGTTTCCATGCCGATGCTCTTGAACCACAGCGCGATGTATTCGGCAGTGCCGCCGAAGATCGACACGGTTAGCGCGTACGGCAGGCCAACGCCCAGGGCGCGGATTTCGGTCGGGAACAATTCGGCTTTGACCACCGCATTGATCGAGGTGTAGCCGCTGACGATGATCAACGCCGCCATGATCAGGAAGAACGCGCCCCACCATGTCTGGATGGTGTGCAGGGTCATCAGGATCGGCACGGTGAAAATCGTACCGAGCACGCCGAACGCGATCAGGATCGGACGCCGGCCGATCTTGTCCGACAGGCCACCGATGATCGGTTGCAGACACATGAACAGGAACAGTGTGGCGGCGGAAATAGTGGTCGAGTCGGAGATGCTCATGCCGACCGTGTTCACCAGGTATTTCTGCATGTAGGTGGTGTAGGTGTAGAACGCCAGGGTGCCGCCCATGGTCAGGCCGACCACGGTCAACAGCTCTTTCGGGTGGCGCATCAAGGTGCGCATCGCGCTTTCCTTGGACTTCTCTTTCTTGGTGAACGATTCGGTTTCTTCCATGCCGCGACGCAGGTACAGCGCCACGACCGCACACAGCGCACCGATGGCGAACGGGATACGCCAGCCCCACGCGTAGAGCTGTTCGGTGGTCAGCATGTTTTGCAGCACGATCAACACGCCGAGGGCGATGAGCTGGCCGGAGATCAGGGTCACGTACTGGAAGCTGGAGAAGAAGCCGCGACGTTCCTTGGTCGCCATCTCGGACAGATAAGTCGCCGAGGTGCCGTACTCGCCGCCGACCGACAGGCCTTGCAGCAGGCGGGCGAACACCAAGAGGATCGGCGCGCCGATGCCGATGGTTTCATAGTTCGGGCTCAGGGCAATCAGCAGCGAGCCGAAGCACATCAGGTACACCGAGGCCATCAGCGCTTTCTTGCGCCCGACCTTGTCGGCGTACATGCCCATCAGCCAGCCGCCAATCGGACGCATCAGGAAGCCCACGGCGAAGATCGCAGCGGTGTTCATCAGTTGCGCAGTGGTGGAGCCGGCGGGGAAGAAGGTTTTCGCGAAGTACAGGGAGAAGGCGGCGTACACATACCAGTCGTACCACTCGACCATGTTGCCGACAGAGCCGCTGAAGATCGATTTGATCCGGCTGGCGGTGGTTCTCGGTTTGGCCGGCACGGCAGCCGACCCAAGGGGCAGGGCGTTGGAGTTATCCATTGAAGGATCCTTCGTTTAATTGTTTTTGTGGAGCGCGTCGGAACGCAGCCTGCCAGGGCTATAGCAGGAGGTGTGCCAAGGGGTGAGGGGCCGGTTTAGAGGGGGTGGCGGGGAGGAGTGAGCGGATTTGTGCCGACTGATTGGGCTGAGTGAGCGGATTTCCGCTTACCGCGTGAAGATCAAAAGCCCCTCACCCTAGCCCTCTCCCAGAGGGAGAGGGGACTGACCGAGGTGTTCTTGTGGGTTACATCGACCTGCAATATCGAGTCGAATACAGATTCGGGAAAGCATGGAGATCGGCTCCCTTCCCCCTCGCCCCCTGGGGGAGAGGGCTGGGGTGAGGGGGATGGATTTCAGCTACACCACAAATCTCTGCCTCACTCCGCCAGAAACATCTCCCGACTCAACCCATGCCGCTGCATCTTTTCATTGAAGGTGCGGCGCGGCAGTTGCAGTTCTTCGAGCACGGCTTTGACATCACCCTTGTGCCGGGTCAGCGCCGCGCGCAGGCATTGCGCTTCGAACGCTTCCTGCTGCGCCGCCAGCGATTGCCCCGGGTCGATTCCGGCGACCGGTTCATCAAGCCCCAGTACCTGACGCTCGGCGACGTTGGCCAGTTCGCGGACGTTGCCCGGCCAGTCATGGCTGAGCAAGTGACTGAGCTGCGCACCGGTCAACGGCGGAAAGGTCCGGCCCAGACGCTGAGCGGCATTCTGCGCAAAGGTCTCGAACAGCAACGGAATGTCTTCGCGGCGATCGCGCAGCGGCGGCAAGCGCAGTTCTGCAACGTTGAGGCGATACGCCAGGTCCTCACGAAAACGCCCGGCGCGGGCTTCATCGAGCAGATCCGGTTTGGTCGCCGCGACAATGCGCAAATCAACGCGAATGCTCTGGTTCGAACCCAGCCGTTCAAGCTTTTGCTCCTGCAAGACCCGCAGCAATTTCACCTGCTGGGCAAGCGGCATGCTTTCGATCTCGTCGAGAAACAGCGTGCCGCCATCGGCATATTCCAGCTTGCCGATACGTTTGCCCGAGGCGCCGGTAAACGCGCCGCTCTCATGGCCGAACAACTCGGCCTCGAACAGTTGCTCCGGGATCGCCGCGCAATTGAGCGCTACAAAGGGCTTACCGGCGCGCGGGCCGAAATCATGCAGGCAACGCGCGACCAGTTCCTTGCCGCTGCCGGTTTCGCCCCGGATCAGCACGTTGACCGGCAACGTCGCCAGATCCAGCACCTGCCGACGCAATGTCTGCAAGCCGCGGGACACGCCGAGCAGCGTCGCATCGAGCTTTGCGCGGTTGTCGGCCAGTTCGTGCAGGGCGCGGTTTTCCAGGACCAGGCGGCGTTTGTCCAGCGCCCGGCGCAGGCTGCCGAGCAGGGTTTCCGGGCTGAACGGTTTTTCCAGAAAGTCGTAGGCGCCATCGCGCATCGCCTCGACCGCCATCGGCACGTCGCCATGGCCGGTGAGCAGAATCACCGGCAGATCGCTGTCGCGCTGTTGCACTTCGGCGAGCAATTGCAAGCCGTCCATGCCGGGCATGCGCACGTCGCTGAGGATCACCCCGGCAAAATGTTCCGGGAGCGCGGCGAGGCATTCTTCGGCACGGCTGAACAATTGCACCTGAAACCCCGACAGGCTCAGCCACTGTTCAACGGCGTCGCGAATGCTGCTTTCGTCGTCGACCACCATCACCGAATTGAGCATCAGATGTGTGCCTCCAGATCGATTGGCAGGGTCAGGCTGAACACCGCGCCGTGGTCGCCATTCTCGACGCTCAGGCGCCCGCCGGATTCATGCACGATGGCGAAGGATACTGCCAGCCCCAGGCCGAGACCATCACCCACCGGTTTGGTGGTAAAGAAGGGATCGAACACCTGGCCCAGGTGTTCCTCGGCAATGCCGCCGCCGTTGTCGCTGACGCTGAGCCGCCACAATTGCTCATCGGCCTCCAGACGGATTTCCAGGCGCTTGCAGGCTTTACCCTGCATCGCATCCAGCGCGTTGCGCAGCAGGTTGATCAGCACCTGTTCCAGACGAATCGCATCACCGCGCACCCACGCCGGACGGGTCAGATGCAACACCAGGCTGACTTGTTCGTCACGCAGCCGCGCATCGAGCAGTTGCAGCGACTGATCGACCACCGTCGCCAGATCCAGACGTTCGCGCAAACCGCTCGGACTCTTGCGGGCGAAGGTCTTGAGGTGGCCGGTGAGGGCAGCCATGCGCGTGAGCATGTCGTCCACCGGTTTCAGCGCCTTGTAGGCGTCATCGACGCGGCCATGTTCGAGCAGCAGGCGCAGGGTGGCCAGCTGCATGCGCTGGGCGGTCAGCGGTTGATTGATTTCGTGGGCCAGCGCGGCGGACATCTGCCCCAGCGCGGCGAGTTTGGCCGACTGCACCAAACCTTCCTGCGCGGTGCGCAAGTCGCGGGTGCGCTCCTCGACCAAACGCTCAAGCTCTTCACGATTGCGCTGACGGACCTTGGCCAGCCGCCAGCGCTGATTGAGAAACAGCAACAAGAACACCAGCGCCAGCCACACACCGGCGGCGGCCAGCGCAGCGTTGCGCAAGTCCTCGAAGGCCACTTGCGGGCGGCGCAGCAGATGCAGGGTCCAGCCTTCGGTCGTCAGCGGCAGCGATTCCCACAAATAATCCGCCGTGCCTTGTGGACCTTCGACCCGGCGCAGATCGCTGTTGTCATCGAAGCGCCGTAGCGGCAAATGGGTCAGCGGCAGCAGCGATTGCTTGTCGTACTGACGCGTGGTTTTGATCTCAGCCAGATCATCGGCGCTCAACGGCCGCAAGGCGCGATAACGCCAGCCCGGCTGATTGGCGATAAAGATGATCCCGCGTGCATCGCTGACCAGCAGCGTGTCGCTGCCCTGGCTCCATTCACGTTCCAGTTCGGGAAATTCCAGCTTGACCACCATCGCGCCGAGAAACTCGTCGTTGTCGCCAAGTACGGCGCTGGAAAGGAAATAGCCGGGAATGCCGCTGGTCACGCCCACTGCGTAAAAACGCCCGGTGCCTTGGGTGCGGGTCTGGCTGAAGTAGGGACGGAAGCCGTAATTGTGGCCAACGTAACTGCTGGGCAAGCGCCAGTTGCTGGCGGCCACGGCCAGGCCTGTACGATCCAGCAGTTCAAGGGTCGAGGACTGCGCCGCACCGTTGATCTTTTCCAGCTTCACATTCAATGCCGCTTGCTGCGCAGCATCGACCGGTCCGGCCAGGGCCGAACGCAATTGCGGGTCCAGCGCCAGCACGGCGGGCAGGGCGCGATAGCGGTCGATCAGGGTGTGCAAGGAGTTGGCGTACAACCCCAGTTGCTGATTGGCGCGGGCCGCGTCTTCTTCCAGCGCCTGACGCTCGGCGTGGCGCATGGCGAGGGTCGCGGCCACGACTGTGCCGGCAATGATCAGCAGGGAATACAACGACAGACGCAGGGTACGGGAAGTCGGCAGCATGCTGGATCAAAGGTCGGCAGGACGGGCGGGCACGATAGCATGGGCCGAGGTGGCCGGGCGCGCTGTTCGCGCCGGCCGTATCTGCTAAACAGCTGTCTCCTGTACCTGACGTCGATGCACAAGATTCAACCTCGGCTTCGGCACCGGTCTTGCCTGAGGTTCGGCAGCGAGCGAGCGCTCCAGTTGCTGCAGGCGTTCAGTCACGCCTTGCGCCTCGCTCGGCGCTTCGATGATTGCCTGTGCGGTTTGCATGACCTTGTCGATGGCTTCGAACGGGTCTACACCATTCCTGGACAGCTTCATGACCTGACGCTGTTTTTCTGCATCCAGTGCGTCCAGTTGGGCATAGAACATCTGCTGGATGTGCTCGGAGTAGCTGTTGAGGTTATCCGTGAAGGTCTTGATGCTGTCGATAAGCGCAGCACCTCCATCAAGAAGAGCCCCCGCGCCGTCGACGGCTTTTGCAGCGCCGTCGCCCAGCGTTTTCAGCCCGTCCTTGAGCTCTTGGGTCTGCAATGTCTGCGCTGCTTTCAAACCTTTCTTGAAGAAGTGGTAACGCAATACCGGAAACACTATTGCCCCCGCGATTGCCCCTGCGCCGGAACCGATGGCGTTGCCGATTCCGGGTACCACGGTGCCGATGACACTGCCGATGGCGATGCCTTTGCCGATACCGTAAAAGACCGATTTGATGCCGGCCCGGGAGGTGATGAATTTGCCGAACGTCATGCTTTTGCGCACCTCCTCGATGTTCTGGCCTTCAGCTATCAGGCCATCGAACTCGGTGGTCAGGTTGTGCAATTGCTCCGCCGCAGTTTGCGCTTGATCAAAGATACCCACCGCTTTTCTGATCAGGTCAAACACCACTTTGAAGGCACCGGTCTGGTCGACATGGACGATCGGGTTGTTACCGACGAATCCATACAGGTTCAAACCGTCCACATCCCCCGCCGGGTCCGCACTGACCCAACGCTGCAACCACGGCGCGTAATAACGGGCGCCGTAGTAGTACAAACCGCTGACATCCATTTCCTTACCGGAATAACGGATAAAGCGGTATTCGATTTCCGATTCCGGCGCCATCCACGCGGTTTCGCCGAACGGGTAATAGCCTTCTGCGCTGGTGACCACAGCGTCTTGATTGAGCTCCATCACGCAAGAGCCGAGGTGGTCTTCGAGGGTGTAACGCATCTGGTCGTCCATCGGCGCTGAACGTTGCGCCCAATGCAGGCAGCGCGCGTTACCGAGGCTGATGATGTGCAGCTCCTCGCCGTTGTCCTTGCTGCGAATTTCCAGCCCCGGCAGGTAGCGCACCTGGTGGAAGTGGCGGACCTTGTCGGTGAACCATTCATGACATTTGAGGACCCGCTGGCCGGCGCTGTACTGGTAATACTCGGCATCGTTATCGCCGTCCTGACGGATAACCAGATCCACGCGCTCCAGCTCATCACGCCTGCTCCATTGCAATGACGGACCGTGGCGCAGCTTGCGTTGATTGCCATGGGGGTCGAACCACATATCGAAGTCCGGCGGCTCGTCGCCTGTTTGCCAGCGCACCCCGCGATTGCTTTTCTGGTCGATGTACATCGTGCGGGTACGACTGTTGCCGTCGCGCTGATGACGCAATTCGGTCAGATTGCCGCCGTCGTCGTAGCTATACGTCTGGGTGTAATTGAGGCGGTTTCGCTCGTCGGGCGGTCGCGGCAGGCCAGGAATGTCCGGGGGCAGGGCGTCGTCATGACCGGTCGCGCGGATCAGGCGGTACAGGGAGTCGTAGTCGAATTCACGGTGGCCGTCGACCCGTTGATTGGCGAACCAGAGGGGCTCGAAGGCGTGGTCTTCGATGCGGATGATATTGCCGGCGCGATCGTAGAAATATTCCAGATCCTGCAATCTGGAGTGAGCGGTTTTCTGACTGGTGCGCGTATGCAGGCGTCCATCGGCCGGGTCATACGTCCACTGACTCAGGACACCGTTACCGGCCAGTTGCGAGGTGATCTGATTGTTGGCGTTGTACCGCGCATCCAGCAAGACCTGCGTGACTTTCGTCTCGACTTGCAGCTCCATTTGCCTGAGTTGCCCGGCAAGACCATAGCGCGATGCTCTGCGATGGCCGCCGGCATCGGTTTGCTCCAGCACCGTGCCCAGCGGGCTGAACACCTGATGGCTGGTGAAAGCCTGTGTGTCCTGGAAAGTTCGGGTTTCCTGCATCGGCTGGCCGGCGAGGGAATAGCTGGATATCGCCAGAACACCAGACGCATCGGTTTGCTTGATCAACCGTCCGCGCAGGTTGTGGTTGGTGGTGTCGGCGCCACCGGCGTAGAGGAAAGTTTCGACCTCTTCCTCTTCCTCCTCATCCTTTCTGGTGACCTGGAGTCTGACGACACGCAGCTGGTCGTCAAAGGTCGATCGCCAGGCATGGCCGCGCTCGTCCCAACGTTGCCGAGGCTCACCGGCCAGTCCCGGCAGTACCAAACGCCAGCCGGCATCGACGCTGTCGATTTTCAACACGATGCCGTTGAGCGAGTAGTGAGTAGTGAGGTTGGGTGCAGATAAGCGCGGATCCCGTTTTTCTAGCAGGCGCCCGGCAGGGTTGTGAGTCTGGCAGGTGATCAGGGGCTTGATTTCTCCATGCGTCGTTGCACACAGATAGGCAATATGCCTGACGACCAAAGCCCGGGGATCCTTGACCTGCACGCTTGGCGTATGGATATGCGTTGATCTATTCAAGGGCCAGGTGCTCATGATTTATCCAGGCGCAGAACCACGGTAAAACTGCCTGAAGGCAGGCGAACTTGTTTACGCCGTCTTTTGACCGTTGTATTGGCGATATCTGCCAATCAACTCGATACCGCGCCTTGCTTCGGCCATGCGCAAGGAAATTTCTTTCTTGATCCGATCCCGGCTGATTGAGCTGGAGTTCTGGGTTCCGACGCTACCTGTTGCAAGATCCAGCGCATAACCGAATGAGCCCACCAGACCTTGGTCATAAAATTCGTTGACTCCGATTTCGCTGAAAGCCGCATTGATGTCGCTTTGGTCCTGTTCAAGCAGGTCGATAATCAAACCCAACGCTGCCTCGAGGTCATCAATTTCGATATCCCTTAAACCAGCCAGCGCTGTGGCTGTGTCCTTTCCAGAGTAAGCAATGGCCATCATGTCACTTGCAGCGGGTATCTGCGCAAACTTGCTGAGCGTTTTCTCGGCCACTGTTTCGATCAGCTTGTTTGCTCCCTCGGAAGTCCGAGGATCATATGATCTGGCTATTTTTTTTGCGTATCTCAGAGGGGTTAAAATGCCTGTTGTGGCGTTGCTGTGAATGCTCTCGGGATTCAGTTTTTTGGCATTGGGCAGGACGGGAGTGGAAACAGTTGTAATTTCGCCGAGTTTGTCGATTGCCGCGCCGGAGATTTTTGAGGCGACGATCCCTCCGATAAATGTCCCGACTCCGGGCAATATCAGCGTCCCAAATGCTTCGCCGCCTTTCCCTGCTATCGTGGTGGCAACTCCCTTGCCAATGTTGAAGCCTGTGTTTATGGCCATGCGTTTGGAAATGTCCGTAGCGCTGAACAGTCCGTTCAATTGCCGATTGTACGTTTGCAGCTCATTGCCCAGGTTATCCAGGACTTTTGCGTAGGTCGCGATGTCCTGCCTGACGTCAGACGGTAAGTCTTTTTTGTTACCGTCGTTATCGATGAACAGAATCGGGTTGTTACCGACAAAACCATACAGATTCAAACCGTCCACATCCCCCGCCGGGTCCGCACTGACCCAACGCTGCAACCACGGCGCGTAATAACGGGCGCCGTAGTAGTACAAACCGCTGACATCCATTTCCTTACCGGAATAACGGATAAAGCGGTATTCGATTTCCGATTCCGGCGCCATCCACGCGGTTTCGCCGAACGGGTAATAGCCTTCTGCGCTGGTGACCACAGCGTCTTGATTGAGCTCCATCACGCAAGAGCCGAGGTGGTCTTCGAGGGTGTAACGCATCTGGTCGTCCATCGGCGCTGAACGTTGCGCCCAATGCAGGCAGCGCGCGTTACCGAGGCTGATGATGTGCAGCTCCTCGCCGTTGTCCTTGCTGCGAATTTCCAGCCCCGGCAGGTAGCGCACCTGGTGGAAGTGGCGGACCTTGTCGGTGAACCATTCATGACATTTGAGGACCCGCTGGCCGGCGCTGTACTGGTAATACTCGGCATCGTTATCGCCGTCCTGACGGATAACCAGATCCACGCGCTCCAGCTCATCACGCCTGCTCCATTGCAATGACGGACCGTGGCGCAGCTTGCGTTGATTGCCATGGGGGTCGAACCACATATCGAAGTCCGGCGGCTCGTCGCCTGTTTGCCAGCGCACCCCGCGATTGCTTTTCTGGTCGATGTACATCGTGCGGGTACGACTGTTGCCGTCGCGCTGATGACGCAATTCGGTCAGATTGCCGCCGTCGTCGTAGCTATACGTCTGGGTGTAATTGAGGCGGTTTCGCTCGTCGGGCGGTCGCGGCAGGCCAGGAATGTCCGGGGGCAGGGCGTCGTCATGACCGGTCGCGCGGATCAGGCGGTACAGGGAGTCGTAGTCGAATTCACGGTGGCCGTCGACCCGTTGATTGGCGAACCAGAGGGGCTCGAAGGCGTGGTCTTCGATGCGGATGATATTGCCGGCGCGATCGTAGAAATATTCCAGATCCTGCAATCTGGAGTGAGCGGTTTTCTGACTGGTGCGCGTATGCAGGCGTCCATCGGCCGGGTCATACGTCCACTGACTCAGGACACCGTTACCGGCCAGTTGCGAGGTGAGCTGATTGTTGGCGTTGTACTGGGCATCCAGCAAGACCTGAGTGACTTTCGTCTCGACTTGCAGCTCCATTTGCCTGAGCTGCCCGGCAAGACCATAGCGCGATGCTCTGCGATGGCCGCCGGCATCGGTCTGTTCAAGTACGGCGCCAAGCGGACTGAACACCTGATGGCTGGTGAACGCTTCGTTATCGTGAAAAGTGCGCTTTTCCACCAGTGCCTGTCCGGTGAGGGCATAGCTGGTGATGTCCAGCGAACCTGACGGATCTGTCTGCCGGATCAACCGGCCGCGCAGGTTGGAGTCTGCTTCGGCAGAGCCTGGGGCGTACGTGAAGGTATCGAACTGATTTTCGCCGTTTCCCGAAACTTCGAGCTGCACCACGCGCAATTGCTCGTCAAAGGTCGACTGCCAGACGTGCCCGCGCTCATCCCAACGGTGTCCGGGCTCCCCGGCCCTGCCCGGCAGCAGCAGGCGCCAGCCGCTATCCTGGCTGTCGGTAAACACGGCGATATCGTTCAGCGCAAACACGCTGGTTGTGTTTGCTGTCGGCAGGCGCGGATCCTGTTGCGCGACCAGGCGCCCGGCGACATCGTGGCGCTGGCGGGTCACGAGAGCTTTCGGCGTGTCACCCGCCACGGTACGCAAATAAGCGACCTGACGGACTGGCAGGCCACGTCCGTCGCTGGCTGTCAGCGAAGGCGTGCGCCAATGTGTGGAGGCGGTCATGAGCCTGACCCACGCGTAGACACCACCTCTTCGGCGGTGTCGTTGAAGTCTTCGCTGGCGTGATACCAGGGATGATAAGTCTCACGGGAAAAGTCGCCCTTGGCGTTGATCAGCTTGATCGGACGCCCCGTTGCGTCATAGAACAGCTGATCGAACAACCCGAGTTGGCGCAGCGATTGATCATTGACGTAGCGGTGGGTATTGGCGAAAAACGGCCGGTATTGGCGCTGCGGCAGACCTTTGTTGTTGTATTCGACGCGTTCACTGATGCGCCAGCGTGTCTGCGTCGGTTGCTCACCTTCTTCGATGAGCAACTGACCATCCTCACCCACCACATAAGCCAGCCCCGGATCGACCTTCTGCTGGGTTTGCAGTACCCGACCAAAGCCGTCGACGCAGGTTTTGACGATCTGGATCTGCGCCTTTATGGCGTCGTACGGATAGCGGTCGGCGCTGAGCACTACGGTGTGAACCGGTTCTCGGTAAGCCAGTTCGATGGCCATGAGCAATTGCTGGTCTTCAGTCGTCAGACCGGGATTTCGCGCAAGCCGGCGACGTGCGCTGGCACGGATATGCCCGCCGGGCAACAGGTCACCTTGCTCGATCGCGCGGCTTTGAAGTGTGGAGGCGGGTATCAGGCCCATCCAGCTGAAAAGGTTTTTGTGCAGAGTGCTCGCTGCGTGTCCTACGGTATCTTCCGGAAACTCAATGGCGTATTCCGGACTGGGATCCGGCAAGGTCCAGTCATCGGTCAGCTTGTCGAATCCGGCAGGTTTGCCGTTCTCGGTACCGTGAAAGCTGATGATCAGTGGCTGACCGGAAGGCTCGTAGATGACTTCTTCAGTGTTGTCATTGGCGTCGGTGATTCGCTTGGGTTTCAGGGCGTGATAATCGAACTCCGCGACCTGAACGGCACAACCGTCGGGCAATTCCATGCGCATGACCGTCAGATAGTGTTGATCGTATTCGGCTTTGGTCACGCCATGGCTTGGCGTTTCATTGAAATCGAGCACGTTGTAGAACGCTTGCAAGTCGCCGTACCGGGCCAGATTGAACCGCGACGACCAGAGGTTTGATTCCTCGCTGGGCGGTGCTTCGAACAGCAGCGCCATGGGTGAGTAACCAATTGCCGCGAGGGCCTCGCGGATATTCAGGTCCGGCACAATGCTGTAAGCGTCCAGCGCGGTTTTATCCAGCAGGGCAAGCTCCAGAGAGTGCGACAGCGCTTCGAATCCAGCGACGCCGTCATCCAGTTCAATACCCTCTACGTCCACATAACGCTGTATGGATTGCGAAGTCAGTACCCTTTCCATGGCCCATTCTTGCGTATCCTGCAGCTCTCTCAGTGATTCGAAAGACACCCGTGCCGGGTTCAACTCGCCGGGGAGCGTACCTTTGGCCAATTTCAGCGCATCGCCCCGTTCCAGATACGGCAAGCCCAATCGCCATTGCTGTGGCTCTGGCAGATTGATCAGACGTGCACGGGTTTCACTGATGTAAAAGTATTGCTGCGCCTCGTCGTGAGCGTCGGACCACCATTGATTCAGATGGTCTTCGGTGAAGGGTGGCGGGCTCTGGGCGGTCAACCTGCGCGCATAGCTCACCGTAAGTGCGTGGGTCGCGGCGCCATAAGCGTTCCACCGCAGGGTGACATCGTGGCGGCACAGCGGGTCGTTGATAAAGCCGTCGTACTGATAACTGATGGCTTCGACCTGAAGGGGCAGCAGAACGGCTGCGGCATATAGCCCCTGCGGCCGCACCTCGCGAACCAGATAGCGCTTCTCTTCTACCGAGTACAGCGCGGCTGCACCGGGCGCCTGCGCATCGGCGCGGTAGGGGAAAATTTCTGTTCGAGCGACCGAGCCAACCAGTGCCTGCGCAATCCGATAGCGACTGTCGGAGCCCTCCGGGGTGACGGGCTCATCGATTTCACCTTTGGGGTGGTAACGACTGAACAGGGTTTCGCCCAACGGGCAGGCGTCCACATCCGCGCTGAAATAATCGTCGCGGGAGCGATTGATTTCCTGACCGTTGTGAAACCAGGTGCATGTTTGCACCGGCTCGCTGAAGCCAGGCTCTGAAGGATCGGTTCCAACCTCGCAGTCAAGTTGCTGCAAGTAGCCGAACCCGCGAAATTCCCTCTCCCTGCCGTCGTAGAACCCTTCGCGCCAAGTGAACGACTGGGTCAACCGGTTGCCGGTGATCTCGTCGTGCTGCTCCTGTTTTTTCACCACGGCCAGCGGAAATGGCAGGTGACATACCGGTGCACGCTCAAGTGCCAGCAGCCGCTCCTTTTCATCCAGCCATTCCTGAGCCGAGCTGCGATAAGTCACGCTGCTGGAACAGCCCATGTTGTTGTTACTGTTGACCAGCAGGTAGGGCTTGGCTGCAACAAAATCGTAACGCCAATGCCGCGGCTGGATATGCGGCACCGTCAGAATCAGGCTGGCGCAACCGAGGCCTTGCAGGTCGGCGAAACTGACCTGGCACAAACGGTCATAGCGCACGTCTTCGGGCCACGGCACGCTGACGGGAGTCTGCTCCAGGCCGTTGCCGCCCCGGTTCAGGTAAATGTCGAACCCTTCGGATCGCAGATAGATCAGCGCGGGCGCGCCGGAGCCATCGAGATCGGCCAGACGTACTCGCGAGGCGTCGAATTCTTCATGGGTGAAGGGCAGGGCGCTGATCTTGCGACCTTTTCCGAATTTGCCATGACCTAGATTCGGCCAGCAGCGGACCTCGTCATGGCGGATGCGGCACAGCTCGGGCATGTCGCTGCCGAGCAGGTTGCCCAGAAGCACCAGTTCTGTTCGCGAGTTGCTGAACACCGGCAGACGGTCGTCTGCGTATTCATGGGGGATTTCCTGTGCGGCGGCGAAGCCTTTTTCGCGCAGGCTGGCATAGAGGCGCACGCGGTCGGGGCTGATGCTGGCCGCTGACATCAGCCCGTCGCCGCTGAAATCCCCCATGGTCAAAGTCAGATCCTGGTGTTCCCGGGGAAACGTGTCGAACGCGCTGAACAATTCGAATTGCCGCTGCGCATTCAGCGCATGAAACCCGCAGTAACCCAACCGGGCGATGATCAGGTCCAGGCGGCCGTCGCCGGTCAGATCAAGCAGTTGCGCCACGGCGCGGTTGCGATCTGCCACCGGGATCTTGTCCAGCAGAGCCCATGGGCCGTAACCGATCAGTTCGGTACCAGGCGCCGCGCGCAGCGGTTCACGGTAATACCAGGCGTTGTTATAGCGGCAGAGAAAGCCCGGCACGCCCTCGCCATACAGATCGACGCATTGATAGAACCCGCCGTCTTCGATGCCCGGTTGAGTCTCGTTTTCCAACAGGCGTGCGGGTGTCTGATTGATCTCGAAGGGCGAGTATTCGAACTCTAGCGGCGGTGAGTGCTCGACATTGCCTTGCGCATCGAAGGCCTGATAGTGCGCCGCGCTGATCTGGCTGTAGGCCCACTGCGCAGGGTTCTGGATCGGTCGATATTCCAGCAGCAGGCGACGTGCAAGTTTTGCCTCTGTCGCCAGGCCCCCGGGGAAATGATGAAACATCAACACTTGCTGGCACAGCCTGCGGGTGCTCAGCTCAAAACCCTGGCCATAGGTGGAAAACGGATCCGGTCGCAGCCGCCAGCGGTTCACTTCTTCGTAGCTCGGGGTCTCCGTCAGCGAACTGCTGCGTTCGCCGTAATCGAACACCAGTTGAAAATGCCATGGCAGATCCGTCGGCCGGTCAGTGTCCCAGCTGTAAAGGTGATCGCTCGCCGTGGCATTGCCGTAACACACCCGGCGCAGATAGCGCTGGGCGCGGTAGTCGTGAATCGGGTCTGGCTCGTCAGGTTGATCGTCGGCCTTGTACTCGTAGCAGATGTGTTCGCCATGGGCGTTCATGCTTTCACACAGCAGCCAGCTACTGATGCGCGATTCGTCGTCGGGGTCGGCACGGCGTGAGGCGCTGGTTTTGCCGTAGACATGCAACGTACCGTCGGCGCCGTGGATCAGCCAGAAAGGGGCTCCACCGTCAGCCGGATGCCAGCATTCGCGCAGGGAAAAATCACTTTCGATCCGCGCCCGGTAGATCACGACGTTGTGCTCAGGAATGGGTCGATCCCTGTAGCTGTGTTCCGTGCGCGACTTCAGGTTTCCGGCATCATCGAGCTCCGGCATCCATACCTCGCCGTCATGCCCGATGATTTCATCGTGCTCGGTATAACGTGGGACACCTTTATTGGTGCGGCGGCTGATCTGGCTCAGGCCCAGGTTGCAACCGAGGCCAAACGGGCTGTTACCGCTCTGGCTGTTGATTGACAGGGATATTTGCGGATCGTAACCACGACCGCTCGATAGCGGAATCGGCAATTCGCATCCAGCCGAGGCGGTGGGACCGACGGCGCTCCAGCTCTTGCCGATGGTGGCGATCGATGAGCTCTTGGCGATGGAGGGAGCTGTGATGCTGAGGTCTTGATCGGCCATGGTCGAGTCCATTCGCGCTACATAGGGCGTATGGATAGACGCTAACAGGAGTGGGCCAGAGATGGACCTGTCAGATCTGACAGGTGCGCAAGATCATTTTCTGTGCTTGGGACATTCTGTTATCGCGATTGGTTTGAACAAGCAAAAACGGCCGGGGCATCTTTGCGGATGCGCCGGCCGTCTTCATGACGCCAGAGGCTTACTGCACTTCTACCGCCAGGCTTTCGCTGATCTTCTGTTGCCAGATCGCCGGGCCAGTGATGTGTACCGACTCACCTTTGCTGTCCACCGCTACGGTGACCGGCATGTCCTTGACCTCGAACTCGTAGATCGCTTCCATGCCCAGCTCGGCAAATGCCAGCACCTTGGACTTCTTGATCGCTTGCGCAACCAGGTAAGCGGCGCCGCCGACAGCCATCAGGTACACGGCCTTGTTGTCCTTGATCGCTTCGATCGCAGTCGGGCCGCGCTCGGATTTGCCGATCATGCCCAGCAGGCCGGTCTGCTCGAGGATCTGGCGGGTGAACTTGTCCATCCGCGTTGCGGTGGTCGGGCCGGCCGGGCCAACCACTTCGTCACCGACCGGATCAACCGGGCCGACGTAATAGATGAAACGACCTTTCAGATCCACCGGCAGGGTTTCACCCTTGTTGAGCATCTCGACCATGCGCTTGTGCGCGGCGTCGCGACCGGTGAGCATCTTGCCGTTGAGCAGCACGGTTTCGCCCGGCTTCCAGCTCTGCACGTCTTCCGGGGTCA